>Ga0307374_10004056_pt1 | contig 24612 bp, 17 predicted proteins | sample OX3MG_FD_202532 | JGI IMG/M metagenome (GOLD analysis project Ga0307374, IMG submission 202532) | Soil microbial communities from Risofladan, Vaasa, Finland - OX-3 | ecosystem: Environmental > Terrestrial > Soil > Coastal area > Acid sulfate soil | place: Finland: Risofladan, Vaasa | collected... | reverse complement strand
GTCAAAGCGATCAGCTAATAGGGCTAACTGCTCCGACCAGACGCGACTGCTATATGCTTCGCGAAGGAGCCTCTGGACTAGCTCCAAGTCTAGCTTGGACTTGTCCGGTGCCACTCTTTCACCTGCGGGAACCGGCATTAAATCTCTCATGGTCTTCGCTGCGTGCAGCGCCTGCTTCGCGTTGCCCATCAACTCGATCAATAACGCCCTACTAGTGTACTGTCCCGTAAATAACTTTACGATTCATGACGATTTTCCTGAGCAGTGGCGCGGCCATAATAACCACAAACCCAAAACGTATTTGCGGGACACCACACTAGCAGCGCGGCGCTCGGACTGCCTCTGCCACCATTGCGCGAGCACTACAAAGCCGCCGCCAACGATGGCACCAGCTATGGCAGCAAAAAAATTACCTATCACAACACTCTACGCCGCGAGTTCCTCGCGAACGTCTTCGCGATGGCTCCACGGCACCGGGTTGACCTCATAGTTGCGCAATGCCTCGAAAACCTCACCTGGGATCGGATGCTCCGAGTCGTTGAGCAGCGCATATACCCGCGCCGCCGGCGGTCGCACCTCGCGCGTGTCGTGCCACGCGAACGCGAGCGCTATAGCCGTGTCGCGGCGGGGACGGCTGAGGGCCTGGAGAATCCGTTCGGGCTGCCGCCGGGACTTGGGAATTGCGAAATCGAAAAGGTGGTCGTAGCCGCTCTTGCCGGTGAATTTAACGTTGGAAATGTAGCGAACCTGTTGAGCCTCAAGCCACGCGACCACATCCTCGTAAAACAGGCTCTTCACGATCGGTGACGCCACATAAAAAAGGTCGTTCACCGCGAGCATCGCCTGAACGAGATTATGCTTGCGCAGCGGAAAGTGATCGGGCGAGGCGTGGACCTCAAGGGCGTCATTGTTCAATCTCACGCCGAAGCCGTTCAGCGTTGTTCGCAGCAAGTCCTGCCGCCTGGGGCTGTCGAGATTGCAGCCGGACAGCCGCAGGTCCTCGATGGTCTCGCCGCCATCGGTCAGCAGGTAGGCTCCGTTCTCGCGCTTCGCGTAAATCTGCAGGTAATCATTGTGCCGATCGAGATACGGGGTCGTTATCTCGACCCAATCCTTCACCTGGCGTAGGACAGTCTTGTCCTTCAGCCACGCGATGTATTGATCGAGCAGATGCTGAATTTCGTCCGTCATGCAAACAGCCCCCTGCTGAAGGTCGGCTGCTCGACAATGTTGCAGAACTGCATAAAATCGTGAAGGGTCAGCCACGCATCCAGGACGTTCGGGAAACGGTCCGCCGGTACGGAATACGCCCACTTGTCACCGAAGCCTTCCCGGTAGATGTGTAGGTGCGGCGACGCGATTTCCTCCCCGTCCGGATTGCGATGAGGTCTTCCGCCAAAGTCCAGCCGCACCAGCACTACGACGTGGCACGCGCGGTTCTGGTAGGTTCCCTTAACCAGATCGATTCGCGCACGATGCACGTCCAGAAGGAAATCCTCGTGCCCGTCAATCGATTCCAGCGGAACCGTCGCGGAGCCGCCGGTTCCCGGATACTGCCACTCACGGTCATCCGTTCGGCGCTTTTGCACCGAAATCAGCCCGTCGGCCTCGGCTTGGGTGAGGATGAATTCCGCCATCAAACGGCCTCTTTAACTACGGTCTCGCCGGCGCGTACGCGAAGCTCGCCAGAGGTCAGCTTTGGCAGCGGAGTGGGGCGGAGGGTTTCTTTGATCGCCTCGCATGACCGGCCAGCGCGTGGGATTTCGCGATAGGCGTCGCGCTCGGCGTTCGACTCTCCTGGTGCCAACTGCACGCCGTGCTCGATCGCGTGAGCGAGGTCGGAAAGCCACGAAAGCTCGGCTTCCACAATCTTGGATTCGGCAACACTTTCGCTCATGCCGCGGCTTTCCTCTTCCCATAGCGTGCCGCGTAAATCTCGTCCGGCTTAATCTTCTTGAGCGCTTCTGAAATCACCTTGATTGCTTCGGGCGAGTACCGCTTGTGGATAGTGCCACCAATTTTAAATTCTTTGTAGCAATCGCTATCGTCCCGAATCTTTAGATGATCCACTACCGCAACAAGCTTGTTCACGGTCAGCGCAACCTTCTCGGCCAACTGCTTAGCTCCCAGGTTGTAGTAGTCGAGTTCATTCACGCGTTTGACACCCACAACCGACGCTCCCGGCGTACCCTCGGGCACGAGCTGTATCGGGACACCTTCCTTCTTTGACAGTCGCAGCGACAGGGAGGGACCAGCGCCCTCGGTGGTAAGGTTGACCGCGGCCGCACCGGGAAACACAACTGCCCAACTCTGTCCGGCGACGAGAGATTGCGCGATTCGGCTCAGATCGCCTTGGCTTGGTTGCCCTTTCTCACCCCTGATGGTGGCATCTAATATAGTAAGTGGTCGAAGTCGCGCTTCCGCCTCGATTTTGCGTCTTCGTCCGGGGCGAAGCAGCTTACGAATCTCGTTGACCTCGGACTCGAACAGCGAGACAAGATCGGTCGGCGCCGATGTTGATACGGGTAGGACTCGGTGGGGCAGGTATTTTGACAGCTCCTGCCCAAAGACAGCCTTTAACAGATCGCGAAATAGTGTGACCCCTGACTGAACGTGAACGTACATCTGGCCTTCTGAGATATCCAAAATGTGATGCTGAGCGGCATCCCGTAGACCGTTGATGGTCTGAAGCGTAAGCGCCTGTTCGTCGCCGAGGAATTTAATTTTCCCGTCGCTCAGCCCTCGTCGGACGCAGGCGTCGAAACCTATCGTCTCCTTGGCACGCCGCTCGCGAATCCGACCTCCTCGAATGAGGATAGCTGACTTCAGGAACATCTCGAACGCGTGGTCGAGTTGAATCAGAACTCCACTCACACGACCGCGATCTTGCGGGCGATTGAAGAGCTCGATGCTCAGGAGCAGCGAATCGCAAGCCTTTTCTAGGAGGAGCTTCGCCTCACGTTTCACGGTGCTGCCACCAACGGGCGCTCTGTCTCGACGGCCCGAATCTCGCCGGAGAGGAGCTTCGGCAGCAGCGCGTCGCGAATCTTGGCGAGGGTGCCGGATTCTCGTTCATTCTGCGCGATCTTCGCAAGGAAAGGGCCGACGAGTGCCGAAAAATGGGCCAGCGCCTCGTCATCCATCCGAACGACCTGTGTTGAGACGACAGCTTCCGGACGAACCGCTGGATACGCTCCACCGTCCGCCAGATGGGCAAGTGTCTCGATGTTCTGAGCCGCCGTCGCCGCGAGATAGACGAACTCCGCATACTCGATTCTTCGAGGTCGTAAGACGGCAAATCCCGTACTGCCCGTCAGCCGGTCCTCCGATATGAAAGCATAGGAAGCATTGCCTGGACGCACCGTACCAACGATAGTATCTTGCGGCCTCAATATGCGCTGCGCACGGCTCGGGGCGTCATCTTTGAAATAGACAGTCCGTGTTTCGATACGCCCCTGCTTCGTGTTCGACAGATCAATGTAGTTGATGGTGTCCGGGCACGTATATCGCGACCATGACTCCGGATTTAACAAGGCAAAATCTGCTAGGGTTCCGGCTTGCCAGCCTTTGGGGATTTTGCCGAGGGGCGAGTCCTCAAACGTATCGGGAAAGAGGTCGTTGAGATCGGCAGGGAGACCGGGGAGCGATTGGCCGCAGCGCCATCGGCCTTCCATCTTAGCGCGGACCGGATCGAAATCGACGAACCACGACTTGAAGATCGCACGCGAGATCGCCTCCAGCGTCTCGTTCATCCGCCGGTTCAGTTCGATCTTGTCGTCCAGAGCCGCAAGGACGCAGGCTATAGGCCGTTGTTCGCGCAGGGGTGGGATACGTAGCCGAAAGTTTGGGACGTCGGCGCATTTGAGGCTGTCGAAGACGGCGCCAACGTTGATGAATTTTTCGACCTGCTCCCACCACTCAGGTCCGCGAACTAGCCAGCGTAGGAACGGCGGAAATACTTCTCTACCATCCGCGCGAAGGAGAACCAGATTCTGGCCAAGCGCACATTCCAAGTCTGCCGGAACGACTGCGGTCTCACCCGGGTTACACCGACGAGACAGAATGACATCGTGGGGTGCTGGCCTTGCCTTGCGTGTCCATTCTAAATAGTGAGCAGGCGCGATTCGCCGCGCGTCCGACAGATCAAGTCGGCCTTCCTTTAGCTGAGGAATCGCCACATAGGGATAACCAGAATCGCACGCGGGCGGTGTACGATGATCGCAGTCGATCAGCGATACTTTCGCCTCCCGTAAGGAAAGGGTGCGCCACTCATCTGACATAGCCGAGATTCCTCAGATTGGCCATGACAGTAGCATCGAGCTTGGCAGCCTCTGCCAGCTGCTGACGTAATATACTGGTCAGCCGTCGCATCTTATCCTCGAACGGCTCGTCGTCATCCTCGACTGCTGCGGTGCCGAACATACCGGCCCGACTTCAAGGCGTTGCCCATATCACGCCGCGTAGCGTAGAATCTCTACTTCCGCGTGGCGGTCGGCCGCTTCTTGCGCCTTGGCATAAACCTTCGCCGCGACCGCCTCGTCCAGATAGTACTCGCCGCAGTTCTGGCAGATCTCGGCCGGTGTAGCCTTGACCAACACGGTCGTTTCTGCGCGGGCCAGCGTCACGGTCACGACACCCGGCCTGGTCTCGCCGGTTTTGCAGATTACACACTTCATCAGGGTTTCCTCGTTTTGAAATCCTCGCTCCAAAGAGTCGGGTCGGGACGATAAACGGTCACCACGAAACAGATGCCGCTTGCCGGATCGCGCGCCACCACCAAATGAAGCGGTTCGTTCCGCTCGAAGCCGAGAATGAGCACGCTTGGGAACGGGCGGTCGTCCGGATACGCCGCAATTATCTCACCCTCCCTTATAATCCGAACAACGGCCTCAGGCGCGACCGACCGTTCGAACATGCGCTCAAAGGCATGGCGCGTGAAACGGACGGCGCTACAGTCCATAGCCCAACGCCTTCAGGTTCTTGCGGATCGCCTCCTCAAGCTTGCGCCCCTCGGCCATTTGCTCATTCAAGGCGGTTACAAGCCGCCGCATCTTTTCGTCGAACGGCTCGTCGTCATCCTCGACGGCCTCGGCGCCGACGTATCGTCCCGGCGTGAGGACGTGGCCGTGCGCGGCGATCTCCTCGGTCGTCGCGCTCTTGCAAAATCCCGGAACGTCTTGGTACTTGCCCACACCCTTATCGCCGCGCCACGCGTGATACGCGTCGGCGATGCGGGCGATCTCGCTGTCTATAAGCTCGCGATGAACGCGGTCGATCAAAACGCCCAGCTTCCGCGCGTCGATAAAAAGCGTCTGGCCGCGGCGGTCACGAAAGCGCGGGGCGCGCTTGTTGCGCGTAAGAAACCAGAGGCAGACCGGGATTTGAGTTGAGTAGAAGAGCTGGCCGGGCAGCGCAACCATGCAATCCACCAGGTCGGCCTCGATTATCCGCCGGCGAATCTCGCCCTCGCCGGATGTGTTCGACGACATGCTGCCGTTGGCCAGCACGAACCCCGCCATCCCGTTTGGCGCAAGATGATGGATGAAATGCTGCACCCACGCGAAGTTCGCGTTGCCGGCCGGTGGCGCACCGTACTTCCAGCGTGCGTCCTCACGCAATCGCTCGCCGCCCCAATCGCTGTCATTGAACGGCGGATTGGCGAGAACGAAGTCGGCCTTCAAATCCTTATGCAGGTTGCGATGAAAGCTTTCGGCGGGCTCAGGACCAAGATTACTGTCGATGCCGCGAATTGCGAGATTCATTTTCGCAAGCCGCCACGTGGTGTGATTCGACTCTTGGCCGTAAATGCTGATATCGCCGATGCGCCCGCCGTGTGCCTCAGCGAACTTCTCGCTCTGAACAAACATCCCGCCGGAGCCGCAGCACGGGTCGAAGACGCGGCCCTTGTATGGCGCGAGCATCTCAACCAGAAGCCGCACGACGCATCGTGCGGTATAGAACTGGCCACCCTTCTTGCCCTCGGCACTGGCGAACTGGCCGAGGAAGTATTCGTACACGCGGCCAAGAATGTCCTTGGACCGATGCTCGGCGTCGCCCATGCTGATCGTCCCGATGAGGTCGATCAACTCGCCTAGCCGCTGCTTGTCGAGCGCGGGGCGGTTGTACTCCTTGGCCAGAACGCCCTTGAGGGAAGGATTGTCGCGCTCGATCGCGACCATCGCATCGTCGATTAGCTTGCCGATCTTGGGCTGCTTGGCGTTGGCGCGAAGATGCGGCCATCGCGCCTCTTTAGGCACCCAGAAGATATTTTCGGCGCGGTATTCGTCCGGGTCTTCGGGATCGGCACCTTCGTTTTTTTGGGCGAGTAGGGACGCATGTTTCTCCTCGAAAGCGTCGGAGATGTACTTGAGAAAGATCAGGCCGAGCACAACGTGCTTGTACTCGGCGGCATCCATGTTGTTGCGGAGCTTGTCGGCAGCCTGCCATAGCGTTTGCTCGAACCCGAGCGTCGCCCCGTTGTTGCCGTTGCGGCCGTTGGCCCGAGATTTTGCGGCGCGCGCCATGCTCAACCCTGCGCTCGCCGCTCGCTGGCGAAGTTTGCAAGCGCCTTCGACAGAAAGTCGTAAATGGTCACGATCGAATTCGGCCGTTCCCGATGTGGATAGGTGTCGCCGTAAGGGTCCCCTGGCTGCTTCACAATCAATGCCGGCACCTGGAGACCGAAGAAAAGGGCTGATTGCCGGTTGGTTCCGAACATGCGTTTGACTTCGTACCTTTTACACACTGCGGGTGTGCAGGCTCGGCTGTATTCGTGGAAACGCTCCTGTTCGCTCATTGGCGTTGGGTCGATTCTCCGTACTGTGACTCCACGACGCTCAAACTCTTCGAGCAACGCCGGGACTGCGTCGATACCTCCGTTTTGGGGGTGCTGACCAAAAATGATCGCGGGATTGGAAGGATAAAAGAAAATAAGTTCCATGCGGCACACCTTAACACAAACCCGTACCCGGTGTACAGCGGGTACGGAAGGATTGTTGAACTAATCTGGGCTTTCGGAGTCTTAAAGGCCCTCACCGGTCGGTTCTGGGAGGACGCCGTTGTTTTTCGAATTCTGTAGCTGCTGATTCGAAGCGGTCTCGGAGCGGTTTTATGTCGCGGAGGTACGTGCGGCGGGAGCTTTGTTGTTCACCCGGTCGGAAGTGATCGAGGACGGCCCAATTGGCCTGAACGGCCATATTGGCCGCATGTTCCACGACAATGAAGATCTGATCGGCATCGCGGAGCGGACGAAGATGTAATGTCGCGCGTTGAGGCGTTTCCGGTTTGACGGCGGCGATCCGCGCAAGCAAGGCATCTCCGGCATGCGAGGTTCTTGAAAGCCATCGGTAAACAAATTCGTAGTGGGACGTTTGTCCAAGTCTTTGTGCGAGCTGCTCAATGCTGCGCGGCCCGGCAAATAGTTCGTACCATTCGGGACGCCGCTTGGCTGTCTTCTTGAGCGCGTCGTATTCTCGGTGAACCTCGTCGTATCGAGGATCGGCGAGCAATTGGTCCAGCCTTTTAACGCGGCTCGCGGCCTGAGCGGAATTCGGTAGGGGCGCCCCTGCCGCGAGCGGGTCGCTTTGGAGAAGCTTCCTGAACGCACGGCCAGCCGGGGAGCTGGGATCGCACTTCTCCAAGAAGGCGCGATCGCGGACCATGTTGACGAACAGGTAGGCACGTGTTCGGCGTTCGGTGTCGGCCTCGGTGAGCCATCTGAGAGTGAGAAGCTGCTCGAAGATTGTGCGGAGGATTGGTCGCGCGGGGACGGGAGCGGCTTCGGCGATGAGGACGCGCACGCCATCGAGCATTTCCAACAGTCCGAAGTACGAAAAGAGGATCACTGCGTCCTCAGCCCTGCCTTGAGATGACACCAAGGAGCGCTTGAAGGCGGCGAGACCGTAGTTGCGAATTTCGTCGAGCAGCGCGAGCGCCGAGTCGATTAGGTCCTTTGCTTGGCGCTTGGAGCGTTCCGGATCGAAGACGTCCGAAGGAGGCTTGGTTGGCACCGCTTCACGATACAGGTTGCGGGCCTCGTTCGGCGAGGGACTGCTCAGCGTCAACTATTTTTGCCTGAGCCAACACGACCGACAAATTTAATTGTCGCTGATGAGACGCGGTATCGAGGACACCGTGTGGCAGGCCGCGCATGGGTCTGACCACCAGTTTCAGGCCGACTCATATATCCTAAGGTGGTCTGTTTCGCTCTGGCTCAGGTCAGACGATAGGGCGAGGATTCGCTTTCGCAGATGAAGCGCTGCTTCAAACTCCTTATCTTCGTTCAGCCCCAGGGATGTTGATCACGGTCGCGTTCCTCTCCATCCCCGGCGGCAACAGTCGTTCCGCGCCCTGCTCTTTTCTGCTCCCATAGCCGTGCGCTGCATCGATGCCTTAGGCGCCAAGGCGCTGCTGGACCTCACGCGTAGCGGCGGGGAGGTTGCCGCGAACGAGAAGTTCATTGATGACGATGACCTGGATGTCGCTTGTCTTCTCGCGCAGTTCTCTGATCGACGAGTCAGCGGGATGATCGGTCGTGAGCGGGCCGGAAAGTGCGATCGCAAACCGTTTGCCGTTCTTCTTGACGGCGAGTATCGGAACTTCAAAATCCCCGGCGCCTGCGACGGTGACTTTGATGCCTGCTTCGAAATCGACGCCTACATAGCCCTGCCGGAGAAGGTCGCTGTAAAGGATGGCAGTCGAGTTTTTTAGCCGCTGAGCATCGAAATCAGGCAGCTCGCTCGTCAGCAGATATTCTAGCAATTCCGCGCCGGTATGCCGGTCCAGGAGGCTGTGTTCAAACTTGTTTTTGAAGCTGCGAAGGCACCGGTAACAGGAGGCGTCGCAGTTTTCCGGGCATGTCTTCACCAGCCTAAGGGCGCGCTGGAACAACTCCGTGCCGCGATCAACCAACTGACTGGCGAATCCAGCGCCACCAGGCAGCGTGTCGTAGAGAAAGATCTCTGCCTCAAGCCCGTTGCGTCCGGCCTCCGTGAGCGCCGGCCTGTATTCAGCCATGAGTTCTCCCGGCTCGATCTCAAGCATCTGGCTGGCTGCTTTCGCGAGCGCTTCACTCACAGTCCGCAGCGCAACGTCCGTTGGGTAGTAGCCGGGCTTCAGCATGAGGGGAACCTCGACCCGCAGCGAAAACAGCGCTATGTCCGTTATGAAGTCGGTCCCTAGGACGACATGGCGTGTCGTGCCGCTGCCCTCGCAGGACGGATTCTTGTCATCCGGGTACGGCTTACGGTGGGGCATAAGCAAGGTGGGGTTCGGGTCGCTGCTCGCCTCTATGCGCCCGCACTTCGTGCAGTAGGAATAACCATCATTACGCGGTCCGGTATTCGACACGAGAAGGTGTTGCCGCTCCTTAAGCACACGAAGGCGGTCATTGACCTGGACCCATTTACCTTCATCTGCGGGAGTGTGCATCGTGAGCTTTGCGCGTGTCGCGTAGCTGGTCTCCGGCATGTCGTCGGGCGAGGTGACCTCATCGACATCAACCGGATGGGCGAAGCCCGGAGGGCGCAGCCAATAGCGCGCCGGGCCGAAGGTCTCATCGGCACCGCAGGCTTCGCAGTCCCTGGTATCCCCCAGATCAGCGGTACCGACCGCAAAGGTCCTGGCAAAACCGCACTCACTACATTCAAGATAAATGCGCTTCGCTTGCCATGCGTCGTACCGTTCGTCGCGCATCACGGAATAGATCGCTCCTGACGTGTAGCATTTGCCGGATATCCATATCTGCTTGCCGGGGGCGTACTGCGTAAGGGCAATCGGCAGTCCTTGGGACGGCGCGAAGCGCATGATGGCGCGGAATCCAGTCGAGCGGTCGCGGTCGAAGACGTGGAACGTCGCAACATCTGTGGGGAAGGCGTAGCGCGGAAGAACGCCGCAGTAGAGAAGGCGATCGAGTAGTTTTCCGCTCGCTTCATGTTGACCGGGTCGCTCTTCTCCTTCTTCCGGCGCGTCCTCAGCCCCATCGTCTGCCTCCTGCTCCGCCTCCCCAGCACTAGGCCGGATGGCGGCGTCTATCTCCCGTAGGCAGTCCTCCTTCATTTCAGCAAGAAGCGTAGCGCGATCCACGTCCGACAGTTCGACCGGAATCCATGACGCGATGCGTCGCTTTAAGAGGTTCTCGTTGGCTGACAACCACGCCTCGAAGTCGTTCCGGTTTAAGGCGGCGGTTACGGTGCGGAAGCCTGACACCGTACCAAGAACTGAAAATAGGTCATGCGGCTGGGATGGATCGATTTGCGGAAGGCGATCCTGATGATAGTTCTGCAACAAGAATGCTCGGATGTGGCGCCGAACTATTTCCCGGTTGTCGAGGGTGAGTCTGGGATCGACTACAGCCCCGCGGATCATTCCATCCGGTTCCGCAAAGTAGTGTTCGTCATGACTATCAGCGCTACCGAATGCCACGACAGTTGCGACCGCGTTTCCGCGGCGGCCCGCCCGGCCGGAGCGCTGCTGGTTGTTGGCGCGGCCTGGGGGCATGTTTCGTAGCGCGACCCCTGATAGAGCGCCAATATCAATGCCTACCTCCATGGTCGTGGTGCTGGAGAGGACATCGATAGCCGTGGCGCGGCTGGCCGCTTCGCCGGCGCTTAGGACGACATCTTGGAATAACAATTCGTTTTCTTCGGCCTTAGAAAAGACATCGTCATTCTGCGGTGCATTGAGTTGCGCCGTGTGTTCAGCGGCGATCAAGGCCATCGGCTGTTGTGGGGGTGTCCCTAGCGCGGCCATAACAGGATTGCGGTAATAACCCTTCCGCGCGAGAAAGACTTGGTCGGATGCGGGGTGCAAGGTAGCGATGTCATCGCTTTCGCAGTCCAGGCAAGACAGGAAGCCTGGAATGGGACGGTGTACTGACTTACAGGTGGCGCAGCGCACCCATGGGCCGTCGAACAGCAATGAGAGTTCGCTTCCGCGTAGACGCCGGACTTCGCTCTCCATCTCTTCCGTAAATATAGTGAGTAGCTCGGGCGACCACTTCTCAGAGAAAAGCTTTTTGGCAGCCTTATCCTTGAGGATGATCTCCATCCCCTTGAACTTTCCCTTCTGTCCGCGGACGCTGGTTCCCTGATTCTTCGGGCGCTTCCACCAGACGGGCGGCATTGTGTTCAGCCAGAAGCCATTACTCCGCCAGCAGCGCAGCCATGCGCGCGCGAGTCCGAGCTTGGCTTCGGGTGTTTCCGCGATGCCCGAAATGGTTGGTAGTTTTTCAATTGATGCCGTGTGTTTGCTGCGCTCGACAAGGGACGCGAGAGCCAGAGCCTCAAGGCCGAGAAAGCGGTTCTGTACGGTGTTGATTATGTTGTCGAGTAATGCTTCTGGCGCACGTTCCGTTCGCATCTCCATGCATAGGGCAAAGAGGCCCGCGTCCGTGTCCGCTTCGCCGTTTTTTACCGCTGTCTCGACCACATTCTCGCCGCCAAGACCTTCCGTGCTTTTCAGTTCTGGCCGCAAGCGGACGCCAAGGGTTTTGGAGGCGAGGAGGATCGCGAGGTACAGGTCCTCTAGGCTAAGGAGCATCTTCAAAGCTGTGACGCCCTGAAGGCGCCTGAAACCCCAAGCGATGAGTGGGCGCAGCGAATCACGCACTGAATACATTTGAAGGTTCGGCGCTAGGCGCGCTGCCACCTGCCTCGAATCCGAGAAAACGAGCACCTTGCGTCCGCGCAGGGGCGCAAAACGGGTGGCTTCAACGGGTCCGGGCGGTTGAATTTGGATTTGTCGCGTTACAAGCGCCTGGAAGGGTTCATCGCCCTTCGTTTGGTGATCTTGGACGGTGGTGCGTCCGAAGCGAGCTTTCTCACCGCAAACGGCGCAAGGTACGAACTGACCGCGCGCTTCCAAGCTAGCGTCCACATCGCCGTCATCATCAGCCGGCGGCGTAACGCGGTCGTGCCGGAGATAGACGCGGCGGGTCCGCGGGCCGAGGGCGTTTGGGTTCAGGCGTCCGGTCTCAAGATCATAATCGGCGGGCTCCGCGACATCACCCTGACGCGGCTCTTCCAGTAGCAGGTCAAGTGGAAGCAGTGGGCTTGTATCGCTGCCCGCCATCCGCAAAGGCTGTCCCGGTTCGGACCAGAGAGCTGTGGGGTTGTCCACGTCGTCCGTGTAGGCGCGCGCGTATGCCGTCCCGCAATAGCGACAAGTGTACAATTCAAGCACCCTAGACCCGCAGTCGCAGCGCTCTCGGGGCTGGCCGTACATCTTGCCGCAAATATGGCTTTGTCGATCGACAGGTATTTCGGTGCATACGGGGTCCATGCACACCCAGAGGCCCGGCAGACCCCGGAAAAAATTGTGGATGCGGCAAGGGAGGAGTCCCGGCCCTTTGGGGTCAGTCCGCGCAATGCTTCCAAGCGCCATAAGCACAGTCAGGGCAGTGTCCGCCTGGGCTGCCGGTGGGGGGAATACTGCGCGCCCTAGCTCCCCGATTTGCCGTGCTTCTTTCATCGTCATATTGACGAGGAGTCCCATCGGCGGGAAATCCGCCAATGCTCGATAAAGATCGGCCTCAAGACCCTGGCCTGTCTTCACCCCGCGATATTCAAGAAAGGGCAGGACCAGCTTTGTGCGCGCGTCATCGTTTGCAGCCGCGTAAAAACTCGCGAGGTCGATGTCCGCAAGTGCTTTTGCGTCTTGCACAGAGCCTTGAGCTTCTGGCGCGCGCAAGTCGAGGGTTCCTGTTACGGCATGGAAAGTCTCAGCGGGAACGCCAGCAAGCTGTGCGCCGAATTGGGGCGCGTAGTGCTCGTCCTTGAAGCTGGCAGTTGCGCAAATGACCTGGAAGCGGCTCGCCGGGATACCGAGCCGGTCGCGCAGCCGCCGCAGCAGTAAGCCAACTTCCGCCCCGGCCGCGCCCCTGTAAAGATGCGCTTCGTCTAGGACGACGAGAAATTTCTCGTGCGGATTCTTCGTGAGCCAGTCACGCGTCCGGTCGAAGATGGGGCGCTCGATCGGTCGCATCAGCATGTATTCGAGCATGGAATAGTTCGTGAGCAGAAGGTCCGGCGGCGCGGTTTGAACTTCATGGCGGGTGATCAATTCGGAATCATCCAGCAGCATCACAGCCCGGCGAAAGGCACGGGTCTTCGAGTCCTGCCAACGACTTCCTTTTTCACCGAACCATGCGGCGAGGTCCGGCTTCGCTGGCCACTTTCCGCGCGCCTTTAATTGCTCCAACAGATGCTGTGACTGTTGTTGTTCTTCCGATTTCGGTCCAAGAGCGCGGCGTTGGGTTTCGACGTAAAAGGCGTCGAAGGCCCTCAGCTTTGGGGAGTCTTTCTCCGCGGTGCGTACGCCCGCATAAGGAGTCCGGCTTGTGTAGCGCGCGAAGCGCGGGGGACGCCCGGCCCACTGCTTGAAAAGCCGGACAAGGCGAGGATCACCGAACAGTGAACGCAGGCGACCGAGTTGATCGTTCACGAGAGCGTTCATTGGATAGAGAACGAGTGCGCGAACCGCCAGGTTCTCCTTAAACGAAGACGGCTTTGCCTTTGCTTCACACGCTAGCTTCCCGAGGATCGGCAGAAGGAAGGCCTCAGTCTTTCCCGAGCCGGTTCCTGTCATAATGAGAAGATTTTCCCCATCGATCAGACTGTGGCGGATGGCCCCGGACTGATGTTTGTATGGCGGATCGTAGACGAGGGCTGGCAAGCCTTTACTCGCCCTTGACAGGGTCGTATAGACCTCGAGCGCGGCGTCCGGGAGCCCTTTCATTCCCGCAAAGCGCTCTCCTGACTGGTATCGCGGTGTCGATTCCAGATACGGCACTTGATGGATGACGCCGGGCCGCTCTAGCAATTGCCGACGCTGCTCTATGAGAGTCGGTTCGCTGATATGATAGGTGGCCTCAATATAATCCCGCAGCGAACTATGAAGCTGCTTTATCGTCTCCTGTATCGTCTGCGTCATTTCGCTGTCCCTCATTCAGAACTATCGCGGCGTGTGAGCCAAAGGCGCTCTTGAAGAAACGCCTCTTCGGAAGCAAGTTCGCGCTCCGGTAGCCAATACGAGAACAGACACTTCTGCCGCAGGGCCGGTCGGCCCAAAACGGCTAGGCGCCGCTGAGCCCACAACGGCAGGGGAGAGAAAAAATCCACGAAAGCGCCGCCCGGTGTCGGTCGGCGTCGGTAGAGTTGTGGTGTTCCGCGGCAACGGTCGAGCGCCATTTGCAGGTACCATGCAACGTCGCACCCGCGCCAGCGGGTCCCTTTCAGCGGAAAATCGAGGAACTTAGTGACGAGGCCTTCAGTCAGACTGGCGAACCCCCAGAGAGGCGCTCCATACGCCTGAGGTCGTCGCACCAAGTAGTTTCCGGATTCCTTCCTGGGATTGACCCAGCGGCCGACGTAGTAGTCAACATTGCGGGCAGGATCGAGGATGGAGATATCGGCGATGGCCCCGCTGGACGGTTGCGCTGTCAGGCGGCGGAGCATGCCGTCACGCATTTCGGTTGCCGATTCCGGCTTGGGGGCTTTGAGCCATATTGACTCGGAGAGTTCAAGCAATCCAAGATCTCGGAGGACGGACGGGAGGTCTTCCGAAGCCTGCGGGGTCAGCACCCGCTCGAATCCTTCGTGAGCGACTCGCGCGTTCAGTGACGCCGGCAAAGGCGTTGCCTCGTCCGGTGCGATGCCAATGAGGAAGATGCTTCCGCTGGGCCTCACGATGAAAGCTGGTGGGGCGGCGAAGACCCAAGTGCCTTTTACTGCCGGATCATCGGTCGTCACTTGGTTCAGTTCGAGCAGGTCGCCGCCAATGATGAGGCTTTCGACGGCGGCTGCGACGCGCTCTGCAACATCGCCACTGTCTTCGACCAGATACTGGACGCATTCCAGGACTGACCCGAGGAGCGTCGATACGGAGCAGGGGCAAAGGATCCCCGCAGTGCGTCGTAGCGAGGCCGCCAGCATGGGATCGTCGAACAAGCCGTTGGGAGATGCCGAAAGCCCCAACATCTCGCGACTGATCTTCAGAACTTCGTCCGCTGAAATTTTCGCGATCACCAATTCCACCTCGGAAACGGACCGCCGTCAAAGGCATAATTCTGGCTAGCTGCCAGGAGTGCCAGAAGCCTCGCTCCCCGCAACAACGCCGGCTTCTGGCTGATCTTGCGTAGCAACTCGTCGAACTTCGCTTCGGGCAGTAAGAGTGACTGATGAGGCTGGCTAGCCAGCTTTAAGGCAAATGCACAAAGTTCTTTTTCTGAAGATATCTTATACTCGGCTGCAACCTCAGCGTACCATGCCGTTCCCGGACCCGTACCGGCTTCCATTCGATCGTGACCGCGCAGGAGGATGGCCGGAAATCCCTGCAACCCGCCGACCGATCGCTCAAGCTGCTGCAACGCGGACATTGATTGCGGGTCAGAAAGATACGCGGCTTCCGCCTCGGCCCACTTCCTACCGCAGAGCCGAGAAAAGAGCAGATTGACCAGTCGTCCAATGACACAGTTTCGCCGAATGCCGGCGAGCGGGCCCACAAGGCGCGCTTCGCACCAGAGCCGCAGCAGGTCGAGAACATGCCTTACCTGGATATTGCCGTTATCGAGGTCGTGCAAATCCGGTTCGACGACAAGACCTTGAAATCCGCGTTCGATTTGCAACGTGCTGACGATGATCGTGTCCAAAAACTCTCCATGCCGGGCTTCGAAAAGTCCACCGGGAGGATCCATTTGAAACTCTGGCAGGAAATCGTCGGCGCGACTAATCGGCTCTGCCGGGCGGCTAAAGCTGAAGAAACGGCATGTTGCGGCATCATCCCTACCGGTGTCGTCGATCAGCCGGACTGATGTGATGCGATGGATGCTGCGGCAAACCCAACGGACGGGCTTTACGTCCCTCTCCAGTCGAAGCGCGTACTCCCCGAGTTCGTCGCCTCTGATCAAGAACCGGCCGGACCCCGCTTCGAGGTAGGTCCACGCGCGACGTTCCTCCTTCACGAACTGCGAGAACTTCTTCAGCCACTCTGCGGCGGTGACGGGCAGGTCAAAGGTGCCGATCTGCTCGGACAGCAGTTCCGTCCCGCTCGCGGTGGCCAAACTGATCGCGCATGTGACGTGGTGTCCTTCCGGGCCAAGGATGCTTACTCCGACATTTCCTTCCCAGAACGTATCTAGGGTGGGGTCGTGCGGATCCAGAGAAATGGTGAGCCCGGCATGCGATGTCGTGCCGGGAATCCAAGGCTCCGGCTCGCGCACCTCCAGAGTGACGACGCCTTCCGCTGCGGGTGAAGACGGCATGGCGGAGGCGTGGTCGCCTCGCCGGGCCTTTACGGAGAGCGTGTGTTTTCCCGCAGGAAGCGGGGGAATCTTCACGAAGACGGGAGACCCGACACGGCTCGCCTCGATGAGAGTCTCAGTGCCGTGGTTGAGGCGGAGGCTGTAGGCGTCCAGCGGATGGTCATGAACGATTCCGAAACAGGGAGTTTCGGTCGTCAGCCACTCGCTGTGCCCTTCGCCGTCCCAGCCGCGCCCGGACAGTCCGGCTGGCCAGATGCGTACCGTTCTGGCCACCTGCAATCCCAACTGCTGCAACCAGTTTATGTTGTCGGAAGAGAGTGTGTCCGGCGTGGAAAGAACACCGGCGCTTATGCCATCGCAGTCCAGGCCGCACGCGGCAAGGAGCGGATGCTCGGAGGGAAGCGCCGCCACGCTAAGCACGATGTATTTACGGCCCGGCCGGACGATGCGCCCGATAATCTCGCGGGCGAGGCCGTCAACTCCGATGCGGCACAGCCAGATCGGTCCCTCCGACAGCCGGGTTTCAGCGTCAATTAAAGGATCTAGGATTCCGTTGGGTCGCTCGAATTCAACGAGGGGCGAGCCTGCTCCGGGCCAGGATTTGAGGACGCGCCTTTGGGCGCTGGAAAGGAGCCAGCCGGTTGGCAGCCAGGTATCGCCCGCTCCGAGGACCTTGCATCTTGTGCTACTCAGGAATGCCCGGAGTTCGGGATGAAGTCGGGCGACGCCGGCGAAACTGGGAATGTCGATGACCACCGACCATGTTGACGTTCCGGAGCGGCGAAGCATCAGAGTCGGCCGGATGCCCGGCGGGGCACCGACATCGTTTTTCCCGTCAGGGCTTTGGACATCCCGGCCCGTCAGCGTTCCTCCCGGACTGCGGCTCGCCCCTTTCAACCGGTCGGCGACAAAACGCTTGGTTTCCTTTAGCCATTCGCGGGCGCTTTGTGCCTGCTCAAGGTCGGACACCAGCCTTTGCAGTGTCAGCGGGTAGATAGGGCTTTCACCTTCCACTTTCCTGTCGCTGAGAAGCGCCAGGACGATTCGGCCTGTCAGTTCCGCTTGTTGGAGAAACTCCCGGAATCGTGACGACGCCTCCCATGCGTTGGCAGCGAGTAACTGCCCGACAGCACCTGGACTCAGGGCTTCGAGGCGGGCAAGGCGGAAGCGGAGATCATAGAGCGTCTTCGCGAACTGCCATTGAAGATACTTTGGCAGTATGGCGTGGGTGATCGGCCAGGCGATGATAGAAAACCAGTCGGCCCACGGGCCGGACGGCTTTACGCCGTGATAGGTTGCCTGGAATTTGGAAAACCAGATCCGGATTAGGTTGCGATTGCCCCTCTCCCGCCACTGCGGCGTGCGCTCTTCAAATGAGCGCCAGTATTCATCGCCGTCATAGTCATAACCCAGTTCGGTCGCATAGACGACCCAGACAAGCCAATGCGGGCCTAATCGCAAACCGGCCGCCAGCCGCGAATGTAACAGCTTACTGATCTCTTCGAACTCGTCCTCGGTTAGGCCGTGCTCAAGCGCAAACAACGGAAAGCCCGACTTCGACCTCGCAGCGGCGAGTTGCGTAAAATGCCTCTCCAAGCGCTCCTGCCATTCTTCGAGAGGCATTGGCATTGCAGCTATCCTGTCACCGGATTGCGCATGCGCTCAACCCGCGCGCGACAGTGTGGAGACAAGCTCGCTGCGCTGGTTGCCGAGAAGCGCCGCGATGTTTTCGCGCTCCCATGTCTTGAACTCCGGCCTCCGTTGCGACCGTGGCAGCATCCACCGCTCCACAGCCAGATGCGCCACCTCGTCGGCGCTTAGCAGCGATGACAAATCGGGTTTGCCTCGGCCGCTGTGCAGCACCTTCAAGGAGTTATCGGCAAGCTGGCAAATGAAGACTTCGCGCTGGATGCCGTGCCGGAGCATATCATCTTTGAATCCCAGAGCCGTGAGAGCGACCCTTGTTGTACGCAGGCGCCAATTCGGCCCTTCACCGAAGCGGTGTAGGTCGGCGTAAGGATGGCCGATGTCTCGAAGGTAGTTGCGAAGGTCTACAAACAGGTTATCCGGGATATGGAAGTGCCCCCAACCACCGGTGTAACCGATGGGCTTGAAGTATTCGACGCCGCCCAGCTTTAGTCTGTTGTAGACAGAAGACCGCCCCATCGAAGACGATGTCGTCACTGCCAGAAGGCGCGCCTTTTTTTCCTGTTGCGAGATAATGCCGGTGGTCTTCCCATACGCCTTGGCAAAATCGTCATAGATGTCTCTGCTTCGAATCAGGCAGGCGACCAACTTACCTCCCAACAGCGCATTGTAGGGTGGCAAGGCACCGAGGACATAGGCATCCATAATGTTGACCAGCCGGTCACCGCGCGCCTGCACATCCCATTCGATCAGATTGTCGCGGACCGACAAGTTGAAGACCGGGTCGCCGATCGCGATGATGCCTATCAGCTTTCCGTTGTGTTCGTCCCAGACCAGATATCTGAGCCGGCGGCCAAAGCCGTTCGAAACCGGCACCGACCAGGTCAATGACGCGAGCCGGAATAGGTCTCCCTCCCATGTTCCGCTGGAAATTTGTTGAAGGACCGGTGATATCCTGGCTGGGTCTATGTCTTCTCCTGACGCGAAGTGGTTTATGAGCTTTGGATAGCGCTCGGTGATGAATTTCCGGTTAGCGGCCAGCCGGTCGTTCCTCTGCGCGTTATGTAGCGTTCGAACGACATCCTTTCCGGCACCCGGAAGCGCAAGCATTCCGTCTTCAGTTTTGTGAAAGCCTAAGGACTTTAGATGGCGCCGCAGGCGCCGTTTGAGTGTCGCCTCACGTGCCGAAATGCTGACGACGGCGTTACCACTCTTTCTCATCATCCCCCCCTTCGATATGCGTCTTATCGTCGGCTGTGTGGGATGCGCGGCGTTTCCCCAGTTCGTACGCAAAATATCTGGAGTGATAGTCAGTTGGTTTCATGTTAGAAGATGCCAAGCTTTTTGAGCAATGCCGCGACCTGTTCGTATGCCGCGCGTTGCTGAATCGCCCTCTCCGCTGGGTCAGCGATCTCGAGAAAGTCGACAACCCATTTGGGACCCGCATGATCGGGGCTGAGAAACTTGTGCTTGATTTTTGTGAGGCCCTCGCGCACCAGTCGGTTTTCCATGTGCATGCGAAATGCGTCGGCGAGCGCTGCGAGGCCACCGGGATATTGGCGCACGCAATAATAAATGTCGTACGCGTCCTTTTCCTTGAGTCGATCGGCTAGAGCCATGCCCTTCATGACGAGGAACGGAACGATTGCCGATACGCGGCATTGGACCGTGAGATGCCCGCCGCCCGGAAGTTCTCCTTCGAGCGCGACGAGTTCGTTGTTTTCAAAGACGAGGTCGCAGCCTCTTGCCTTCCGCGCGCGAGCATCCTGAACGACCTGGGTTCGATGAGAGCGGCTTGTCCCTCCGTATTCACCGGCCAGTAGATCGACTTCGACGGTGATAGTATCGCGGTTTGGGAATGGGATATCTCGAAAGAACCGGAATGGCTGACCGACATCCTGCCTGTATCCTCTGCTCGTGAGCGCCTTCAGTAGGCTTTGATACGAGGCCTCCGGAATGTTGCGGAAGTCCAACGCAAGATCGATATCGAGCGTGCCGACGTGAGGTTCGGCGGCATCGTGGAGCAAGAGACTCGGAACCGATCCGCCTACCACGACCACGTGATCCCTGAATTCGCCAAGAATCTGCACAAGCTCGATAAGCACGGTCTTGGCGGCGCGAAGGGCCTCGGCGGTGTAGTCGCGGCGTGTCGTCACCACCGTGGCCTCAATTTTTGTTCGAGAATAGCCATCGCCGCCTCTTCGCCACGGCCCTTCGATTCCATTAAGTCGAGGTAGAGTTGAACGTCGCTGACGACCCGATCTTGGCCGATCGTTCGCGCTCCGTAGAACACGCCTTCATCAAAGGGCCACGGCAGCGTGAAGTTAGCGCCGCTGTCGACAATCTTCCAGCCAAGCTTCCCGACCAAGCTAGCGGGATCGGCTTCGACGTACGCGGCGCCCCGCGTATATCGGGTAAATGGCGCTACTCTCGCGGCACCCGAAAACTGGGTGAGGGCATAGCGGGTATCGTTCGCGGCGCAGTACGAGCGCAAGGTCTCCTCGACCTGCGGAGGATCGCCGGCGGCGTATGCGCCCACGGTGATGCGTTTTCTGGAGGCCAAGGCTGCGACCCAAGCGCTCAACAGTTCCTCCGGTTTCGCGAGCTGGATACCGCCCCGCTCTTCACGTGCGTATTCGAGATCAAGCAGGCGTTGTTTTACCTTCGCTGCAAGCCCGAGGCTGACCCGCGCCTCACGGGCGAGCTTCTGCACTTGCCAGGGCTGCTTCGGTGCGTCGAAGAGAACACGGAGGATGCGACTTGCCTTCGGGGCGAAGAGACTTCTAAGCGGGCGACGTTCGGCCTTTGGTTTGGGGAACCCGCGCCGTTCGATGAAAACCTTGTCGAACACGAGGCGGCAGTTGCCTGCCAGGTCGATGAATCCAACGCCCGCGTCTTTGCAGATTTTTTGGGTTTCTGGCCCGACGTACGGAGCACCTAGGAGCCCGTACTGCGGTTCCCCCATACGCGCGACTGCCAGGATTCGTTGGATGGCCGCGCGCGCGATTCGCGGCTCGCCGCTGGATTTGACTTCAACCAGCAGTTTCCAGGGCGTTCCGTTGGCGGTAACATCAACGGAAATGTCGATCCCGCTGCCGAGCTCGCGCGGCTCCTGTGTGGTGGATTCAAGGCGGACGAAGGGCACTTCGCCCAGAACTTGGTTCAGGCGCGCCGCTATTTCGACTTCCGTAGGTTGGCCGACGTTCATGTTTCACGAAACTAGCAGGTTTCACCGTTCGGTGAAAGAGCCGTTTATAATGAAACATCCTATGCTGATGAGTCCGAGGATCAGTTCCGGGTCAATACCGTCATCAGCATCAGAGCGCCCACCGTGATCCTGACCACCAACTTGCCGTTCTCAGAGTGGACCCAGGTCATTCCCAACGCACGATTGTGCAAGGCGCTGATCGACCAGATTACCGACCGCGCGCACATCGTGGAAACCGGGACCGAGTCGTATCGCTTTCGCAGGACTCTCGAAAAACGCAGGACCCGAACTCCGCTCGTGAACACAATCACCGCACCGCCGCCGCTGGTGGCGGGAAAAAAGGGGAATTAGAGGACCGCCGGAAGGTGGATCACCTTTAGAACGGAAAAGTTAGAGCGATGAAAACTCAAGGGGTGGGCCAAATGTAAGCATCGAAGTGGGCCAGACCGGATTGTCAAAAGCAACCAACCGGCCCGCTTTGAAACCGAGAGTGGTGCGGCTGCTTGCATTCTGTTGGCAAGCGTCGTGTCGCGTGGGTGAGGGTGCTGGCGGTGTTAGCCACCCTTGGCAAAATCACGAAATTTAAGAAGCCCGCGCCGCCCCAACGCATTAGCGAGATTCCTAGCAATTGCTGCCGCCTCGTTTTCGGAATCGACGGCCGCCTTCAGGACGGTGCGAATATCTTTTTCGTAAGCGGAGATTCGCCACAGATCATTTGTATTTAGCACCATTCTTTCGAGGCAGCGGACCGACTCATTTGGCCGTTGCCGAGCCGCGGCGGCAAGTTGGTCGTAGATTGCGTGCTCTGGATCGGCATGCCCTGCAATTTCGAGTGCTGATTCGAGTTGTTGAATGGCCCAATCCTCCGCGAACTTGCGCGAACAGAACCACCAACCGAATTTGGCAATTTCATCTCGATAGAGTCCTCTGTCTTCCGATGCTTGGGCAACCGAAAGCCGACGTTCCCAAAGGCGCTGCAGTCTCTTGGCCGTCGCGGCATTCAAACCCTCTTTCTGGTCGTATAGCCAACGGCCGATCTGCCATAATGCATGACTGCGGACCTTGGGCGGAGCGCTAATCCAGAAGCGCTCGAAGAGGACACTCTCTTCGTCAGGTGAGAGCATGCCGTTCCAGTACAAGGCCATGAGATGTTCGGCGAGCCGTGCCCTTGGATCAACGGGTAGCCGTGGTAGGATCTGTTCTTCACCAATTCGTTCAACCGCTAACGCATATTGTTCCTTTAGGACGTCGAAGATTTGACGGTGAAGCGTACCGAACGCGAGGTAACTGCTCCATGCCGCCTCCCATAGTCCTCGTTCTTCTTCGCCAGCGGGAAATATTATCTTTGACTTGTCGATCGCCCAAGCGGGATCGATCTGCCAAAGCGTAGGAAAGAATCGGCCATATACCGATCTGATCGCAAGCGAAGGCTCGTTCCGTAAGTCGAGCCGTTCGTCAAGCACCTGACGCACTTCCGGCAGTAGATTGAACCCAGCTACAGCTTTAGTTTCCGATTCAGGTTCACCAAGCTGCACTCCTTGTTTACGCACCCAGAGGGCATAGAAGATGACCGCATACATCGCCTGGCCGCGTGTCGAGTTGATTGCGAGATGGGACGGATCAGAATTTGACCCGCCATACTTTTTTTCATGCTCCGGGGTGGGCTGAGGGTCTCTGGAGAGAATCTCAAGCGGTTCCCATACTCGGTCTTTTAGCTCGAAGGGGATTGAAACTGGTTCCGGCTTCGGCCAGAGAGCGGTTTCGAGAAGACTGGCAATCGCACTCCGCGACCAATTTCGATCAGGATCGTCCAGAACTCCCGTCCGCTTGCGGCCCGGAATCTCGATGGGTTGACCGAGAATCCAGCGACACAACTCGAGTACCGGTTTCCAGTCGTATTCGCGTTTTTTGCCAAGAGCGTCTCGAAAGCCATGAAGCAGGTACCGCTGATAGGTAGCATCAACCTCCTGAAAAAGACGGGCATCCTTCGCGTAGGGCGCAGGATTTTCAGAAACGATCGCTGACAAATTGTCGCCAAGCCCCTCGCGCGAGGGCCCCATGAACTCCCCTTTGGGCTGCCATTCCTTCAGGTATTTCACCAACTCGCTGACCGGTTTCTCTTTTAGATGCTCAGGATTTGTGGGACTTCTAAGGCCAACCACTTCCTGATGGTACGATGAGAGATCGGGATGCTCCACTGCTCCTAACTCTCGCACGAGGGCGTCGCGCTCCACCCTTTTTTCGACAGGAAGGCTATCTCCAAATCTCTGCAGCCAGTCGCGCCGCCATCGCTTCACGAATTCTGTTAGGTCGGCGTCGGTAAAATCCTTACCGGTGAACTGGGGAACGTTCCTTTTCAGGTTTTCGATCTGTTCCGGCGGCACCCCGTTGTCGATCCAAGATAGGATTTGACGCTTCTGGTCTGGATTAAGAGACGGGAATCGCCGTTGTAATAGCCGTACATATTCATGCAGGCATTCGGGCGAATCGAACAAGTCGCGGCTCGTTAGATGATCAGCCACAAGTTGAGCGGTCGCCGCGTCATCAATCTGAAGGAGTAGATGTATCGCGATTCGCTGGAAGATCCGCCACCTTGGCTGACGCTCTTCGAGGGTTCGGACTGTCTCCGAGAGACTCGCTTGTCCCGACCTGACAATGCTCAAAGCGGCATCACGGACCACACGCGCTAGCAACGACCTAACTTCCGGCAAAAGGTTCTGTCCGTGCTCCTCGATCGCAGGCCGCCAGATATGAGACAGGTCGCTGGGAGCGGATTTCTCGGACTCCCGGAGCGAGAGGTGAATTGCGGTGCTCAGTTGACTGCAAAGGAAATCCAACGCCTCGATTCCAGCAGCTTTTACCAGTTCGGGAATCGCTTTGTTGAGGACTTGCTCGTTTTCCAACCAGTCGGCTCGCATTCGCGGCATCGGCTGTAGGACACCGCGAGCGCCTTCCCCTCCCTGAGCGGGCGGCATGATCTCAAGCAGCACCTTGGCGAGCCGCATCGCGGCGTCCTTCTGGCCGCCCGCCGCCAGCTTAGCGATAAGGGAGCCAAGGTCGTTTGCGAAAAGGCCAGTCTTGTCAACTGCCCACGCCTCAAGCCTGTCGGTCAGACGAGCCGCGAGCTCCGGCGGCATTTTCTGTATCGCCTCCACTAGCACGCCCCTAACTAAATGGTTTCGCGTCTCCGGTAAGCCCAGGATAATGTCGCAGACCTGCTCAGCCACCGTGCTATCGTTTGCCATTTGAAAAAGATAGCCTGCCGCTGGCCACAGTCCTTCCGCGGGAGGTTCGTTGAAAAAACCGTTGTTGCGCAGGAGAGTAAGCCAGCCTGGTTTCCGAAGGCTCGTGAAAAAATACGCCCGCAGATCGCGATCCTCTAAAAGGTGGCGTATCTGTTCCAGCCCCTCCGCTGGTGGGTTATGCGCAATACATTGGTCGATGCGCGCCGCGTCATTAAAAAATGTATCGGTACTCACTCTTGAATCCCCGGTAGGAA
>Ga0307374_10004055_pt1 | contig 24612 bp, 21 predicted proteins | sample OX3MG_FD_202532 | JGI IMG/M metagenome (GOLD analysis project Ga0307374, IMG submission 202532) | Soil microbial communities from Risofladan, Vaasa, Finland - OX-3 | ecosystem: Environmental > Terrestrial > Soil > Coastal area > Acid sulfate soil | place: Finland: Risofladan, Vaasa | collected... | reverse complement strand
GTGGCACCCCGGTGCCGACTCGATGACCGGACGAGCGAGTCCAAACGACATTTCAAACTCGTCCTCGCGACCGGGGTTCACGTGCAGCATTGCGTGCTCGACGATCATGATCGGGCCACCAGTCGTGCACGCAGAGCTACGTCCTGAGCGACGAGGATCGCGGTGCTGGCGAGAGCGATGGCGCCGTCGACAACCGCTTCATCAGCGGCGGGCGTCACGCACGCGCGGGTGAAGGCCGGTTGGTGGTTGACGGCCCCATTGGTCGGTATCCCGATGAGCGGGTGGATGGTGGGGACGACCAGGGAGACGTTGGCCATGTCGGTCGAAATCGTCGGCGGGCGAGCCCCGTTGGCATCAGAATCAAATCGCCGTCCGAGACCTTCGGCGGCCTCGCGGTAGTGGGCCAAGATCTGAGGATCCGCCTCCATGTGCGAGAAGGGTTGTCCCAACTCCTGGACCTCTAGTTGGGCGCCCGTGGCCAGAGACCCCGCCTCGAAACAGGCGTTCACGCGCCGACGCAGGTCGACCAGTCGCTCGGCCGTGCCCGAGCGACACATGAAGCGTCCGACAACTCGCGAGGCGATGATGTTGGCCGCCACACCACCTTCGGTAATGAAGCCGTGAACCTGGTCGTCGGGCCGTAGCTGTTGACGCAGTAGGCCGATCGCGACCTGGGCCAGCGTCATCGCGTCGAGGGCGTTCACTCCCTCCCACGGCGCGGCCGAGGCGTGAGCCTCTCGACCCGTGAAGACGACCTCGAACTGGTCCACGGCCAGGCAGGTCGCGTTCAGTCGATCCTCGGGCCAAGGATGGACCATCATCGCGGCGTGGATGTCGGCGAAGTAGCCCGCGTTGATCAGGTCGATCTTGCCGCCGCCGCCCTCTTCGGACGGCGTGCCCAGCAACGTGACGGTGAGGTCGAGCTCGTCGGCGACCGCCGCCAGACCGATTGCCGCGCCCAGTGACGACGCCGCGATGATGTTGTGCCCGCAGGCGTGCCCCACGAAGGGCAGCGCGTCGTACTCCGCGCAGAAGGCGACGTGCAGTGATCCGCTGCCGCGCGTCGCGCGAAAAGCCGTCGCCAGTCCGGCGGACTCGCGCTCGAGCACGAAGCCCGCACCTTCGGCCGCTGACGCGACGGCTTCGGCGCTGAGGTGCTCCTCGTATCCCAGCTCGGGGTGGTCATGGACGTAATGGCTGACCTCGATCAGCGTGTCGCGAGCGTCGTTGATCGCCTCGGCCGCGGCGACGTCCGGGTTCATTCGACGACCGCGACGACGTCACCGGCGCTGACGGAGTCCCCTTCGGACACCGAGATACTGGTCACCACGCCACTGCGTTCAGCGTTGACCATGTTCTCCATCTTCATGGCCTCGAGGATGGCAATCGTCTCACCGGCCTCGACCTCTTGACCGACCTCGGCCACGACCTTGACAATGGTTCCCTGCATGGGGACGGTGACCTTGCCCTGGCCACTGCCGACCACACCGGCGTGGTGTTCACGCCGGGGTTTGGCGGCGGTGCTGAGCGGCCGTCCGAGCCCGTCTTCGCTCGGGTCGGGGATCCACAGCGCGACGTTGACGCGGCGTCCGTTGACCTCGGCGGTCACGTCCTTGCGCACGCGCCCCTCGCCAACCGATACGACGGGCGCCGCGGCCGCCGGCAGCAAGGAGAAGTCGAGTTTCTCCTCCACCCACTTGGTGGAGTGCGTGCCGTTGACGAACTCCTCGCTGGACAGGATGATCACGTCGGCCGGCAGCGTGGTGGCCACGCCTTCGAGGCGGGTCTCTTCAATGGCGCGCAGGGCGCGCCGACGAGCCCGTTCGCGGTCCGGCCCCCAGACGATCAATTTGCCAATGAGGTTGTCGTAGTACTGCGAGACCATGTCGCCGGTCTCGTACCCGGCGTCGAGGCGCACGCCCGGGCCGGCCGGGGTGTCGAAGCGAGTGATGACGCCCGGTGACGGGGTGAACCGTCCGTCGGAGGGGTCCTCGGCGTTGATCCGAATTTCGATCGCGTGCCCCGTGCGCACGACCTCGTCTTGGCCGAAGGACAGTGCTTCGCCCGCGGCGATGCGTAACTGCCACTCGACCAGGTCCAGGCCGGTGACCATCTCGGTCACCGGGTGCTCGACCTGGAGCCGGGTGTTCATCTCCAAGAAGAAGAAGGCGCCGTCCTGGTAGAGGAACTCGACGGTCCCGGCGTTGACGTAGCCACACGCCCGCGATACCTTGACCGCGGCCTCGCCCATGACGACGCGCAGATCGTCAGGGAAGTTCGGCGCGGGCGACTCTTCGATGAGCTTCTGGTGACGTCGCTGCGCGGAGCAGTCGCGCTCTCCGAGCCACAGCGTGGACCCCTGTCGGTCCGCCAGGACCTGCATCTCGATGTGCCGGGGCCACGTGAGGTATCGCTCCACGTAGCACTCGGGGCGCCCGAAGTAGCTCTGCGCCTCGCGTTGGGCGCTCTCCAGCGCGCTCGCGGCCTCACTGGCCTCGCTCACGACCTTCATGCCGCGCCCGCCGCCGCCGAAGGCGGCCTTGATCGCGACCGGCCAACCCACCTCATTGCCGAACGCCACGACCTCGTCGGCGTGGGCCAGCACCTCGCTGCGCCCGGGCACCCCCGCCACACCCGCGCGTTCGGCGGCGTGGCGCGAGGAGATCTTGTCGCCCATGACCTCGATTGCCTCGGGCGGCGGACCGATGAAGGTGACGCCGCGCGAGGTGATGGCCCGTGCGAACTCGGCGTTCTCCGAGAAGAACCCGTAGCCCGGGTGTACCGCGTCGGCCCCCGAGCGCTCCAGGGCGTCGAGTATTGCCTCGGTGTTGAGGTAGCTTTCCGCGGCAGTGGAGCCGCCGAGGGCGTAGGCCTCGTCGGCCAGGCGAACGTGCAGGGCGTTGCGGTCCAACTCGGAGTAGACCGCGACGGTTCCGATGCCCATCTCGCGACAGGTGCGTATCACCCGCACGGCGATCTCGCCGCGATTGGCGATGAGCACCTTTTGCAGCACGCGGACCTCCCCGATCGGCAGACATTTTCTATCACTCGTCCCCAAAACCCTAATGTTTGGTGGTGGTTACGATCGTCTGGCGCGTCCAGCACTTTGACGAGATCGACTCGACGAACACCTGGGTGGCCTCGAAGGCCCTCGAGGGCGCGGCCGAGGGTCTCGTGTGCGTGGCGGACTTCCAGATGAAGGGCAACGGACGTCGGGACCGCACCTGGGAGGCGCTGGCGCGTAGCGCCCTGCTGTGCTCGGTGCTGCTACGTCCGCGCGTGGATCTGGACGACCTGCAACTCGGAGTGGCCGCGGTCTCGCTGGCCCTGCGAGCGGCGCTGGTTCGACTCTGCGGCGTGCGCCCGGAGCTCAAGTGGCCCAACGACCTGCTGGTTCGCGACGTGAAGGTGGCCGGCGTGTTGGCCGAGGTGTTGGCCACCGACGAGGGTCCCGCGCTTGTCGTGGGGTTTGGGGTCAACCTGACCGCACACCCTGACGGAGCGACCAGCATCACCGAGGCCGCCGGCGTCACGATCACCGCCCCGGCGCTGCTCGACATTGTCTTGGAGGAGTTGGAGCCGCGTCGCGCGCAGATGGAGGAGCCCGACGGCCGTGCGGAGCTGCGGGGCGAGTACGAACGAGCCCTGGTCACCGTGGGGCGACGAGTTCGCGTCGAACTCGCCAGCGCGGTGCACGAAGGCCAGGCTCGCGGCGTCGACGACGTGGGGCGCCTCGTCGTCGAGGTCGACGGCGTCGAGCGGGTATTTGCCGCCGGCGACGTCGTGCACCTGCGACCGGCGACCAACGAGGTGGCGTGAGCACAACCGCGCGCGTTCTGGTGACGGGTGCGGGGGGCCAGGTTGGTGTCGACCTACTGGACGTACTGAATGGAACGCTGCCCCCCGGGGGCGACGGCGACTTCCAGCCCGACGGGCGACCGATCGGCGCCGATGAGTTCGACGTCATCGGTCTCACGCACCACGACCTGGACGTCGGCGACGCTGACGCCGCGCGTCGGGCGGTCGCCGCCACCCAACCCGACGTGATCGTTCATCTGGCGGCCTATACCGCGGTGGACCGAGCCGAGGGCGAGGCCGCCGAAGCGTTTCGGGTCAACGCCGGTGGTACCGCGGCGTTGTCGGACGCCGCGCGAGAGTTCGGCGCCCACCTGATCGCGGTTTCGACTGACTACGTCTTCGACGGAGAAAAGGGCGGGGCCTACGTTGAAGACGATGACCCGAACCCCCTCAACGTCTACGGGGCCTCCAAGCTGGCCGGCGATCGTGCCTGCCGCGCCGTGGACACGCTGGTACGCACGTCGTGGGTGATGGGGACGCGCGGGCGCGGCGTCATCAACGTCATCTGCCAGCGAGCTCGCTCGGGCGAGACGGTGCGATTCGTCACCGACCAGACCGGCACCGTCACGGTCGCCGCGGACTTGGCACGGGCGCTGGCGACACTGGTGCGAGAGCGCCCGGGCGGGGTCTGGCACGTGGCCAATCCACCGGCCACGACCTGGTACGACGTCGCGGCGTTCGTGGGCGCGACCCTCGGTCGGCCTGAAGGTTTCGCCCAGCCGATCGTGACGAGTGAGCTGACACCAGCGCCCGCGGCGAGTCGCCCGCGTCGTAGTGACCTCGACTCATCCAAATGGTCCGCGCGGTGGCAAGAGTTGCCGCACTGGCACGACGGCGTGGAGCGACTGGTGCGCGGTCTGGAAGCTGCGACGTGAGTGACGAGCGCGTCTGCGCGGTGGTGGTGGACTACCACGCGGAAGAGGCTCTCGGCGCGTGCGTCGACACCCTTCACTCCAACGATGTCTCGACGGTGGTTGTGGTGGAGAACGGCGAAGCCGGGTCGTCTCCGCCAGCGCTCATCGGCCGCGACGTGATACTGGTAGAGCCTGGACTCAATCTCGGGTACGGCCGTGGGGTGAATCGTGGTGCGGCGATGGCGCCACCGAGCAGGTATCTGGTGGTGTCGAACCCTGACGTCGTGACCCACGACGGCGCAGTCACGGCGCTGTGCGACTACTTGGACGCGCACCCCGAGGTGGCCATTGTGGGACCGCGCATCTTGCGACCCGACGGCACGACGTACCCCTCCCAGCGGGTCTTTCCGAATATCTGGCTCGCCGGGGCTCACGCGCTTTTGGCGCCACTGTGGCCGTCGAACCCGGCGACGCGGGCCTATCGTTCGGCGCGATCCGACGGCACGGTGGACTGGGTCTCGGGCGCCTTCTTCGTGATACGTCGCGAGGTCTTTGAACTGGTGGGTGGGTTCGACGAGCGTTACTTCATGTTCGCCGAGGAGATGGCGCTGTGCTGGCAAGTCCGCGAGCGCGGATTCGCCGTGGCGGGCGTGCCCGAGGCGGTGGTGACTCACGTGGAGGGCCTGTCGCGCCAGCGCGCGTCACGCTCGATGATCCTGGCGCATCACGCCAGCGCACTGCGCTTCGAGTGGCAGACGGCGCGCGGGGTGCGCCGACTGCTGGCGCCCCTGGCCAGCCTGGTCCTGGTCGTGCGCTTGGCTTTGGTGCTGGCCCTGAGGTCCGGCCCCCGGAGCGGCGCGTAGACTTTCGGCGGGGCTGTGGCTGGTTCTGTGGTTGAAAGTCGATGCCAGCCGCGGGCAAAGCGACCCACGTAAGGCGTCTTTTTGGCGCTGAGCATGGCGCGGTTTAGAAGTAAGTCCTGCCTCGAGACGGCCAAACTGGTCGCCGCGAGAGCCGGTTGACAGTGCGGTATCGATCCCGGAGAGCGTTTTCGCTGCCGGGAGCGCGCACCAACACCGCCGCAGGCAGGTGTGGGGTCAAAGACCAGGTCAGACAGCCGCAGCCCCGAAGAATCGCCATCACGGCCGGTAGGGTGAGTCACGACATGAGTGTTTTCAACAAGATTCTGAAGGCCGGCGAGGGCAAGCGCGTACGCCAGCTGGCCGAGCTGGTCGGCCCCATCAACGACCTGGCCGGGGAGATGGCCGCCCTGACCGACGCCGAACTGCGCGCCAAGACCGACGTCTTCAAGGAGCGCCTCGCCGAGGGCGAGACCCTCGACGACCTGCTCCTCGAGGCCTTCGCCGTCGTGCGCGAGGCCGCCACCCGCGTTCTCGGTCAGCGCCCCTACGACGTCCAGCTGATGGGTGCGATGGCCCTGCACTTCGGGTGGATCGCCGAGATGAAGACTGGCGAGGGCAAGACCCTCGTCTCGACGCTGCCGGTGTACCTGAACGCCTTGGCCGGACAGGGTGTCCACGTGGTCACGGTGAATGACTACCTGGCCACGCGCGACTCGAACTGGATGGGCGCCGTCCACCGGTTCCTGGGCCTCACCGTTGGCCGGGTGGGTCCCGACCTGCCTGACTTTGAGCAAAAGCGCGAGGCCTACGCCAGCGACATCACCTACGGCACCAACACGGAGTTCGGCTTCGACTACCTGCGCGACAACATGGCGCGGCTGCGCGAGCACATGGTCCAGCGCGGCCACCACTACGCCATCGTCGACGAGGTGGACTCGATCCTGATCGACGAGGCGCGCACGCCGCTGATCATCTCGGGTCCGGCGTCGGACGTGACCAAGCTCTACTACCAGTTCGCGTCCATCGTGCGCACGCTCACGCGCGACGTCGACTACGAGGTCGACGAGGAGAAGAAGACGGTCGTGCCCACCGAGGCGGGCATCGAGAAGGTCGAGCGCCAGCTGGGCGTGGCCAACCTCTACGACGCGGTGGCCACCAACTACGTCCACCAGTTGGGTCAGGCCCTGCGGGCCAAGGAACTCTTCTTTCGCGACAAGGACTACCTGGTCGACGCCGGCGAGGTCAAGATCGTCGACGAGTTCACCGGCCGCACCCTGGACGGCCGGCGTTGGTCCGACGGTCTGCATCAGGCGGTCGAGGCCAAGGAGCGTGTGCGCATCCAGGAGGAGAACCACACCTGGGCCACGGTGACGCTGCAGAACTACTTCCGCCTCTACGAAAAGCTCGCGGGCATGACCGGCACCGCCGAGACCGAGGCGGCCGAGTTCGGCAACACCTACAAACTCTCCGTCGTGCCCATTCCGACCAACCTGCCGTCGCGGCGCGAGGACGAGGGCGACCTCATCTACAAGACCGAAGCCGCCAAGTTCGCGGCCATTGTTGACGACGTGCGCGAGCGCAGCGACCGCGGCCAGCCGATCCTGTTGGGCACCGCGTCGGTCGAGAAGTCCGAGCTGCTCTCTCGCGAGTTGTCCAAGGCCGGCGTGGCCCACGAGGTCCTCAACGCCAAGCAGCACTTCCGGGAGGCCGAGATCGTGGCCCAGGCGGGGCGCCTGCATTCGGTGACGGTGGCCACCAACATGGCTGGTCGTGGTGTGGACATCGTCCTGGGCGGTAACGCGGAGGGACTGGCGCGTCGCGACGCCGCCGCCAAGGGCTTCGAGCCAGGCACCGATGAGTTCGATGCGGCGTACCGCGAGGCATTGGCCACGTTGAGTGCGACCTGCGCCGCCGAGGCCACGAAGGTGGTCGAGCTCGGCGGCCTGTACGTGCTGGGTAGTGAACGACACGACTCGCGTCGCATCGATAATCAGCTGCGCGGTCGCTCGGGTCGTCAGGGTGACCCCGGCGAGAGCCGGTTCTACCTCTCACTCGAAGACGACCTGCTTCGACTCTTCGCGACCGGCGCGGTGTCGTGGGTCATGGACCGCACGATGCCCGAGGAGTTGCCGATCGAGGCGAAGATGGTCTCCAAAGCCATCGAGCGTGCTCAGAACACGGTCGAGGCGCGCAACGCCGAGATCCGCAAGGACGTGCTCAAGTACGACGAGGTGATGAACGAGCAGCGCAAGGTCATCTACGCGCGCCGCCAACAGGTGATCGACGGCGAGGACATCCACGACGCCACCATCGAGATGATCGAAGTGATCCTGGGCGGGGTGGTCGAGTCACGCCTCGAGTCCGAGTTCGCCGAGGAGTGGGACCTCAACGCCCTGATCGTGGACCTGATGAACTACTACCCGACGCGTCTCACGCTCGAGACGCTCGACGCCTACGACGACTGCGAGGACATCATCGCCCTGGTCGTCGAAGACGCCCTCGGTCTCTACCAGGACAAGTGCGAGGCGTTCGTCGGGGGACTGGACACCGCCAAGGACATCGAGCGCGACGTCATGCTGCAGATCCTCGACCAGCGCTGGCGCGACCACCTGTCAGACATGGACTACTTGCGCGACGGGATCCATTTGCGCCAGGTCGCTCAGCAGGACCCCCTGACCGCGTGGCAGCGCGAAGGGTACGTCATGTTCGAGCACCTGCTCGACGCGGTGAACCACGACTTCGTGCGTTACATCACGCACGTCGAAGCGGTGGTCGAGCCCGTCGACGCGGACGACGAGGGCCTCGAGGGCGCGCAGACCAACGTCGCCGAGGTCGCCCCGGGCGGCACCGAGTTGCCGGCGCACGGCCGGCGCGCCACCCCGGCCAAGCCTGCCCCGAAGCAGGGGGACAAGATCGGTCGCAATGAGCCCTGCTGGTGCGGATCGGGTCGCAAGTTCAAGCAGTGCCATGGCCGACCATAAGGCCGAGAACACTCTTCGCGAGGCGGTCGCCACCCTCGAAGAGCTGGAGACTCGTTGGGCGGCGGCCCGCGACTACCTGAAGATCGACGATCGCCGCGCACGGGTCGCCGAGCTGACGACGTTGGCGGGCGATCCGCACCTCTGGGACGACCCGGACCACGCTCGTTCCGTCACGACCGAGCTGGGTCGACTGAACGCCGACCTCGCGGACTTCGACGAGTTGCGAACTCGTCTGGACGACTGTGGCGTCCTGGCGGAGTTCGCGCGTGAGGCGATCAGCGCCGGCGAGTCGGACCTCTCATTGATCGACGAGCTCGGTTCCACCGTGGCCGAGGTGGCCCGGGTGCTGGCCGAGCTCGAGACGCGCAGCCTGTTGAACGGCCCGTACGACGAGAACGACGCGCTGGTCGAGCTGCACGCGGGCGCCGGCGGCACCGACGCGCAGGACTGGACCGAGATGCTGTTGCGGATGTACGTGCGCTGGGCCGAGCGCCGTGGATTCGGTGTCGAAGTCGACGAGGCCACCGAGGGTCAAGAGGCCGGACTGCTCTCGGCCACGTTCATCGTCAAGGGTCGCTTCGCCTACGGCTGGCTCTCGGCCGAGCGCGGCGTGCACCGTCTCGTGCGCATGAGTCCCTTCGATTCCCAGGCGCGTCGTCAAACCAGCTTCGCCAGCCTGGAGGTGACGCCTCTCCTGGCCGACGACGCCGGCGAGGTCGAGATCGACGAGAAGGATCTTCGCATCGACACCTTCCGGTCGTCGGGTGCCGGCGGTCAGCACGTCAACAAGACCGACTCGGCGATTCGCATCACGCACCTGCCGACGGGCATCGTGGTCAGCTGTCAGAACGAACGGAGCCAGCATCAGAACAGGGCCCGCGCGATGCAGATCCTCGAGGCGAAGCTGGCCGAGCGCGCACGCGCGCAGCGCCGCGCCGAGATGGACATGCTGACCGGTGAGCGCTCCGACAACGCGTGGGGATCCCAGATCCGCAGTTACGTCCAGGCGCCGTATCAGATGGTCAAGGACCATCGCACCGATCACGAGACCGGCAACGTCGACGCCGTCCTGGACGGAGACCTTGACGCGTTCATGGAAGCCGAGCTACGTCGTCAACGATCACAAGGCTAAGAATCTCTGTTTCGCGTGAATCGCGAGGCTTTGGTGGCCGGGTACCCGTAACGGCGCAAAGTAGGCTTGTGCGACGTGAGACGTGCGTGTCGCGCTGTGCCGCCTGCTAACCCGGAGGGGATGATCGCGTGATTCGCTTTGAGAATGTCTCTAAGACGTACAAGAACGGGACGACGGCCCTCAAAGACATCAGCCTTGACATCGACAAGGGCGAGTTCGTCTTCTTGGTGGGATCGTCGGGTTCGGGTAAAACCACCTTCTTGCGCCTCCTGTTGCGCGAGGAGTTTCCCGACCAGGGCCGCATCCTCGAGGCCGGGCGCGACATTGGTGACCTGCCTAAGTGGCGTGTCCCGTATCTGCGGCGCAACATCGGCTGCATCTTCCAGGACTTCCGACTGCTGCCCAACAAAACGGTCTTCGAGAACGTCGCCTTCGCGTTGGAGGTGATCGGTCGGCCGCGTTCGACCGTCGAGTCCCAGGTGCCCCAGATCCTGGAACTGGTGGGCCTGGCCGACAAGCAGAGCAACCTGCCCCACGAGCTCTCCGGTGGCGAGCAACAGCGCGTGGCGGTGGCCCGCGCGTTCGTGAACCGCCCCTTGATCCTCTTGGCCGACGAGCCCACCGGGAACCTGGACCCCGCCAACTCCGAGTCCATCATGGCGTTGCTCGAGCGCATCAATCGCACCGGAACGACGGTGGTGATGGCGACCCACGACAAGGCGCTGGTGGACCGGATGCGGCGCCGGGTCGTCGAGCTCGACCGCGGCGAGATGATTCGTGACCAACTGCGCGGCGTCTACGGGGTTGACGAGCCTGTGGGAACCCTGTAATGCGCGTCTACCTGCGCTACGCGGTCAAAGAGACGGTCTCCAACCTCTGGCGCAACCGCATGATGACCATCGCCGCCGTGCTCACGGTGGCCGTCTCGCTGTCGCTGGTCGGCGCGGCCCTGCTGCTCAAGCAGAGCGCCGCCCAGGCGTCGGCCCAGTGGCAGCAGGGTACGCGGGTCACGATCTGGATGCAGCCCACGGCGTCGGCGACCGAACTGAGCAACGTCAAGACCCAGTTGGCCAGCTCTCCCATCGTCAAGGGCTGCGCGTACTACACCCAGGAACAGGATTATCTCGAGGCCAAGAAGATCCTTCCGCCCAATGAGTGGCGGGTCCTGACGCCGGCGCTCATGCCGTCGTCGTACCGGTGCGTGCCGACCGTGCCGGCCGACGCGTTCACCATCATCAACCAGTTCTCGCACCAGCCGGGCGTCTACCAGGTGACCGCTCCGGTGCAACAGATCCGCCAGATGAACCGGGCCATCCGGATCTTGCAGATCGTCTTCCTGGCGTTGGCCGGAGTGTTGCTACTCTCCTCGGGCGTATTGATCCTCAACACGATTCGCATGGCCATCTTCGCGCGGCGCCGGGAGGTCTCGGTGATGAAGCTGGTCGGCGCGACGAACTGGTTCATCCGCATCCCCTTCATCACCGAGGGATTCATCCAGGGACTACTGGGTTCGGGGGTCGCCATCTTGGCGGTCACCGCGCTGCATACGTGGTACCCGCTGCACAACGAGTTCGCCCTGAGCACGCGCTCACTGTGGGGCTCCAACATCGTGGTGCTTGCGGTGGGCGTGGTGGTCGGGTCGGTCGGATCGGCCATTGCCATCCGACGGTTCCTCGACGTCTAGTTCTTGGTCGCCTGGAAGTCGATGGCGAGTGAGTTGACGCAGTAGCGCAGACCGGTCGGCGTCGGCCCGTCGTCGAACACGTGGCCGAGGTGCCCGCCGCAACGCGCGCACACGATCTCAGTGCGTGCGCGAGCGAGCGAGTGGTCGGGTCGCTCGATGATCGTCCCTGGCTCGCAGGCGTCGAAACTCGGCCAGCCGCAGCCCGAATCGAACTTCTGCCCACTCGTGAAGAGCCGCTGCCCGCAGCCCCCGCAGGTGAAGGTGCCCTTGTCGTCGACGTGGAGCAGGGACCCCGTGAAGGGAGCCTCAGTGGCCGACCGGCGCAGCACGGCGAAGCGCTCGGGTCCGAGCTCCTCGCGCCACTGATCGTCGGATTTCTCCACCTCGTAACTCATGAGCGAAATCTAGCGACCGAACGTTGATGCGCCGGCGATCGCTGGCGTCGTTACAGGTACTGCGCGCGCGGAGACTCCGGCGGTACGCGCGGGAACTCCGGCATGTCCGCCAGTAGGCGCGTCATCGCCCCGGCCAGCCCGTCGGCGTCCAGGCCGAGCTCGGCCAGCAACGCGTTGGGCTTGTCGTGCGCGAGAAACGCCCGCGGCACCCCGAGGATCCGCGTCGTGGGAAAAGGTCGGCCCTCGTCCTGGGCTCGGTTGCGCACCGCCGAGACCATGATCGTGCCCGCGCCGCCGTGACGGGTTCCGTCCTCGACGGTCATGACGCGCTCGTGGCGCAGGGCGTCTTCGATCATCTCGGCGTCGGGCGGCAGGATGCGCACATCGTAGAGGGTGACGCGTGCGCGGTCCTCGCCGAGCAGGTCCAGCGCGTGGTAGGCGACCGGGGCCATCTTGCCGACCGCCAGGACGCACAGAGATCCGTCTCCGCGCACGACCTCGCGCGCTTTGAGTCCCTCGCCGATCTGGCCGTCGAAGGGCTCGGGCAGGGTCTTGGGGAAGCGCAGCGCACTGGGTGACGAGAGCGACAGGGCGGTGGCCAGCATGCCCGGGACCTCCTCGGCGCTGGAGGGCGCGAAGATCGTCAAGTTCGGAATGGACAGACACAGCGCCATGTCGAGCAGTCCGTGGTGGCTGGGACCGTCGTCGCCGGTGATGCCGGCACGATCGAACACGAAGACGACCGGCAGGTCCAGTAGGCCCACGTCCAGGTGCGCCTGGTCGAACGCCCGTGAGAAGAAGGTGGCGTAGACGGCGACGACGGGCTTGAGACCGCCCATGGCCATACCGGCCGCGGCGGTGACGGCGTGCTGCTCGGCGATGCCCACGTCGAAGAAGCGGTCCGGGAAACGCTGCTCGAAGCCCAAAAGGCCCGTCGGCCCGGCCATGGCGGCGGTGATGGCGACGATGCGCTCGTCCACGCCCGCCATCGTCAACAGCGCGTTGGAGAAGGCCTGAGTGAACGACTGGGGCGCCACCTCGTTCTCCTCGACCTTGGCGGGCAGCTTGTAGTCGTGCATCTTGAGGTCGTCGTGCATCGCCGGCGCGTAGCCGCGACCCTTCTCGGTCAGGACGTGGACGACGATCGGTCCGTCCCAGGAAGCGGCGCTGCGCAACGCGGTCTCCATCGAGGCGATGTCGTGGCCGTCAATCGGCCCCACGTAGCGCACGCCGAGCGCCTCGAAGAAGGTGTGCGGCGTGACCATCTCACGCACAACCGAGGTGACGCTGTCGATGCCCTTGTAGGCCACCTTCCCGACGCTCGGCAGGCGCGGCACCAAGTCGCGCAGCCGCCCGCGCATCGACAGGTACGTCCGATTGAGCCGGATGGCGGTGAGCGACTCAGAGAGCCGTGACACGGTCGGCGCGTAGCTGCGGCCGTTGTCGTTGAGGACGATCACCACGCGCTGGTCCGAGTGCCCGAGGTTGTTGAGCGCCTCGTAGGCCATCCCGCCGGTGAGCGAACCGTCGCCCACCACCGCGACGACGTGACGCTTGCCGCCGTGGCCGATGAGTTCGCCGCGATGCTCCAGCGCGACCGACAGGCCGTGGGCGTAGGAGAGGGCGGTGGAGGCGTGCGACGACTCGATCCAGTCGTGGGCACTCTCGGACCGACTCGGGTAGCCCGACAGACCCCCGCGCTGGCGTAGTTTTCCGAAGCCGTACCGACGTCCGGTGAGGAGCTTGTGCACGTAGGACTGGTGGCCGGTGTCCCACAGCAGGATGTCCCGGGGTGAATCAAAAACGCGGTGTAGCGCGATGGTCAGCTCGACAACGCCGAGGTTCGAGCCCAGGTGGCCACCGGTGCTGGTAACGGTTTCGATGATGAATTGGCGAATCTCGTCACTGAGCTCATCGAGCTGTTCGTAGGAGAGCCCGCGTAGGTCAGCGGGTGACTCGATGGACGGCAGGATCACCTGGTCAGCCTAACGCCATGGTTGAAAAAGGCCAGGTCCGGCTACCCGCGGCGCGCGTCGGCCCACGTGGGGCGGCCCAGGGGCGAGTTGGAGGTGATGACCTCTTCGACTCGACGAGCGATGTCGAGCAACGTGTACTCACTGTCGGGTCGTCCAATGATCGCGAGTCCGACGGGGAGTCCTTGGATAAGGCCGGCCGGCACGCTCATGATGGGCCACCCGGCGACGGCCGGAGCCATGGTCGCCACGCTCGCCGGACCCGGGTGACCGCCGACGATGAGGTCACTCTTCCACGCCGGTCCGTAGGCCGGCGCCACGACGGCGTCGACGCCGTCGAGTCCCGGAGTGAGACAGGTCGCGACGGCCCACTCGAGGTTGCGCGCTCGCGCCTCGGCGTAGTCGGGTCCAGCTCGCCCGCCGCTCTCGACGGCCATGAGGAAGAGATCGTGACCGAAGTAGCGCTGCTCGACGTCGGCGTGGGCGTCCTCGTAGGCAATCACGTCGGCGAGGGAGTGCACGCCGTCGCCGGGGCGTTCGGCCAGGTAGGCAGTGAGGTCGTCGTATAACTCGGCGACCAGCACGGCCAACTCATCGTCGTACTGGGCCGTCGCGGGTTCGGCGAGTTCGCGGGGCACGACGGTGACGCCGGACTCTTCGAGCCAGTCGACAACGCGCGCGATGTGGGCGTCCGTGAGGGGGTGTCCCGTGAGCCAGTTCGTCGCGAAGGCGACCTTGGGGTGTTCGGGAGGCGCGACGGGTGACCGTGCGGCGAGCACGCCGTAGAGAAGCGCGACGTCGGCGACGCTTCGCGCCATCGGGCCAGGGCTGTCCTGACTGGCGCTGATCGGCACGACGTGGGTCGTGGGAACGTGGCCGACGGTTGGTTTGAGCCCCGCGACGCCATTGACCGAGGCCGGACAGACAATGGATCCGTCGGTCTCGGTGCCTACCGCCAACGGCGAGAGGCCGGCCGCCAGCGCGGCTCCGGAACCGGATGACGAGCCGCCCGCGGATCGGTCTAGGGCCCACGGGTTGGCCACAAGTCCCGCGGTCGCTGAGTACCCGCTCGAGGACCGACGTGAGCGCAGATTGGCCCACTGGCTCAGGTTGGTGCTGGCGAACACGACGGCCCCGGCGTCACGCAGACGGCGAACCAGGGTGGCGTCACGCACCGGACGTCCGGCGAGCGCCGTCGAGCCGGCCGCGCCCGGCAGGCCGACTGCCTCGACGTTGTCCTTGACGACAACCGGCACCCCGTGCAGCGCCCCGCGCGACTCGCCGCGGGCACGTTCGTCGTCTCGCTCTCTCGCCACCTCGCGCGCATCCGCACTCACGGCAGCGATGGATCCGAGGGCGACGGGCGAGCCGGGAAAGTCCAGGGTTCCGATACGTTCCAGCAGAACGTCGAGGATCTCGCCGGAGCTGGTCTGGCCGTTGGACAGCGCGTCGAGCACGTCGGTCGCGCTGAGGTAGGCGAGATCGGCGCTGGTCGGGTGGGGGTCGGTCACGACTTCAGCGTAGAAGAGTGCCCAGTCCGGCGGCGGCCCGGCGAGTCGCGAGAGATGCGCCCGTTACGCTGGCGACCGTGTCCGAGACCTTGATTGCTGACGAAGTGATGGGCCGCGTCCTGGACGCGGCCCTTACACGCGGGGCCGACTTCGCGGAGGTCTTCGCCGAAGATCGGCGTACCTCCTCGGCGTCGCTCGACCAGCGCCGCGTGGAGGAACTCTCGTCGGGTCGCGATCGTGGCGCCGGAATCCGCGTGGTCCTCGGCGACACCACCGGGTTCGCACACACCACCGACCTGTCCGAAAGCGGTCTCCTGCGCGCGGCCGAGGCCGCGGCGACGGTGGCGCGCGGCGGCGGCGGCGGCGTGAAGACGGCGACGCTCGGACCTCGCGTCGAGTACCAGTCAATCGCCGACGTGATGCCCGACGACGTGGACAAGGCGAAGAAGATCGAAGTTCTCCTGCGCGCCGATGACGTTGCGAGGTCTGAAGGGGCCGCGATCACTCAGGTGCAGGTCGGGCTCGGCAACTCGTCGCGTCACTTCGTGGTCGCCAACTCCGACGGCGTCCTGGCGTCGGACCACCAGATTCGAACCCGCTTCAACGTGATCTGCGTCGCGTCAGGCGACACTGGTATGCAGACGGGGTACCGCCCGATCGCGGCGACGAGGGGTTTCGAGATACTGACCCCCGACGCCGTGGACGACGCCGCGCGCGGGGCCGCGCGACAGGCGATCACGAAGCTCGACGCGCGACCGGCACCTTCCGGGGACCTGCCCGTGGTGCTGGCCGGTGGGTCGGGCGGCATTCTCTTTCACGAGGCCTGCGGCCACGGCCTCGAGGCCGACGCCATCATGAAGCAGGCGTCGGTGTACGCGGGCCGCGTGGGCGAGCGCGTGGCCAGCCCTCTGGTCACGCTCATCGACGACGGGTCGATGACCGGCGAGTGGGGATTCCTCTCGATCGACGACGAGGGACGTCCCGGATCACGCAACGTCCTGATTGAAGACGGGTACCTCACTGACTACATGTGGGACCTGCTGCGCGCACGTAAGGACGGACGCGTCTCGTCGGGTAACGGACGTCGCCAGAGCTACCAGCATCTGCCCATGGTTCGCATGACGAACACCTACCTCGCGGCTGGCGAGTCCGACGCTGATGAGATCGTCGCTCAAACGCCTCGGGGTGTCTACGTGGCCCAGCTCGGCGGCGGACAGGTCAACACCGCGACCGGCGATTTCGTCTTCGGGATGACCTCAGCGTTCCTGATCGAGGACGGGCGCATTACCGCACCGCTGCGCGACTGCAACCTCATCGGCAACGGCCCGGAGATCCTGCAACGCGTTGACGCCGTCGGCCGCGACGTGACGTTCTCGATGACGCCGGGAACGTGCGGCAAGGACGGCCAGCAGGTGCCCGTGGGCACGGGCCAGGCCACCATGCGACTGTCGGGGGTCACCATCGGGGGCACAGCCGCGTGAGCGAGGCACTGGCCCTGGCTGAACGGATCCTGGAGGACGCTCGCGGCTCCGAAGAGGTTGAGATCTACCTGTCCCGAGGCGTCGACACCGAGGTCCGCGTCTATCAGGGAGAGATCGAGCACCTGTCCCAGGCGTCGGGTGATGGCGTCGGCGTGCGGGTGCTGACCGATGGTCCCGGGGGTGCGCGCGTCGGCACGGCGTGGGTAGGCTCCCTCGAGCCCTCGGTCGTCGCCGACGCACTCAGTGAAGCTCGTGACAACGCTCGCTTCGCCACCGAAGATGAGTTCCTCACCTTCGCTCGTCCGGACGGCGTGGCGGCCGCCGAGCTCACGCTGCGCGACGACGCGGTCCTGTCGACTCCTCTGGACCACAAGATCGATCTCGCGATCGAACTCGAGCGGATGGTCCGCGACGCCGACGATCGGATTCGCCAGGTGGAGGCCGCCGATTACTCGGACTACGTCGCCGAGGCCGCCATCGTCTCCACGATGGGCATATCAGCCAGCTACGCGCGTTCGGGGGCATTCCTATCGGTGGAAGTCATCGCGAACGACGGTAACCAGGATCAGACCGGTTGGGGGCTGTCAGTGGGGCGCGCCCCGGCTGAGCTCGACACCGCCACCGCGGCGGGTGACGCCGTCATGCGGGCCACGCGAATGCTCGGCGCGGTCAAGCCTGCCTCCATGAAGTGCACAGCGGTTTTCGATCAGCGCACCGCCGCCACCCTGCTGAGCGTCATCGGCGCCGCACTGAGCGGCGAGGCCGTGGTCCGCGGGCGTTCGTTCCTCGCCGACCGCGTGGGCGACGTCGTGGCATCTCCCTTGGTCACGGTCGTCGACGACCCGACGGACTCTCGACACTTCGCCGCCAGCGCCTTCGACGGCGAGGGGCTGGCCTGTCGTCGCAACGTCCTCATTGACGACGGCGTTCTGCGCGGCTTCGTCTTCGACACGGTGTCGGCCCGTCGAGCCGGAACGGTCTCGACCGGCAGCGCGGTACGTGGCGGGATTGCGGGGTCCCCGTCAGCCGGCTGCCGGGCGATGCAACTGCGCCCCGGCGAGCCAACCCTCGAGGAGATCCTGCGCTTGGTCCGTGACGGCGTCTACGTGACGTCGGTGTCCGGGGTGCACTCGGGCGTGAATCCGGTGTCGGGTGACTTCTCGGTCGGGGTCACGGGGCTGCGGATCCGCGACGGTCAGCTAGCCGAACCACTGCGCGAGATCACCGTGGCGTCGACACTCCAGAGGATGTTACTCGACGTCGTTGCCGTCGGCAGTGACATCGAGTGGCTCCCGGGTTCTGCGGCGGGGCCGTCGCTAGCGATCGAGGGGATCGCCGTCTCGGGCGTCTAGTCCGTGCTGGACGACGCCGCGGCTGGTGCGGCTGGCTTGGCCGGTGCGGTTGGCGCCGCTGTAGCCGAAGTAGAAGAACTCGAGGGGTCACTAGTGGTCGCCGCAACTTTCGCGGGCGCCTTCTCCGACGGGTCCTTGGACTTGCGATTGTCGTTCTTGTAGAAGCCGCTGCCCTTAAAGACGATGCCCACGGCGGAGAAGACCTTGCGCAGACTCCCGCCACACACCTCGCAGGTCGTGAGGGCCGGATCCGAGAACCCCTGGACCACTTCGACGCGCTGGTGGCACGACTGGCATTCGTATTCGTAGGTCGGCACGCACACTCCTCGACGTCGACGCAACCTGAGCAGTGTACCGGCGAGCCGGGTCCGGTCAGTCCGCGTCAGTAGCATGGCCCGGTGGACGACTTCCACCAACTCCGGCGCGGGACTCGTGACGGGGGCTTCCCGCGAGAACTTGGGCCGTCCGAGGCGACCGCGCGTCGCGCGATGGCTCGTTGTCGCGTCAATATGCTCGCGTCGACGACGGCCGCGGTCGCGGCGAATGCCATGAACAAGGGCGACGTGCTCGCCACGGCGCGCATCGCCGGCGTACAGGCGGCCAAGATGGCCGCCACTCTGCTACCAATGGCCCACCCCGTGCTCGTGGGCAACGTGCACGTCAACTTCATCATCGCCGACAGCCACATCGACGTGGAGGCCAGTGTCGACACCGTGGATCGCACCGGCGTCGAGATGGAGGCGTTGACGGCAGTCACCGTGGCCGCGCTCACCGTCTATGACATGTGCAAGTCGACCGATCGAACGATGACCATCGAGGCCGTGGCGCTCTGGGAGAAGTCGGGCGGCCGCTCGGGCACCTGGCGGCGCGAAGAGGCCCTCGACGCCTCCGACGAAGGACCGGGTCCGACCAGCACGTCGTGACGGCCCCGGGTGGCGCCCGATACCCTCAGGTGGTCGAGGGAGGGCTGTGGCCAGTATCCGGGGTGAGGTAGAGGGTCGTCGCGAGCGGCTCATCGCGCTCGTGCTGCTCCTCCAAAGTGCCTCGCGGGCCGCGCCGCTCACCCAGGAGACGGTCGTGGAGAACCTCAAGATCGACGAGTATCCGGTGACCGGCAAGGGGCCGCGCAAGGTGCCGGCCTACGACGGCAATCCCGTGGCCATCCGTCAGAAGTTCGAGCGCGACAAGGCCGACATCCGCGAGCTGGGGTTCCAGATCGAGACCGTCACCCTCGACGACGCCAACGTGGGCTACTGGATCGACCCGCGCGGGGCGTACGCGCCGCCCCTGCACTTCACCGACGAGGAGTCGCGCGTGGTCCAGCTGGCCCTTCGCCTGTACGGATTCGGCTCGCGCGGCGCCTTCAATGTCTTCGCCGACGCCCCCAGCGGCGACGGCGGTCTGGAGTTCTCCAATTACTACACACCCGTGCTCAACGCGCTGCGGGCGCACCGGTCCTTGAGCTTTGGCTATCACTCCTCCGCTCAGCGAACGCGCATCGTCGAGCCGCTCCTGATCGAGGTGTTCCGGGGCACCCCCTATCTGGTCGCGCGCGTCGCCGGAACCGACGAGGTCAAGGGCTATCGCTTCTCGCGTATGACGACGACGCCGGTGGTCCTGCCCGATACCTTCGTGGTGGACGACGCGACGCTGGCGCTGGCCCGGTCCTGGCGACCCGAGTTCACCCGGACCCCCACGCCGGTCGACGTCGTGCTCGAGACGAACGAGACGTACGCGCGCCTGCTCGAGAGCCACTTTCCCACGGCCGTGGCCACGACCAAGCGCGCGGGCCGTGTCGAGGTCGCCCTCGAGTTCGACAGTCAGTGGGCCGCTCTGCGCTTCCTGCTCGAGGCCGCCGATCGAGTGACGCTCAAGAGCCCCAAGGCACTGCGTGAAGCGTTGTCGGACTGGCTCAAGACCGTCAATCGCGGGTCCGCCCCGGACCCGGCAGAGATTCGCTTTCCCGGGTCTGCGGGCGCGGACGTGCTGGGCCAGACCCTGCAACTGCTGCACGCGGTCTACCTGTCCGACGACGGGCTGAGGATCAGTGAGCTCGCCGCGCGATTCGCCGTGGAGCCCGCCCTGGTGCGCCTGATCATGGACCGCCTCGTGTCGCTGCAGCCATTCGGCAATCAAACGGGCTACCTGGCCCACGTGATCAAAGAGTGCGACGACTGGGACGACGAGGCCCACGATGACTCGACCTACCGGGCCGACTTCTCCGACACCCCGCGCGGTGAACCGGACCCCTCGCCCTTCCTCCTGCGGGACCTGGTCGAGCTCAACGTGGCTTTGCGCGAGGCGTCGCGCGCCTACACCGACCCGTCCATCTACTCGGCCATCGAGAAGATCGAGTCGGCCGTCGCCCAGAACGTCCACGTTGACTCGGTCACCGATGAGCCGTGGCTCGCCGACGTGCGCGCCGCACTCGACGCCCACGACCAGATCAAGATCGAGTACGCGTCGGGGCACGACGGCGAGTCGCGGGAACGCTGCGTCGAGCCCCGCGAGATCCGGGTCCTCAACGGCCACGCCCTCGTGCGCGCCTACTGCACCTCGCGCCAGGACTGGCGGACGTTCCGCGTGGACCGGATCGTGCGGGTGCTGGCCCGCTCCCCGGTCACCGAGGCGCGCCCCGCGGACCCGGTCGCCAACTGGCTGACCCAGGTTGGTGAAGAGGGCGAGGAGGTCGTTGTCGTCGTCGAAACGTTTCGGCGATGGCTCTTCGAGCCCCTGCCCGGGGCCCGGTGGGCGGTCTTGGACGACGGGCGCCAGGCGGTGCGATTCCGGCTGTCGGACGAGGACTTCCTCGACAATCTGATGCTCCAGGCGGGCGCCGGCGCGGTGGTGGCCACTCCGCGTTACGCCAAGGCCGGGCACGCGCTGGCCCGACGGATCGCCGCCGACCTGTAGATACCCGTTTCACCGAGCGCGCTGGACGTTCTGGTCGGGCGTGCTCGACGACCGTTGGGTCACGAAGAGGTGAGACGTGTTGCGAGTCATCGTTCGTCGGTCGCGCGATGCGACCTATCTGACCCAGGACCCTGCCCACGAGCTGGACGGGGTCCGCGCGGGTGGTTCGCAGTGGTGGTTGCGCTCAGGGGCGGGACACGACGTCAGTGACGTCTTCAGTTCGACCTCTCGCTCGGACGTGGTGGGTTACGACCTGGTCGTCGCAGCCCCTCGGCCACTGTCCATACTTCTCGCGCTCGATGAGCGCCACGCGTCCGAGGTCGTGGCCGCGCATCGTGCATCGGTTGCCGCCACCGTTGACTACTTGGAGCAGAGGGCGCTGGTCGTGCGTGACCGGCGCGGGGGAGGGGACCGCGACCTCCCCGCCCAGTGGGGTGGCATCGTGAGTTTCACTCATGGGCTCAATCGCCACGGCGAGCCACACCTGCACGACCACGTGCTGGTCGGAGCTCGACCCGACGGTGCGACCAGCGTGCTCGACGCTCGCGCGCTCTTCGCCCACGTGCCGGCCGCCGACGCGCTCTACCGTTCCTCGCTACGCCACGAGGTGGGCGAACGCACCCCGTGGAAGCCGTGGCGTTCCTTTCGGGGCGTGGAGATGGTCGCCGGGCTCGACGAGGGTTACCGCGCGTTGTGGGGGGGCCATCACGCCGAGCGAGGCGAGAAGTTGCACTGGACGCGGCGCGAGACGCTGGATCGGTGGCGCCACGACATGGAACGCTTCGAGACCGCCGGTGCACTGCGCGCACCGCCGGTGCGCTCGACGTTGGACGAGCACGCGTTCGCCGGTGCGCTCGAGGGGGTCTTTGCGCCAACTCGACGCGACCTCGTCGCGGCGTGGGCCAACGCCGCGGTCTACGGGCAGTCCGCGCGCGAGCTCTCCAGGTCGATCGACGACCTCTATCCTCGGCTCGCCACCTCGCGTGGCGTGCGCGAACCGGGATTGGGGCTCGGAGAGGCGCGCATGACCGCGCAGGTGCGCGAGCGTGGGCCGCGACCACTCGTCCGAGATGAACTGTCGCGATGGACTCAGCGCTCGCGCGAACGAGAGGCCTCGCGATCGGACCGCTCCAGGTAGGGCCGAAAGCGCGCGTCGCGGTGTGCGGGCGTGAGGGGCACCCACTGCATGGACTTGTCCGCGGCCAGTCCCAACGCGAATCCGGCACGCCCGTGGGCCATGTCGGCGACGCTCGCCCGGTCGCGCTCCACCCACGAGGTCGCCGTGCCGGTGCGCCGACCCCGGGGGCCGCGTTGCAGCGAGGTCACCGGCTCGTGGGACCGGCCCGCGAGGCGACTCAGCAGCTCCAGGGTGGCTCGGTCGGCGATTCCCGGTAGGACCACCGTGGTCGGAAACAGCGAAAGGAATCCCTCGGCCGATGAGCCCCAGCGCCCGCGGGCCTGGCTCAGGTCTTGAAGGCAGGCGAGGGTGAGGACGCCCTGGCCGCCTCCTTCGGACACGACGCTGGCCAGGCGCGGCAGCGGGGCCACGTTGGCCAGCTCGTCGAGGGCGAGCAGGAGCCGCGCGCCCTGATCATGACGGTCGTAGGTGGCGTGGACGAGCTCGTCGATCAGTCCGACCACCAGGGGTACGCACACCATCTGATGTCGACTGGGCGCCACCACGTGTAGCTGGTGCGGTCCCGAGAGGAACGCGTCGACGTCAAGGGGAGCCTCGCGCGCCGACGCCCGCGCCGCTTCGGTGCGAACGCCGGAGAAGAGACCCGACGCGGTGGACCAGATGCCCGAGCGCTCGCGATCCTCGGTGGCTAGCACCCCGCGCAGGAGTCCGACGGAGGGGTGCAGGTCGCCGTATCGCTCGGTCAGCTCGTGCAACACGTCATCGGCTCGGCGCTCGTCGATCCTCGAGGCGAGCTGGCCCAGCGAATCCTCGCGCAGGGCGGTCGCGTGCAGCAGCGGCGCGACCAACGCGCTGGCGCGTTCCGTCCAGTGATCGTCGCTGCGTTCGAGTCGCCCACGCCGGGCCACGTCGATCAAGGTGCGCGTCGCCAGCACCGATCCGTCCCACGTCAGGGCCTGTCGAACAGGTGAGTACCCGACTCGTTGAACGCCGAGCGGTGTCTCGACCGTGCCGGACGGATCAAAGAGCAGCGTCGCGCCGTCGTGGCGGGCTCGAGCCATCTGTGCGACGACGTCAGTCTTCGTTGATGTCGTCACACTGGACTGGGACGCCATCAACAAGTTCGGGATTATGAACGACGACGTCTTGCCACTTCGCGTTGGACCGAGCACGAGTGTTGATCTCTCGGCTCCACTTGTGATGTCACCTCGCGCACCACGTCCGAGGTAGATGCCGCGATCAAAAGTCATCGTGAAGCAATGGTCGTAAATAATCTTCGAAATGCTTGACTTGTGCGCGCATAACGAGTGAACTTTTAGATGTCCTTCTGCGGAGGAGGTCAACGTTGTACGTCGTCGTCGATGACGAAGACGACGCGGAACGCTCCTGCGCACCTGGACCGTGGACTGCGAACGGTTATCGCACAGCTGTGAAGTTGGGCGTAATACGGGCGAGTACGCGATGTGTCAATGCGGTTCCTATTGTCGAGGCACCACGGTGGTGCGCTCGCGGTTCCCATTTGATTCAACGATGAGTCCCAAGGAGGGAAAGTGGCACCAGCCGCGAAGAAGAAGGCTCCGGCCCGCAAGGCCCCGGCCAAGAAGGCAGCGAAGAGGAAGGCCCCCGCTAAGAAGGCTGCGGCCAAGAAGGTTGCCCGCAAGGCCCCGGCGAGGAAGGTAGCCAAGAAGAAGGCTCCCGCCAAGAAGAAGGCTGCGGCGAAGAAGGCCCCGGCGCGGAAGGCCGCTAAGAAGCGCGCTCCCGCCAAGAAGGCCGCCAAGCGCCCCGCTAAGAGGGCAGCTGCCAAAAAGAAGTAATTCCACTCTCAGAGTGAGCATTTGAGGGGGCCCTCGGGCCCCCTCAAATGCCGTCCGGGGAGATTTCCAAGTCCTCAGGTTGGTCGATATCCAAGGTCCAAGGTCCCTGGGTCGTCACGTGGACTACCAGTCCTAGTCGCTCGGCCTCGAGACGGTGGAGCTGGGCGGAGTCGGATCCGAAGTGAAAGTGAAAGTCCAGCCCACTCGGTAGGGCGAGCAGATTCGTTCCGGTGCCGTGGTGATCCGTGACGATGGTGACACCGTCGGTCGGCTTGAAGGCACCGAGTCCGTCCGGGTGACGCAGGTCGCCCGGAACGATGCACACGTGGGCGAACCTCTCTGCGAGCGCGGTGTACGCGCGTTGGAGCGCCTCGTTGAGGTCACGTGCGTCGCTCAACCACACCTGCGCACCGATTTCTTCGGCGAAGTCGGCCACGTCCGTGCTCTCGGTGACGATCACGACCGGGACGGGAGCGCAACTGTGCACCACTGCGGCCGCGAGCCGAGCGGCCAGTGCGGGTACGTCAATCGCGGGATTGGCGCGCAGACGTTCCTTGGCCCGGTCGAACGCCTTCAGTGGGATGAGGAAGGCGTCAGGGCTCACCCATGAATGCTACGGGCGTCGTCGCTCAGTACCGTAGGAGAGTGCGTGTTGCGACCGAT
>Ga0307374_10004051_pt1 | contig 24625 bp, 25 predicted proteins | sample OX3MG_FD_202532 | JGI IMG/M metagenome (GOLD analysis project Ga0307374, IMG submission 202532) | Soil microbial communities from Risofladan, Vaasa, Finland - OX-3 | ecosystem: Environmental > Terrestrial > Soil > Coastal area > Acid sulfate soil | place: Finland: Risofladan, Vaasa | collected... | reverse complement strand
CCAACGCCGGTAGGCCTAGCGAACTATGGCGAATGCTGATGCGGCCGTCAAAGCCCTTTCGCATTCTGACGGACCATAGCCAACTATTTCTTAGGAGCTCCCGGACAGCCGGATTGCGGGCAGAGGCCAATGATACGGAGACCCGTACTGAGCTTGCTGAAGCTGCTGACCCAAATCTGCTTCGCCACCGGCCCACTGACGTAACCAACAGCGCTTCCGGTAGCGCGTTCGTTCGCCTCGTATCCAGCGTCCGTCAGCGTCTTCTTGAGTCCCCAACTGAGGGCCTGGTACACATCATTCGGTACCTTACCTGCCGCATAGATGTCATCTACCGAACCTTCAATCCAGAGTGTCATCGCGGTCTTCGCCGCCTTCTGGAGGCCATTCGTGGGCTTGAACTTCTTGATTAGCGACAGGAGATCCGGCACACCGGCGCCGGTCGAAATGGAATAATTCGCGTTGTCCTTTGGCTCTGGAGTCGTCACCGCGAGCAGATTGCACTTCCCTTGAGTAACGACTGGGCCAAGCGAAGCGCCCGAAGAGTAGTAGACCTGCCCGTCGCCGCGAAGAAAGCCCGTCTGCGCTGCGGAGGAACCCGAATAAGCCGAAATCGTTTGCGTTTTCAGTCCGAACACCAGTGGCAGCATCTTCGCTGAGAAGAACGCGGAGCCACTCGAGGGAGCGAGCCACTTGAGTGAGGTTCCGGTGTTCGATTGCAGTTGCTTGAAGGTCTTGATCCCCGTCGACGGGGCTGCGCAGAGAAACGAGTCCGGACCTGGTGTTGCTCCGAGCATTGACACGTGCGAAGGATTGAATGAAACGCCCGGTATTCCCTGAAGGAGATCTTCGAGCGCAACCGATGGGTTCAGCCAACCGATCGTCAATCCATCGGGATTGGAGTGTGCGATGGTGTTGAAGGCGGTCACGCCATTACCGGCAGTGAGATCTTCGACCACGACATTCGCACCCAAATAGCGCGACAGCACTGGCGCAATCAACCGAGCAAGGATATCGAAGTTTGAACCCGCTCCGTCCGGTGAAACAAAGGTAATATTTTTTCCGTGGAAGTATGCTTGGCCCTGCTGGAGCGGTGTCTTCTTGTGGCTGACGGTACCCCCACTCGCTGCTGGTGCTAATGCACTCACCAGCAGACCTGCTGGGACAACCGCCGCAACCGCCAGGCGAGCCAAACGGTGCCTCCGCCGATTCCGATGATCACATCCCATGATTATCTTCCCCCTTTAAATGTGCCCGCATTAGCGATCTAGGACGTTCCGAGCGTCGCTTCGACGCCCGCCCCGAACGGTCCGTGCGTGCATAACGTGGCACCTACGCGACACGCGGGTAGGCGGTGCCGATTGTGTCAGCTACGATACCGACTGTCAACAATATGAAACATCTGCATTGCGACCCTGAAGTTGGGATACATCCGAGTCGTGCCGTCGGCATCGGATGGCCGTCACAGGGTACCGGAGCTAGCCTGACGGAAACGCCCCGACACAATGCCGTTGGGCACGGTTTCCGAGGTACCGAACCGCTATACGAGTGATGGTTGGTGATCGGTGTTCCAGCCCCTCGCGAACTTCAGCCGGTGTCTTCCAGCCGAGCGCACTGTGCGGGCGCTCTTCGTTGTAGTCGATGCGCCAGTCCCCGGTGAGCACCTGGGCCTCGAAGAGGTTGTCGAAGAGCTGACCGTTCAGGTGCTCGTCGCGCATCCGTCCGTTGAAGGACTCGACCCAGGCGTTCTGCCACGGTGAGCCGGAGCTCGATGAAGACCGTCTCGGCGGCATTGAATCTGCACCAGTCCGCGACGGCGAAGGCAACGAACTCGGCGCCGTTGAATGTCGAAGCGCAGATAGGCCGGATAGCCGCGCTCACCGGCGATCTTGTCGAGGATGCTGACGACGCGGTCGGCGTCGATCGAGCGCTCGACCTCGCTGGCGAGCGCCCGCGGGTGAACTCGTCGATGACGTTCAGGATCTTGAGCGTTCTCCCGTCTCGGGTCTGGTCGAACTGGAAGTCGGCCGCCCAGATGGCGTTCGGGCGGATCGGGCACATCGCGCCGGTGACGACACCGACGCCTCGGAGGGCGTCTCCGAACTATCGATCTCGAGCTACCTCATGCGCGCGATCGCTGGAACGACGATTGGGTCGGATTGCCGATCTTCTCGAGCCGGCGGTTCTTCCACACGCGCATCATCGTCCGGGAAGACGCTGGGATCTCGACGCCGGCAGAGCTCGCCGGCAAGCGCGTTGGCCTGCCCGAATACCAGCAGACGGCGGCGCTATGGGGGCGGGCCTTCCTGCAGCACGAGTATGGCGTCGCACCCTCCGACATCCACTGGTTCATGGAGCGACTCCCTGAGCGCAGCCACGGCGGCGTCACCGGCTTCAGACCGCCGGCGGACGCCGAACTGACCTACATCCCGGAGTCGACCAACGACAGGGGCGAGAATGCTTGCGAGAGGGGAGCTCGACGCGGCCCTGCTCTGTGTCGCGGGCGGCGACCTGGTCGACCGCAGCACGCGAACCTTCAGGCCTGGCTCTGGGATCCGCCCGCTGTTCCCGACCTTCAGGCCGAAGGCGCGCGCTACTTCTCTGGCGGCCAACACAGAAGTGCTCGAGACCGTCTGTCAGTACAGCCTCGAGCAGCGGCTGACGAACCGCCTGATCGGCCTCGACGAGCTCTTCCACCCAGCGACGCTCGAGCTCTAGCCATCCCTTATGGGCTCGAAGAGATGACTCGCACGACCCCAGGAAGCCGACCATTGCGCAATGGGGATCCACCTCCCCATGGCCACAACCTGGCCCCAGCAGAGCGGGTCCGCTGCGGCTAAATTCAGACTCACGACGCGGTTAGTTAGGAGCGACAAATGCCGAGAATATTTGTGCGCGGAGTCACATCCGAAGACTATGGGCTTAAGCAGTTTCGTCAGCACCAGCGGGAGGCGATGCGTGTCCGCTCCTACGACGGTGCCGACCACAAGAGGCTCTCGGACGAAACCGGCACCTCGAGCGAGGGCGAGGGCGGTGAGATCGAGATCCGAAGTCACATCGACCCGGCAGACGAGCCCTTCCTGACCCAGACGATCAACGTCTACTTCCAGGACTACCCGGCGCACTCCAAGGCCGGTGAGCATGGCCACCAGAACGAGGCTGCCTTCTACATCATTGAGGGCGAGGGCTACGAGATTCATGACGATGCTCGCTACGACTGGGAGCAGGGAGACGTCGTCGTCGTTCACACCGACTCGGTGCACGCCCACTACAACCCAGGAGACAAGCCGGCTGTCGTGATGGTGATGAAGGCCAAGGCGAGCTGGATGTTTCTCGGCCTCGTTCAGCAGAGCCGCAGCCACCAGAAGTTCCAAGACCCCACCGGCACCTACGGCCCGCGTATCGAATGGGGTCAGATCTGGACCCCGGGTGTCGAAGAGAAGGCAAAGGTCGTGAAGCCCGGCGACACCCCGTGGCAGCTGACACCACTCGGACGTTTCCGCCAAGTGACCGATGAGAACACCCGCCTATTCAGCGTCGAGATCGCCGAAATTGAGATCCCTGGTGGAAGCCATTCCGGGAAGCGGTGGACGATGGCCGACGAGGCGCTCTTTGTGCGTTCCGGTGCGGGCTACTGCCTGCAATGGGACGTCGAAGCCGAGATCGACGAGAAGTACTATGCGCACGTCGCGAACGAACCCAGGCGCTACGAGTTCAAATCTGGCGAGACACTCTATGTGCCGCAAAATTCCGTCGCGCAGTACTTTGCGAATGACGGCGAGCCACTGTTCCTCGTTTCTGGAAAGAACAGCATCTTCCGCTACCTCGGCTATGACCGGGTTGCCTATCTGGAAAGTGCCCCCGAATACGAAGCCCAGACGGTCACCGCAGTCGCGGAGCCTGCTCCTGCTCTCTGATCCTCCTCGACACAGCGATCATGGGCACGGGACCACCGCCCATGATCGCGAGGCGGGTGACTGCAGGGCGCGTCAGCAAGCGCGCTGCGACACCAGCGGCTCCGTCCGATCGAAGTGACGGATGCCGGTGAATGTCGCGTCCGCGATGCCGGTCAACCTACGCTCGCTGCACCTCGCGTCTCACTGATCAGCGGGACCAGCCGAGCACCACTCGGCCACTCGACGTCGAGGCCGTGGTCGTCGAGTGGTGGACCGCCGCGGACCCCCGCGGCGCGCACGAGCTCGGTCAAAGCTCATCGTCACGGTGATCCTCGCCGATGGCGCAGACCGCCGCAGCGCGCTGACGATCCCGATGCTGCTGGTAACGCCGACGCGCCCGCGGCCGACCCCGTTGGCTACAGCGAGTACAGCGTCGCCGCGTTCATGCTCGTGATCTTGTCCGCAACCTTCTCGTCGAGGTCTTCACGAGTATTGATCTGCTTGTGGGCATCGATGACCGAGGCTCGGTCGCCATGGCAGTAGTCCGTCCCAACGACAAGGTTGTCCTCGCAGTCGAGTTCGTCAACCAGGTACCCCACGTTCTCGCTGACCTCGCAGGTGACGAAGAAGTTCAGGTCGCGGAGCCTGCCATGCAGCGCGTCCTTGTTGACGTTGTTCCCGAGTCCAGGAGTGCGAAGCACGTAGGGAAGCCACTCCGAACCAGATTCGATGAAGCCGAAACGAAGCTCGGGGAACTTCTTGATCAGAGTGTGCTGCGCCAGCGCGGCAGCGGCGCGCACCACGGGCATGCCGCCCTCGATGCCCGGAAAACCGCTGTGATTGGCGATCACAGCGGCCCAGGCGCTCGCTTGGTGAATGCAGATCGACAGGTCCAATTCCTGGGCAAGGCTGTAGGCCGGATGGAAGTACTCATCGTCGGCAGTGCGCTCGCACTCGATGCCGATCTTGAAGACGCCGCAGGCTCCGTGCTCCTTGCCGAACCGAATCTCCTTCAGCGCGTCGTCCATCGAGCGGTACGGCGCCAGCGCCACCCAACGCAGTCGACCCCCTGAATCTGCGCACCGCTCGGCGAGCCAGTGGTTGTAGGCCGAGTACAACGCTGCTTGGTAGTCGGCTCGCCGGGTGATCTCGTGCAGGAACACCGTCGGGTAGATCACCTGCGTCGCGACGCCCATTTCGTCCATGTCGCGCAGCCGCGCCGGGACGTCCAGAAGCTCGCGCGTCCCAACGGTCGTGCCGGTGCGCTCGTCACTGCGGAGGCGATGATTGAACAGCCGTCCATCAATGAACCAGAAGCGGGTGTAGCTCGAGCCCGACGACCGATTTGGCAGCAGCCACTCCGGTGCCTCACCAGGTGCGAACTCGATGTTCTTTGGTGCGTACCGGCTCATGGAAGCCGGCATGTACGACCACGTCTCATCACACTCGTCCACGTGCGTGTCCGCATCGATAAATCCACTCATCCCTATCTCCTTCCAGATATTTGAGCCCTATGAAGATTTGTCCCGCGTTTGCTGCATGATCGTCGAGCGCCTCCCGTGCATCGCGTGGAGGCAGCTGCTGCATCTGCCTAGAGCGAACCTGGGCCCAATGCTTCACGCTCACCTTTCCGGTCCCCAGATCGTCCCAGTCTGGGCGCACTGCCAAACACCGCCACCCGGTGGCAGGCTCTTCCGCTGGTCGACGTTCTCATGACCGCCCGCAGCATCCCCGGGTTGGTCCAATCGGAGCGGCCACAATGCAGCGTCGTGGGGGGTGAATCCGGTCGTCCCTTGAGCCGCGCCCACAACCGGCCTCGGAAGACCGTCGACGGGCGTGCCGGCGTCACTGGACATCTACCTTCCCCTACCGGTAGGACACGTTCACCCACGCCCAGGCCTTTGCTTCGGCAGTCTAACCTTCCGTCGACCTGAAGACACGCCCGAGCTTCAGCTCATTACCGATCTTCGCGGGGTCGCCGCAGCCCTTCATCTGTCCCCGAGTTCCCGTCAGGCAAGGCGACTGGGCCCCGATCTCGGAACTTGTTCCGCCCTTTATGAACGAGGCGAGCCCGGCGGCGAGCGCTGTCTCGACAACCTGGCCGTCACCCTGCTCGAAGCCAGCGAGGATCGCGTTCGCGCCCGAGAAGCCCGTGACGAGCTGCGCGTTCAGCCCGAACGCCTGCACCGAGAGAGCATCTACGCCGGCATCAAGTACGACCCCATGACGGCACTCATGCCGATCATCGGCGGCGGCCTCGCGGGGCTGTTCTCACAGTGGCGGCTACCGATCGATATCGCCGCCTATGTCCGCTACCGCCGTCATCGCCACCGCTCGGCGGCGGCCATGGCGGTATCAAGCACCTTCTCCCAGAGGGTGAGCACGGCTCCCAGTAAGAGATGCTCGAGCTGCCCGAGTCGCACGAGGTGGTGCGCAAAGAACCGGCGCCGGTGTCCGCCATCGTCGACAAGGCGTGGGGGCGAAGCGGCCAGTACTCCCGAGAAGTTGTCGACCTCGCCGTCTTCGCGCCTTGATCGGGCTCTGCTACCTCTGCGGCTTCTCTCGCACAAGTGGCTGCCGCGTTTCGTATTCACCGTCTTGCTGACGACAACGGCCACCGCGGCGGCATGGGGCTTCCAGGGCATCCTGCACATCACCTTCACCCCCGTGCCCTGACCGGCGGCCGCTGGTCCTCACCTTCCTCCCGTGCTCGTACCAGGGTTTCGGAAGGTGGAGCGGCCACGGGTGAATCGCGCCACGGAGCGGGTCAGGCGTGCCGCTCGATGAAGGCGATCGCTGTCGCGTTGAAGGCCTCGGCATGCTCGACGTGCGGCCAGTGGCGCGCGTCCTCCAGCCGGAGCATCTCGGCGCCGGGGATCTCGGCGGCGAGCGCCTCGAGCTCCTCGACGGGCTTCAGGCGGTCGGCGGAGCCGCCGACCAGCAGCGTCGGCACGCCGATCGCGCCGAAGTCGGTCTGGGGCCGCGCCCGCGTCGTCCGCTGTGCGCCTGGACGGCGCAGGCTGCCGGCGGCGAAGTACTCAAAGGCGCCGGGCTCGAGGGAGGCCTCGTGGCGCCGCTCGAGGTAGGCGCCCGACGTCCAGGAGGGGTCGAAGAACAGCTCGCCGAAAATCCGCGCCATGCCCTCGATTGAGCCGTCCTAATCGGCGAGAGCGCGGCGCCCTTCGCTCTGCTCGTTGTTCGGCCCAACCCCGGCGACGGCGACCACACCGGCGACGAGCGCAGCGGTGCGCGCCTCGGCGGCGAGCTCGAGACCCATGCTCGCCCCCGCGGAGTTGCCGATGATCCACGCCGGCGCGAGGCAGCGTGCCCGGAGGAAGTCCTCGAAATGACGGGCCCGGAAGCGCCGCGAGTCGTCAAAGCTGTAGACCTTGGCGCTCTTGCCGTAGCCGACGAGGTCAGGAGCCACGACGTGGAAGCGCTCGGCGAGAGGCCCGAGGTTGGGCTCCCAGCAGAGCGCTGCGCTCGTGCCGAAATCGGCACCGTGCACGAGGACGACGGTCGTCAACTGACCGCCCTCGAGGTAGTGGGTGCGCAACCCACCGACCTCGAGGTACCGCTCATCTACCTACACGTGCGGTTCCCTACCGCGCCGTGCCGACCGCCGCGCGCCCTTGCTGGGCCGTCCTGCGGGGACGTCGCGTCAGAGCGCATACAGCGAGCGGGCGTTCTCCGAGGTGATCTTCAGGCTCGCCTTGTCGTCGATGTCGGGGCGGCCGATGAGCACCTGGTGGGCGTCGATCACCGAGGCGCGGTCGCCGTGGCAGTAGTCCGAGCCGACGACGAAGTTGTCCTCGCCACCGGCGATGTCGATCAGGTACGGGATGTCCTCGTAAACCTCGACGGTGACGAAGAAATTCAGTTCGGCGAGGGAACGCGTCCGCGCCTCCCCCCGCTTGACCGGCCAGCCGGCGCGTCCGAGGAGGTAGCCCAACCAGGCTGCCGAGGACTCGATGAAGCCGAAGCGGAGGCCCGGGAAGCGCTCCCAGATCTTGCCGTCGAGGAGCGACGAGAACGCGGCAACCACAGGGAAGGAGTCCCCGCGGTCGACCGGGTTCTGCGAGTAGGGCGCCTGATTGGGGGTCCACTGCTGCGCCTGGTGGATGCAGACGGGAAGGTCGAGATCGGCCGCGACCTCGTAGGCCCGATCGAAGAAGTGGTCGGCCGCCGTGCGCCCTCCGCACTCGATGCCGCGCTTGAAGATGCCCACCGCCCCATGCTCCTTGGCCCATTGCAGCTCGGTCACCGCGTCGGCCGGCGAGGAGTAGGGGATAAGCGCAACCCAACGGAGCCGGCCACCGGAGTCGCCGCAACGCTCGGCGAGCCAGCGGTTGTAGCTCTGGTAAAGCGCCACCTCGAGCTCGGCGCGACGCGTCACCTCGTGGAGGAAGACGGTCGGGAAGATCACCTGCGTCTCGACGCCAAGCTCATCCATGTGCTTCACGCGCGCGCCGACGTCGTACAGCTCGCGGGTGGCAAGCGTCGTGCCCGTCCGTTCGTCGCTGCGCACGCGGTGAGGGAAGAGCTGGCCGTCGATCAGCCACATCCGGTAGTAGCCCGATCCCGAGGAACGGTTGCCCGAGAGAAACGAGGGCGTCGAGTCCTCGGGGAACTCGATGCTGTGCGGCACCATGTCCTCAAGGCCCTTCGGGACATGCGCCCAGGTGTCTTCGCACTCGTCGACGTGCGTGTCGGCATCGATGAACATCTCGACCCCCCTGCTCTGGTCTTTCGGCCCGTTGGGCCTGTGCTTCGACAGCTTAATCATCGACGGTGGCGCGCGAGGAAGGGGACGAGCACCGAGAAGACGGCCTCGGGGTCCTCCCAGAACATCCCGTGGCCAAGGCCCTCGAGCACTGCGAGCTCCGCTCCGGGAATCCGCTCCGCGAGGATGCGCGAAGCCGGAAGCTTCGGCCGCTCCCCGCCGACGTCCGCCGACCCGACGAGGACGAGGGTCGGCACCTTCACCTCCTGCAGGCGGTGCGTCACGTCGAAGGCCATGCGCGCCAGCTGATGACGGAGATGCCACTTCAGCGTGGCGTGCGTCGGCCAGGTGCGCTCCCAGAACTCGGCGACCACCTCCGGCCGCCGGACGCGGAACTCGTCGGTGAACATCGTGTCGCCCTCGAAGAGCTGGTGGCGCGCCTGTGCCTCGAGGCCCCGCTCGACGAGGGCTGCGAGCGCGCTCGCTGTCGGCACGGGCGCCACCGCCTCGCCGGAGCGGATCAGCGCGCCGGCAACGCTCGCGGCGAGCGTGAGCGTACGGACGAGGCGCGGGTACGTGAGCGCGAGGGCGAGCGCGACGCCGCCACCGACCGAGTGGCCGAGCACGTGCGCGGGGGCCTCGTCGAGGACGCGCAGTAGATCCGCCGCGTCCGCGGCGAGCTGCCAGAGGCTGAGGAACTCGTCGGGGGCCACAGAGCGGCCGATGCCGCGGGGGTCGAAGGTGATGACGGTGAAGTCCCGAGCGAGGCGCCCCGCCGGCTCTGGGTGCCACACCGCGCCCCCGAGCGAGCTCGAGGGAATGAGGAGGAGCGGAGGTCCGTCCCCGATGCGCTGGTAGTAGAGGTCGATGCCGGTGCTGAGCTCGGCATAGGACATGCCGCCTCCTTGAGGGTCGGAGCGAGCGCCGCGTGCCGGAGCACCGCAGGCCTTGAGTGCGCTGGGCGAACGGCGATACCGTCCGCCTGGTGCCGCCGGGGCCGCGGAGAGGGCGGCGACTGGTTCAAGGCCCCGCAGATCGTCGGCGAGTTCGCATGCTTCGTCGCCCACCTGCCGAACGACGGCCCGACCAGTCAGGTGTTCGCGCTGAACTCGTTCCGCTGAGGCCGAGCGGCCCAGTACGCCGCCAGTCAGCTCGACTTCGCCATCTCCTCGTCGAAGAGCTGCTTGGTTTTCGGGTCCTCTTCCTCGTACTCGACCTGGTCGCCGCCCTGGGTGGTCGGCCGCGGATCGGTGTACTCGGGGATGATTCCGTGCGAGCCGCCGGCGAAACGGAGCGCGAGGTAACGCGCCGGGCCATCGCCGGTGTTGAAGTGCTGGTGGAACCACATCTCCGGTGGCGCGAAGACCGCACCGGGCTCCCAGTCGATGCGCTCGAACCTGTCGACCTGCGTCCAGTGGTCGTTGCCCTTCCACAGCAGCGAGTAGCCGGTGCCGGAGAGGATCATCACGTGCGCTCCGGCGCCGTGACGATGCGCCTTCTTGTAGCTCCCGGGCGCGAACTCCGACATGTGCGCGCCGAGCGAGCAGTTCGCGAGCTCGAGCATCAGGCTCGATCCGTTGGCTCCACGGCGGGGATTCGGCGGCAACGGCACATCGACGGCGTTCGGCACGTAGAAGCCGGAAAAGCTGCAGTTCTCGTCGGGGACGACAGGACGACGGAAGTCGACGTGGCCCTCGTCGTAGCGGTCGAGGAAGTCGTGCTCGCAATCGAAGACGAAGTCGACGTCGTGGAAGAGGTTGAGCATCACGGGGGCGTTCGTGATCGCGAACAGTCGTGCCGGCGAGGCGCCCGCGTTCAGGTGCTTGAAGTGGACATTCAACGGGATCGCGAAGACGCTCCCCTTCTCCCAGTTGAAGCCCGTCGCGTAGCCGGCGTCGTTCCAGAACTCGGTGCGCCCAGAGCCCTCGACGACGTACACCAGCTCCTCGAAGAGGTGCCGCACCTCGCGGAGCTCCCCGTTGCCGGGGATCTCGATGAGGTAGGCATCGGCGAGGCCCCGTCCGTCGAGCTGGATGAAAGCGCCATTCCCGCCGAGGCGCGCCCAAGGGCCCACCTCCACCGCCTCGAGCGCCCGGGTCGACATCGAGCGGTGGATCGGAATCCCCTCGGACTCGATGAAGTTCGCGTACGTCTGTTCCATCGCTCCTCGTTCAGGTAGGTGGGCGCGGCCGACCAGACCGACGGGCGCTGGCAGTGCGGTTCGTCTCCCGACGCGCGCCGTCCAAGCGGGCTATCGGGCAGGCCTACCCGTCGCCTCGGTCGTCCTCAGATTGCGGGGACGCCGTAGAAGTTCGCGGCGTTCAAGCTGGTCAGCTTGTCCGCGCTCGACTCCTTCACGCCGGGGATCTTGTACATCAAGCCATGCGCATCACGGATCGAGGCGCGGTCGGGGTGGCCGTAGTCCGAGCCGACGATGAGCTGATCGTCACCGAGCACGTCGATGAGGTAGCTGATGTCCTCACTCGTCTCGCAGGTGACCCAGATGTTCAGCTCCGTGAGGATCCCGCGCTGCACCTCCGCGGCACGCAGGACAGCTTCGGGGTCGAGGGCGGAACGATTGTCGAAGCTGTTCAGCGTGGTGCTCGCACGCTGCATCCAGAGCGCGTAGGGCACCCAGCCGGCTCCCGCTTCGATAAAGGCAAAGCGCAGGCCTGGGAACTTCGACGGGAGCTTTCCGCCGACGACCGAGCTGAAGGCGCTGAGCAGCGTCGCCGCTCCCGGCGTGTTCAGCATCGCGAGGTGGTTGTTGGTCGGAGCCCAGGCCTGCCCAGTGTGCATGCAGATCGGCAGGTCGAGCTCGAACGCCTGCGCGTAGAACGGCGCGAAGTAGCGGTCTGCGGGAAGGCGGTTCTGCACCTCTTGCGCCCGCTTGTGCACACCGACCGCCCCGTGCTCCTTCGCCCAGCGCATCTCGGCGAGCGTCGCCTCCATGTCGACGAGCGGCATCATCGCCACCCACTGGATGCGCCCGTTGGACTCGGCGCAGCGCTCGGCGAGCCAGCGGTTGTAGCTCTGGCAGAGCGCCACGGCGAGCAAGGGGTGCTCGCTCAGCTCGTTCAGGAACAGCGTGGGGTAGAGCACCTGGATCCCGACGTTCAGCGAGTCCATGTCGGCGAGGCGTGCCGGGACGTCGTAGAGCTCGCGGATCTCGACCGTGGTACCGGTACGCTCGTCGGAACGGATCTGCCGGTTGTGCAGCTGGCCGTCGATGAACCAACACCGGTCATAGCCTGGCCGGATGTAGGGAGGAAGCGTCTCCTTGTCGAGGAAGACGGTGACCGGGGTAAGCGCCTTCATCGGCTCCGACATATTCGCCCAAGTGTCGTCACACTCATCAACGTGCGTGTCACTGTCGAAATACACGGCCACCGCCCCTTCGCATATTGCGCCGTACTCCCCCGTCGCCTCAGGCATCGTACGAGCCGCCGCGGGACCCAGGCAACCCGCCTTGCCCCTGATGCACCACATCCGGGCGGCAACCTCGGCGCCGCCCCGAGCGCTCGCTCGTCGAGCGGCCGGGCGGCATTCGCCGCGTTGGACATCGATGAAACGGCTGCGTCGACGAAAATGCCGTGCGAGAGCCGCTGCCGGTGTCGCCAATGGTCCGCGGCGATCGCAGGCGACGCCGCGCACCGACCTCGGGGTTTGAAAAACAGAACAGGCGACTGCGGCATCGCCGCGGTCGCCTGTTCTGATCGGAGCATCCGTTACCGCTCGAGCGTTGGCTCAGAGACGGACGGGGACCTTGCTCACCTCCGGGAGGACGTGCTCGCCGAACATGCGAAGCGAGCGCCGCGCCTGGTTGAGGGGCATCCGCCCGAATTCGAAGTTCGCGCAAAACACGTCGAGTCCACCCATCCGTTCGGCCGTGCGCTGCACAGTGGAGACCACGGTGTCCGGGGAGCCGACGATGAAGATCCCGTTCTCGATGGCCCACTCGTAGCCGTTCTCGCCGGCCATCATCTGGCGGACCCGCTCGCGCTGCCGGATCTCAGGAGTGTCGTCGCCGCCGTAGCCGCGGGGGTTCAGACCGAAGTGCTCATGCATGAGCCCCCGGTTCTCCTGGCCCCAGGTGTTGCCGAAGCGCGCCCTCGCGACCTCGTGCGCCTTCTCGTCGGTGTCGTCGACATACACCTGCCGCATGAGGAAGGTCCGGCCGGGCCCGCCGTCCGGGTGGGCGTCCTTCCAGACCTTGTGGTAGATGGCGAACTTCGCGGCGATGTCATCGTCGGTGTCGATGTTTTCGGCGCAGCCGTAGCTGTTGCGCGCCGCGAACTCGTGTGCCCGCACGCTGTGGCAACCGCACCAGATCGGCGGGTGGGGGTTCTGGTAGGGCTTGGGGAAGGGCAGGTGCTCACGGAACTGCCAGAACTTCCCGTCGTAGGTGACCTCTTCCTGGGTCCACGTCATCTTGATGATGTCGAGGGCCTCTTCTCCCATGCTGCGGCGCTCGCTGTAGTCGAGGCCGAAGCGGTAGGACTCCTGCTCGGTCGTCCCGATGCCGGTGCCGAACTCGAGGCGACCCTTGGAGAGCTGGTCGATGGTGGCGGCGTCCTGTGCCAGGCGCACCGGGTTGTGGAAGGGCAGCGGGAAGATCATCGAACCGAGACGGATGACGCTCGTGTGTTGGGTCATCGCCGCAAGGACCGTCGCCGTCGACGTGCAGCGCAGACCCGGCGAGGACTGGTGCTCGATCAGGTAGTACTGGTCGTAGCCGAGCTGCTCCGCTTCCTGAACTTGTTCCATGTGCCGGTCGTACACCGCACTCGGCTCACCAGTTGTTCGGAAGTCGCCCCCCGAAAACGGGTCCCAGATCGCCAGATCCATCAGGACAACCCCTCCCTTAATGCCCCCGCATCTCCCCGCGAGGGCTCCCCAACCCTAACTCCCGGCCGATCGTTCGACGACCGAATGGTTCACGCACCGCTCCAATGCGCGCGGTCCCGGTAGGATGCCGCCGGAGGGAGGGGACCTCGGAATGTCGTGGAATGAGCCGAGTACGACTGCGCGGCCGATCGTCCCGGGAGCCACCGAGTTCCAAGTGGAGCTGGCGCGGACCGGCGTGACGCTCACCGTGCCAGCGTCCCGATCGCTGCTCTCGGTGGTGCGCGACGCCGTGCCCGACGTCCTGTCGTACTGCGAGAACGGGATGTGCGGGACCTGTGCCACTGGCGTGCTCGGCGGTGAGCCCGATCACCGGGACTCGGTGCTCTCCCCCCGGGACCGCGCCGCGAACGATCTTATGATGATCTGCGTCGGTCGCTCCAAGTCACCGTTACTCGTCCTCGACCTCTGACAGCGCGCGCCGCGCCTACGCGTGCGCGTCGAAGAAGGCGAGCACCCTGCGCCACGCGTCGTCACAGGCGTCCTGGTTCTCATCGAAGGTCCGGTCGAAGAAGCTGTGCGGAGCGCCCTCGTAGACGTGGAGCTCGGCCTCGACCCCGTTGGCCTCGAGGGTCGCGACCATCTGCTGGGCCGGCTCGAGGAGGTGCGTGTCGTTCCCCGCGGCGAGCAGCAGGCAGGGCACGCGCATGTCCTTCCACATGTCCTCGATCCGCTGCGGCGGACCATAGAAGCCGACACAGCCCTTCAGCCCGTGCCCTGCCGCCGACTGGTGCCAGGACTGCGCGCCGCCGAGGCAGAAGCCGACCGCGAACACCGCATCGACCTTCACGCCGGGCAGCGCCTTCAACCAGCCGACCGCGGCCGCGACGTCAGCGTCCACGTTCTTGTAGGCCATCTGATCGACGTGCTCACGGAAGGAGAAGTCCTCGCCGCGTGCACCGATGCCGGCGGTACGCCCGAAGTAGTCGATCGCGACGGCGTGCAGGCTGGCCTCCGCGAAGCGCACCGCGAGATCCTTGTAGAAGTTGTGGAGGCCCCGAACGTCGGGGAGGATGACGACGGCCCGAGTGGAGGGGGTGTCGGGATGGGCGTAGTACGCCCCGAACTTGGTACCGTCCGCCGACTCGAGCACGAGGTCACCGCGATCGTCCGCGCCACCTCGGATCGGCGGGAATGGTGCCAGCGCATCGTCTCCATAGCACATCGTTGCGATCCTCCGCCTCGACGCCGGCGCCAGCGCCGACTCCCGGCCAAAGTAGGTCTGCAAACGCACGACGACAACCGAGGGCCGTCCGCGCGGCGCGCGCCCGACCGGGAGTGCCGGTGTCGGTAGAGGACCGCTCCCGGCTCGACGCGGCGCTGGCGCCTCCGCACCATCACCGCGCCGAAGACCTCGATCGCCTCCTCGCGAGCGGCGCAGTGGACGTCGTAGTGGTCGGCGCGGGCGGGGCCGGCGCAACTGCGGCGATCGCGACGCACGATCTTGGCGCGAGCGTCGTAGTCGTCGAAAAGTCGACGCATCCTGGTGGCAACACCGAGCAGTCAGGTGGATCGATCCGGACGGTGACCGATGCGCCCGCGATGGCCGAGCACTTCTTCCACCTCGCCCAGGGGACCACGCCCCGCACCGTCATGGCGAGCTTCGTCGAGCACCTCGCTCTGGTCCCGGAATGGATCCAGGCGCACGGCGGCGAGCTCGGCCGCAACGGCGGCAGCGGGGCCGCAGCGGTCTCCCGGATGCTCTTCCCCGCCACCCACCCAGGGCCGGCCTACCCCGACTTCCCCGGTGCCGATGCCTTGACCGGTCGCGCCTACGTCCTGCCTCGCCGCCCGGGGCGCGAGGGCGGGGCGGCGCTCTGGGACTTCCTCGATGACGCGCTGGCCGCGGCCGGCGTGCCCGTCGTCCTCGGCGCCCAGGTCACCGGCCTCGTCGAGCACGGCCGCCCCGGTGCGATCACCGGGGTGGAGGTCGACATGGGCGGGCGCACCGCCACGATCCCGTCACGCCGGGGCGTGATCCTCGCCTGCGGCGGCTTCGCCTACGACACCGAGCACCTCGTGCAGTACCTCGGGGTCGCGCTTCCGACGGTGTCGGCACCAGGGGTCGCGACTGGCGATGGGGTCCGTCTCGCGCAGTCCGTCGGCGCCGACCTGTGGCACATGGGCGCGGTCTCCACTTCGCTCGGCTATCGGGTCCCCGAGCTCGAGGCCGGCTTCTACTGCGAGGTGCGCGACTACGGCTTCGTCGTCGTCGACCAGGTGGGGCGTCGCTACAGCGACGAGGGCTCCTTCGAGAACCACGGCGCGGTGCACGAGATGTTGGCGCGTGACGGACGGACCGGCCGGCAGCTGCGGGCGCCGTCCTTCCTCGTCTTCGACGAGCAGACCCGCCTCGCGGGGCCGCTCACCCGCCAGCCGAACGGCGCGAACGCCAGCTATCCCTGGAGCCGGGACAACTCGGCCGAGGTCGAGCGCGGCTGGTTCACCCGCGCCGAGAGCATCGCCCGGTTGGCCGAGGCCCTGGGGCTGCCCGCTGCGCAACTCGAGGCGTCGGTGGTCGAATACAACGCCCGATGCCTCGACGGGGCGGCCGACCCGCTCGGCCGCTCGCCCGAGCGGCGGCGAGAGATCGTGGGCCCGCCGTTCTACGGCGCGGCCGTCTACCCGACCATCCTCAACACCCAGGGAGGTCCCCGTCGCGACGAACAAGGTCGGATCCTCCGCCCCGACGGCGCTCCGATTCCCGGCCTCTACGGTGCGGGAGAGCTCGGCTCGGTCTGGGGGCCCCTCTACCCGGGCACGGGTAACATCTCCGAGTGCCTCGCCTCGGGGCTGCTCGCCGCCGAGAGCGTCTGCGGGAGCGCGCCGTCTACCTAAAACGGTGCGTGCTCAGCGCGCCCCGCTCAGGCGGTCGTGCGCTCCTCGGCGTCGCCAGCCCCTGACCCTCGGGGGTCGACTCGGTGCAGCACCCCGGCGCGCACGGTCGCGCGAGCGCGCAGCGCGTGGTCGTGCCGGAGCTCGGCACCCGTCGAGTCGCGCAGCCGCAGGGGCCCGTCGACGAGGTCGAGCACCGCGACATCGGCGATGCCGCCGACCTCGAGGCGCCCAAGATCCTCCCGCCCGATCGTCGCGGCCGCCCGACTCGTCACGGCCGCGATCGCGTCACCGAGCGGCATGCCGAGGGCGAGGAACTTCGTGACCGTCATGGGGAGGTCGACGATGAAGTCCCCGAGGAAGTTGCGCAGGTGCAGGTCGGTGCTGATGGTGTCCGGGGCGAGGCCCTCGGCGAGACAACGGCGGACGACGTCGAAGCTCATGTGCCCGCTCGCGTGCCCGACGTCGAAGCGTACGCCGCGCGCCTTTCCCCGCAGCAGGCTTGCACGTACTCGCCCCACTGCGTCGAGCGCCCCTTCTTCTTGGGGGGTGTAGCAGTGGGTCACGATATCGCCGGGGCGCAGCGTGTCGACGATCTCCTCGAGGCTGATCGGCGTCTCGCCGATGTGGATCATGAGCGGTGCGCGCGCCGCCTCGCCTGCCGCGATCGCGAGGCGGAGCACCTCGCGAGCGTGCGAAGCGTCCTCGCCGACGCAGCTACGCGCGAGGCGAACCTTGATACCGATGCCGACCTCGGGGTGGTCGAGGACGGCGCCCGCCGCACCCTCGACGTCGGCATAGGAGAGGTCGAACATCTCGCCGCGTGTCACCCCGTTCTGAGCGATGCAGACGAAGGCGAGGAGGCGCGTCACTGTCTCGGCGGCGACGAAGCGACGGAAGCCGGGGAAGTTGACCGGCCCCGAGGAGCCGGCATCAACTGCCGTGGTCACCCCTGAGGCGAGGCAGATCGGGTCCACGTCGAAGCCGTAGATGTTGACGTCGTGGTAGGCGTGCACGTGCAAGTCGACGAGTCCGGGGGTGACGAGCATCCCGCGCGCGTCGAACACCTCGCCGCCCCGCGCCGCGAGGTCGGGGGCGATCGCCGTGATCCGACCATCGGAGATCGCGACATCCGCCGGCCCTTCGAAGCCGCTCGCAGGGTCGAGGACCGTGCCGCCCCGGATGAGCAGGTCGGGGATCGCGCCCTCGGCGCCTCCGACCTCAGCGCCGGTCGACACGCACTCCCTCGACAAAGCGGACGAGGCGCTCCGAGAACCAGGTCTCATCGGTGCCGAGGTGCTGGGTGACGGTGTAGTGGTTGTGCCCTTCGGCCTGCACCAGCCGGGGGAACAGCCCATGGGCGTCGAAGTAGGCGGCGACGAGGCGCCGGGTCTGTGCCTGGATCTCGGGAGGGTCGAACTCGGCGATGCAGACAAGGAGCGGGATCTCGGTGGCGCACAGCCCCCCGACCGCGGCGCGCCCGTCGAGGGCGGCGCGGTCCTCGCCGTAATAGACGGGGTAGCCGTCCGCCGAGATCGAGGGGTCGTAGATCCCCGAGGAGAGGATCGCCCCCGCAGGCGTGCGTCCTGACCGCAGCCACGGATCGACGACGAAGCTCGCCACGTGCGCCGACCCCGCCGAGTGGCCCATCACCACCACCGACTCGGGGTCACCACCGTGTTCGGCGATGTGCTCGAGGACCCACAAGAACGCGGCGCCGACGTCTTCGGCACCCGCCGGGTAACCGAATTCCGGAGCGAGCCGGTAGTTGATGTTCACCCCGATCAGGCCGGCACTCACCGCCCACTGGGCGATGTTGTCGTAGAAGGGCTGGGCGGGGCGTGTCTTGTCGCCCCCGCTGAAGCCGCCGCCGTGCACGAAGACGAGGACGGGACGGGGCCGCCCGTCCGAGGTTGCCGGGGTATGCACGTCGAGGCGCTGCCGCTCGTGGGGCCCGTAGGCGAGGTCGCGTGCGATCGGGTGGACGGGCTCGGTGGGGTGCATCGGAAGGTACGTCTCGAGGGCGGCGTCGCGGGCCACCGGTCCCATCGTCGCCCCGATCTCCGCGATCTGCCGATGCAGCTTGTAATCCCAAAAAGACGCCGTCATCGTGTCCCCCTCCCCGTCTGGTAGCGCGCAAGCGCCGCAGCCGCATTCTCGCCGAAGTCTCGGCCCGCTGTCGCCGCCCGGGGAGCGCTCCGGTCAGGGTTGGCGGCCGAAGAACGCCGCGAGTCGGGCAGCGGAACGCGCCCCTGGCACCACGGGAAGCGCCGCTGCGTACGGTCCGTCGGCCCCACGCGGGCGCTCGGCCTCGCTCTCGAGCGCTAGCGCGATGCAGGCGTCGACGAGGTCGTCAGGGGGCGAGTAGGCCTGCCCTGTCGCGTTCGCCACGTCCCCACCGTGCACCAGGTACTCGAGTATGCGCATGCCGACGAGGCGCTCGCCCGAGCTGGGCCCTCGGCGGCCCTCGTACAGCCGCTCGAGCGCGCCGGGTACGGCCATCAGCGCGGCGAACTCGGCCGACGCCGACGCGAACGCGGCCGCGATGTCATCGCCGAGGTAGTCGAGCGCACGGTCAGGCTCGCTCGTCGCGCGCACGACGCTGCAATACATGAGCGTGCCCCGCACGACATGGTTGAGGAGTGCACGAAGGTCCCACTCCGCACACAGGGTCGCGGCTGTGAGACGGTCGGGAGCGATTCCCGGAAGAAGGGCGGCGAACTCCGCCGCGGCGCGCTCGAGGGCCGAGAGCGGCTCCGGCTCCATGGCGGGATCATATGTTTGGCGGACCACAGCCGCGCTTCGGTAGCGTCGGGCCGAGTTCCGGCGGCATTCAGCCTGTACGCGATCCACCGTTCGCCCGACAGGCGAGCGCGCGTATGGCGCCGCCTCACGGTTGCTCAAGCCATCCGAGCAACGTCGCGTAACGGCAAGAGGAGTAGCAGGTGATCATCCGCGTGGCAGGTGGAGGGCAGTTCGAGGTTGACGGAGCGCTCGAGGACCGGGTGCTCGACCTCGACCTCGCGCTCGATTCAGCGCAGACCTCCGGCAACGAGGAGCGCTTCGCCAGTGTCCTCGCGGAGCTTGTCGAGCTCATCGAGGCAGAAGGAGAGGATCTCGGCCGCGAGAAGCTCGTCCCGGCGGACCTCGTGCTGCCTCGGCAGGGCTCTTCGCTCCAGGAGTGGCGCATTCTCCTCGACTCCGAGGCGTTCGAGTGTTAGTCCAAGAACCCCGCCGCGCACCGTCCGCGCCGCGCGGCCATCACTGGGAGGAGCAGAGATGAGCGCTGCAATGGACGAAGCCGCAATTCACGAGCTCCTCGCGGCGCTGAAGCGATCGCTGATCGACTTCGAGGTCGGCGAGGCCGACGCGTCCCCGACGGTCCGCCACCGCATCGAAGGCGCGGTGATCGCTTTCGAGGGCGTGCTCGGCACGAACACCGACCCCGACCTGTTCGAGACGCTGACCACGGAGTGGAGCAGCAGCTCCCGAACCTGGGGTTGAGCTGACCCGGGGGCTGCCGCCTCCTCCGCGGCTCTTGTCGCGTCGAGTACCTCCCCGCCCGGATGCGGGCGGCATCCCACGTCAGGGTCGCCAGCCGTTCACGGCCTGACCGCGGTTCGGTCACGTGCTAACCGACGACTCACCCACACGCCGCGTCGTCTCGTGGTGCCGCTGCCTGGTGGTGAAACGCCACCGGTAGCGCGCGCGAAACGGCGCCGCCAGGCAGACCCTGCGCGGCGCCGTCTAAGGATCGCGACTTGCTTAGAGGGCGAGGCCCATCTTCGACTTGTCGAAGGTGAAGTCCCCACCGGCCTTCTTCAGCCACGGCCGGGTCCACGTTTCGTCGGTGTAGCCGGTCACGGCCTCGCGCTCGACCGCAGTCGGGAGCGGGAGGCCGAAGGCCTTCGCGAGATTCCCGCCGAGCACCTTCTGGCGCGTCTCGAAGGGCAGTTTCGAGAGCGTGAGCAGGATTGTGTCGTCGGTGTGCGGCCAGATGCCACCGGGATGCGGGTAGTCGTTCGAGTAGACGAAGTTGTCCGCTCCCCAGCGCTCGAGCAGGTAGCCAGCCACGCCGTCCTGGAGGAACGACGAGTAGACGTTGCGGGTGAAGTACTCGCTCGGGAGCATGGTCAGTCCGAAGTCGTTCACCTGACCCGGAAGGTGGCTGTTCGCGTACTTCCGGTCGAGGTCCTCGAGGAAGAACGGGATCCAACCACACTCGAACTCGGCGAGCAGGATCGTCAGCCTGGGATGCCGCTCGAAGACGCCTGAGAGGATCATGTCGGACATGATCCGCATCGCGATCGCCTTGTGGCCCCATGCCTGACGGGAAAGCGCCTTGAAGCGGTCGTCGTTGTCACGGCGAGCCATGTACTCGCCGAAGCCGGCATTGATGTGCATGCAGATCGGGGTACCGAGCTCCTCGGCGGCCGACCAGAAGCGCTCGAAGTGATCACCGGTGAACGGGATCTCGTCGGGAGGGGCGACCCAGGTCGACACGCCCTTCAACCCTGCTTCGTGCGTGCGCTGCATCTCCGCGATCGCGTAGTCGATGTCCCACATGCCGACCATCGCAAGGCCCCACAGGCGGTCGGGGTCCTCGGAGCAGTAGTCGATCATCCACTCGTTGTAGACCTGCTCCTCGGCCTTCACGAGCTCGAGGTCGAGCGGCTTGTCGAAGAACTGCCGCCACATGTTCCCGGCGAAGGTCGGGAACAGCGCCTGGGCACTGATGCCGTCGGCAGCCGCATCACGGAGCGCGAGCTTCGGGTTCCAGCCGCCCTCGCGGCTGTATGCGCCGACACCCATGCGCGCCTGGGGCAGACGCAGCGCGCGCTCCTTGAACTTGTCGGGGAGGTTCTTCTCCCAGAGGTCCGGCGGCTCCGCGACATGCGAGTCTCCCGACAACCGAACGATTTCAGGGTCCGGGATTTCGATGGCCATCTGGCCCCCCTATTCCTACGAGTCAACGGATTGCAGTGTCACAGCGACCGCCCCTAAGGGCCAGTCAACGTCTCTCTTTAGTGTATCGAACCATCTCCCGGGACACCACACTCCGGAGCACCTCACCGCAACGGGCTGTGGCCACCGCCCGGAACATGGCGGCGTGCGCGTGAGCTGAAGGACGGACTGGCCGCGTCTCGTCCCGCTCTGCATTGGCGGGCGTGCCACCCTGAAGCCGGTCGCTCGACCGGCCCCCTGGAAGATGCACTTCATCGCCAATAGCGAGACATGCCATACAGCGCACCGCGATGCCGGTCGGCAAATCACCCGCCGCGCCGCGGCGGCTTTGGGAAGGGCGCCCGGTGCTCCGTTGGACCGGGAGCATCTCCCAGGAATCGGTCCTCCATCGCCACGAGCTGACCGTCGCGGACGGTCAGCTGCCGTCCGCTGAACGAGACGTCCGCCCCGGCGGCCGTCGTGTAGTCGTCGCCGATGTCGTCGGCGGTCTGCACCCTTCGCGACGGATCGAGCGTCCATGACGGCGAGTCCTCGGTCGCGATGCCACCCCGCCGCCGGGAATTCCCGGAACTTGGGCAACCGGGGCGCCGCGCGGAACGCCGGGTCCTATCGAGAGCACGCAGACGTTGAACTCCCGCTCCTCGTCGGCGAGGCCCTTGGTGAATGCGCGGATCGAGATCTTGGAGGTGTCATAGACGCAGGTTCCGATGTTCGGCTTGCACTCCGACGGGCGGAGGGTCCCCTGGCCGAAGATGATGATGTGGCCGGCGTTGAGCGACTCCATGTAGGGGGTCGCGTGCTGGTGCAGCTGTGCACGCGACCACCACGGCACTACCAGGGTTTTGGAGCCTGACCTCAGCCCAGGCATCGGTGATGGGCCGGGCCTCGTCGACAAGGCATCCGCCTCCTCGAGTGCCGAAGAGATTGAATCGCATTCGCACGGTTCGAGTCTGGCTCGGCCGATGCACCTAGCGTGGCCCTGCCGGTTCAACATCAGCGCTAGTTTCGGCACGTCGCTGAGGAGGCCACTGTGAAAACACGAACGATGGGACAGGGACTCACGGTGTCGGCTTTGGGACTTGGATGCATGGGAATGAGCCAGTCCTACGGCGCTATCGACGATGAGCAGGCTTCCGCGACGTTGTGTCGAGCGGTTGAACTCGGGGTCACCCTGTTCGACTCCGCCGACGTCTATGGAGATGGACACAATGAGGAGCTACTTGGTCGAGTGCTCGCTCCTCACCGCGAGGAGGTCGTCTACGCGACGAAGTTCGGTAACATTCGCGGGGTACCGGTCGCGAACGGGAAGCCTGAGTACGTGAGAAGCGCGTGCGAAGCGTCGCTACGACGTCTCAACGTCGACTACATCGATCTCTACTACCAGCATCGCATCGACCCCACGATACCGATCGAGGATACCTGGGGAGCTTTGAGCGAGCTCGTGACGTCGGGGAAGGTTCGCTTTCTCGGGATCTCGGAGGCCGGAATCTCGACGCTTCGTCGAGCGCACGCGGTCCACCCGATTGCCGTCGCACAGTACGAGTATTCGCTGTTCACCCGAGATCCTGAGAGCGAACTGCTTCCCGTGCTGGCCGAACTTGGAATCGGGTTCGCTGCCTACTGTCCGATCGGCCGGGGAATACTGTCAGGGACGCTCGCCGAGGGCGACTTCAGCGCCGGTGACAGCCGACCCCACCACCCGCGGTTTCAGGAGCAACACTTTTCCCACAATCAGGCGCTCGTGGCGACCCTTCGTGATATCGCCTCAGGCGTCGGCGCGACGGCCACCCAGTTGGCCCTCGCTTGGTTGCTCACTCGTGGAGACAATGTCGTGCCGATTCCAGGAACAAAGCGCGTTAAGTACCTGGAGGAGAACATACGCGCCGCGGCGCTTGAACTCTCGCCGACGACGATCCAGGCGATAGAGGCTGCCATCCCCCCCGGCTCCGTCTCGGGCGCGCGCTACGAGGCGGCCCAGCTCGCCCGCATCAACCTTTAGGCCTCGCCGCTGAGCCGAGGACGGCTACGCCTGGCAGTTCGCGGCCTCAGCGACTACGGGCGAACTATCGAAGGGACCCGGCAGTTCTTCGGCTGGCGCTCGTTACACCAATCTCGAAGAGTGCCTGCTCCGGCCGCTCCTCCCGCGCACGCGCCGCCCGAGCTCCGTCAAGCCTTTCGCACTATTGACCACGCCGTCGCGGACTACGTCACGAACGCGGGCCTCGGAGCTGCTGCTTAGGGGTTAGGACCTGTCACAACGTCAAGCGTTTGAGAGCCCATATAGAGCTAGATCGAGGCCTGGCTCGGGCGGTCAGCTCGCGTCTGGCTCCGGAACGTAATGGCGGGTGACGATCTCCAAGCTGTTGCCGTCAGGGTCGGTGAAGTAAACCGCCCGGCCGCCGTTGCGCACCGTGATCTCGTGCGGCCGGCGGTGGTGGCCCTGCGCGTAATAATCAAGGCCGAGGTCATCCATGCGGGCCAGCAGAGCATCGAAATGCTCGTCGCTCATCAATAGCGCGTAGTGCTGGTAATTGATGGTCTCGACGTTGTGGTAGTCGAGGCAGACCCCGCCACTGAGCTGAACCCGCCAGAAGAAGCCGTGGTCGGTGGGAGGCTCCATGCCCAGCACGTTCGAGATGAACTCCGCGTTCTCCTGCATGTGCAAGCTGCGGACGATGGTGTGGTCCAGGCTGACAGTCACGGCCCCCCATTTCTACAGCAGCCGGAGCTGCGTTACGAGCCTTGCGCGTCGCGAGCGCATTCGTCAACGTGGGACATTGATCCGCTTTCGCGTCCCTGGGGACCGCGCTGCCAGAGGAGCGCGACCTGTTGAGCCTCCGCCTTCTCGGGAGCGTCGATGAGCCGATCAACCCCGAGGCCTGGACCTGGTATCGGGAGGTGATCGGCGACAGGCGCAGCCCGGTGGTCGACACGTGGTGGCAGACCGAAACCAGCTCGATCATGATCACCCCATTACCCGGCGTCTCGGTGACCAAGCCCTGGTCCACGAGCTCGCCGATGCCGGGCATCGGGTCGACATCGTCGACGATGCCGAGCGGGGCCTCGCCTCGCCGTGGCCGTCGATGCACGCGGGATCTAGGACGACCTGGAGCGTCTCGTCGAGACCTATTGGAGCCGCTTCTCCAAGCCCGAGGAGGGGAACTGTGGCATTTTCCAGTCAGCCCCAGCGGCCCCTGACGGGGCGGTCGCGTAGGCGAGAAAATCGTGCGGGCCTGCCCGCCGACGCCGTCGCATCCTTGGCCTTCGAGGCCGCGTGTCAGCCTGGCGCCGGGGCCCCTGTTTG
>Ga0307374_10004050_pt1 | contig 24625 bp, 23 predicted proteins | sample OX3MG_FD_202532 | JGI IMG/M metagenome (GOLD analysis project Ga0307374, IMG submission 202532) | Soil microbial communities from Risofladan, Vaasa, Finland - OX-3 | ecosystem: Environmental > Terrestrial > Soil > Coastal area > Acid sulfate soil | place: Finland: Risofladan, Vaasa | collected... | reverse complement strand
CCGCGGCATGGGCTCAGCGATGCTTAGGTTGACCCACCCGGCAGCTTCCGATTAACTGAGAGGCCGTCTCTCTCACACGCGGTGGGGCTGTAGCTCAGCTGGGAGAGCGCCTGAATGGCATTCAGGAGGTCGCGCGTTCGATCCGCGTCAGCTCCACCAATAAAATCAAAAGATTCGTTGAGTATGTGCTCGGGTACCGCGCGCGATTGTACCCACTGTGGCGCCCTGCCCATTCCAGAATCAGCGACCTGCCGAATAACTCCGCCGGGCGCCACGCCGCTGATAGCCGAAGTGGCGGGACTCCTTTTGCCGACAAAAAGACTCTGTTCGGATCCGCAACGTACTACTGGAAAAGCGCAATATCCAATCAACGCCCGGGTGAGGCGCTGGCGGCCACTGACCCGCGCCGGAGCATTGACGGCGACCGACAATCGAAACTCGACCAGGAGCTTCGCCGGGCTATGGCGAAGAGGATATTCCTCGAAGGGAGGTCAGGTGACGCGTAGGGCGGGCCGGCTTGACGTAGAGCAGCGGGATGAGGGCGAAACAAACGAAGGCCACGATCGTGCTCAGCCATGCGAGCGCTGCCGCAACGAGGTAAAGCATGGGCACAAGTAGGAAAATGCGCCTCACGTAGCGGATCATCTCGGGATCTGTCGAGGGATCGACCAGGCGATAGCCCGCGGTTGCGTATACCCAATGCGCGTAGCGAACCATTCCCGCAAGACACAAATTGACGCCGTAAATCGTCGCGGCCAGCGGGAATTGGTAGTTTCGTCCGAGCAACGAAGCCGAAAACGGCACGCAGGCGATGGTTAGGAGAAACGCGAGCGTGATCCCAAGGTGCACCCGGTCGGAGCGCACGATGAAGTGCAGTTCCATGTGGTGGCCGTACCAGAAAACGCCGAGGACGGCGAAGCTGATAACGAAGGCGGCGAATTGAGGCGCGAGACCCCGTAGTTGGGAAAGCAATTGCGTCTGTGTCGCCGCATGCTGGGCGTGCAGGTCGAGCACCAGCAGAGTCAGCGCGATCGCGAAAATGCCGTCGGCGAGCGTGGCGACCCGCGTTGTACCCAGTGCGCGCATGGGTGCGGCGCCGCGCGCGCTGTCCTGTTCGGTCATGCACTGGCCTCCGCCGTACCACCACGCGCTCGGATACGATTGGTTACACCGAAACGAAGGGTTTGGCTACGTTGCTCCGCCCATGCCGGACACCCGGATGTCACGCTGGCGCAGCGCAATGTTGCGGTTCGGCGACGGCTACTGCGTCGACGATCCCACCATGCTTGGTTAAGCGCGGAATAGAAGTTTTGTGCGTCAGGGAGCCCGGTTGGCACGCCTCGTGCCTATAAAATGCGGCTTGGGGGCCTTTTCAGCTCCAACAGGGAAGCAAGGATGATTCGAGCGTGAGTTTGAGGAGCAGAATCCGCGAAGCACAGCGCGAGGCGAACAAGCGCGCGAAGCCTGATCCTCGTCATCACTTCGGTGATAAGGGCGCTTCCGCCATGATTAGCTCGAAAAAGGATGCCGAAGATGAAATCAAGGAAGCAATACCCACGGTCGAGGAAATAAGAACCGCGCTACTGCGCAAGTCGGAAAACGGAAAGCGCACGCTATGAAGCGCCGCCACGCCGTCAGGGGTCGCGGATGAGTGTCATGCTTCGATTTTTCTTCCTGGTTGGCCTGCTCGGTTTTGCAGCCGTGTTTCGGTTGCCTGAAATCAGACTGTTAGGCCTAATCGTCGTGGATTACGCGAGCTTCTGCGTTCTCTACCGCCTTGCGCAAAAGCGGAATGCGCGGAATTTTGCGAAAGACTGCCGGGAGCTTATCGATACCTATAACGTCGGTGACGAACTGGCGAAAAAACTGACCAGCTATTGGGCCACCGGGCGCCGGTAGTGAGCCGTCCGCTGGGAGGTCGCGCCGACGGACGTGTGGCGACGCGCAGGATCGATCCGGCAAACGCTGCGCCGGTCTAACGCCGCCGCATGCGCCCACGTTGAAGCGGGAGCCGCGCCTCCGAAGCCAGAGGCGCGATCCCGGTATCTCATCGCGGAGACCTGCGGCGAAATCTTCACCCGGGCTTCGACAGGTCTTCCACATGAAAGTCGCCATGCCGGCCAAGATAGATAGTCCGCCATTCGTTGAGGAAACCCACGTAACTCGCGATGCCGGCGGCGATCGCGCGGCGCAAGAACTCCGGGTAGTCGATTTCCCGACGCTGGATCGCCAGCAGCGCCGCCTTCAATTCGTCCGCGGCAAAACGATCGGCCACCGTCCCTGATTCAGTCAACGGTAGAGATTCGACGTGGGTCTCACCCGACACCGTGTAGAAGGTTTTGCAAAGGCGCACCAGATCCGCCTCATAGCGCTCGAACCCATTGGCGGCCAGCTTTCTGACTTCCTGCGGAAAGTTCGTCCTGCCCGCGAACGAATCCTGAATGCATTCCCTGATAGTCGCGACTTTCAGCGCTTCCATTTGCGATTCTCCTTTCGCCCGATCGCGTCTACTCGACGGCGCCGCAGTACGCTTCGATCCGGTTGCCGTCAGGATCCGTGACGAAGGCTGCGTAATAGTTTTCGCTATAGTCGGCACGCAATCCCGGCTGGCCATTGTCGCGGCCGCCAGCGCGGAGCGCCGCCGCATGAAACGCGTCCACCGCGACGCGCCGGCCGGCCTCAAGACAGATGTGCAAACCCGGGATGTCGCGCGGCACGGCGGCGCCGGCCGCCAGCAGCCACAGCCGCGGCACGTCGTCGCCATAGCCAAGCGCGTTGGCACCTTCGCTCAGGCATTTGACGCCAAGCGGCGCCAGCGCCGCATCGTAGAACCGGCGCGCCTTGGCGGCATCGCGCACCCCAATCGATACGTGATGAATCATGACCCTGCTCCTTCTTGGTTGGCGGGAGCGTCCGTGCAGCTCCCGGCTCTCTAACTGGCTCGCCAGTTGAATCAAACCTGTTAAGCAGTTAGATAATCGAATGGTTGGCGATTGTCAACCGGCTTAGCGGTTAGTATGGTGAAAGCCGGATGACGACTCCTCAACCGATCGGGTGGGCTATTGGGCGGGCGGGCACCGTTGTGATGGCCCCCCGGCGCGACCTCTGCCTCGACTTCGCGAACACGCTCGCGTGGCGCGGCAGCGCGCCGCGCGAAAGCCTGCACGGATTGCCGGATCTCGTCCAATGGTTGGCGTCGTCGGGCAGTCTGTTGGCGGGCGCGGTCGAGGCGAGCGGGAGCTGGGCCGAGCGCCATCCGGGGCGGGCGGTGGCGATTTTTCGCCGCGCGATCGCGCTCCGGGAAGCGACCTATCGCATCTTTCATACTATCGTGGGCGGCGGCGCGCCGGCCGAGAAGGATTTGTCGGAGCTCAACCAGGCATTGAAGCAAACCCCGGCGCGCAGCACCCTTCAGCCGATCGGCGCCGGTTTCGGCTGGCACGTCGAAGGGATTCGCCGCGTGAGCGTCCCGGCGCTCCTCGCCCCGGTGTTATGGTCGGCGGGCGATTTGCTTACCGGACCGCAACTGGCCCGGGTGCGCGAGTGCGCCAACGACAAGTGTCAGTGGCTGTTCCTGGACGAGAGCAAGAACGGGACGCGGCGCTGGTGCTCGATGAGCGCGTGCGGCAACCGCGCCAAGGCCCATCGCCACTACGCCCGCCTCAAGAGCGGCTGAACCAGGCGGACCACCGCTGCGCGCCCGCCACAGAGGCGCGACCGCCAGCGCGCGGACGTCAGGTGTCGTCACCGATCGTCACTTCTCGTCGAGCTTTTTTATCCAGTCGGCGGTACCCATCACCTTGCTGAACATCGAGGCCTGCGTCACCAGCACCGAGTCGTGTAGGTCCTTGTCGGCGACCTTGCCCGAGTCGTTTCCGACCGTCAGCGTGCCGGTGGCGTCGGAGAGAAATTCCACCTTGTAGCCGCGATGGAAGCCGTCGCGCGCGGTGCTGTCGCAGCACATCTGGGTCATGTAGCCGGTCACGGTCAAAGTGTCGATCTGGTTCTCGCGCAGCCACTTCTCCAGCTCGGTCCCGGCAAAGCTCGACGGCAGGTTCTTGTCGACCAGCAAATCGGCGGGCCGGGCGGCGACATCCTTGTGCAGGTTCCACCCCTCGGTTCCTTCCTTGAACACTCCGCGATCGCCCTTGGCCGCGTGGCGCACCACGACCACCGGGACGTGATGCGCGTGCGCCGAATCCATCGCGTGCAGGATGTTGTCGAGCGAGCCCGCGGGATAGCTGACCGGAAGCTTGCCGGTGAAATACTCATTCTGTACGTCGATTACCAAAAGTGCACGCTTCATCGTATGCATTCCTCATCGGCTGATGGTTGCGGGCGCGCGACGCATCGAGATGCCGCCGGCGGCGGCGGCGACGCACGACCCGTCGGGGCTGACGTACACGCGCCTTCGCCGCGGTCGCACCCCGGCATCGGGATAATAGGCGATCGTCTTTCGGGATGCCATCGTCGCAAAAAGGCCCGGCGCGAGCGCCGAGGCTTTTGCGGCGCCTGCTTTTCGTGCAAAAGGTTATGCGGCCGAGTGCCCTGCCCTTGGGCTTCGGTCCGGCAAAGTTTCTAGACGGGGACGGCTAAAAATGAAGCGTGGATTGCTGTGCGTCTGCCTTGTGTTCGTGTCGCTGATGGCGGGATGCATCATCCTGCCCCTTCCGTTTCCCTTGATCGGCGGCACTACGCTTCCCGCCGTAACTCCAACGCCAACCGCGTCGGCGACTCCAACCGCATCGCCGATGCCGGCCGCTTCGCAATCGGCCACGCCGGCCCCGGTCTCCGCGCCATAGGCCGGCCTTACTTCATCGCGCGCCGGGCAAAGCCCTTGCGCCGGCGCCGGGTCTTTTCCTCTTCCTTCTCGCGCTTTTCGACGATGTCGATCATCGCGATCTGGCAGTTGTTCTTCGGATCGCCGGGCAGCCGCACGTAACTGCCATCGGAGCGCATCTCCCACGCCGCGTGATTGGGCTTGAGCTGCGCGTCGAACACCGCCCGCAACTCCTTGCGCAACGTCGCATCCTCGACCGGCGCCACGGCCTCGACCCGGCTCTCGAGGTTGCGTTTCATGCAGTCGGCCGAGCCGATGAAATATTCCTCCGCGCCGCCGTTGCGGAAGTAGTAGATGCGCCCGTGCTCGAGGAAGCGCCCCACGACGCTGACAACGCGCACGCTTTCCGAGAGGCCCGGAATTCCCGGACGCAGCCGGCAGGTGTCGCGCACGATCAGATCGATCTTCACTCCGGCCTGCGCGGCGCGGTAGAGCGCACGGGTGATGTCGACGTCCTCGAGCGCGTTCATCTTCATCTGAATGAGGCCCGGTGAGCCCGAGCGCTGGAGCTTGCTCTCGCGCTCGATCTTTTCCAGCAAAGCCCGCTTGAGCAGCGCCGGAGCGGGCAGAACCTTCTTGAACGTACGTCCGGCGCGATAGCCGGTGGTGAGGAAATTGAACAGCTGGGTCAGGTCGGCCCCAATCGCCTCGTCGTTGGTCAGCAGACCGAAGTCGGCGTACAGGCGAGCGGTGCCTGCGTGATAGTTGCCGGTGCCGATGTGCGCGTAGCGGCGCAGCCCGTTGTAGTCCTGGCGCACCACCAGGATCACCTTGCAGTGAGTCTTGAGCCCGACCACGCCGTAGGTGACGTGGATGCCGTATTCCTCGAGTTGCTCGGCGAACTGGATGTTGGCGGCTTCGTCGAAGCGCGCCTTGAGCTCGACCACCACGGCGACCTGTTTGCCATTGCGCGCCGCGTCGCACAGGTATCCGATCACTTCCGAATCGCTCGAGGTGCGGTAGAGCGTCATCTTGATCGCGCGCACCTTGGGGTCCTCGCTGGCCTCGCGCAGAAAGCGTCCCACCGAGGTCGGAAACGATTCGTACGGATGCATCAGCAGGATCGAGCCGGCATCGCGAATCACGTGAAAGATGCTGCGCGAGGGCGTCAGCCGCGCGTGGTCGGCCGGATGATGCGGCGGATCGTGCAGCGCCGGGTTGTCGACCGCGGTCAGCTCCATCAGGTCGCGCATCGCCAGCATCCCGGCGTCGATCTCGAACACGTCGTAACGCTCGTCCAACCCGAGCTCGGCCGCGAGCATCCCGCGATGCGCGGGATGCATGCCCGCCACGGCCTCCATCCGCACGATCGGCGCGAAGCGGCGATCGCGCAACTCGGATTCGATCAGCGCCAGCAGATCGTCGGCCTCGTCCTCGTCGCGCTCGGTGTTGGCATTGCGGGTGACGCGGAAAAACTCGTAGCCGTCGATCCGGGCCTCCGGGAAAAGCAGGTCGAGGGTGTGCGCAACCACGTCCTCCAGCGGGACGAAGCGCCGAGTGCCGTCGACCCGCAGAAAACGCGGGATGCCGAGACCGACCGGCACCTTGACCCGCGCCAGTGACGGCTCGGTGTCATCGGGGGCGCGCAAAGTGACCAGCAGGTTCAGCGAAAGGTTGGAAATGAACGGGAACGGATGCGCCGGGTCCATCGCCTGCGGCGTCATCAGCGGAAAAATGTTGCGCAGGTAGTACTCGCGAATGGCGGTCTGTTCGGCCCCGGTCAACTGCTCGAAGGAGAGCACGTGGATGTCGGACTCGCTCATGCGCTTGAGCAGCACGGGCAGCAGCGCGCGCTGCTCGGCCTCGAACTCGCGCACCTCGGCCAGGCACTCCGCGATCTGCTGCTGCGGCGTGCGTCCGTCGTCGGTCAGCTCCTGCATCCCGGCGATCGCCTGCTGCTTGAGGCCGCCAATCCGCTTCATGAAAAATTCGTCGAGGTTCGACGCGGTGATGGCCAGAAACTTCACCCGCTCGAGCAGCGGATTGCGCTCTTCGAGCGCCTCGGCGAACACCCGTCGGTTGAACGCGAGCCAGGTGAGCTCGCGATTGAGGAACAGTTCGGGCGCTTTGAGATCCGGGTCGATGCGTATCGCCGCCGGCGCGTCGCCACTGACGCCACGGGTTTCCGCGATCGGGCCGTCACCGTTGGATCCGTCGACGCCGGCCGCGGTGTCGGCGGCCCCGCCCGCCACCATCGAGGGTTTGGGTGAGAGCGCACGGAGCGGCTGAGCAGCCTCTGTTTGACTCGCCATGGATGCAGTCTACGTCAATTCCACCCGACTTCGGAATGAGGCTAGCGCGGACCCGGTGGAGGCTTCAATCGCGGACTGTTACGGCCGGGTTACAGTCGCCGGGGTCAAATTCGTCTGCCCAACCTTATAGTTTTCGGCATTTTCAGCGGCACTGTCTTCGGCGCATCCGGCGGAATTTCGCGCTCGGCGTTGCCCGCCTCGCGCCGCAGTTGCGCGCGAAGACCGGGCTATTGCAAGATGGCCCATGGCAACCCGGGGCCGGTGCCAATCCGAGAGGAACGCAGGTGGGAACGATGGTTCGAAACCGCAGAGAGCGATTTATACTGCTGCCGTCGATGTTGGCCGCGATTGTCGCGGTTATCGCGCTGAGCGCCGCGCGCGCCGCGGCGCAAGACGTCAAGAACTACACGCTGACGACGCTCGAACAATGGTTGAGCAAGTACGCCGATGCCAAACCCGACTTCAAGCCGGGAGAGGTTCTGGGAAGCAAGGACCTCGAGCGGATCCGTCCGTTCGTACCGCCCGGATGGTTCGAACAACTCGACTTTCCGCAATTCAAGATGGAGATCATGGCGGCGCGCAGCCATATGCCGCGCAAGGACTACCAGGAGTGCACCGAGAAATATCAGGCTCAGGTCAAGCTCAACCCCGACGGCTCATTGGCCAACTATGTTTGCGGGCAGCCCTTTCCTAACGCCTCGCTTAGCACTTCAGACCCGCTATCCGGGATCAAAGCGGCCTGGAACTTCGACTATCGATGGCAGAACTACGGCGAGTTCTCGCTCAACTATCTCTTCATCTTTGCCGGCTTCGGCGGCAGTCACGCCGGCGAAGCGCCCAAGGCGCTCGAGTCGCCGCCTTCGAACTGGGTCGGCGGAGTCGAATACCACAGCAAGCTGCCCAGCAACGCGACCCGCTTTTTCGGCGGGGGCGGCAGCTTTTCCCGCATCATGAGCAGCTTCTATCGGCGAGTCTATTTCAGCCATCTCGCCCAGCGTGCGGACAACCACGGACTGCTGGGCACGCCCGACTCGGCTGAATTCCTGTGGAAGGAGTTCACCGGCTTCTTCTCGCCCTATGACGTACGGGGCCAGGTGTTCATCACCTACCGCTACGCCGATCCTCATCGCGCCGACGACGCCTGGGCCTACGATCCGCAGTCGCGTCGCGTCCGGCGCGTCTCGGTCGAGGTCAAGTCCGACTCGGTGGCCGGCAGCGACACCACCCAGGAGGACTTCTACACGTTCTCGGGCCGCGAGCTGCACTGGCACTGGAAGTTCCTCGGCTGGAAATACCTGCTGGCGGTGATGGATTCGCGCAACGACTACGCGTACCTGTTCGGTCCCAACGGTGAGATTCCCAACGACCGCTGGTCGCTGCGGCGCTTCGCGGTAATCGAACGGACTCCGATCGAGGCCCATCATCCCTACAGCAGTGTCGTGATGTTCTGGGACGCCGAGGACTGGTTCCCGTGGATGTCGATGGCGTTTAACCGCCAGGGCAAGCTGTGGAAGCTATGGGAACTCCAGGACCGCTGGAGCGAGGATTTCAAGAGCTTCGCCGAGATCAATCATGGGGTGCAGGCGCCGATGCTGATCGGCGAGAGTGTCGTCGACGTGCAAAACAAACGTGCCACGATATTCACTGGCTACGGCAACGGATATCCCAACGCGGTGCCCGCCAACGTGACCTCGCTCTACGACATCAGCAAGCTGGAGGAGATGCATCGCTGACGCCCCGCGCGCGCCGCGCCACCGCTGCGAATATGAGGCCGCCGACCGGCTACGGCTTGGCCGCGGCTTTGCGCCGGCGATACTTTTCCACCATGTAGGCGCCCGCCGCCACCGCGCCGCCGTCAATCACCAGCACCGCGCCGGAAATGTACGACGACTCGGGCGAGGCCAGGAACGTCGCCACGTGCGCGACTTCCTCCACTCGTCCGAAGCGATTGATGGGGCTGTGATTGGCGCGCTCTTCATAGGCCTCCTTCGACCACGCCGCGCGCACCATCTCGGTATCGATCGGACCCGGGGCGATCGCATTGGCGGTAATTCCGTGGTCCGCCAGCTCAAACGCCATCGCACGGGTCAGCGCGATGATGCCGGATTTGGCCACCCCGTAGGGCGCGAGATCCAGCGGCCCCATTAGGCCCGCCACCGACGCCATCGAAACGATCCGGCCGTACTTACGCCGCACCATCTCGCGCGCCGCGGCCTGCGAGCAATAGAACGCGCCCGACAGATGCACCCGCAGATGGCTCTCCCAGTTCTCGCGGCTGACTTCCAGGAAGGGTTCGCTCTTGGCCACGCCGGCGTTATTCACCATGATGTCGACCCGGTCGAGTTCGCGCGCCGCGTCGGCGACCCATCGCTGGGCCTCGAGGCAATCGCCAATATCGACCTGGCGGAAAAAGGCCCGACGGCCGAGCGCCGCGATTTCGTCCGCGGTCGCGCGCGCCGACTCCGCGTCGATTTCGGCAAATCCGATGTCCGCGCCCTCGCGCGCGAAGGCGAGCGCGATGGCCTTGCCGATTCCCCGTCCGGCACCGGTAATCAATGCCACCTGATCTTTGAATCGCATCGAGACACCTCCATTTGCATGACGCCGGGGACCGGCGATGTTCCCGGACTCAACCGGCGAGCCGGACGCGATCGTGCGGCGCGGCGAAATCGAGCGCCGGGCCTTTAGGCACAATGCGGGTCGGATTGATCATCGCGTGGCTCGCGTAATAGTGGCGCTTGATCTGCGCCAGGCTGACCGTCTCGGCGACGCCGGGTATCTGGTAGAGATCGCGTGTATAACCCCAAAGATTGGGGTAGTCAATGATGCGGCGCAAGTTGCATTTGAAATGGCTATAGTAAACGGCGTCGAAACGTATCAGCGTGGTGAACAGACGCCAGTCGGCCTCCGTGGGTCGGGCGCCGACGAGATAGCGCCGGCGCGCCAGGCGCTGCTCGAGCTGCTCGAGCGTCGCGAATAGCGGGGCGAAGGCCGCTTCGTAGGCCTGCTGCGTCCTGGCGAAGCCGCACTTGTAAACGCCATTGTTGACGGTGTCGTAGATGACGGCGTTCAGTTCGTCGATCTCCGCGCGCTCCGTCCGCGGATAAAGATCGCCGCCCGCGGCGCCCACCGCGTCGAACGCCGAGTTGAACATCCGGATTATCTCGGACGACTCGTTGTTGACGATGGTCGCGGTCTCGCGGTCCCACAACACCGGCACCGTGACGCGCCCGGTATAGCCGCGCCGGGCCGCCGCGTAAACCTCGTGCAGGTAGCGCGCACCGTTGAGATCGTCGCGCGTTGAGCCCGGCGTGAGCGACCCGTCCGGCGCGCTGAAAGCCCATCCCTCATCGCCCATGAACGGATCGACCACCGACACCGTGATGGCGTCGTCGAGCAGTTTCAGCCTGCGCACGATGAGCGTGCGATGAGCCCACGGGCAGGCCAACGATACGTACAGGTGATAGCGCCCGCGTTCGGCCTTGAAGCCGCCGTCGCCGTTGGGTCCGGGACGGCCATCGGCCGTCACCCAACTCCTGAACACGGTCTGCGGACGCACGAAGTTGGCTCCCGCCGAACGAAGGTCATCGCTTTGCCATTGGCCGTCGACCATCATCCCCATCGCGAACTCCTTGCGCGCGTCCCAGGAATCCTCCGATGATATGCAGGTGAGCCGAAATCTCACAAACCCCGGTCTCAAGGACCTCCAGGCGATGCTCTACCGGCTGATCACCGCGCCCGAGGGCGTCGCCGCGGGCCTGGCCGCCGAACGCGCGAAGGGGCCGGAGGCGCTTGCCGACTTACACGATTTGAACGACTTGGAAAATGTAATCGAGAGCGACGATCGTCTCTCGGCAGTCGAGCGTCTCGAGATTTACGCCAACGCTTACTTTTACCGCATTCTGGATTGTCTGAAAGAGGATTTTCCGGCGACGCTCGCAATCGTCGGCGGCGACAACTTCCACAACCTGGTCACCGGCTACCTAATCGAGTATCCGCCGACCGAGCCTTCAATCTCCTATGCGGGCCGCTACCTGGCCGAGTTCCTGCTCCATCATCCGATGCGCGCGATGCGCGAACGATGGCCGTTCATCGCCGAGCTGGCGCGGCTGGAGCGGGCGCTTACCGAGGTCTTCCATGCGGCGGAAGCCGAACCGTTGAATGCCGACGCGATGCGCTCGGTCGCGCCCGATGATTGGCCGACGATCGCGATGCGCACGCATCCGGCGCTTGCGATCGTCGATTGCCAATGGCGCGTGGACGAGTTACTGCGCAAGGTCGAAACCGCCGCGAGCGAAACCGATCAACCACGTGACGCCGCGCGCGCGGCGGTCAGCGTGCTGGTGTGGCGACACAACTCCAAGGTTCATTACCGCGCGCTGGAGCGGCCCGAGCGCGCGGCGCTGGAGGTGGCGAGCGCCGGGGCAAGTTTCGCTGCTATATGCGAGGCGGTTGCCGCCGCGTGCGCAGAGGATGATTCGATCGCGCCGGTTGCGCTTATCAACCGGCTGCTCGCGCGATGGATCGACGAGGGCTTGCTCGTCCTGGCGGGCGCGTAACCCGACCAACTTTGCGAGCGGCGCGCACGCCGCTCGCGACAAGCCTTTCAGGAGCGCCGTCTAAACCTCATCTCCCCGCAGTTGCGGATGCTCCAGAAGCTTGTAGCTGACGAGGGCTGTCGGCGTGCCCTCCTCGATATTGCGCAGCCGGAAGTACGGCCCGTCCATTCCTCCACCCGACCTTATGCTAACCACCTCGTGGAGCCTGCCGCGGAACACCACGCGGCTGCCCGGCAACATTCTTATTGCTGTGTGCTTCTCCATCGCGGCCACTCTCCCCCGTGAGTTAACCACCACCCAGCCTCGTTCTCTTAATGATATTAGCGATTATTGGAGGCGCCCCCCCCCCGGTGTCAAGATCGCACGCACCCGTGTCCACGCCATTACGAGTGCCGCCCTTGACATGGCGGCGGCTCTGTTGCTCCAACCATTCGCGAGGGTAACGAGGAGAGCGTAACCGATATGGCAATCGTAAGGGGCGAACAGATAATCGCGCGCTGCTTAGGCAACGAAAAGGTCAACACGATCTTTTTCATGATGGGTGGCCCGACCAGCGGCACCGCGGGAGCATGCCTCGACCTGGGTATGAAGGGCATCTACGTGCGCCACGAGCAGGCGGCGGCCATGATGGCGCACGCCTACGCGCGCGTCACCGGCAAGCCGGGCGTCTGCATCACGCCCTCTGGCCCCGGCACGGCCAACGCCCTTACGGGGCTCGCCAACGCGTGGGCCGACGCCACGCCGATAATCGCGATTGGCGGTTCCGCGCCGATGCGCGCGACGACGCTCGACGCCTTCCAGGAGATGGACCAAGTGGCAATCATGAAGCCGGTAGTGAAGGCGGCCTACCGGGTCGACATGGCGAGCCGCATCCCGGAGTACATCAGCGTCGCGTTTCGCGAGGCGCTCGACGCCAAGCGAGGCCCGGTCTACCTCGACCTGCCCGGCGACATCCTCAATCACAAGGTTGACGACGAAAAACTCCTGTTCCCGGCCAACTACCGCGTCGAGAGCCGCCCGGCCGGCGACCCCGCCGCGGTGGAACGCGCCATCGAGTTGCTCGCCGGGGCCGAGCGCCCGATCGTCGTCACCGGCAGCGGCGTTTTGTGGTCGGGCGCGTCCGCCGAACTGCGCGATTTCATCGACAGCACCGGGCTGCCGTTCTACACCACGCCGCAGGGCCGGGGCGTGATTCCCGAAGACCATCCGCGATCGTTCCCGGGCGCGCGCTCGATGGCGTTTCGCGAGGCCGACGTGGTGCTGGTGGTGGGCGCGCGGGCGAATTCGATGCTCTCGTTTCTGCGCGCGCCGCGGTTTTCGCCCGACGCCCGCTTTATCAGCGTCAACCTCGACGGCCGCGAGATCGGCCACAATCGCGGGGTCGAGGTCGGAATCATCGGCGACGCAAGGATGGTGCTGCGCCAGTTGACCGAGGAGGCCGACGGCCGCTTCCAGGCGCATCACGAGAGCACGTGGGTCGCGCAACTCAGCGCCAAGCATCGCTCCAACCAGGAGCGCTCGACGCCGCTGCTCCATTCCGACGCCGTGCCGATCCACCCGTTGCGCCTGTGCCGCGAGGTTCGCGACCTCATCTCGCGCGACACCATCCTGATCGTCGACGGCCACGAAATTCTGAACTTCGCGCGCCAGTCGATTCCGATCTACCAGGCCGGATGCAGCCTCAACGCAGGGCCGCACGGATGCATGGGCGTCGGCGTGCCGTTCGGAATCGGCGCCAAGGTCGCGCGGCCCGAGGCGCCGGTGCTGGTGCTCTCAGGCGACGGCGCGTTCGGCTGGAACGGGATGGAGATGGACACGGCGATTCGCCACCAGTTGCCGATCGTGGTGGTGATGTCGAACAACGCCGGCTTCACCTCGCGCAAGACCGGCGGCACGGTCGGCCGCGAGCTGGGATGGCAGCGCTACGACAAGATGGTCGAGGCGCTCGGCGGCCACGGCGAGTTCGTCGAGAAACCCGACGGCATCCGCGGCGCGATCGAGCGCGCATTCAAAAGCGGCAAGCCGGCGCTGGTCAACGTATGCACCGACCCCGAGGCGCAGGCGACCACGGACATGGGATTTGCGGGTTACTGACTCACGGCTTGCCGATGCGGCGGGCGACTTCCAGCACGCGGCGCGCGCGCGTCAGATGCGGTACGTCGACCATCTCGCCGCGAAAGGTGAACGCCATCCGCCCGGCCTTGCTGTTTTCCGCGAACGCCGCGAGCAGCTCTTCGGCGTCGGCGATCTCCTGCTTGCTGGGCGAGAAGATCTCGTTGACGATTTCGATCTGGCTCGGATGAATCGTGATCTTGCCGGTGAAGCCCATCCATGCGCCCTCGATACAATCGCGGCGGCATCCGTCGGGATCCTTGATGTTGACGAAGACGGTATCGATCGGCTGGACTACGGCGGCAGTGGCGGCGAGCAGCGTCATGATCCGCGCGTAGCGGAAGACTTCGAGGAATTCGCCGCGCTCGTCGCGATTGCGCCGCGCGCCGATCGCCGCCGAAAGATCCTCGGCGCCCCACGACATGCTGTCGACGCGCGGATGCAGTCCGAGGTCCTTGATGTTGAGCAAGCCCTGCGGCGTCTCGGTCGCGAGCAGCAGCAGCTTGACGCCGCGCTCGGGATAACCGTACTGCTTCTCGAGCCCGCTCAGGATTGAATCGACCTTTTCCACGTCGGCGAAGGTCCGCACCTTGGGCACCATGTAGGAATCCGGCCGCCCGGCCATCGTGGCCTCAAGGTCGGCGATTCCCCAGGGCGTGTCCAGCGGATTCATCCGCACCATCCGCTCGCGGCCCTTGAAGTCGACCTTGGCCAGCCATTCGGTGACCGTCTTGCGCGCGGAGGCCTTATTGTCGGGCGTGACCGAATCCTCGAGGTCGAGCACCAGCGCGTCGGCCGGCAGATCGATCGACTTGGCCAGCATCTTGTCGTTGGCGCCGGGGACGAAATGCACGGCGCGGCGCAGCGTTTCCATGATCGGCTACTCCAAATCTCTACTGCTTCGACACGGCTACTTGTTGGGCTTGCGCAGCATCATGGCCGCCCGCTTGCAGCGCATCACGGTCTCATTGCGCTGGTTGCGCGCGCGATGCTCGAGGATCACGATGCCCCAGTTGGGATGCGACTTCGACGGCCGGGTCTCCAGCACCTCGCTTTCGGCATAAAGCGTGTCGCCGATGAACACGGGCTTGGGAAATTCGACTTTCTCGAAGCCCAGGTTGCCGACCGTGGTGCCGAGCGTGAGATCGCCGACCGAAAGCCCGACCGTCAGGCCCAAGGTGAAAATCGAATTGACCAGGACCTGCCCAAACTCGGCTTTTTTGCCGAACTCGGCGTCCAGATGCAGCGGCTGCACGTTCATCGTGAGCGTCGTGATCAGCAGATTGTCGGTCTCGGTGACCGTGCGGCCGGGCTGATGCTGAAACGTCTCGCCGACTTTGAATTCTTCGAAATACTTGCCCATCGTGATCGCTCCCAGCGCAAGATGTGCGAACTTTTTGGCACCGCCCGCGTGGCGCGGGCGCCCCGAATCATAGTCCAGGCGCGCGCCCGCAACCAGCCGCGCGCGCTATCCGTCCCGCTTTTCGTCACTCACACGCGGCGGGGCGGACGGCGCACGCGAGCGGCGGTGCGCCGGGGCGGCTTCTTCTTCAGTTCCGGGACATTGGCGTAGAAATCCAGCGCTTCGGGGTTCGCTGCCGCCTCGCGGTTGGTGACTGCCACGCCGTGGATCAGATTGCGCACCGCCAGTTCCATCAGCTTGCCATTGCGCGTGCGCGGGATATCGGGAACCTGAATCACCTTGGCCGGGACGTGGCGCGGCGTGAGGTTGCGGCGAATCGTCTCGCGGATTTTGTCGCGCAACGAATCGTCGAGTTCGAGCCCGTCGCGCAGTTTCACGAACAGCACGATCCGAACGTCGTTGTCCCAGTCCTGGCTGACCGCCATGCACTCGACCACTTCGTCGAGCTGCTCGGCCTGGCGATAAATCTCGGCCGTGCCGATCCGGACGCCGCCCGGATTGAGCGTCGCATCCGAGCGCCCATAGATGATCATCCCCTCGTGCGCGGTCAGCTCGGCCCAGTCGCCGTGGCACCAGACGCCGGGAAAGCGCTCGAAGTAGGCGGAGCGGTATTTCACCCCGTCGGGATCGTTCCAGAAAAACAGCGGCATCGTGACGAACGGCGCGGTGCACACCAGCTCGCCCTTGGTCTGACGCACCGCCTTGCCATGCTCGTCCCATACCTCGACGCGCATCCCCAGTCCGCGGCATTGCAGCTCACCGCGCCATACCGGAGCGATCGGGTCGCCCAACGCAAAGCATGAAACGAGATCGGTGCCGCCCGAAATCGACGCGAGGCACAGATCCTCCTTGACCGCCGCGTACACGTAGTCGAAACCCTCCGGCGCCAACGGCGATCCGGTCGAGCACAGCGTGCGCAGATGCTCCAGCCGATGCGTCCGCCGGGGCTCGAGTCCCGCCTTGCGAATCGCGTCAATATATTTGGCCGAGGTGCCGAACAGCGTCATCCGCTCGGTCTCGGCATAGTCGAACAGGATTCCCGGATGCGGGTGGAACGGCGAGCCGTCGTAGAGCAGCAGCGTCGCGCCCGAAGCAAGCCCCGAGACCAGCCAGTTCCACATCATCCAGCCGCAGGTGGTGAAATAAAAAATCCGATCGCCCGGCCGCACGTCGCTATGGAGCTGATGCTCCTTGAGATGCTGCAACAGGACGCCGCCCGCGCCATGCACGATACACTTGGGCACGCCGGTGGTGCCCGAGGAATAGAGGATGTAAAGCGGATGGCCGAACGGGAGGCTGGCGAACTCTATTTCGCCGGGCGCGAAGGGCGCGAGAAATTCGTCCAGCGTTACGGCGCCGGCCGGCGCCTCGAGATCGGAGGCTGCGTTGACATAAGGCACGACCACCATCCGCTCGACGCCTTTTATCCGCGCGCTCAGCTCGCCGACCTTGTCCAGCGTGTCGAAGGCCTTGCCGTTGTAGAAATAGCCGTCGGCGACGAACACGACCTTGGGTTCGATCTGTCCGAAGCGATCGACCACGCCCTCGACGCCGAAGTCGGGCGAGCATGACGACCAGATGGCGCCGATCGCGGCCGCGGCCAGCGCGCCGATCGCCGTTTCGGGCAGATTGGGCAGGTAGCCGGCGACGCGGTCGCCCTCGTTGACGCCGGCGGCGCGCAGCGCCTGCACCGTGCGCGAGACTTGCGCATAAAGCTCGTCGCGGCTAAGCCGCCGGCGCACCTTGTCCTCGCCCCAAAAAACGATCGCATCGCCGGCGCCGCGCAGCCGCAGACAATTCTCGGCGAAATTGAGCCGCCCCTCGGGAAACCATCGCGCACCCGGCATCCGCTCGCCGTCGGCGACGATCGCGCCGCCCTGATCGCCGATCGCGCCGCAGAAGTTCCATACCGTGCGCCAAAACAGCTCGCGATTTTCGACCGACCATCGCCACAGCGCCTCATAGTCGGGCATCGGCATCGGCTGTACCGCCTCGACCGCGCGCATGAAGGCGGTCATGCGGGCGTCAGCAACCCGCTCGGCGGACGGCTCCCACAATTTCTGATTCGGGGCGGACAATTGCGCTGTACCTTGGGCGCTACACCCTGTCGATGACTTCGGCGCGGAAGCGCTCGAGCTCCGCGCCCTCGAGCGCCTTGATCGGAAGCCCGACGAGCGTCCGATCGACGCCCAGCTCGGCCATCCGGCGCACGTCGTCGGCGGTGAGCGGCTTGCCGGTGCGCAGGCTGAGCGTGATTTCGATCGGTCTGGTGCGCTCCGCCACGCGCGCAATTTCGCGCAAGCGTGAAGTCAGCGTCCGCGCCTCATCCAAACCGTGCGCGATCCCGTACCATCCGTCGCCCAGCCTGACCGTGCGCTTGAGCGCAGGCTCGCTGCTGCCGCCGAAGACGATCGGCGGATGCGGCTGCTGGACGGTCTTGGGCATGAACTTCATCCCCTGGATCGAAACCGTCTTGCCCTTGTAGACCGGGTCGCTTTTGCTCCACAGCTCGATCATCAACTCCAGGGACTCGCGGGTGCGCAGCGCGCGGTCCTCGAATTTCATCCCGACCGCCTCGAACTCCTCCTTGAGCCATCCGATACCGACGCCGAAGATGACGCGGCCCTGGCTCAGTTGGTCGAGCGTGGCGATCGCCTTGGCGGTGGCAAAAGCGTTGCGCAGCGGCACCACGAAGATGCCGGTGGCCAGGCGAATCTTGGTGGTCAGCGCCGCGACGTAGGCGAGCGTCAGCAGCGGGTCGTGAAATGGAGCGTCGGGCGGCACGAGAAACCGGCCGTCGGCGGAGTAGGGATAGATCGAGCTCTGCTTGACCGGCAGGACCAGATGCTCGGCTATCCATGCCGACTCGAAGCCGAGTTGCTCGGCGTGGCGCACGTCGGCGGCGATCGCCGCGCCGCTCTGTTTGGTGATGAAGGTGCCGAATTTCATGAGCGCTTACCTCGCCGCAAAATCGTCATCCGAATCGGGCTAGTAAATCGGGCCGAAAGTTGCTCGCGCATGGCGCTCGAGCGGTTCGCGAAAGTCCGGATGGGCGATCGCGATCAGCCGCCGCGCGCGCTCCTCCAGGCTGATGCCGCGCAGATGCGCCGCGCCGTACTCGGTGACCACGATATCGACGTCGGAGCGCGCCGTGGTCACCACCGGATCGTTCAGCGACGCCACGATTCGACTGACCTTGTTGCCACGCGCCGTGGCCGGCAGCGCGATTATGGATTTTCCGCCGCGCGAGCGCCGCGCCGCGCGCACGTAGTCGACCTGGCCGCCGACCGCGCCGATGTAAACTCCGCCGGCGACCTCGGCGTTGACCTGGCCGCTTAAGTCGACCTCGACCGCGGAGTTGAGCGAGACGAATCCGTCGATTCGCGCCAAAAGCTCGACGTTGTGCGTGACGCTGAGCGGCACCATGCGCAGCGCCGGGTTGCGATGGGCGAAGTCGTACAGCTTGCGCGTGCCCAAAAGCGTCCCGGTTACGCTCGCATCGCGGTCGAACGGCTTGGTCTCGTTGGTCACCGCACCCGACTTAATCAGGTCCACTACGGCGTCGCTGACCATCCCCGAATGCAGTCCGAGCCGGCGATGACCGCGCAGGGCGTCCAGGATTGCGCTCGGCATCGCGCCGATTCCCATCTGGATCACCGCGCCGTCGGGCACCAGGCCCGCGACCTTCTGAGCGATCTTTTTATCGACCTCGCTCGGCGCGCGCGTCGAATGCTCCAGCGGCGGACGCGAACTGCGCACGATGCAGTCGACTCGCTTCATGTCGAGCGGCTCGTCAGCGTAAGTCCACGGCAGGCGATCGTTGACCTGGGCAATCACCGTGCGCGCGCGGCGCATCGCGATCTTCAGGTAATCGTTCACCAGCCCCATGCTGAACTCGCCGCCACTTTCGGCGGGCGGGCTCAGGTGGAGCATCACGACGTCGGCCTTCAGGATGCCGCTATCGAACAGCGATTCGACGTCGGAAAGCTGGCACGGGATGAGGCGCAGCACGCCGGCATCGACCAGGCGACGGCGCGTCCCGATGGCGCTCATGCCGAGAAACGTCAGACGATCGGCATGTTCCGGCGCCAGCGTCTGGGAATATCCCGGGCCGAGAAAAAGCGTGATCGGACCGATCGCGTGGCGCTGCGCGACCAGCGTCTCCGACAGCGTCAGCGGCTCGGCCGCCCCCTGCGCCCAAACCACCGTGTCGCCCGGCCGGATGTAGCGCGCAAGCTCAAGCTCTTCGGCTCGCAATTCTATAGTCATCGTGAAAGGTGACGCGGCGGCGGCTGAACCAGAGGCACCTGCGAAAAATCCCGCAATATCCCGACGGACGCGCTTGCCCGGCCCGCCACGCTAACCGGAGGACAGCGTGGCGGTTCGCTCGCGCCGGTCGGGCCGCCGCCGCGCGCGCGCGGAAATCGCTCGCGCCGCCGTCCGCAGCGGACGCGTCTGGCGTTTGACACGTATGCCGGGCTCCGGTGGAGGCGGCGCGGGCGGCGGATCCAGCCGCGCCTCGTCCTGCATCAGGAGAAAGAAAAACATGTTGGCGATGACGATCTTGGTCAGCCCGATAACCGACACCAGCGCCGCCACCAGCGCCCAGTTCGCGGAGTCGTGGCCGAGCCATCCCATCTTCACCCCGACGACCAGCGTCGTGACGGCCGCCACGATGATGACGCCCATCCCGATCGACACCGGCACCATCGATTTGCGCCAGAAGGCCTCGGTCGAGTACTTGTTGACTGCCGCGTTTGGCGATTGGCGGCGCTGAAGCGGAATGACGATAGCCACGTTGTTCCCTGTGGATGCCTTTATGCTCCACTGCGCTCCGATGCGCAAGCCGCGGCGCCCGCGCTGGTAAACCCGGGAACCCGCGCCGCCGCACCCCGAAAGCCTTTGCTTCATGGTGCAATAAAGTCTAGACAGAATGCGGTACTCACCGTGGGACCAGCGACGGCGGAGTTTCGTGAACGGAGGGCAGGAAAATGAAGTTCGGCGTAATGTACGACTTTCGCAATCCGAAACAGTGGCGGCGCCCCTACCCGGAGCTGTACGCCGCGATGATCGATCAGGCGGCGATGCTCGACGAACTGGGCTACGACAACGTGTGGCTGACCGAGCATCATTTCGTCGACGACGGCTACAACCCCGCCGTGCTGCCGACCGCCGCGGCGATCGCGGCGCGGACCAGAAAAATCCGCATCGGTACTTTCGTGCTGCTGCTGCCGTTCCATAACCCGGTGCGCGTCGCCGAAGACGCCACTTGCGTCGATATTCTGTCCAACGGGCGCTTCGACCTCGGTATCGGACAGGGCTACCGGGCCGAGGAGTTCGCGGCGTTGCGGCTGCCGCGGGCCGAGCGCTCGGCGCGCCTGGCCGAAGGGGTCGAGCTTATCCGGCGGCTGTGGACCGAGGAGCGGGTCACCTTCGAGGGCAAGTTCAACCGGGTCGAGGCGATGGAGTTATATCCCAAGCCCGTGCAGCAGCCTCATCCGCCGATCTGGATCGGCGCGCGGACCGACAAGGCCGCCCGCCGCGCCGCCCGCCTGGGCCATCACCTGCTGGCCACGATCGGACCCGACCCCGCGATCCCGTACCGCGACGAACTCAAACTGCTCGGGCGCGACCCGGCGAAATTTTCGATCGCGCAACTGCGCGTGGTCTACGTCGCCGAATCGGCCAACCGCGCCTGGCACGACATCCAGGATCATCTGAACTACATGATGGGCGAATACGCGCAGTGGCTGGGCGAAGCCAACGACGTGGCCGGCGACAAGGCGGTATGGGAGCTCAAGCGCCCCGAGGATCTGCGCACCTCGCCGTATGCCGAGCACATGATGGTCGGAACGCCGGCGGAGTGTATCGCGAAGTTCAAGGCCTTCAGCCGCCAGTACGCCTGCACGCATTTCATCATGGCGACGCCGCTGCCCGGGATGGATCCGGCCAAGTCGCGCCGCTCACTGGAGATGTTCGCGCGCGAAGTCCGGCCGCATCTGGCGGGGCTCTGATCGCGCAAGCCGTAGATGGGAACCGATTCGCGTCAACTCCAACTCTGACAAGGCACAGGCGAGGTACAAGATGGATTTTGGCTGTGTTTTCTTCGCAAGCCCTGACGCCTATAAGGACGCCGCGCTGGCCGAGAAACTGGGCTTCACGCACGGCTGGCTTTACGACTCGCAGATGCTCGGCAGCGACGTCTACGCGGCGCTCGCGTTGTGCGCGGTCAATACGCGCCGGCTCATCATCGGACCGGGCGTGACCAATCCGCTCTCGCGGATCGCACCGGTGACCGCCTGCGCCATGGCGACGATCAACGCGCTCGCACCCGGCCGCGTGGTGCTCGGAATCGGCACCGGCAACACGGCCCGCCGCACGCTCGGGATGCCGGCCGCGCGGGTCGACCAGTTGCGCGAGCATATCGAGACCTGCCGCGGCCTGCTCAAGGACGATACCGTCCCCTATCAGGAAGGCGAGCGGCATCGGATGATCAAATTTCTCAATCCCGGCGGCGGCTATATCAACATCCGCAAGAAGGTGCCGATTTACGTCGCCGCCAGTGGGACGCGCAGCCTGGAGATGGCGGGTGAAGTCGCCGACGGCGTGATCCTGTTCGGCGCCGTGGGGCCGAGCCTGATCAATTTTGTGATGGACCGCGTGCGCGCGGGGGCCGAGCGCGCGGGACGCAAGTTCTCGAGCATCTACACGCTCTGCATGACCGCTTTTCATCTGACGCGCGCGGGTCAGAAACTCGAGTCGCCGCAAGTGCGGCGCGCCGTGGGGCCGTTTGTCGCATCGTCGTCGAACATCTTCGCGCTAGCCGCCACCAACAGTAGCGACCTGCCTGCGGACCTGCGCGACGACATCACCAGGTTTGCCGCCGCCTACAAGGTCGAGAACGAGCCCGCCGAAACACGCCATCTCAAGCTGTACGCGGGCTATTTGCGCGGCTTTCGCAAGGAACACGAGGCGCTGGTGACGGAGCGGATGATTCGTGCGACCACGCTTACCGGAACGCGCGAGGAGATCATCGATTCGATCCGGGCGATGAAGAAGGCGGGCATCCGCCAAGTCGCGATCCAGCCGATCGTGGACAATCGCACGACGCTGCAGAGCTTCTCGCGCGAGATCATGAAGGCGATGCGCTGATCACTGCCCCGGAGCGATAGACGGGGCCGGCATAGCGCCCGGTGGCCGAGCGCCACGGGCGCGCGAATATCGAGATTCTCCTCAGGTCCGGAAACCCTGAGATTCGGTCCCGCGACGAACCGCCGCGCGTCCGTCATGCTTTTGTCCCTGCAGTGGCAAAAATCTGTCTCTGCGGTGAGTCACCCACGCCCCGCGCCCAAATAGGGCCGCTTTCGAATCGAGTTTTCGGTTTTGCCGCTCAGGACCGGTTGCGGTCTGGAAGTTGCTCATACTGAGACAGGGGCCAAAGGGTCTCAGTATGACGCATAGAATACTGATCGTTGAGGACAACGCGGTCGATCAGCGGCTGTTCGAGCAGGCGCTCAGCGACCCGACGCGCGAGATCGAAATCTGCAACGACGGGCGCGAGGCGCTGGCCGCCTTCGAGCGGCATGCCGCCGACGTCGTGGTATCGGACATCATGATGCCCAACATGGAGGGCCTCGAGTTGCTCGACGAGCTGCATCGCCGAGTACCCGGCCTGCCGGTCATCCTGGTCACCCGCTTCGGCAGCATCTCGGCGGCCGTGGCGGCGATGCAGGCCGGGGCGTTCGATTACGTCACCAAACCGGTGGAGGTCTTCGAATTACAGACCCGGGTGAAGCGCGCGCTCGAGCTCGATCAGCTCCAGCATGAGAACGACACTCTGCGCCAGGAGCTTGCCGGACGCTTCGGCCCCGATTCGGTGGTCGCGGAAAGTATCGATAGCCGCAAACTGATGGAACTGGTGCGGCGGATCGCGGCCAGCCATTCCACGGTGTTGATCCAGGGCGAGAGCGGCACCGGCAAGGAGCTGGTCGCACGGCTGGTGCACTATTGGAGCGACCGGGTCGGTCGTCCTTTTGTCGCGGTCAATTGTAAGGCCTTCGCCGAGAGCGTGCTCGAAAGCGAACTGTTCGGCCATGAGAAAGGCGCCTTCACCGGCGCGATCGCGGCGCGCCAGGGATGTTTCGAGCGGGCCTCGGGCGGCACGCTGCTGCTCGACGAGATCGGCGATATCAGCCCCGAGTTCCAGGCCAAGCTGCTGCGCGTGTTGCAGGAGGGCGAAGTGCTGCGGGTGGGCGGCTCCGAGCCGCGGCGAATCAACGTGCGCGTGGTGGCGGCCACCAACAGCTCGCTCCAGGCCAAGGTCGCGGCGGGCCGTTTTCGCGAGGACCTCTATTTCCGGCTCAACGTCATTCCTATCCAACTGCTGCCGCTGCGCGAGCGACGCGAGGACATCCTGGCGCTGGCGCGAAACTTCCTGGCCCGGATGGCGGCCGAGGCCGGCCGCCATATGACGCTCGACCTCGAGGCCGCGGAGATGCTGCTTCGGCACTCGTGGCCGGGCAACGTGCGCGAGCTCGAAAACGCGATCGAACGGGCCGTGGTTCTCACCCGCGCCGATATCATCACCACCGCCGACCTGATGCTCGATCGCCTCAGCGGACCGCTGCCGGCCCCTCCCGCAGCCGCCATACCCATCGACAACGCCACGCCGGCGCCGGCGATGAACGAAGCGGAGCAGCGGGCTCAGCGGGCGACGGCCTTAGAGGACAGCGGAGACGTCGGCCTCAGCGAATATCTCGATAAAGCCGCGGGCGAGCGAATCGCACGGGCGCTGGCCAAGACCAAGGGCAATCGGGCCGAGGCCGCGCGCAACCTCGGGATCGGCCGTGCGACGCTGTATCGCTTCATGCGGCGGTTGGGCAACGAATCCATCGCCGAGACGCACGACAATGAGCCCGGCGAACGGCAATAGCGCGCGCGCAATATCGAGCGCCGCACCCGGCGAAAGCACGGTCGGCGAGGGCACGGTGAGCCGCGCCCGTATCGATCGCTTGCGCAACTCGATGCCTGGCGGGGACTCCCTGCTCGACGAGTTGATCGACCTCTTTGTCCTGGACCTGCCCACGCGGCTGAGCGCCATCGCACAGGCTATCGAGCGCGCCGACGCGCCGGACCTTGCATTGCAAGCCCATGCGCTGCGCGGTGGCGCGGCTAATTTTGGCGCCTGCCACCTCGACGAGCTGTGCGGAAAGCTCGAGCAAATCGGTGTGCGCGACGCTCTCGCGGAGGCATCCGCGATGCTCGACCCGCTCGGGCGCGAAAGTGCGCAGGTGCGTGACGCACTGCTGGCGCTGAGGTCGCAGTATCCCACCGCACCACCCACGGGGCGCCGCTCAAGCCCTGCCTGAGACTCCGACGCGTCAGTCTATCCTCCGCCGCCGCCCGATTGCGGCTGCCCGTCCTTCCATTCAGCCCATTT
>Ga0307374_10004049_pt1 | contig 24628 bp, 22 predicted proteins | sample OX3MG_FD_202532 | JGI IMG/M metagenome (GOLD analysis project Ga0307374, IMG submission 202532) | Soil microbial communities from Risofladan, Vaasa, Finland - OX-3 | ecosystem: Environmental > Terrestrial > Soil > Coastal area > Acid sulfate soil | place: Finland: Risofladan, Vaasa | collected... | reverse complement strand
ACCACATCGGCCCCCAGGTCGGCCAGGAGGCGGCCACACAGCTCGCCCTTCTCATCGGCCATGTCCACGACCCGCAGGCCGTGCAGGGGCAACTCATCGATCACAGGTGGAAACCTCCAGAAGTTTGGCGTGTGGCTCGACGGCGCGCCCAGGTGCCGGACCTCGCACGTCGGACGGTGTCAGACCCCGGCCCCCACCTTGCCGGCGGCATGGAATCTCACCGGCAGGTGCTTGATGCCGCCGATGAAATTGGACCGAAGCCGTGCCGGCGGGCCCAGAGACTCGATGCTGGCCACCTGTTCGATCATGGCCGCGTAGAAGAGCTTCATCTCCATCCGGGCCAGATTGGAGCCCAGGCAGTGGTGGGGTCCGCCCCCGCCGAAGGCGATGTGGTTGTTCGGCGTACGCGCGATGTCGAAGCTGAACGGGTCGGGGAAGACGTCCTCGTCCCGATTGGCCGAGGCGTACCAGATGCTCACCTTGTCGCCCGCCTTGAGGGTATGGCCCTTGTAGTCGATGTCCTCGGTCACGTTGCGCCGGAAGTACATGACCGGCGTAGCCCAGCGGAGGATCTCCTCGATGGCCGAGTCGAGCAGGCTCGGGTCGGCCACCAGCTTGGCGTACTGGTCCGGGTTCTCCAGAAAGGCGTTCATCCCGTGGGCGATGGCATTGCGGGTCGTCTCGTTCCCGGCCACGGCCAGAAGCAGGAAGAAGAGGTTGAAGTCCATCTCCGTCAGCTCATCACCGTCCACGTCGGCGGCCAACAGCTTGGAGATGATGTCGTCCCGGGGCTGGGCCTTTCGGCTGGTGGCCAGCTGCTGGGCGTAGAGGAACATCTCTATTGAGGCAGCCTGAACCTGTTCGGCATCCACGGCGTACTCAGGGTCGTCCGAGCCGATCATCCGATTCGACCACTCGAAGATCTTGTGCCGATCCTCGTGAGGAACGCCCATCAGTTCGGCTATGACGATCAGGGGCAGCTCGGAGGCCATGTCGACCACGAAGTCGACATCGCCCTTGGCCAGACCTTCGGCCACGATCTCGGACGAGACGGATCGGATGTGTTCCTCCAGCATCCCGATCATGCGGGGGGTGAAGCCGCGGTTCACCAGCTTGCGATACCGCGTGTGGGACGGGGGATCCATGGTCAGCATCATGCTGCCCCCTTCCTGGGCGCGCGCCACCTCCATCTGCTCGGGGGTGGGTTCCTCCATACCCACTACACCGCCACGGGCCTGGTCCGAGGAGAAGTGCTTGGCGTCCCGACCGATGGCCGTCACGTCCTCGTGCTTGGTGAATACCCAGAATCCGGGTCCGTCGGGCTCGGGGTGTCGGTAGATGGGCTCGTTGGTGCGCAGGAAGGTGAACCACTCATGGGGGATCCCCTTGGCGAAGCGGTCCAGGTCCAGAAGGTCGATGTCGCTCAACTGCATGGCATTTTCCTCTCGTTTATGACTGGAAAACGTTCAGGCCGGATCGGCGGCCAGGGCGGCCCCGATGCGGAGGAGCTGTTCGGTGGCACCGCCCAGCATGAACTCCACCTGCTTGGCCCAGATGAAGTAACGATGGAGGGTGTGCTCGGTGGCTACGCCCATGCCGCCGTGCAGGTGAACCGCGGCATGAGCCACCCGATGGCCGGCCTCGGCGGCCCAGAACTTGGCCACCTCCACCTCGACCGACGCGGGCAGCCCCGCGGACAACCGCCAAGCCGCCTGCCAGGTCGTGAGCCTGAGCCCCTCGGTGTCGATGTAGCAGTCGGCGCAACGGTGGCCCACCGCCTGGAAGGTGCCGATGGGCCGCTCGAACTGGATGCGGGTCTTGGTGTACTCGGCCGTGTCGGCCAGGGCCTGCTCGGTGATGCCCAGCTGCATGGCGCACAGCCCGATCGTGCTGTGCTCGACCATCCACGCCACGATCTCGGGACCGTCGGCCACGCTTCCGAGCACGGCGGAGGCCGGCACGCGCACGTCGGACAGCTCGATGTAGCCGGCCGTGTCCCGGTTGGTGGTCTTCTGGCGCGAGACGGTCACTCCGGGCGTCGCCGGCTCGACCAGAAAGACGGCCACCGACCCATCGACCGAGGCGGGAACCAAGATGAGCTCGGCCAGAGGTCCGGCCGGCACTGCGGTCTTGAGCCCTGAGAGCAGGTAGTCGTCCCCGTCGCGAACCGCCCTGGTACCCGGAGCGGTGGCGTCGTGGTTCATGGGCTCGGCCAGGGCGGCGGTCAGGATCCTCGCCCCGGTGGCGGCCGGCTCGGCCCACTGCTTCTTCTGCGCGTCGCTGCCGAAGCGGGCGATGGGAGCCGCACCGCAGACGATCGAGGCCCACACGGGCACCGGCGCCAGCTTGCGACCCACGGCCTCGAGGACCAGGCACTGCTCGATGATCCCGTAGCCGCCGCCGCCGACCTCCTCGGGCAGGGCGATGCCGAGGAGTCCGGCCTCCCCCAGCGCGTTCCACAAGTCGCGGTCGAAGCGGTCGGAACCGGCCTCGGTCTCCCGCAGGAGATCGACGGTGACCTTGTCACCGAGGATCCGACCGGTCAGTCCAGCTATGTCCTGCTGCTCTTCGGTGAATCCGAAGTCCATTTGGTCTCTCCTCGTCCTAGCGGGGGGCCCGCTGCATGCCCAGAGCCACCATCGAGATGATGTCCCGTTGGATCTCATTGGTGCCTCCGCCAAAGGTCAGGATGAGGGCGCCGCGATAGCTCCGCTCGATCCGGCCCTTCACTTTGGCCCCTGGAGAGTCACCGGTGACGTAGGCCTCCTCGCCCATCACTTCCATGAGGAGTCGGTAGGCCTCGATGTAGAACTCGGTGCCGAAGACCTTGGTGGCCGAGGCGTCGGCCGGGCTGACGCCCTTCTTGACCCCCCAGGCGATCTTCCAGTTGATGAGCTTGAGGAACTCGGTCTTGGCGTGGACCCGGGCCAGGTTGATCTGCACCCACTCCTGGTCGATGACGCGGCGGCCGTCGGGCAGCTTGGTCTGCTGGGCCCAGCGGGTGACGTCGGCCAGCGAGCTCTGGGCGGCGGCGGCCGAGCAGAGGGCGACCCGCTCCCGGTTGAGCTGTCCGGTGATGAGCCGCCAACCGCCGTTCTCCTCCCCCACCAGAGCCGTGGTCGGAACCCGGACGTCCTCATAGAAGGTCTGACTGGTGGTGGCGCCCGTCACCGTGGGCACCGGGGACCACTTGAAGCCGGGGGTGTCGGTGGGCACCAGGAACATGGAAAGCCCCTTGTGACGGGGGGCATCAGGGTTGGTGCGGGCCGCCAGCCATACGTAGTCGGCGTACTCGATGAGGCTGGTCCACATCTTCTGGCCGTTGATGACGTACTCGTCCCCGTCCCGGACGGCCTTGGTCCGCAGGGCGGCCAGGTCGGTGCCGGCGTCGGGCTCGGAGTAGCCGATGGAAAAGTGCATCTCCCCGGCCAGGATCTTGGGGAGGAAAAAGTTCTTCTGCTCCTCGGTCCCGTACTCCATGATGGTCGGCCCGACCGTGTTGATGGTGAGGAACGGCACAGGGGCTCCGGCCTTGGAGGCCTCATCGGTGAAGATGAGCTGTTCCATCATGGAGCGGTTCTGGCCGCCGTACTCGGTGGGCCAGCCGATGCCGAGCCAACCGTCCTTTCCCATCTGGTGAACAAGCTCCCGGTACAGGCTGCCCCCGCCGTACTCCCCGCCGGTGCCGCCGAGCGCAGCCTGCACCTCATCGCTCATCAGGTTGGCGAAGTAGCTGCGCAGCTCCCGGCGCAGATCTTCTTGGTCCTCGTTGTACGCGATGTGCACGGCCCCTCCGATTCCCCGCCCACCCGACTCGGGTTTGAAACGCGTTCTTCTTTTTAGCTCCCACAGACCAGAGCTGTCGAGTCTCGCCCCTCGCGGCTCGGGTGGTCCTCCAGGGACATGGCCACCTTAGTGGTCCGTCTTGTAATTACACGCGTGCTAATTCTCGCAACGGGAAAGCTGGCGGTTTGCCGAGGCCGCGACCGATGGCGTCGTCGTCCTCACCGAGCTCGATCTCCTCGAAGCTCCATTCGGTCGCTTCAGGCCAGCGAACGGCCGCATGGGTCTTCACTGCTTTCTTCGCTCCTCATGCTGACGTGGCCCCTCGGGAAGCTCGGCCCGGTCGGGGCCCTTGGGTTGTAGAACCGGTTATAGCGCTAGGCCCAGCCAGGAGGCAGACTGGGCCCAGGGGGCGTGGGCCTACCGCTCTGGAGGAGATCAAAGGTGTCAGTGCCGGACCCGTTGGACGAGTACCCGATTCACCAGGCCGCGCTGTCGATGAGGTACCCGGCCACTAGTGACCGGAACTTCTACGACAGGTGCATCATGCACGGATTTGCCGATGACGCCAGCACCGTGCTGATCACCGGTCTCGGGGTGTACCCCAACCTCGGCGTGATCGACGCCTACGCCACCGTGCGGCGCGGTGACACCCAGGTGGCCGTTCGGGCCTCGGACGCACTCGGCTCGGACCGTATGACCCAGGAAGTTGGGCCGATCCGGATCGAGGTCCTGGAGCCCCTACGGCAGCTGCGGGCGGTATGTGACGCCGATGCCCTCGGTCTGAGCTTCGATCTGACCTACGAGGCGTCCTCCGAGGCCTTCGAGGAGCCCCTTCACCTGATGCGCAGTGGCAATCGCATCACCCTGGAGGGCTGCCGTTTCGTCCAGACCGGTCGGTGGCGTGGAACGCTCAACTTCCAGGGTGAGGACTTCGATCTCGACGCCCAACCGTGGTCAGGGGACCGGGACCGCTCGTGGGGCATCCGTCCCGTCGGTGAATCCGCGACGCCCGGGCGGTCGTTCCAGGATCCCACCGCCGGTATCTGGTGGTGCTGGGTGCCGCTGCGCTTCGACGACTACACGATCGTGGTCATCGCCCAGGAGGACCCCATCGGGCGGCGCACCCTCACCGAGGCGGCGCGGGTGTGGCCAGCCGACTCCGGCCGACCGGACGAGCAGCTGGGCTGGCCCCGCTTCGAGATCTCCTACAAGCCCGGGACCCGGTCCCCGGAACACGCCACCATTCACCTGACCGAGCGCGACGGGAGCCCGATAATCCTCGAGGTGGAGCCGATCGGGGGCATCGTCCTCAACGTGGGCTGCGGCTACGGAGCCGACCCCGACTGGACCCATGGCCTCTGGAAGGGTGAGAAGTGGGTCGACGGCTCGGTGTACGATCTCACCTCCGAGGCCGTCCGATCGCGATCGGCTCTGTCACTGGTCGACCACGTGGCCCGGGCCACCTGCAACGGCGATGCCGGCATCGGCATCTTCGAGCACGGCTGCCTGGGTCGCCACGACCCGTCCGGGTTCGAGGGTTGGGAGTCGATGGGCGCGCCATGACCTCGATCAGCTCACGGCGTCGCCTTCCCCGAGATAGGCAGCCCGGACGCCGGCATCCCGCTGTATGTCCGAAGGCGTACCCACTGCCAGGACGCTGCCGAAGTCGAGCACATTGATCACCGAGCACACCCGCATGACCAGATCGACGTCGTGCTCGACCAGGAGCACGGCCAGGCCTTCCCCGGCCAGGCGAACCACCAGGTCGGCAAAGGCGTCGGACTCCTGCTCGTCGAGCCCGGAGGACGGCTCGTCGAGCAGGACGACGCGGGGCTTGGCCGCCAGCGCCCGACCCAGCTCGACCAGGCGACCTACACCGGTGGGAAGGGCGCCGGCCACGCGGTCGGCCACCGAGCCGATCCCGATCAGGTCGATGATCTCCTCGACCAGCACGGCGGGGTCGGATCGGTCGCGCGACCACTGCCGGCGGATCTCGGCGGCCACCAGGATGTTCTCTCTGGCCGTCATGGAGGCGAAGACCTCGAGGCGCTGGAAGGTTCGGGCGATACCCAACCGGGCGCGACCGTGGGCCTTCACCTTGGTGATGTCTGTCCCGTCCAACACGACGCGGCCGGAGTCGATCGCCTGTAGCCCGCAGATGACATTGAACAAAGTGGTCTTGCCGGCGCCGTTGGGTCCGATCAGCCCGGTGATGGTCCCGGCCTCGACATGCAGGTCGACGTCGGCTACGGCCCGGACCCCCCCAAAGCGGACCTCAACGTTCTCGGCCTCGAGAAGGGCCACCTCAGCCCCGCCGACCCGCCGACCGGACGTTCCCGGTGCCCTTTCCGGCCACCTTCGTTCGGGTGGCAGTCGCGCCGCCTGCCGTTGCTGGGGTCGGTACCTCCGGGTTACACACTCGGCAGGGTGGCCCGCTCCCCCGTGCTGCCTTGATGTCGCCCCGGTGCAAGACCACAGGGCAGTCTGGGCGATGGACGAGGCGTCCCTGGGGCGTAACCACTAGGCCGGAACCGGGGTGGGCCGAGGGTGTCGTGGCTGCCTCCAGGCCCGAGCTGGCGGTGCCGGGCATCTCCACCGGAAGCGGCCCGACGCCCATCGCCCGGGCGTTGGCGACCCACATGGCCGTCGGGAGCATCAGCCCCCCGAGAATGGCCAGGACGGCGCCGGGCAGAGTGGCCGAGACCAGGTAGGGAAGCTGCTTGGCGACCACGGACTGGCCCGAGGCGTCGTACCACCCGAGACCAACCAGGACGATTCCGGCCACCAGGCCCACGCTGCCCGCGATGGCGAGGACCCGAACCGGGTCCAGGCGGCTCGCCCGGCGGGCCAAACGGGCCACCGCCCCGGAGAAGCGATCCCGGGCGGCGGCCCCCTGTGGCTCCCCGGTTACGACCGGGGGTGTGGTCGTGCCGAGGGTGGCGGCTTCGGCTCCGGCTTCGACGAAGGTCACAGATGGCCGGCCACGATGTCGAGGAAGCGAAGGATGCGCCGGCGGACCAGGAAGACCATCAGCCCTCCGGCGGCCATGATTCCCAACGCTCCGCCCACAGGAAGACTCGACACGCTGCTCACGACCCCGACCCCAGGGAAGGGCGCCACCGCCGTCGCCACGGCCCCCGGACCGGCAGGCAGCCCGACGGCCACCGCCGCCTGGGTCGGATTGGGAGGAGACGAGAAGTCGGGTGCCGGAGCACCGGGCAGGGCCAGCGACCCGGTTGGAGTCGACGCTTCGGACACAGCCGTCGACTCTCCGGTCGATCCCGAAGCCACCGACGCCGCGCCGACTGCCAGAGTGGCGGTGGCCGCGGCGTCGGCCGCCCCCAGGCCGTAGGTGAGAGACGCCTGGGGAAGGATCACGACGCCGGGTACCGCCGGCACCGGAACGGTAACGACCAGTCCACCGGTCAGGCGATTGCCACCGGCCCCGGACACGGTGGACGCGCTGCCGGCCGCCACCAGGGTCACGCCCGCGGCGGCCAACGCCGAAGTCACCTGCGGTGGTAGGCCCGCCCCCGGGGCGTTGGCGCCAGGAGCGTGCAGCCCATGATCGTCGATCACCACCTGGGTACCCGCCGCGGTAACCCCAGTGCTGGTCAACGACCCGCTGGTGGTGGCTTTAGAGCCGTCGGAGGAGGCCTCGGCCGTGCTGACGAGGGACTGCATGCGGACCAAGCCACCGGCCAGGGTGACGTCGTGGAGCACGACCGTGGACGTGGACGTGACCGCATGGGCGCTCAGGGCCGTGGTGGTGGTCACGGTGGAAGAACCGACCGAGAGGCTGCCGGGAATCGCCATGGCCCCGACGTCGGCGTTGGCCACCGAGCCCGAGTTGGTGGCCCGGGCGGCCATCACCGGGCCCGGCGCGGAACCGACGCTCTGGGAGCCCGAGGGCGACGCCGCCCGGGCCACCAGCGGGTCATTGGGGACACCGGGGGCACCGGCCTCGTTGAGCAACGAACCCATGTTGGCCTCGAGGTCACCTGGGTAGAAGGTGCTCGACAGCGCATTGGCCACCGGCCCGCTCCGGATGGTCGCCACCCCGTAGGGGGACTGGGACTCGATAGCCGGGCTGGTCACCGAGAACCCCTGGGTGTTGGGCGCCATGTCGACCACGGCGCCGGTGGCGGAGGCCTCGTAGCCTCCGAGATCCGTGCCCTCGGCGTAGGCCGGCCCGCGCAGTCCGCCGCCGAGCACCAGCGGCAGGGCCAGGAGGGCTCCCGTGGCGAGCACGGTACGGATCCGATTGGGGCGGCGCCGCTCCCACCGGCGCCCGTCGGTCACGGTGGAACGGTTCACGACATGGCCCCCAGGTAGGCGCCCATGAGCTCCCCGCGCACGTCGTCGGGCTCACCGAAGGCCTCGATCGTGCCCTGGCGGATGACGGCCACATAGTCGGCAAACTCCAGCACCTGCTGGGCGAACTGCTCGACCAGGATGACCGTCTTTCCTCCTGACTCGGCCAGGCGGCGCACGACCCCGAACAGTTCCTGGACTACGAGGGGTGCCAGCCCCATGGAGAGCTCGTCCAGTAGCAAAAGGGCCGGGTCGGTCGCCAGGGCGCGGGAGAGAGCCAGCATCTGCTGTTCCCCGCCCGACAAGGTGCCGGCCCGCTGGTCGCGCCGAATGCCGAGCACGGGGAACCACTGGCACACCATGGCTTCGATGTCCGACAGGGATCGATTCTTGGTCAGATACGTTCCCATCAGCAGGTTCTCGGCCACGCTCAGGTTGGGAAAGATGGCCCGACCCTCGGGGATCAGGCACAAGCCGCAGCGGGCCAGCTCTTGGGCCGACGCACCCCTCACGTCATGGCCGTCCAGTAGCAGCTGACCTCGGGTCGGGGCCATAAGACCGGCGGCCACCCGCAGGGTGGTGGTCTTGCCCGCCCCGTTGGCGCCGAGGAGACCCACGACGGAACCCGCCGGCACAACCAGGTCGATCCCGTGCAGGACTTCGACGCCGCCATAACCGGCGTGCAGGTCCCGCAGCTCGAGCAACGGCGCGCTCAACGGGCCGTCCCCACCGGGCGACGGGACTTGGCGCTGGAGGACGACCTCGTTCCGTTGTCAGCCGGGGAGCCGCTTCCGCTCACAACGGTGGGGTCCACCTCCGTCCGATCGAGAGCGGACCCTGGTCCGGGTCGCGTTCCGGGTCCGGGGGTGGTGAGTCCGGGTCCGCGAGCGACGCTACGGCCTCCGATGCTCGCCCAGCGGCGGCTGGCGCCCAGGCGCAGACCCAGAGGATGCAGCCGGGCCGCCAGCTGCCCACCGATACCCTCGGGGTGGCGGATGAGGGCGAAGGCGGCGATCCCGATGACCACCAGCTCTATCCCCGATCCGGCGCTTCCCTTGAAGATGTGGGGCAACACGACATAGACGAAGGCCCCCAGCAATGCCCCGGACACGTTGCTGATTCCGAAGATCATGGCCACAACGAAGACGACCAGCGACTGGTTCCAGGAGAACTCGATGGGCCCGACCCGGCTCACCAGGCCTCCCAAAAGGGCGCCGGCCACCCCGGCCAGGAAGGCTGACAGGGCAAAGACCTTGAGCTTCAGGCTCACCAGGTTGAGACCGAGCGTCCGGACCGCGGTGGCGCTGTCCCTCATGGCCGTCAACATCCGACCGAACGAGCTGCGCCGTACGGCCAGGACGATCACCCCGTACAGGCCGACAAAGCCGGCCAGCAGGATGAACATCGCCCTCGGACCGGCAAAGGAGATGCCCGCCACCGACAGCGGCTTCACCGACAACGCCTCCTCGCCCCCGAGCACGTGGCTGTTGGCAAAGACCATGTTGTCCATCATGAGGGCAAAGGCCAGAGTGGCCAGGGCCAGATAGATGCCCTGGAGGCGCAGGGCGGGCAGAGCCACCACCGCCCCGACGGCCGCCGCCGCCAGCCCGGCCAGGAGCATGGCCAGGAGGGTCGGCACATGGGTGTCGAGCTTGCCCATGACCACCGCGCCCAGGCCAGCGAAGGACAGCTGGGTGAGCGACACCTGGCCGGAAAGGCCCGTCAGCAACACCAGGCTCATCAACAGACAGGCGAAGACGAAGCCCTGGGACCCGGTGACGAGGTGGTAGGGCGAGAGCAGCCCCGACGCCGCGGCGGCTAGGGCTACGCCCGCGGCCCCCATCCAGACTGTGGTCCTCAGCCTCGGGGGAGTCGGTGCCCGGGTGTACACGATCTTGGGGGCCAACCGCTCCTCCCGACGGACGAGGAGGACGATGAAGAGCATGATAAAGGGGAGAGAGGGGCGCAAGGCATTGACGAAGGTGTTGCTCTGGGGGAGGTACCCGATCACCAGCGACTGGCCGATACCGAGGACCATGGCGCCGGCCACGGTCAGGGGCAGGCTCTGCAGCCGCCCAACCACGGCGGCGGCAAAGGCGTCGACCACGAGGAGGATGAGCACCCCGACGTCGAGGTTCAGGCCCGGGGCGATGAGAATGGCGGCCAGCCCGGCCAGCATGCAGCCCAAGGCCCAGGACGTGGCTGTGACTCGATCCGGGCTCACCCCATTGAGCATGGTCAGCTCCCGGGTGTCAACCACCGCCCGCATGGCGACGCCAATCCGGGTCCGACGGAACAGCAACCTCAGGGCCAGGGCGGTCAATAGGGCGGTCAACAAGGTCGCGGCCTGGTTCCAGCTCACGACCAGGCCGGCCACGCGGAAGGTCTGGTTGGCGTTGAACAGACCAGGAAAGTTCCGGTCGGTGGTGCCCCAGATGGCCACCGTCAGGCCCTGGAGCACTTCCAGCACGGCCACGGTTATGACGATCTTGGTGGCGACCGACGTCTCGGCCAGGCGACGCATGATCACCACGTCGAGCAACAACCCCAGGGTCGGCGCCACTCCGAGCAGCACGAAAGCCAGGGCCAGCGGGGTCGGCCAGCCCAGTTGCACGTGGACGGTCCAGTAGATAAAGGCCAGCACCATGCCCACGGCGGCGTGTCCGAAGTTGAAGATACCGGTGGTCACGTAGGTAACTACCAACCCGGTGGCCGCCAGGGCATACACCGCACCGATGGTGACGCCGATAATCAGGTAGGTGAAGAAGATGTTCACCGGACCACCATCAGAACGTTATCTTCTGACCCATGCAGGTGTAACCGCCGCCGACCTGCGACGGAGTCTCCCGCACCCATCTTCCGCCCTGGCTCATGAGCATGGTGAAACAGTTGGGAGTAGGCAACACCGGGGACAGCATGCCGTTGGCGTCGAAGCCGGTGATGCTCCGGGCGGCGCTCAGCAACGATGGCCAGGTCAAATGGGGCCCGGCCTTCTTGAGCGCGTCCACGAAGAACTCCGCATCGGCCCAGCCGTCCACCGTGAAGAGATCGAGCTTGTCGTTCGGGTACAGACGAGCTATCCACTCACGGTAGAGGGCGAGCTCGGGCGACTTGGCTGCCTCGGCGGGGTCCTGGTAAGGGATGGTCGCCTCGGACTCATGCCAGCCGTCGCCATTGCTGCCCAGCAGCTTGTAGTAGTCCGAGTCGTACGAGAGCACAGACACCGACAGTCCCGGCTGCCAGCCCTGCTGCTTCATGTCCTGGATGAATCGGGCGATCATATTCACCTCGAAGGCGAAGCACATGACCGCCGTCGCTCCGTCAGCCCGGGCCTGAACCACCTCCGGGGTGTAGTCGGTGGCCGTTGGATCGACCCCGGCGGTATCGACCACCTGGACGCCCACGCTCTTCCACGCCGCGATGGTGCCGGCGATGTTGGAGGCCACGCCTCCGACGTTGGTATAAAGGAAAGCCAGCTTGTTGGCCTTGGGAAACTGCTGGTGCAGGTAGAGCTCGGGCCCCGAGTAGATGACGTTGGTCGGAAGCGGGGCCCTCGGGGTCTGCGGGGTGATCACGGTGGGAATCTGACGCCCGCCGGGGTCGATGGTCGCGCCAATGTACGGGATAGCCGTCGACTTGAGCAGGTCGACGTAGCCAGAGTCGGCCACCGCGAAGGACCCGGCAAAGGCGAACACCTGCGGCTCGATGCGAAGGAACTCCGAACGCGCCGTTCCCGGGTCAAGGGCGTCGTCACCCTGCACCAGGTGCAGTTGGCGTCCATAGACGCCGCCCTGGGAGTTGACGTAGGCGAAGTAGGCGGCCGCGCCGCGCTGCGCTCCCGCTGTAGCCCCCGGCAACGGCCCGGAATCGGTGGCGATGTTGCCCACCTCGATAGCGCCAGCAGTCACCCCGACCGCCGTCGCTCCGCCATTGCCCCCGGCCGGGGCCGCCCCACCGACCGGCGCCGAGTTGGCGGCGGCGCCCGCCGTCGGCCCACCGGTAGGTCCGGTCGCACCGCCCGCCGAGGACGCGCCGGGTGTGTTGGCCAGGGCACCTCCCGGCAGGGCCCCCGCCGAGCCGACCCCGCCGGCCGAAGGGCCGCCGGCCCCCGAAGCAGTCGATTGCGCTCCGGTCCCGGTGCCACCCGAACCGTTACCGGTCGAGACAAAGGCGGCGTCGGGCAGACGTGTCCCACAAGCGGCGGCGGTGAGACTCAGAGCCACCGCCGAGCCGATCCGTAACCAACGTCCCCATCTCTGCTTTGCCCCCACGGTCCCTATCCCCTCAGCATGCTTCCGGACGTGACCCGGCGCCGACGCGCCGCCAACCATCGGGACCGCTCGGCCATGTCGGCCCGTCTCCCGGCCCCCAGCCGGTCACGACCGGTCGAAGGCTACACTGAATGCGTTCAGCCATCGGCGTCAAGGCCGCGATCCATTGTCGGACTCGGCTTCCTGGGCTATCAGGGCGCGCAGCGACCAAGGTCGGGCCCACTTGTCGGTCCGGAACTGTTCGGTGGCCGCCAACCACACCGCCGCCAGCTCGAGGATGCCGCCCAGGAGAAGCAGGACGGCACCGGGTATCGAAGCCGACATCAGGAACGGCAGCTGTTTGGCGAGCACGGACTGCCCGGCAATGTCGTACCAACCGAACATCATCAGGGCGAAGCCGACCACGGTGAGGATCATGCCGACGGTGGCCAGGACCGGGACGGGATGGGTGTCGGTCAGCCATTGGGCGACTCCGGGCCGCCAGCCGACGCCGTCCGACCCTGCGCCCCGGGTTCCGATCATGTCCGCGGCTCCCCGCTGGCGGCTGCCGCCATGTCCGCCTCAGCGTAGCGCCGGCCAAAAAACACCACGAACGAGCCGACCAGGACCAATGGCAGCGTGGCCATGAAGGCGATGGTGAGGTTCCCCACCGCCTTGTGATGCACCATGACCGGGAAGGAGTCGGCTATCGCCCCGACCAACGGGGGCGTGATGGCCGAGAGCACGCCGGACAGGATGGTCGTGACCGAGAACCCCATGGCCCGTCGGGCCGCCGGAAGGATCTCTGAGGTCATGGCAGCCAGCCCCGGGATCCCGGCGACCAGGAACAGCACGGCTATCACCTGGAGCGGGACCCGCACGAACAGCACCGGCACCGGCAACAGCGAGATGAACAGGAACAAGGCCCCGGAGGCCTGGGAAACGGCCGCCCATAGCATGGCGGCGGCCTTCACCCGTCGGCGCAGTCGGTCGACCACTACACCTCCGAGCAGCGTCCCGCCGATCGCCCCCACCAGGATCAACAGGGCCGCCACCCCAGCAGACTGGGCTGTGGAGAGACCGGACACCCGCTGGTAGTACGACGGAGCCCAGAAACCAATGCCGGCCAGTGAGCCCGCTGCGATCCCGAGTCCGATCACGAGGGCCACCAGCGTGCGGATGCGCAGCACGGCGCGTACGTCTCTAGCCATCTCCCCCGGAGCAGAGCGGATGGCCTTTTCGGGTCGCGCCTCGGCAGGTGTGACCGGAGGGGCGGCCGAGGTGCTGGGCCCCAGCGGTGCCCCTCCGGTCACGAGTCGGTCGCTGGCCCCACGGGCCGGCTCGGGCATGCGCCGGATGCGTAGGGCGAGCAACGATCCGGGCACTCCGATGATGAGGAAGGCCCATCGCCATCCGAGGGTGCCGGCCACGGCGCCACCGAGACCGGTGCCAAGGGCGGAGCCCAGCACGGGCGAGACCGATTGGACTGCATAGGCCCGGGCCCGCCGGTCGGGGGGGTAATAGTCCGCCATCAGTGATCGGGCGGCGGGGCTGTTGACGGCGTCGCCCATGCCCAGGGCGGCTCGGACGCCAAGGAACTCGACGTAGTTGCGAACCAGCGCGGTCACGCCCGACACGACGGCCCATCCGGCCAGCACGGCGGCGATGATCCAGGTCCGTCGGCGCCGGTCGGACAGGTAGCCCCCAGGAACGGTGAGCATCAACGTGGCCACCACCGAGGCGCTGGCCAACGTGCCCAGCTCGAAGTCGCTGAAGTGCAAGGCGTCCTTGACCGGCGTCAGGGCGCCGGAAAGGATGCCCCGGTCGATGGAATCGACCAGGGCAACGGCCGCCAGCAGCATCATCGGCGCGGCGCCGTAGCGACCCCAGTCGATTCCTCGGTAGGCGCCGAGCCCACCGCCCGACAGTCCACCCTCCCCGATCATGACGGGCTCCGGGACGATGCCCGGTTCCGCCGGGTCGGGCTCCGAAGGGCGCGCCCGCGGTACAACTAGCTCCCCCGAGCCCCGGACCCGCTGACGGCCCACCAGACACCCCCCTAGTGCAACGCGGATCCAGTATCCGGTCTGTCCCGTTCCCCTGGGACCCACCAGCACCGCGAATTTGGAAAAAGTATAACCGGTTCTTGTCGGGCGGGTACGGTGGCCGCCCACGGACGGGGAACGATCCTCGAGCCAGATCTCTCGGGGGACAGGTGAAAGGGTGCCGGGCGTGCCGGTAAACGAATCGGGGAGACCGGCCAATCGCGAGCGTCTCTCGTTCCGGGCCCGGCCCAGTCTTGGGGAGTCCGGGGGGCAGCACCGCCCTTTCGGGGTCGGGACCGGCCGGGATGGAATCCTCTACGTGCCCGACACCGCCGAACGCCGTGCCCCGATGATGGTGTTCCTGCACGGTGCCGGAGGCAGTGGCCAGAGAGAGCTGCGCCTCATCCTGGCCGCCGCCGACCGCTACGGGGTGGTCGTCGCCGCCCCGGACTCCCGAGGAACCTCCTGGGACGTGATGTCCGGCGCCATGGGCCCTGACGTCGCCTTCATCGACCAGGTCCTCGACGCGGTGGCCGATGGCTGTGACGTCGACACCGCCATGGCCTCGGTAGGGGGAGTGTCGGACGGGGCGTCCTACGCCCTCTGCGTCGGCCTGGCCAACGGGGACGTGTTCGACAGCGTCATCGCCTTCTCGCCCGGCTTCGCTGGGGCGGCCGAGCTGGTGGGACGGCCGCGCCTGTTCGTATCCCATGGAACTGCCGACCCGATCCTACCTATCGACACGTGCAGTCGGCGCCTCGTCCCGGCCCTGCGCGACCTCGGCTACGACGTCACCTATCAGGAGTTCGACGGCGGCCACACGGTGCCCCCGGAGATAGCTGACGAGGCGGTGCGCTGGTGGCTTTCCCCAGGCGGCCAGGCCTGACGACCCGAGCGAGGCGGGCGCCGGCGGCGGCGGCGGGTCAGCGGGCTTCGTTGGCGGTCCGCCGTTTCGATGGGCAGAATGAACGGCGTTCGAAAAAATGGGGCCTCTGGCGCCCGAAACGGGGGAAGCGTGTCGAATCCGTTGTGCGAGATGTTGGGTATCGAGTTTCCGGTCTTTGCCTTCACCCACTGTCGGGACGTGGCCGCGGCGGTGAGCAAGGCCGGTGGGATGGGCGTCCTTGGAGCGTTGGCCTTCTCCGCGGAGCAGTTGGAGATGGAACTCAACTGGATCGACGAGCATGTGGACGGCAAGCCCTACGGCGTGGACGTCGTCATGCCTGTCAAGAGCGCCGACCGGGAGGCCGGCCTGCACGATGAGAGCAAGATCGGCGGGCAGCTGCGGGGAATGATCAGCCAGGCTCACTGGGACTACGCCGACAAGGTGCTGAGCGACAACGGCGTGGCCACCGAGACGGAGCCGGAGGCGCCGGCCGGGAGCAGCCCGATGAACCAGGGGATCCTCGGCTGGACCGAGGCGACCGGCGCGCCACTCATCGACGTGGCCCTGGCCCACCCCATCAAGCTGCTGGCCAGTGCCCTCGGCCCCCCGCCGAAGGAAGCCATCGACCGAGCCCACGCCCAGGGCGTCCTGGTAGCCGCCCTCATCGGACGGGTCGAGCAAGCCGTGCGCGACGTGCAGCTGGGCGTCGACATCATCATCGCCCAGGGATATGAGGCCGGAGGGCATACTGGGGACATCGGCGGCATGGTGCTGGTGCCCGACGTGGTCGACGCCGTGGCCCCCGTGCCCGTCCTGGCCGCCGGAGGCATCGGGGACGGGCGCCAGATGGCCGCGGCCATGGCCCTGGGCGCCGCCGGCGTCTGGACCGGCTCCATCTGGCTGACGGTGGCCGAGTCCAACACCGGACCCGCCATCATGGAAAAGCTCCTGGCCGCCAAGTCCACCGACACGGTGCGGTCCAAGGCCATGACCGGTAAGCCGGCCCGCCAGCTCCGCACGGCGTGGACCGAAGCGTGGGAGTCCCCAGACTCACCCGGCACCTTGCCCATGCCCCTGCAGTTCATCGTCTACTCCGACGCCCAACGCCGCATTGGACGGGCCGGCCGTAACGACCTGATGGGCATGCCCGTGGGTCAGATCGTCAGTCGGATGAACGAGGTGCGCTCGACCAAGGACGTCGTTCTCGACCTGATCGAAGGCTATATCGACACCGTGGAACGGCTCCAGAGGGCCACGACTGAAGTCGGCTGAACCGCGCCGGCCCCCATCGCGCAGGACGGCCCATGTCGGTCAGGGGTGCTCCCGTCCGAGGACGACGGCGCCGATGTAGGACAGCCACCCGCCCGAGCCCCCGGCCAGCGCCAGGCGACAGTCGGCCACCTGGGCCGGTCCTGCCTCTCCGCGAAGCTGCCGGGCGGCTTCGACCAGGAGGAAGATCCCGCGCATTCCGGGATGGCACGCGCTGAGACCACCGCCATCGGTGTTGAGCGGGAGACGGCCGCCAAGCTGGAGGACGCCGTCCTCGACGAACGAGCCGCCCTCACCCCGCCCGCAGAACCCGAAGCCCTCGAGCATCATGAGCACGGTGATGGTGAAGCTGTCATAGAGCTGGACGGTGTCGATCTGGTCCGGGGTCACCCCTGCCTCGGACATGGCCAGCGGTCCCGCCTGGGCGGCGGCCGATTCCGTGAAGTCGACCATTTGGGAGATGTTCCAGTGGGTACCGGCACCCGCCGCACCGAGGACGTACACGGGCGGCCGGGCGAGGTCCCGGGCCCGCTCGGCCGTGGTCAATATCACCGCTCCCCCGCCGTCGGATATCACGCAACAGTCGAGCAGGTGCAGGGGGTCGGCTATCATGCGCGACTCCAGCACATCCTGAACCGTCATCGGCTCCCGGTACAGCGCGTTCGGATTGAGACCCGCATGCTGGCGGACGGCCACGGCTATCTGGGCCAACTGCTCCGACGTCGTGCCGAACTCGTGCATGTGACGGCGGGCGATCATGGCGTAAGCACCGATGAGAACATTGCCGTAGGGGGCCTCGAATTGGAGCGGCCCGGGGACCCTGCTGCCCGGAGCTTGAAAGCCTCGAGAGCCGAGCATGCGGCCCTGGCTGGAGAGCATGTCGGAGCCGTAAGTGACGAGGACGGTGTCGCACAAACCCTGGCGGATGGCGGCGGCGGCGTGCTGGACGTAGAACTCGAAGCTAGAGCCCCCGGTCATCGTTCCGTCGATGAACTTGTGGTCGATGCCCAGGTATTCGGCCATGGAGACTGCGTCGCCGCCCCCAGCCCCTCCACCACCCGCGCACATGTAGCCGTCGATGTCCCCTTTGGACACGCCGCAATCGGCCAGTGCTCGTTGCATCGCGAGCACGTGGTGCTGCGTGCTGTCGAGGTGCGGAGCCTTGGGGTAATCCGATAGGCCGATGCCGGCTATGACCGGCGTGCGATCCGCCATGGGTTCCTCGGCCGGCCTACAGAGCCGACTCGGTCGGGAACCCGGCCACGGGCCGGAACATAGGCAGGGCGAGGCCCGCCTCGACCGGCGCGAACCAGGCCTCCACTTCCATCCCGACCTTCACGTCCTCCGGCATGCAGTCAGTGAGGTTGGTCATGAGGCGTGGCCCCTCCTCGAGGGCCACCATCGCCACCACGTAGGGAAGCATGGCCCGAAAGGGCTCAGCCCAGTTCTGGCGGATGACGGTGAAGGTGTAGACCGTGCCCCGACCCGACGCGCGCCTCCACTCCGTCGAAGCCGCGCAAGCGGTGCACATCGCCCGGGGGTAGAGCTGGCGGTGGCCGCAACTGAGGCACTCCTGGTAGACGAGCTCCCCCCGGTCCGCGGCCTCCCAGTAGGCCCTCGATACGTTGTCGATCTGAGGCAAGGGCCGGCCGGCCTCGGTGCCGCTGGCCGAGATGGTGGTCGACATGGGTTCGGAACCTCCGGATCTGTTGGGGTATGGGGCCAGGAGACCGGCGGGGCCTCTAGCCGAAAGGCTGGAGCGAGGACGCCACGACCCACATGGCGAAGTACTGGGCATTGGCGCCATAGGCCTGGGCCAGGGCCACCCTCGCCCCGTCCACCTGCATCGCCCCGGACATGCCCCGGACCTGGTTGGCCGCCTCCGCGAAGCGCAGAAGGCCCGAGGCGCCTATCGGGTTGCTGGAGAGCACTCCGCCGGAGGTGTTGACCGGGAAGGATCCGCCCAGGGCGGTCTCGTCCCGGTCGACCATCTTCCAGCCCTCACCGCGCTCGGCTATGTCGTGGGCCTCCAGCCACATAGGCTCGTACCAGCTGAAGGGGACGTACAGCTCGGCCATGTCGATCTGGTGGCGCGGATCGGTGATCCCGGCTTGGCGGTAGAGGTCCCAGGCGCAGTCCACCGCTCCTTGGGGGCGCACCGGATCCCGGCCCGGAAAGTTCCCGGGCTCACTGCGGACCGCTGTCCCTAGGATCCACGCCGGTGGCCGCCCAGCGGCCGCCGCCTCCTTCCCACCCTGTTGGTCGGTCAGCACCACGGCACAGGCCCCATCGGAGGAAGGACACGACTCCAAGTAGCGGATCGGGTCCCACATCATCGGGGACTCCTTCACCTTCTCGATGGAGATGTCCTCGATCTTCAGGTGGGCATGGGGGTTGCGCAGGGCGTTGAGCCGGTCCTTGACAGCCACCTTCCAGCCGATGTGCTCCGGAGCGCCGCTGCGTTGGATGTAGGCACGCATGAAGGGGGCGAAGGCCCCGCCGGCGCCGAGGCTCGCCCCGCGCCCGCTTCCGAGGGCGAACTGGGTGTTGCCCTCCGACTGCTTCTCGAAGGCTAGGGCCAGCACCCTCCGGTGGACGCGGGACTGGATGTGGTGGGCGGCCACGATGGCCGTGGCGCCGCCCACGCTTCCGGCGGTGTGAACCCGGAACACCGGCTTGCCGGCCCCGCCCAGAGCATCGGACAGGTACAGCTCGGGCTTCATGACGCCTTCGAACAGGTCGGGCGCCTTCCCGATGATCACGGCCTCGATGTCCGCCCAGGTCATGTGGGCGTCCTCCAGGGCCCGAACGGCGGCCTCGCGCACCAGTCCCGCAAAGGACACGTCCCGGCGTCGGGACTTGTGATGGGTCTGGCCGACCCCGACAACGGCGCAGGGCTCGCTCACGGTCTTGCCTCCAGGATGCACACGAGGTTCTGCTGCAGACAGGGGCCCGAGGTGGAGTGGGCCAGGGTCTTCTGTCGTCCGTTCTCGATGATCTGGCGGGCGGCCTCGGCTATCCGTACCAGGCCCGTCGCCATGATCGGATTGGCGGCCAGCGCTCCCCCCGAAGGATTGATCTCGGTCCGCTCCGACAGCCCCAGAGACGCCCGGAGCAACAGCTCCTCGTGGCTGAACGCCGCCTGCAGCTCGGCCACGTCGATCGAGTCGGCTGACAGGTCGAGTCCAGCGGCCAGCGCCGCATCCCGGGTGCCGACCGAGTCGGTCAGGTCCCGCAGCGCCGGGTTATGAACCTCGCTGCGGTGGGCGATGCCGCTCACCCAGGCCGGCCGCTCGCACAGCTCTCGCGCCTTATCGGCGGTCGCCAGCACTACGGCGCAGGCCCCGTCGCTGATGGGAGGCAGGTCGTGGCGGCGCAGAGGATCTCGCACGTAGTCCGACGCCAGCAGTTCCTCCACGTCGAAGTCGCCTCGCACCTGGGCGTAGGGGTTGTCCTGGGCCACGCGTCGGGAGCGGGCAGCCACCTCGGCCATCTGTCGCTCGGTGATCTTCCCGGCGTCGAGCAGAGCGCGCGCCTGGAGGGCCGCCAGGGTGGCAGGGTCGGCTCCCAGGGGCGCCAGGTAGTAGGGGTCCATCTCCATCGGGTAGATAAGCGAAGGCTCGGCGGTGGACGACCGGCCCGAGCCGGTCACCAGGGCTGTCTGGATGTCCCCGTGCAACAGCCGTACCCAGGCCTCGTAGAAGGCCCAGGCGCCGTCCATCTCCACGTGCGAGTCACGCTTGGGCGGCCAGGCGCCCAGGGCGCCGATGTTCTGGACGAAGGAGAAGGTCGCGCCCGATATGTAGTCACAGCTGCCCTCACAGGTGAAGTCGATCTCCTGGCGGCTGACTCCGGCCCGCTCCACCGCCTGGCCGATGGCCACCCGTAGGAGGCCAGGCTCGGTCTGATCGGTATGGCGCACCATGGGCGTCATGCCCCAGGCCACGATGGCGATGTCGGTGGATTCGGGCATCACATAATCCGGTTCACGAGGTCGGGGTCGGAGTTATCAGGCTCCCCGGTCGGCATCCAACCCACCAGCCCGCCGCCAGCTCCGCCGGCGCTGGCCCGTTCGGCCGGGGAAGGCCAGACGGCGGCCACCTTCATACCCACCCGGATGTCGGTGGGCGGGGTATCCAGGACCAGCTGGAATGACAGAACGACGTCGGATGCCTCCAGCAGGATCATGCAGCGAGAGAAGGGCTCCGTCTCCGTCTGACCCGGGTACTGGGTCGGGGTGACGATGGTGAAGTTGGTCACGGTTCCACGCTGGGGCAGCTCGACCTCGTGGTCGGGTCCCATGTCGGCGTCATCGATCACACAGGACCCGACTATGCCGGAATAGACGCGCCCGCACTCCGGGCATCGCTGCCCCAGCAGCACCTGGCGCCCGGCCGCCTCGACCGAGCGCTCGGCGTTGGCCGGTACAGGATTGTTGTAGGTGATGGCCACGTGGTAGTCCATGAGGGTCACCGGCTCGGCCGCCCCGCCGCCGTCGGCCTCAGGGGTGACGGGCTCCTCCCCGATCACGAAGCACTCGATGTCGGTAATGCTGCCAACCCGCGCCGCCCTCCACCGCGGCGCCACCCGAGCGCCGACCTCGATGCTCTCGGGGCTCCCGCAGTCCACGGCGTGGAACATGGGTGTGTCCGCCCCGTCCAGGCGGATGTGGGCGAAGGCGAAGGGATGGTCCAACGGATGCTGGGCAGTCGGCACCCCCACCCAGGTCCAGTTGGTGACCGTCCCAGCGGGACCGACCTCAACCAGATCCCCGGTCAGCTCCTCGGCCGTGTAGGGGTCCCATTCCAACGGGGGACACAGCACCTTGTCCCCCCACGGCACACCCAGGATGCGCCGGTGAGTGAGGGCAGTCATGAACTCCCCGAAGACCGGGCCCAACGACCTCTTGTAGGGAAACTGGATGACGGTTTCGACGGTGCGGGCCATCAGCGGCGCGCCGCGTTGTTGGGGACATCCCGGAAAGGGATGTCCTTGTCGGCCCGGGGTTCGGGCGGGAGGCCTAGGACCCGCTCCCCGATGACGTTGAGCTGCACCTGGTCGGTCCCTCCGGCAATACGGAGCTGGATCGAGGTCAGGAAGTCTTGCTGCCAGGCACCGTTGTCGGGGGCATCCCCGGCCCACAGGGTCCCGGTCGGTCCGAGGATGGACAGGGCGAGGTCATCAAGCCGCTTCTGAAGCCAGGCGTTGTTGAGCTTGAGCAGGGATGGATGGGGACCCGACGGTCCGCCCCGGGCGGCTTGTAGGCGCAGCCCGAGGTAGCGCTGGAGCTGGCTGCGGATATAGCCGTCGGCCAGGCCCTGGCGCACCACGGGATCCGATGTTTTACCCATTCTGGCGGCCAGTTCGATCATGCGCTCGATCTTGCCCTGACGCCCGCCTCCACCTCCACTCCCACCCCCGGTACCGCTCATGAGCATCCGCTCATGGAGCAGGGTGGTCATAGACACACCCCATCCGCCGTTGACGTCGCCCAGGACGTTGTGGTGCGGGACCCGGGCGTCGGTCAGGAAGACCTCGTTGAAGTGGGCCTCGCCTGTCAGCTGGCGCAGAGGGCGCACCTCGATGCCGGGCTGGTGCATGTCGATCAGGAAGTAGGTGATGCCGCGGTGCTTGGGCTGGTCGGGGTCGGTGCGAGCCAGCAGGATGGCGTAGTCGGCAATGTGGGCCTGGGTGGTCCACACCTTCTGCCCGTTGACGATCCACTCGTCCCCGTCGCGCTCGGCCCGGGTCGAGAGTCCGGCCAGGTCCGAGCCCGCCCCGGGTTCGCTGTAGAGCTGGCACCAGGCGAGATCGCCTCGGAGGGTCGGCAGGAGGAACTGCTCCTTCTGCTCGTCGGTCCCGTGGGCAAGGATGGTCGGCGCCACCATTGACACGCCTATGCCTGCCGGAATGACCGCGCCACGGCCGGCCAGCTCCTCCCCGACAATGGCCTGCTGGCGGGTCGTGCCTCCTCGTCCGCCGTAGGCCTTGGGATACGTGACGGCGATGTAGCCGGCGTCGGCAAAGTCGCGTTGCCATTCGGCGGAGGCGGCGCGCACGGCGTCGTCCTGTGCGAATCCCCCGGCACCCCCGACCGGCGCCGGGTTCTCTCTCAACCAGCCCTCCAACTCGGCGCGGAAGGCCGCGTCCTCGGCAGATTCGACGTGCTCTTCGATCAGTGTGTCGGTCACAGCCCCCCCCCAACGGACCCGACCCGGCCCGCACTGAGCGAGGAGGATAGCCCGTTCGGGAACTACCCTGCCCGTGATCACGGGGCACGGGGGTGAGTGGTGGAGAGCCTGGATCAACGCACGAGATCAGAAGCCGACATCCGTTTGGTGGGCGCGGCCGAGTTCTTCGAGGCCGAGCTGCCCGGCCTGCTGACCGAACGGGGCGGTTTGGCCGACCGGGCGCCCACCATCTGGGCCTGCGTCCCCTGACGGTGGACGTGGAGGGCTACCGCCGGACCCTCGTGCCGGGGGACTCGACCGATGCCGGCCTGCGGGCCGAGCCCGACCACGCCGGGGAGGGCCCGCTCCTAGAGCTCGACGCCCGCCAGTTCTCCGACTGGGTCCAGGAGGTCAGCACCATCACAACCTTCTTCACCGGCCGGGACGCCGGATTGCGCCACGGCCGGATCGAGGAGTTCCTGGGGTGGGACCTCGTCCTAAGGGCGCTGACCGAGGGTCGGGTCGTACACGAGCCGGGCATGGTGACCTTCGAGGACCGCCAGGGCCGGCCCCTCGACCTCGATCGCTCCTTCGGGCCCGAGGACGATCCCGAAGACATCGGCCAGTTCCTCCGCCAGGCCGGATTCCTCCACCTGAGCGGCTGGCTCGATCCCGCCGACATGGCCGAGATCTTCGAGGACATCACCCGGGCCCTTCCAACCTACGAGCCCGATGACGGCCGTTCCTGGTGGGCCAAGCTGGAGGACGGCAGCCAACGCTGCGTGCGGCTCCAGAACTTCATCGAGCACTCACCCACCACCGCCCGCATCCTGTCCAGCGACGCGTGGGACAAGGTGCGCCAGGTCTGTGACCCCGGCCTGGTGGCTCCCAAGCTCGAAGGCAACGTCATCGAGGCCCTGGTCAAGGCCATCGGCGTCGTCAAGGGCCTGTCCGATCTCCCATGGCACCGTGACTGCTCGCTGGGTCGTCACCCTTACGACTGCCCGGGCGTCACCGTGGGCATATCGGTCACCGACTCCGACGCCGACAGCGGCCAGCTGCGGGTGGTGGCCGGATCGCATCGCGCCTCGATCGTGGCCGCGGGCACCATCCTCGACACCGACCTGCCCATCCGGGCCCTGCCGACCGGCGCGGGAGACATGACCGTGCATCTCAGCTGCACCCTCCACGAAGCGATGCCACCGGTCACGGGCGAACGCCGGGTGATGTACTCCGGGTACGGTCTGCCCTCCCACCTCGACGAGCGGGGAGCCGAGGCGCGGCGGCGGGGCGCCGAGCTCAGAGAGCGGGCCCACAAGCTCCAGGACCAGCCCCCCAACGCCCTGCGCGCCCGGGCGTAACCGTTCCGGTTCGAGTCCTGTTCCGGAAGTTCTGTCGCGGGACGCAAAGGGATAGTCGGCTCGGATGCGCGGGATGCATGGTCGCCGGGTCATCCGAGCGCAGGCCGTTCCCGCTGGCGTCCCGTTTCTGTCCCGTTTTCATCCCGGGACGCCCCACTCACGTCGCAGAAGCACGGGCCGTGGTAATCCCTTGGGGGCACAAACATCAGCGAAACGGAGGATCACAGGTAGGACTCGGCCGCATCAGATAGACGACCTCAACTCGACGGACTGGGCGCGAAAGCCCTGGTAGAGGACCTGAAATCCCTACTAGAGCAGGGTTTCAGGCTTCGCAGCCCCAACGGGATTCGAACCCGTGTCGCCACCTTGAGAGGGTGGTACCGGCCGTTGTCGTGACCAGGCGATTCTTGTAGTTTCCCTGTTCAGAGGCCCTTTTTGGGGCGAACGTTTGTACCCCTGTTGACCCCTCTGGACCCTCCCGTGGGTCCTGGCTGGGTCCTGGGAGCCGAACACATGAGTCATCTGCGGCACGGAATTCAATCGTGAC
>Ga0307374_10004047_pt1 | contig 24631 bp, 21 predicted proteins | sample OX3MG_FD_202532 | JGI IMG/M metagenome (GOLD analysis project Ga0307374, IMG submission 202532) | Soil microbial communities from Risofladan, Vaasa, Finland - OX-3 | ecosystem: Environmental > Terrestrial > Soil > Coastal area > Acid sulfate soil | place: Finland: Risofladan, Vaasa | collected... | reverse complement strand
CGCCCGGGCGTTGGTGTTGACGTCGGCCACGGCGCCGATGACCCCACTTCCCGCCGGGTCGTGGTGGTACACCGTCCACGAGGTGCCGTCGACCGCCGCGGCCTCCGCTCCCGCGCCGCCGAGACACGTCCCGCCGATTGTCGAGATCAGCGACGCTGCGCCGAGGAGTGCCGTCAACCTGGCCGCCCACGGGGGCACCACCCTCATCGAGGAGCGACGGGGCGACGGCCGGTGTGACTCCTCACCCGGTCAGGCTAGCCAGGCCTGCCTGTCCGGGCGCTGACGGTGACGGTCTTACGCCACCGTCGGACCTTGTTGGCGAACGGTCTCCACGCCTTCCATGGCGACACGGAGGTCCTCCAGCCACTCGTCGGTGTGTTCGGCGACCAGCTTCACGCACCAGGCCAACGCGTCGGACCGGCTCCGAGCCACGCCACTGTCGACCAGCGTGTCGAGGACCCGCCGCTGGGGTTGGCGGAGCCGTGTCATGACCGGAACCGACAGATTGGTGAACACGAGCGTGGTGTCCCCAGCCGATGCACCCCAGGCAATGCTCCGGCCGAAGAGGTGCTCCGCTTCGCGGGCGATGGCCATCCGCTCCTCGCGGGTGTCCTCGCGGAAACGGGAGATACGCCCCACCTCGGAGGCGGCCTTCCCGATCTCATCTCCCTCGCCGGCCACCTCAGGTGCGGCCACCCGGCCCTCGATCATGATCTCGTCGCGATCCACCGTGACCGTCGGTTCGGACTCGAACCACTCGTCGGGAAGGCGACCGGACAACCAGCCGGTGAGACCCTCGACCGACGGCCTCTCCTCGCTGAACCCGCCCCGGCCTCCACTTCGTTGCCCGTGCACCATGTTCTGTCTCCTCGTGCTGATTTTGATTACATACTTACAGTACCAGAGTCATTACAGATCTCATCCGCGGGCCGGTGCGGCCGGTGAACGGGCCGCCGAAGAACCGCCTCGTCTCCCTGGGGCGACGCAATCGATCGAGCGGCGCTCGCTATGTTGGGCCGCGCCGTGAACCGAAGCGACGACAGCATCTGGACTCCGGGACGGCAACGGCGGAGACCTTCCCGATCCACGTTGGTCATAACGGCGATGGCGGTGGCGGCCTTTGCGATCATCGTGGTGCTGGTGGCCCAGAGCCCCGTGCCCGAAGGAGCGGTCGAGGGAACGAGCGGCCATCCACTCGGGGCTTCGGGCCTGGCCAACCCCGACGCCGGCTCGACCCCTGCGAACATCGCCACTCGGTGCCCCTGGCTCAAGGCTGCTCTGGATCGGCACGAGTCGCCGACATCCCTGGCCCGCCTGGTCCTCCGCCGGATGACGGTGCGGGAGAAACTCGGTGAGATCGTCCTCGTCCACGCCGGGGCGAACGAGAACGTCAATGCCGGGGTTCGCCGTCTCTGCATTCCGGTACTCACACTCCAGGACGGCCCTCAGGGTGTGGCCTTCGGGGCCGTCGGCGTCACCCAGCTGCCGGCGCCGCTGGGCATCGCCGCCACGTTCGACACGTCGGTCGCTCGCGCCTATGGCCAGGTCGAGGGGTCGGAGGCCTCCGGGCTGGGCATCGACGTCCTGCAGGGCCCGAACCTCAACATCGACCGCGTGCCCCAGAACGGACGTTCGTACGAGGGGTTCGGCGAGGATCCCGCCCTGGTATCGGCGATGGGTGTCGCCAACATCGAGGGAATCCAGTCCCAGGGGACGCTGGCCATGGCCAAGCACTTCGCCGTCTACAGCCAGGAGACCGACCGGGGCGTCCTCAACGACGCCGTCTCCCAGCAGGCCCTCGAGGAGATCTACTTCCCACCCTTCAAAGCCGCGGTCGACCAGGCTCATGTCGCCACCGCCATGTGTGCGTACCCGCAGTTGAACGGGACCTACCAGTGCCAGAACGGTGCGTTGCTCGGTCAGTTGGCGCAGTGGGGATTCACCGGATTCGTCCGGTCCGACCTCGGGTCGGTCCACGACCCGGTGGCCGCCATCGTCGCCGGCACCGACCTGATCAAGCCGGCCACGGTGAGCCGCCTGACCACGCTGGTCCGTGAGCACCGCCTCCCACTGCCGGTGGTGGACGCTGCCGTGACCCGGGTGCTGACCCAGCTGTTCGCCAGCGGGCTGGTCGGTCGACAGGGCACCGACCTGTCGGATACCGACGTCGACTCCCCGGCCCACGCGGCGTTCGCCCTGTCGGCAGCAGAGCGATCCGCGGTGCTCCTGCAGAACACCGGATCGGTGCTGCCACTCCGGTCGACTCGACGCCGCTCGCTGGTGGTGATCGGCGCCGATGCCGGCGCCGCTGCGGTCACCACCGGGTACGGCAGCTCGAGGGTCATTGCGCCGTTCGTGTCGGCACCGCTGGCCGCCATCCGCCGGCGAGCGGGATCGAAGACGTCGGTCGCCTTCTCCAACGGCGGGAGCACGACGGGCAACCTTCCACCCATTCCGACCCGGTACCTCACCCCGCCGACGGGCGTCGGCCACGGACTCACGCTCACCCTCAGCCAGACCGATCCGGACGGCCGGCCGGTGTCGCTCCAAGCCGTGCAGCCCACGGTGGACGTCTCCTTGAGCCCACACCCCACAGCCGGGCTACTCCTGCCCGGTTCGAAGCCCTCCAACCCGGTGGACCGGCTCCGCAACCCGCTGGCTCCGGCACCTCGATCGCTGTCGCTGGGCGGTTTCCCGCTCCCCCCTCGGACCCATGTGGTCCTGCCGGCAGGTTGGTCAGATGTCTCGGCCACCTGGACCGGCGTGCTCACGCCGCCGAAGACCGGTCTCTACACCTTCTCGCTGCAGGGAGTGGGAGCGGCGAACCTCACCCTCGATGGGACGCCCGCGGTGTCGGACATGCTCAGCCATGGCGTCGGCCGCTGGTCCCAGTCCCTCTCGCTCGTCGGTGGCCATCCCTACCGCCTGCATCTCGACTGGGAACCGATCGACCGACTCACGCCCACCGGCGAGACGTCGCTGACCCCGAGTTCGCTCACGGTGGGCTGGGAATTCTCCGGCGGGAGGATTGCCGCCGCCGTGAAGGCGGCCCGGAAGGCCGACACCGCAGTGGTCTTCGCCGGTGACTTCAATTCGGAGGCCTTCGACCGTCCCTCGCTGACCCTGCCCGGCGATGAGAACGCCCTGATCGCCGCGGTCGCCGCCGTCAACCCGCGAACCGTGGTCGTGCTCAACACCGGTGGGCCGGTCGTGATGCCGTGGCTCGGACAGGTCAAGGGCGTGATCGAGGCGTGGTACCCCGGGGAGCAGGACGGCACCGCCATCGCCGCCCTCCTGTTCGGCGATGCCGATCCCTCCGGCCGGCTTCCGGTGACGTTTCCGAACAGCAACACCCAGGCCGCGGTGCACTCGGACGCCCAGTGGCCGGGTGTGGGCCTGACCGCCAATTACTCGGAGGGCCTCGATGTCGGCTACCGCTACGACCACGCCAACGGGATCCAGCCCCTGTTCCCGTTCGGCTTCGGACTGTCCTATACCCGGTTCTCCCTGACCGGCCTGTCGGTCACCCGGCCCAACCAGGGTGCCGGCCTGCGAGTGGTGGTCACCAACACCGGGGCGCGGAGCGGGACCGACGTGCCCCAGGCCTACCTCACCTACCCGGCCGCGGCCAACGAGCCTCCCGTGCAGTTGGTGGCGTTCGCACCGGTGACGCTCGGGCCCGGCCAATCCCAAGCGGTGACGCTGTCCGTCCCGGCCTCGGCATTCGAGGTCTACCGGGCCGGCTCGTGGACCACCATGCCCGGCTCCTACCAACTGTCTGTCGGGGAGTCGTCCTCCGACCTCCCCCTGACGGCGACCGTGACGGTGCCCTGATCCGACCGCCGGGTCGGCCCGACCGGGTCACCGGTAGCGCGTGGTCATGGCACGCAGGTGCGATCACGTTTCGGGATGGTCCGCCCAGGGGGGTGATGGGGCCGGGATTCGAGCCAGCGGCGAGCCGGTCACCCCGAAACGCTCCTCCCCCGCATTCCAGTCCTCGGTGGCCTCGACCATCTCACGACGGCTCCGACCGACGAAATTCCACCACATCACGACGGGCGACTCGAATGGGACCCCGCCGAGCAGGAGCAGGCGGGCGCCGTCCGGTGACGTCAGCACCACCTCCGGCCGGCCGATGCCCAGGTAGGCCACGTTGCCCGGGACGACCATCTGTCCGGTGACCCCCACCGATCCCTCCAACACAACCAGCGCGTGCTCGAAAGTGGCATCCAACGGCAGTTCCGCCGATCCGGGTCGCAGACGGAGATCTGCGCCGACCAATGGGGTGTCGGTCCGGGCGGGCGACCCGGTCCCGCCCAGTTCGCCGACCAGCACGGTGGCCAGTGCACTTCCGAACCCCGTCTGGGGCAGCGCGGCGTGGTGCTCGAAGGCGGCACCGCCGTGCCGGGTGGCCTCGGGCTGCGCCACCCACAGCTGGATGCCGTGCAGTGCGCTCCGGTGCTGATCGGTGGGCTCCTCGGCATGGCTGACACCACGCCCTGCGGTCATCAGATTCAACTGGCCGGGTTGGATGGTCTGCTCCGAGCCGAGGCTGTCGCGGTGCAGCAGCTCCCCCTCGATCAACCAGGTCACCGTCTGCAGGCCGGTGTGGGGGTGCGGCCCGATGCCCAACGGGTCACCGTCGGTCGGAATCGGGCCTACATGATCGGCGAAACACCACGCTCCGACGGTCCGTCTGGTCCGTTGCGGAAGGGCGCGTCGGACCTGGTGGCCGCCCACCTCAGCGTGGCGGCTGGGCAGCACATCGACGTTCGCAGCCGTTCCATCCACCATCACCACGAGACTACCGAGGGGTCCCGCCCCCGAGGGTCAGCTGGTCGACCCCCTGCGGCGGTCAGGGCCGATGGCCTCGGGCCGACTCCGGACCGAGGCGCGTGCGGCGGCGTCGGCTACCATTGGCGTCGATACCAGGCAGGGGGTCCCCGGTCGGTGGCGGGGCAGTCCCCAATCCGACAGCGCAACCGTGAGGTGCCGCGCGCCACCAGCTCCGGCCTCGCCCGCGTGGTCGGCCCCAACACGACGAGGAGTCCTCATGACCGCCAAGCAGCATCCCGACTTCAAGGTGGCCGATCTGTCCCTGGCGGAATTCGGCCGCAAGGAGATCGAGCTGGCCGAGCACGAGATGCCCGGCCTGATGGCCATGCGGGATGAGCACCGGGCCGAGCAGCCGCTGCGTGGGGCCCGCATCACCGGCTCCCTGCACATGACCATCCAGACCGCGGTGCTGATCGAGACGCTGACCGCGCTGGGGGCTGAGGTGCGGTGGGCCAGCTGCAACATCTTCTCGACCCAGGACCATGCCGCCGCCGCGGTGGCGGTCGGGCCCGACGGGACCGTGGACGCACCGTCCGGTGTGCCGGTGTTCGCATGGAAGGGCGAGTCGCTGGAGGAGTACTGGTGGTGCACACAGCAGGCGCTGGTGTGGCCGGGTGAGGGTCCGACGATGATCCTCGACGATGGCGGGGATGCCACGTTGCTCGTGCACAAGGGCGTCGAGTTCGAGAAGGCCGGTGAGGTCCCCGACCCGTCCACCGCCGACTCCGAGGAGTTCTCGGTGGTGCTCGACGTGCTCACGAAGACCCTGGCCGAGGACCCCAGCCGCTGGACCACCATCGCCACGGGGATCAAGGGGGTCTCGGAAGAGACCACCACCGGGGTCCACCGGCTCAACGAGATGGAGCAGACCGGCGAGCTGCTCTTCGCCGCCATCAACGTCAACGACGCCGTCACCAAATCCAAGTTCGACAACAAGTACGGCTGCCGCCACTCGCTGATCGACGGGATCAACCGCGCCACCGACGTCCTCATCGGCGGCAAGGTCGCCGTGGTGTGCGGATTCGGGGACGTGGGCAAGGGATGCGCCGAATCGCTGCGCGGGCAGGGCGCTCGTGTGGTCATCACCGAGATCGACCCCATCTGCGCCCTTCAGGCGGCCATGGAGGGCTACCAGGTGGCGACCCTCGAGGACGTGGTGGGCGTGGCCGATGTCTTCGTCACCACTACCGGCAACAAGGACGTCATCACCGCGGACCACATGACGCGCATGAAGCATCAGGCCATCGTGGGCAACATCGGCCACTTCGACAACGAGATCGACATGGCCGGCCTCATGAAGATCGACGGGGTGGAGCGAGTGAACATCAAGCCCCAGGTCGACAAGTGGGTCTTCCCCGACGGCCACGCGGTGATCGTCCTCTCCGAGGGTCGCCTCCTCAACCTGGGCAACGCCACCGGACATCCGAGCTTCGTGATGTCCAACTCCTTCACCAACCAGACCATGGCCCAGATGGAGCTCTTCAACAACGCCGGCAACTACGAGAACAAGGTCTACGTGCTCCCCAAGCATCTCGACGAGAAGGTCGCCCGACTCCACCTCGATGCCCTGGGGGTGCGGTTGACCACCCTCTCGAAGGAGCAGGCCGAGTACATCGGGGTGTCGGTGGACGGTCCGTACAAGCCGGACACCTACCGCTACTGACCTCGGTTCGGACCGGCGCAGTGGGGCACTCCGGGCCACGTCGGCCGGTTCGCTGATGCCACCGTCGGAGCCCCGGCTCGAGGTGACCCGGTACGCGGTCGTCGAGCAGGTGGCCACCATCACGCTCGACCGGCCGGAGCGTCTCAACGCCTGGACCGCCCGGATGAACGCCGAGTACCGCACCTCGCTCCAGCGGGCGGTCGACGATCCCGCCGTGCGGGTCATCGTGGTGACCGGGGCGGGCCGGGGCTTCTGTGCCGGTGCCGAGTCCGAGGACCTGGCGGGGCACGCCGCCCGCGGCGCCTACCGGTCGTGGGACTCCGACAGCCTGGCCACGCCCGGGTACGGGGTGCGTCCGGAGTTCGACGCCGAGCTGGCCTATCACTTCGGGATCCCGAAACCGATCATCGCCGCCATCAACGGTCCGGTGGCGGGAATCGGGTTCGCCCTGGCCTGCTACTGCGACCTGCGCTTCGCGGCCTCGGGGTCCAAGTTCACGACAGCCCACGGAAAGCTCGGGCTGCCCAGTGCCTTCGGGCTGGCCTGGCTGCTCCCCAAACTCGTCGGGCTCCCGCGGGCCCTGGACCTCCTCCTGTCCAGCCGCACCTTCACCGCCGAGGAGGCCCTCGAGCTGGGTCTGGTCACGACGGTTGTGCCCGGCGAAGCACTGATGGAGCAGGTGACCGAGTACGCGCGCACCCTGGCCACCACGGTCTCCCCGGCGTCCATGGCCGCATCCAAGCGACAGGTCTACGAGGGCTTCCACCTCAGCGCCGCTCAGTCCGTCGAAGCCGCCGAGGCCCTCCTCGATCCGATGATGGCCGGACCCGACTACCGCGAAGGAGTGGCCGCCCTCCGCGACAAGCGGGCCCCGGTCTTCGAGGACCTCCCGGGTCGGGACGACTGACCCCCGGCGCCGATCAGCGGTCGGCGGTCTCCGTGTCGAGCAGGTGGGCGAACCGCTGCCTGGCCTCGGCCCGCCGGGTGGGCACGTGCTCGGTCGGAACCTCGGAGGGCTTGTACTCCTTCAGGATCTGGCGAGCCACCGTCACCTTGTGCACCTCGTCGGGACCGTCGTAGATGCGGGCGGCCCGAGCGTGGCGGTACATCGATTCGAGGGGCAGGTCGGTGGAGAAGCCCAACGCACCGTGGACCTGGATGGCGCGGTCGATCACGTTGTAGAGGACACCGGCCCCGTAGTACTTGATCATGGCGATCTCCACCCGGGCGGCGGACGCACCCTCCTGGTCCATCTTCCACGCCGCCTGGAGGGTCATCAGGCGGGCCGCGGTCATCTCGGCCAGCGAGTCCGCCACCCAGTTCTGGATGGTCTGCTTTTCGGCCAGCAGCGAGTGGTGGGTGGTGCGGGACACGGCTCGCTCGCACAGCATGTCGAATGCCCGCTTGGACTGGCCCAGCCACCGCATGCAGTGGTGGATCCGACCAGGGCCGAGGCGCTTCTGGGCCAGCACGAACCCCTCTCCCTCCACACCCACCAGGTTCTCGTAGGGGACCCGCACCTCGCGGTAGAGGATCTCCGCGTGACCACCGAACTTGCCGAAGTGCTCGACCGGGTCCTCCATGGTGGCCACGTCGCGGACGATCTCCACCCCGGGGGTGTCGGCGGGCACGACGATCATCGAGCACCCCTGATAGGGATGGACGTCGGGGTTGGTCACCGCCATCACGATGAGGAAGTCCGCCACCGATCCGTTGGTGGTGAACCACTTGTGGCCGTTGACGACCCACTCGTCCCCGTCCCGCACCGCCGTCGTGGCGATCAGGGTCGGGTCGGCTCCCGCCCCCGGTTCGGTCATGGAGAACCCGCTGCGCATCCGTCCGTCCAGCAGGGGAAGCAGCCACTTCTCCCGCTGGTCCTCCCGCCCCGAGGACTCGATCCCGATGGCCAGCAGCTCCGCATTGCCCGAGTCGGGGGCGTTGTTGCCGAAGACCACCGGGCCGTACGGGGTCTGGCCGAGGATCTCGTGCATGAGGCCCAACCTCACCTGGCCGAATCCACCACCTCCCAGCTCGGTCGGGAGGTGGGAGGCCCACAGACCCCGGCTCTTGACCTCGTCCTGCAAGGGCTTCACCGCCCCGAGCATGGCGTCGTAGCCGAGAGCCAGGGTCTCGAGGGGGAAGATCTCGTCCCGTACGAACTGGCGCATCCACGCCAGGTGCGCCTCGAACTCCGGCTCGGTGGAAAAGTCCCATGCCACGATGGTCCCCCTGTCCCTTTTTACGGATGGTTCTCCGGGCCAACTACCGTAACGGCATGCCCGGCGATGACACTGCCACCCCCATCCGTACCACCGTCACGCTGACGGCGCCCAACCGGGGTCGTCACCGGAGCGAGCCGGCACGGCCGGGCATCACCTCATCCACCGCCCGGACGTTGCTGCGCAACGCCGAGTCCGCCCTCATCGACGAGAGGCGGCTGCTGTCTGCAGAGGAGCTGACCTCACTGGCCCAGATGCCCGATGCATGGGTCACGTCGCTCGCCGCCCTCGCCCACCAGGTCCGCCTGGCCTGGTGCGGTCCCGAGGTCGAGGTCGAGGGCATCCTGTCGGCCAAGACCGGCGGGTGCCCCGAGGACTGCCACTTCTGTTCCCAGTCGTCCCAGTTCGACACGCCGGTCAAGGCCACCCCGTTCCTCGACGCGGGCGAGGTGCTGCGTGCGGCCGAGGAGACCAAGGCCGCCGGCGCGTCGGAATTCTGCATCGTGTTGGCCGTGCGGGGCCCCGATGAGCGCACCATGCAGCGGATCCTCGAGCTGGTTCCGATGATCCACCGGCAGACCGGCCTCAACGTGGCCGTCAGCGCCGGGCTGTTGACCGACGACCAGGCCCGCCGGTTCGCCGAGGGTGGCGTGCACCGGTACAACCACAACCTCGAGACCTCCCGCTCGTTCTTCCCCCAGGTGGTGACCACCCACAGCTGGGAGGAGCGCCACGAGACCTGCCGCCTGGTGCGCGACCACGGCATGGAGCTGTGCTGTGGAGCCCTGATCGGGATGGGTGAGACCGATGGGCAACGGATCGAGCTCCTCGTCCAGCTCCAGGCGCTCGATCCCACCGAGGTTCCCCTCAACTTCCTCAACCCCCGACCCGGCACACCACTGGGGGACGCGCCGCCGGTGGAGGCGTGGGAGGCCATCCGGTGGATCGCGCTCTTCCGCCTGGGTCTGCCCGGGGTGATCCTCCGCTACGCCGGGGGCCGTGAGGTGACCCTCCGCGAGCTCCAGTCGATGGGCATGACCTCGGGGATCAACGCCCTGATCGTCGGCAACTACCTCACCACACTGGGGCGATCGGTCGACGAGGACCTGCAGATGCTCACCGATCTGCGCATGCCGGTCGGTGCCCTCACCGGCGTCCTCTGACCCGGTACCGGCCGCCTCCCATGGTCACCACCTCGTACTGCACCGACTGTGGAGCCACCACCGACACCTGTCCCGGATGCCGCCGCGCCCTCGACCCGCCCCGGTACTGCTCCCGGTGCGGACGGCGCTTGACGGTGCAGGTGACCCCGACCGGCTACCGCGCCCAGTGCCGCGACCACGGTGAGCTCGGATGCACTACGTAGCCTTCGTGCGCGGCATCAACGTCGGTGGCCGAACGATCACGATGGCCGATCTCAAGGCTCGGTTCGAGGTATTGGGTTTCGACGAGGTGAGGACCGTCCTCCAGACGGGCAACGTGGTCTTTCGGAGTGATCGACGACCAGCCACGATCAAGCCGACCATCGAGGCCGGCCTGCAGGAGGCGTTCGACTACCCGGCCAGGGCGCAGGTCTACACCCTGGGGAAGGTGCGCCACATCATCGAGGAGTCGCCGTTCGACGACGGAGACCCCGAGAGGCACAGCTACGTTCTCTTCTTCGAGGACGGGCTCGAGCGGCAGTTGGCTGCCGAGGCCACCGATCCGGATGCGAGCGTCGAGCAGGTCGAGATTGGGGATGGCGTGCTGTACTGGCAGGTGCCGAAAGGCCAGACCCTCAAGAGCCCACTGGCCACGTACCTGACCAAGGCCCGTTACAAGACCTTCCACACCAACCGCAACCTCAAGACGCTGCGCAAGGTCGTCGGTTAGTCGGCCGGTCCGCCGGGGCATCGACGGTTTCTGCGGGGCCCACGGATAGGTTGACCCCCATGGCGGCGCTCCTGGCCTCGGTGGTCCCTCTGGCCATCGGGGCCGCCATCAGCCCGACGCTCCTGGCGTTGCAGCTGATGGTCCTCACCGGGGCCACCAAGCCACGCGCCCGGGCCTGGGCCCTGGCCGCGGGGTCAGCGCTGACGCTGGCAGGGTTCTCGGTCCTCGGGCTCACCGCCCTCAATCACCTGCGTCCCCATGAGCACGGTCACCACTCCCTACGCGGTGCGGTGATCATGTTCGTGGCCGTCGGATTGTTGGCGGCCCTCGCCGTACGCTCCCTGCTGAAGCGACCGACCCCGGCCGAGCAGCAGACCAGCCGGACCGCCGGACGTCTCCAGGACGCCCCGACCGTGGGGTTCGTCGCCGTCGGCGCCCTCGGGATGGTGGTCAACTTCTCCACCTTGGTGCTGTACCTGCCGGCCCTGCACGAGATCACCCGATCGTCCGTGGGGCTGGTGGGACGCAGCACGGCGTTCGCCGTCTTGTTCCTCGTGACACTGCTCCCGGTGCTGGCGCCGGTGGGCCTGGTCACCATCCTCGGGACGCGGGCCGATCCGGTGCTCGGTGCCACCCACGCCTTCGTCACCAGGCACACCCGTCAGATCGGGATCGTCATCGAGGTCGTCTTCGCCCTCTACCTGGTGGCCAAGGGGGTCGGCGAGCTCCCGTGATCCGGTACCGGCCCGCCGTCAGCCGGCGGGGATCTTCCAACCCCGGGCCTCGGCGATCTCCTTACAGGTGGGACAGATGGGATATCGCTTGGGGTTCCGCCCCGGCACCCAGATCTTCCCGCACAGCGCTTTGACCGCCGTTCCGTTCACCATGCCCTCGACCACTGACGGACCGGCCGAGACGAAATCGCCCTGTTCCGGTTTGAATCCCTCGAGCACGATGTGCGACATCCGCTCGTGGTCGCCGTCGAGCTCGGGGTCGACCCGGGTGGGCGCCAGGGTGATGCCGGTGTCAGCCATCCCACCAGGATCGCGCACCTTCGTCACCGATGTGGTCCCCGGGGCCCCACCCACCACCTACGCTCGTTGCCATGGCCCAACGCTCGCTGGTCCTGGCCTCGGGGTCGCCGGCCCGGCTGCGGCTGCTGAGGGATGCCGGTTTCGATCCCAAGGTGGTGGTCAGCGGTGTGGACGAGGACACCCTCAGCGCCGGCGACACATCGTCGCTCGTTGTCGCCCTGGCCGAGCGGAAGGCGCGATCCGTCGCCGACGGGTCGGGAGATGCAGTGGTGGTCGGGTGCGATTCGCTGCTCGAGTTCGGCGGGACAGCCTTGGGCAAGCCATCATCGGAGGCAGAGGCCCGAACCTGGTTGCGAACGATGCGCGGGAAGTCGGGCATGTTGCTGACCGGCCACTGCGTCATCGACGAGTCGACCGGCCGTCAGGCCACCGGCGTCGCCGGCACCACGGTGCGATTCGGGGTCACCACCGACGCCGAGCTCGAGGCCTACCTGGCCACCGGGGAGGCGATGGCGGTAGCCGGGGCGTTCACCATCGACGGCAGGTCGGCACCGTTCATCGACGGGGTGAACGGCGACCCCGGCAACGTGATCGGGCTGTCCCTTCCGCTGTTCCGCTCCCTGTTGGCGCGGCTCGGCATCCCGATCACCGATCTGTGGTCGAGGAGCCGGCCGTGACCGCCACCGTTGGGGTCATGGCCGACCATCCTGTGGCTCCACTCCCCCTGCCCGCGCTCACCCTCGGCCCCATCGCCGTCGACCCCCCGGTGGTATTGGCTCCTATGGCGGGCGTGACCAACGTCGCCTTCCGTCGCCTGTGCCGGAGGTTCGGGGCCGGCCTCTACGTCAGCGAGATGATCACCGCCCGCGCCCTGGTCGAAGGCAACGCCAAGACCATGGCCATGGCCGCCTTCGCCGACGACGAGCCCGTGCGCAGCGTGCAGCTGTGCGGGGTCGACCCCGAGGTGATGGGCCGCGCCGTCGGGCGCCTGGTCCACGAGATCGGCGTGGACCACATCGACCTCAACTTCGGATGCCCGGCCGGCAAGGTCACCCGCCAGGGAGGTGGAGCTGCCCTCCCGGTCCACCGGGCACTGTTCCGCGCCATCATCGGCGCCGCGGTCCGCGCCTCCGGGTCGGTGCCGGTCACCGTCAAACTGCGCATCGGCATCGACGGCTCGCACGTCACCTACCTCGAGGCGGGACAGATCGCCGAGGACGAAGGGGTCACGGCGATCACCCTGCACGGTCGTACCGCCGAGCAGCTCTACTTTGGTGCGGCCGACTGGCAGGCCATCGCCACCCTCAAGCAGGCGGTCTCCGTGCCGGTGCTGGGCAACGGGGACCTGTGGGAGGCAGCCGACGCCCTGGCCATGGTGGCGGCCACCGGGTGCGACGGCGTGGTGGTGGGCCGGGGCTGCCTCGGGCGCCCCTGGCTGTTCAGGGACCTGGCCGATGCTTGTGCCGGCCGCCAACCCCAGGCACCGCCGTCACTGGGCGAGATCGTCGTCATGATGCGCACGCACGCCGAGCTGTTGGGCCGGGCCTTCGGCGAGCAGCTCGGCGTTCGCCAGTTCCGCAAGCACGCGGGGTGGTACCTGACCGGGTTCCCCGTCGGGTCGGCGGTGCGCCGGTCGTTGGGGTTGGCCGACTCCCTCGTCGAGCTCCACGCGCTGTTGGACGGGCTCGACCCCGATCTGGCCTTCCCCGCCGCCGCCATGCGGATGGCCCGGGGACATACCAACGGACCGCGACCGGTCCGCCTCCCCGCCGGCTGGCTGGACGACGTGGACGACCCCACCCCACCCTCCGGCGGCGACATCCTCGTCTCCGGAGGATGACCACGGACCTTGGCCTCCGACGTCGCGGTGCGGTCGCCCTCGGCGGTGTGAGAGACTGATCCCCGGTTGATCCTGTCGGAACCCACCGACATCGACCCGGGGAGTCCCCCGGTCGTGACCGGGTCGCCCCTCCCTCCTGATGATCGTCGGTTCCTCCCTCACTATCGAAATCGGTGACCGCACCCTGCTCCGCGACGCCTCGTTCGTGGTCGGCGCCGGCGAGAAGGTGGGACTGGTGGGACGCAACGGGACCGGCAAGTCCACGTTCATCTCGGTCGTCATCGCCGAGCCCGGTCGCAATGTGCGGTCCACCGGCAATGCCCGCATCCGGGGCACCTACAGCTATCTCCCGCAGGTGCCGGTTCCCCACGGCCTCGGGCTGGAGCCCAACGGCTTCTCGCACGTCCTGTCCGGTCGCGGTCTCGACGTGCTCGACGACGCCCTCAACAAGGCCCGGACCCAGATGTCCAAGGACCCGAGCAGCGAGAACATCGAGCTGTTCTCCGATCTCGAGGAGCAGTTTCGCGAGAACGGCGGCTACGAGGCCGAGTCGACCATGGCCCGGCTGGCCGACGGTCTCGGACTCGACCAAGAGCATCTCCTCGACGACATCGAGGGACTTTCGGGTGGTCAGCGCCGACGGGTGGACCTGATCCGGATTCTCTTCCAGGGACCGGACACCATGATCCTCGACGAGCCCACCAATCACCTCGACCTGCCGGCCAAGCGCTGGTTGATGGACGAGCTCGAGCGGTTTCCGGGTGCCATTCTGGTGGTGTCCCACGACCTCAAACTGCTCGACCGTTCGATCAACAAGGTGCTCCACCTCTCCGATGGTCACCTCCACGAGTTCAAGGGGACCTACTCCTCCTACAAGGTCCAGCTCGAAGCGGACCAGAGCCAGCGCGAGCGATCGGCGCTCCTCGAGGGCCGTGAGATCAAGCGGTTGTCGACCCTGGCTGACTCCATGCGCGGCAGCACCAACCGCCGCGCCCGGATCGCCAAGTCCATCGACAAGCGCGTCGAGCGGCTCGAGTCCTCGAAGACCGAGGTGCACAAGCGCGAGAAGAAGAGCTCATTCCGGTTGCCCACACCTCAGCGATCGGGCGAGGTCCCGCTTCGCACGACCGACCTGAGCGTGCGGTACGACGCCGTCACTGTCCTCAAGAAGGTCGACTTCCACTGCCGGCGGGGCGATCGCGCCGTCATCATCGGAAGGAACGGTGCGGGAAAGTCCAGCCTCCTGCGGTGCCTGGCCGGGGTACAGGAGCCGAGCGGGGGCGAGGTGGAGATGGGCGTCAACGTGACCGTGGGCTACTTCGCCCAAGAGCACGAACAGGTGGACCTCGGCGCCACCGTCCTCGAGAACATCGACGACACCATCCTGGTGCAGGAGACCGAGCGCCGGGCCCTGCTCGGCATGTTCGGCATCGCCGGCGCCGCGGCCCACCAGATGCCGAAGACCCTGTCGGGCGGCGAACGGGCCAAGCTGGGACTGGCCATGTTGGCGGCCGGGCGGGCCAACGTACTGCTCCTCGACGAGCCCACCAACAATCTCGACCCCTCCTCCATCGAAGCGGTCGGTACCATGCTCAGCCGGTGGCCCGGCACCATCGTGGTGGTGAGCCACGACCGTTCATTTGTCGAAGCACTCGAGCCCACCCACTGCCTCAAGCTGCCCGACGAGGTCTTCACCCACTGGGACGACGACTACCTCGACCAGGTGGAGATGAAGTAGCGCCACCGCGCCCGGAGATGGACCCGATGGACAAGGCACCGTTGCTCAGTTCTTGATGGAGACCGTGATCGGACTGCTGAGGGCTCGATTTCCGGCGGTATCGTACGCGACGGATCGCAATTGGTACGTTCCGTTCGGCACGGAACGGGTGTCCCAGCCGGCGATGCACCCATCGAGGGTCTGTTTTCCGACACCGATCACATCGTCGTGCATCAGACCTCCTTTGAGATGGAATTCGATGGTGGTCACCCGCACGGTGTCTGTCGCGGTGGCATCAAGGATCGTTGTGCCCGACAGGGCCGATTGGGTTTTCGGAACCAGCATCGAGGTACGGAGATCTGGCACCGAGGGCGGCAATGGCTGCAAATCTGGCAGTTGCAGGGCCTCGGCGAGGGCTCCTTCGAGGAATCGGGCATACGTGTTCGTGATGTGGAACCTGTCCATGTAGACCTCATAGTGCCCGATGACCGCCGAGCAGTTGTCGCCGCAGAGCCAGGGACTCACGTCGACGTAGCGAGCTCCGGTCGATTCTGCCGCAGTTCGCTCGGCACGATTGTACGGCGTCAACCAGGAGTCACGAGGTCCGGAACAGGCCTGCACATCGTCACCGTGCCGGGCCAGACAGTCGGGACCGGACTCGGCCAGGAGTGGAATATTTCCGAGGACTACCTTCGCGGTGCCGGGTGACGACACCAGGTTGAGGACGTGTTCCAACGCATGCTGCCATTGGGTCGGGGTGTAGTTTCGCCCATCCGGCCTGGCATGGAGCTCCTGGGTGACGATGAGCAGGCGGGGGTCGATCCGATTGATCCGCTGAAGGGAATTCCGGTGCCACCCATCGCACGCGGACCATTCGCCGCCCGGGGCGCCGAATCCGGCGGGGTTCTTGTAGGGAAGCATGTTGACGGGACAGTCCGGCTTTGCGAGCAGGACGAATCGCCACCTGGCCCTGATGGCGATGTCGTTGATGGCTTGCGCCCACATGATGGCGTGGGAATCGCCATAGAGGACCAGGATGGGAGTTCCGTGAGGATCGCCGAACGTGCACGCCGGCACGCTCGTGTCCGCCTCGCCGGCGTCGCATCCAGTCCAGGTGCTCGGTAGTCCGAAGTCGAAGAAGGCGGCACCCGGCAACGGACTCAGGTTCGCTGGTGACGTCCGGATCTGTCCGGCGGCGGCGACCATACGGCGAACGGCAGCGAGTGATGTCGGAACGGAGTCTTCGGTGGACGTCGGTGTGGCCTCCGTCGAGCCGACTGAGTCCTGATGGGAGTGGATCTGGACGGAGAGGATCGCCACCGTGAGTACCGTCAATCCCACTCCGAGGCCGATACTGGCCCATCGGTTCCGGTTCAACAGCCTGGCATGGCGGATCGGATTCTCGATGAGGGCGTAGGTGGCCATTGACACCACCAACGCGATCGCAACCCAGAACAAGCTCTTCGGCAACGGGAGGCTGGTCTGTCCGGCACTCTCCGCCGCCAACACCAGGATCGGCCAATGCCAGAGGTACAGGGAGTACGACATCTTTCCCAACCAACGGAAGGGGGCACGACCCAGGAACACCTCGGTGCCGAATCGGGGTCCCGCCGCGCCTCCGGCAATGATGAGTCCTGCGCCGAGGACGGGAATTGCCACCAGCCATCCGGGGTAGTCGGTCTGGCCATCGAATGTGAAGGCAGCAAACAGAATGGCCCCGATGCCCATCCATGTCGCCGTGGCGGCGATCCTTGTGGGGACGCTGATCAGCCACCTCGTCCCGGTGGCAATCAGCGCACCGATGGCCAACTCCCATGCCCGGGCAAATGGTGAGAAATAGGCGCCGGAGGAGTTCGCCGCGGTCTGGACGACCGAAAGACTGAACGATCCGACGATGACGAGCGTGAGCATGACGGCAAGCCGCGCCTCGAACGAAGCCTGCAACCGTCTTGTCCTTGCCACCAACAAGAACAGCATCGGGAAGACCGCGTAGAACTGTTCCTCGATCGACAGCGACCAGTAGTTTTGCAACGGAGAAGGGGGGAGGAAGGAGGACAGGTAGTTGGTCCCGACCGCCTGAAAATGGAAGTTGGACAGAAAGACCGCCGCCCACCGACCGTCGACAGCGACATTGTTTCCCGACACGTATCCGAGGAGCCCGTAGGAGAGCAACGCGGTCGTAACGATCACCAGGGTGGCTGCCGGGATGATGCGCCGGCACCGTCTCCCATAGAACGCGAGGATCGACGTTGTGGAGGTGGCTGCACGCTCGCGTAGCAGAACGCCGGTGATCACGAAGCCGGAGATCACGAAGAAGACATCGACGCCCACGTAGCCGCCGCTGATGAGAGGTACGTTGGCGTGGTAGAGAACGACGAGCAAGACAGCAACCGCTCGAAGTCCCTCTACGTCAGGTCGAAAGCTCCGATCGCTCGGGGCGGTTCCGGCCTCGTCGCCAGAGGCAAGATACCGTTCGACGATGATCGGTGCATCTACTGCCGCCACTCGCCCCCCCGGCACGCCCGCATGAGAAGCACATCAAATTAGACTGTGGATCTCCGTGCGTCGAATACCGCCGGCAACCCCCGCTGTCGGATCAGGGAGCGATCGGCGCGGTCCGCCCGTTGCTGTTGACAGTGGAGTCGTCCGAGGCGCCGGCGTCCTTCATGGCGTCGACCAACACCTGGGCCGCCCCGACCAGGCCCGCTGTCTCGTAGGGCACCACGATCTTGGAGTTGGGTGACGTGGCCAGGGCCTGGAGCGCCCGCAGCTGCATGATGGCCAGGGTGTTGGGATGGATGACCGAGGTGTCGATGGCATTGAGGGCGGCCGACTCCCCTTCACCCCGCAACTGGGCGGCGCGCTTCTCGCCGTCGGCACGGAGTTCGAGGACCTGCTTCTGTGCCTCGGCGGCCAGGATGGAGGCCGCTTTCTGACCTTCCGCCTCGAGTACCGCGGCCTGCTTGCGCCCCTGGGCACTGTTGATGGCCGACTGCTGGTCTCCCTCGGACTTCAGGATGGCCGCCCGCTTGTGCTGCTCGGCCTCCTTCTGTTCCGACATGGCCTGCAGCACGTTGGTTGGCGGGGTGATGTCGAGGATCTCGATTCGGTTGAGCCGCACTCCCCACTTCAGTGTGGCCTCGGCCATGTGGTCCTGCATCTTGGAGTTGATGGTCTCCCGCTCCGACAACGATTCGTCGAGGGTGAGCTCACCGAACACCGCCCGCAGCGCGGTACGGGCCATCTGGTCGATGGCCAGACCGAAGTCGTTGACCTCGAACAGGGCCAACTTCACGTCGGTGACCTGGCAGAAGATGGTGGCACTGACCCAGAGCGACACGTTGTCCTTGGTGATCACCGCCTGCTGGTCGCCCGTCCGGGGGAACTCGCGGACATCGACCTTGTCCATCCGGTCGGCCAGGGGCATCAGCACGTGGAGACCCGGCTGCAGGATGGACTTGAACTCGCCGAACCGCTTCACCACGCCGACGCACCCCTGCTGCACCACTTTGAGGCACGACTTCAGGAACACCACGATGAGCGAGAAGATGGCCACCGCCACCACCGCCAACGCGATCGACATACCAACGGAACTGATGATCATGGTGACCACCTCCTGATCACCACTGTAGGCCTACCAGGCCCGCGGCAGCACCGAGGCCAGGTGGGCGCCCGGTCCGACCCGATCAGCCGTCGTCGGTCGGGTATACCACCAGTAGTCCCCGCTCCACGTCGGCGACCACCACTGTGGTGCCGGCATCGATGGTGGTGTTGGGGAACAACGACACCGCGTACCACTCCTCGCCCCGGCTCAGCACCGATCCGGGCTGATGGCTGTCGCGGACCGCCTTGGTGACCAGCGCCGTCTCACCGATCATGCCTGAGACCCCGTTCAACATCGCGGACTCCGTTTCCGACCTCGAATCCCAGCGTTCATGCGATCAAGCCTTCTGCTCCCTTGATCAGCACTATACGGCGTCTGACCGTTCGCCATCCCCGGTGGCGGGCCCCCGGTTGGGGATACCGTGGGCCATGGTTCGACAGCAGACGCCCACCCAACCGGTCTCCCCCGTCACCGCACGCAAGACGTGGCGCACGGTGGAGCCGCTCCACGGCATGATCTACTTCGCTCCCGAGGCGACCGACTCCTACCAGCGTCTCGGCATCCGGCCCGAGGCCGGGTACTTCGCCTCCCGCTCGGCCCCGATGGGTGCGGTGGGTGCCGGTACGGTCATCGCCACCTTCTACAACTTCCGACCCGACCTGGTGCGCTCGGCCATGGACGGCCTCTGGAGCACGGTGTCACCCGCCGCGGTGCTCGACGCCCGAGTCGATGCCGCCGATGTGGCGCTGCGCCGGTTGCTCGGCGACGCGGTCGACTCACCGGACATGAAGCGAGCGTCGACACTCCTCCACCAGGCGGCGGCGCGCGCCGCCGAACGGTGCGCCGGGCGCCCCTTGTTCGCCGGACACGCCGGGCTCGAGTGGCCGGACCCACCCCACCTGGTGGTGTGGCACGCCCAGACCCTCCTCCGCGAGTTCCGGGGCGACGGGCACATCGCCTCGCTCATCCTCAACCGGCTCGATCCGGTGGAGGCACTGGTGATGCATGCCGCGTCCGGTGAGGTTCCGGTGGCCTTCCTCAAGGACACCCGCGGCTGGTCGGACGCAGAGTGGAACGACGGTGTTGCCCGGCTCACGGAACGGGGTTGGGTGGAATCCCCGGCCCTGGCCGTTGACAGCGGCACGTCCCTCGTGCTCACTCCCTCGGGAACGATGGTGCGCCAGAAGATCGAAGACGTGACCGACGAACTGGCGGTCTACCCCTACGAGGCGATCGGCGAGGATGCCTGCGCCGAACTCCGGACCATCATCCGCCCCTACAGTCGGGCTGTGGTCGAGGCGGCCGGCCTCGGATTCTGACCGCTGCCCGACGGCCACGCCCGTGCGCACCACCGTGGGAGAGACGTCGTGGTGTTGCGGAGCACGCGACTAAGCCGACGGCATCCGACCGGCCTCGGCCACGTCGGCCAGGGCCGACTCGCCGCCGGGCAGGGCGATGACCGGATAGCCGTGGTGGTCCACCAGCCACTGCCGATTGCGCTGGTGGATGTCGTGATGAGGGTCGAACCGATTGAGGACCACCACGGTACGGGTGTCCGGCAGGCGGTCGGCCACCGGGGCCAGGGTCTCCATCGACATGCGCACCTCGTTGATGGTCCCGAGCCCGGCGTCGGCCACCAGCACCACGACATCGGGAGTCAGGGCCACCATGACATCGGTGGCGTCGCCATCGCACGCCTGGGGCGACCGGACGCCCCCGGCGGTCTCCACCACACCGATCTGCACCTGGTCGGACGGCCACACCATCTCCCCGATCAGGTCGGCCACCGTGAACGGGGGCAGGCCCAGGGCCTCTGCGGCCATCGGAGGAGCCATGGCCCGGTGGTAGGAACGGAACGAATGACAGACCGACCCCGGATGCTCGCCCGAGGCCTCGCCGAGCAACTCGGCGTCGGTGGCTCCGCCCAGGCGGTCACCCTCGGAGTCGATGTCGAAGGACTGGGCCGGTTTGCGCACCGAGACCGACAGGCCCCTTCCCCGGAGCTCAGCGAGGAGCCGTGCGCCTACCCACGTCTTTCCCACATCGGTGCCGGTGCCACAGACCAGCACCATCCGCTCAGGGCGCACCACCGGCGCCCCTGTTGCCGAGTCCGAGGCCCACGAGACCGAGGAGCAATCGGTCGACCTGCTCCTCGGTGTGCAGGGACGAGAGGGTGATCCGCAACCGCGAGGTCCCCCGGGGCACCGTGGGAGGACGGATGGCCGGTACCCACAGGCCCAGGGCCAGGAGGGCGTCGGATGCCGCCATCGCATCGCGCTCGTCCCCGATGACCACCGGAACGATCGGTGAGGTGCACTGGTGCCGGTCGACCGCCGCCGCCACCCGGGCCACATGCCGGGCCAGGGTGGCACGGAGGCTCCGGCCACCGTCCGATCGGACGACGCCGAGGGCGGCCAACGCCGCCGCGGCGTCGGCCGGGGTGGGCGCGGTGGTGAAGATGTAGGCACGGGCCCGATTGACCAGCAGGTCCACATACCGGCCCGGCCCGGCCACGAACCCGCCCAGCGAACCGAGCGCCTTGGACAGGGTGCCCACCCGGAGGATGCTGGCCGGACGGCCGGAGCTCGTGCCGGGCAGCTCGGGACCGAGCACGGCGTGGGCCTCGTCGAGGACCAGCAACGCCCCGTGCCGCTCGGCCAGGTCGACCAGGCCTTGGACGTCCGCGGTGTCCCCGTCCATGGAGAAGACGGTGTCCGAGACGATGATGGGCCGATCCCGACAACGGGCGAGGGCGCCATCGAGCTCGGCCAGGTCCCCGTGCGTGAAGACGGTGACCCCCGCCCGGGCCATCCGGCAGCCGTCGACGATGGATGCGTGATTGAGCTCGTCGGAGAACACGTGGGCTCCCTCGGCTCCGAAGACGGACAGGACCGACAGGTTGGCGGCGAAGCCGGTGGGAAAGGTGACCGCCTGCTCGCACTGCTTCCACGAGGCCAGCTCCCGCTCGAGCTCGACGTGGATGGGACGGGATCCGGTGACCAGCCGCGAGGCGCCCGATCCGGTGCCCCAACGGTCGAGGGCCCCATGGGCTGCGGCCACCACGTCGGGGTGCGAGGCCAGACCGAGATAGTCGTTGGAGGCGAAGGATACGACGGCGGTATCGTCGGCCGCGGTCAGCGCCCCTTCGAGCAGGCCGGACGGGCCCGACGCGTCGAAGGTGCGTGGTCGTCGCCACTGCCCGGTGGCTTCGACCACCCGACAGGACTCGTCCACCCACGCCGACCAACGCGCCGTCGACGGGAGCTCCGGCGAGGAAGAGCCCTGATCGCTCGAGGTGTCGGGATCGATCACCCCCGGTCCTCGGCCCATACATCGGCGATGGACTCGGCGAGTACCTCGACCACCCGGTCGATCTCGTCGGCGGTCGTGGTCAGCGGCGGCATCACCACTACCACGTCACCCAGCGGTCGGAGCAGGATGCCCCGGTCGACCGCGCCGGCACACACCCGGCGACCCCATCGGGTGGACCCGGGGGGAGGATCGAGCTCCACCCCGGCCATCAGGCCACGCTGGCGGACCGCGCCCACGCCCGGGTGGCCGGCCACCGAACCGGCCAGAGCCGAGGACAGTCGCTCGGAGACGAGGGCGACGTTGGCCAACACGTCCCACTCGTCGATCAGCTGCAGATGACGCTGCGCCACGGCACAGGCGAGGGCGTTCCCACCGTAGGAGTGCCCGTGGTAGAAGGTCGACTGGCCGAGGTCGGGGCCGTCGAAGGCCCCGAACACCTGCCCCGAAGCCACGGTCGCCGAGAGGGGGAGATACCCACCGGTGATGCCTTTGCCCAGACACAACAGGTCGGGGCGAAAGTCCGGCCCGGCCCATTCGGAGGCGAACAGCTTTCCGGTCCTCCCGAAGCCGGTGGCCACCTCGTCGCAGATGAGCAGCACGCCGCGCGAACGACAGGCCGCACCGACCAGGGCAAGGTCCGACGGCTCGGCCACCAGGATGCCCGAGGCCCCCTGCACCAGGGGCTCGATCACCACGGCGGCCAACGTCGCGGCATGGGCCTCGATGGCGGCGACCGCCTTCGGAGCCCAATCCGGCGAGGCATAGCCGGGTGTGCGGACCACCGAGAATCGCAGCGGGTCGAAGATGGTGGTGCCGAATCCCCCGTCACCGAGTGAGAGGGCGCCGATCGTGTCACCGTGGTACGCGTCGCCCAGGGCCAGAAAGCGGTCGTGACCGGTCTCACCCAGGTTGACCCAGTACTGGAAGGCCATCTTGAGCGCCTGCTCCACCGCCACCGCCCCGTCGGAGGCGAACATCACGTGGGGGTGTTCCACCGGCACCACCGCAGCCAGGGCCTCGGCGAACTCGATCGCCGCACGGCTGCCGTTGCCGAGCAACGTGGCGTGAGCCACCCGTCCCAGTTGATCGGTGACCGCCTGGTCGAGCTCGGGAATATGGTGACCGAGGGTGGTGACCCACAGGGAGGAGATGGCGTCGAAGTACCGGCGCCCATGGACATCGATGACTTCCCGCCCCTCGGCGCGCTCGACCATCACCGGGGTGTTGTCGGGGTAGGCGGCCATCTGGGTGAATCCGTGCCACACCACCGAAGCGTCGCGGGTGACCCAGTCGTCGGGGGAGGTGGTGGCAGGTGTGGTGCTCATCGAGTGGAGTCTTGTCGACGGCCGAGATCCGGTCGAACCCGCCACGGGGAATGCTCCGGTATCCGGCGTTCCGTCACCGGTCCCGGGCTGGCAGCCGACCCCTGGACGGTAGCATGCGGGCCATGCACCGGATCGGCGTCGTCGACACCATGTTCGCCCGGTACGACATGGGGGCCGAGGCCATCGACGAACTGAAGGGGTGCCCCGGGTTCGGCACCACGTTCGAGGTGGAGCGGCGAACCGTTCCCGGTTTCAAGGATCTGGCCGTCGAGTGCAAACGTCTCATCGAGAACGACGGCTGCACCATCGTGGTGGCACTCGGGATGCCGGGCAAGGCGGCGATCGACCAGGTCTGCGCCCACGAAGCGTCCCAGGGCCTCATGCAGGCCCAACTCATGACCTCCACCCACATACTGGAGGTCTTCGTCCACGAGAACGAGGAGGAGGACCCGTTGCGGTTGGCGGCGGTCTGCATCGACCGGGCCCGCAAGCACGCCCGCAATGCCTACTGGATGCTCTTCGAGCCCGACCAGCTGGTCCGCCAGGCCGGCACGGGCGTGCGGCAGGGCTACGAGGACGCCGGGCCCCTGACGGGCTGAAGCCGTCGGAATCAGGCCGCGGGGTCGTGGGGCAGGCCGAGGGTCCGCTCTGCGATGATGTTGCGCTGGACCTCAGAGGTCCCTCCCCCGATGGTCAGCGCCGGGGCGAACAGGAACCCGAAGCTCCAGATCCGATCGGGCCAGGCTCCTCCGTGCCCCGGCTCCGAACCGAGGGGAAGCCCGACCACGGGGCCGGCACCGTCGAGCATGCTCCGGGCCCCGGCCAGGTCGCTGGCCACAGCCATCACCTGCTGACCATGCTCATCGGCCAGCGCCTTGCGCACCGACGCCTCGGGACCGGGCTCCGAACCGGCCACGGCGGCCGAGACGGAGCGCAGCCGCAACAACCTCAGGATCTCGCCCTCCACCCACACCCGCACCAGACGCTGGCGCATCAGCGGGCTCACCGGCTGTCCGGATCGCCGCACGACATCGACCAGATCGGCGGCGGTCGGCCCCATCCCCCATAACGAACCGGAGCCGGACAGCGAGACCCGCTCGTTGCCCAGGGTCACCTTGGCCAACGACCACCCGCGGCCCCGGTCGCCGACCAGATGGTCCTGCCGGAGGCGAACCCCGTCGAGGACCACCTCGTTGAAGGTATGGGTAC
>Ga0307374_10004046_pt1 | contig 24635 bp, 19 predicted proteins | sample OX3MG_FD_202532 | JGI IMG/M metagenome (GOLD analysis project Ga0307374, IMG submission 202532) | Soil microbial communities from Risofladan, Vaasa, Finland - OX-3 | ecosystem: Environmental > Terrestrial > Soil > Coastal area > Acid sulfate soil | place: Finland: Risofladan, Vaasa | collected... | reverse complement strand
GGCCTCCAGGAAATCGGGCGAGGGCGCCCGGGCCTCCAGGAAATCGGGCGAGGGCGCCCGGGCCTCCAGGAAATCGGGCGAGGGCGCCCGGGCCTCCAGGAAATCGGGCGAGGGCGCCCGGGCCTCCAGGAAATCGGGCGAGGGCGCCCGGGCCTCCGGGAAATCGGGCGAGGGCGCCCGGACCTCCAGCAGAGCGGGCGAGTGCGCCCGGGGCTCCAGTAAAGCGGGCGAGGGCGCCCGGGCCTCCAGCAGAGCGGGCGAGCGCGCCCGGACCTCCATGGCGCGCGAAGGTCCGTTATGCCCCGCCGCTGGCCGCCACGCTTTCGACCGGCAGCCCCAGGGCTTCGCGAACGCGAGGATGGACGACGTCGCCGTTGCGGGTGACGAGCGTGTCGCGGGTGATCTCGTCGGAGAGGTCGAATTCGAACTTGCCCCCCTTAGCCAGATGCCCGAGAAACGTGGTGATGTTGCGGGCGTACATCTGGCTGGCGTGCAGCGGCACGGTGGCGGGCAGGTTGGTCGGGCCGAGAATCGTTACGCCGCCCTCGACGACCGTTTCGCCCGGCTGCGTCAATTCGCAATTGCCGCCGCGCTCGGCCGCCAGATCGACGATCACCGAGCCGGGCGGCATGGCGCGGACCATCTCGGCCGTGACCAGCGTGGGGGCCTTTTTGCCGGGGATGGCGGCGGTGGTGATGACCACGTCGTTGCCGGCCATCGCCTTGAGCATCATTTCTCGCTGCCGGGCGTAGAAGCTTTCGTCCTGTTGTTTAGCGTAACCGCCCTGGTCCTGGGCCGCCGAGGTTTCCAGCGGCAGATCGAGGAACCGGGCTCCCAGGCTTTCGACCTGTTCCTTGACGACCGGCCGCACGTCGTAGGCCTCGACGACGGCGCCCATCCGCCGCGCGGTGGCGATGGCCTGCAAGCCCGCCACGCCGGCGCCGACCACGAACACCTTGGAGGGCGAGATCGTGCCGGCCGCGGTCATCATCATCGGAAAAATCTTGGGCAACGCTGCGGCCGCCAGCAGCACGGCCTTGTAGCCGGCGATCGAGGCCATCGACGACAGGGCGTCCATGCTCTGGGCCCGCGTGATCCGCGGGATCAGCTCCATGGCGAACAGCACGCCCCCGCGGGCGGCAATTTGCTGGGCGGCGGCCGGAGCGGCCAGCGGATCGCAAAAGCCGATCAGCACCTGGCCCGAGCGAATCAGCCCCAGGTCGGTCACGCCCTGTTCGAGATTCGCGCCCAGGCAGCGGACCTGCAGCAGGGCGTCGGCGGCGGCGAACACTTCGGCCCGGTCGGCGGCGATGCGGGCGCCTTTTTCCTGGTAGGCGGCGTCGGTAAAACCGGCCTCGGCACCCGCGCCCGGCTCGATCACAACCTCCCAGCCGTCCTTGACTAACGGCGAAACGGAGGCGGGAACCAGCGCCACGCGGCGCTCGCCCGGCATGCTCTCTTTGACGACTCCGGCAATCATGGCTCCCAAGTTACGGCGCACGCCTTGAACTGGCAAGCCGTAAGCGGTAAATTAGTCGTTTCTCGAAAACGAGCGAGCAAACATGAAGACTTACATGGCCAAGCCGGGCGAACTCGAAAAGAAATGGTGGGTCGTCGACGCGACCGACAAGGTGGTCGGCCGGCTGGCTTCCGACATCGCCATGATCCTGATGGGCAAGCACCGCCCGACCTACACTCCGCACGTCGACACGGGCGATTTCGTCGTGGTGGTCAACGCGGAAAAAGTCGCCTTCACCGGCAAGAAATGGGACCAGAAGAAATACACCTGGTACACCGGCTACACGGGGCTGCGCAGCGAGACGGCCGCCCAGCGCCGCGACAACAAGCCCGAGAAGATCATCGCCGAGGCCGTGCGGCGCATGCTGCCCAAGAACAAGCTGGCCGCCGCCATGCTCTCCAAACTGAAGGTCTACGCCGGCCCCGAACACCCGCACCAGGCGCAACTGCCTGAACCCAAGGAATTGGGCGTTAAGTAGGGCGGGCGCGTTCGAAAAAGGCCGGATTCCAAGCCACCGAAATCAGAAATCCAAAATCGCCGCTCCAAAACGATTTTGGACCGACCACGAGAAAGCTTAACCCATGTCGACCGTCGAAATTCCCGCCGTCCGAAGCACCGGCGACGCCCTGGGCACGGGCCGCCGCAAAACCTCCGTGGCCCGCGTTCGCGTTCGGCCGGGCAATGGCAAGGTCACGATCAACGGCCGCGCTGCGGACCACTATTTCGTGAACGAGCAAGACCTCAATAACGCTTTGGCCCCGCTGGTCGAGACCGAGCGGATGAACAGCGTTGACGTGATCGTCACCGTTCACGGCGGCGGCAACACGGGACAAGCCGGCGCTTGCAAGCTCGGCATCGCCCGGGCGCTGAAGGCTTACGACTCCGGCCTGGAGCCTGCTCTGCGCGGCGCCAACCTTCTGACCCGCGACAGCCGCATGAAAGAACGCAAGCACTACGGTCTCCGCGGCGCCCGTCGCGGCACGCAATTCTCCAAGCGTTAAACGCCCGTTTCCAATCGAACTCAATTTCGCTTGCGGACTTTGTTCCTGCTCACGGCGGCGTGCGCGATCGTGTTTGCCGCCTTTCGCTGGCTGGGGTTTTCGCCGCGAACGAGCCTGTTCGTCAGCGCGATCGCCGCGGCCTGTTTGGTTGCGGCGCTGGTGCTGGTTGCGACGATCACGAAAAGCCTGCGCGACGACGATCGGCAAGACTTCTGAAGCGCTACGAATTGCGATAGCTCGCTGTGCTTGCGGCCGCATCGAATTACGGGTTCCTCTTCTCTGTTCCAGATGGTTCCGAGGTTGTGGCCTTCGTTTGCATGCCATCCGTCTCGATGCAGCTTTACTTGCCCCCTTGCAACGCCTGCCGCAGCCGGAACAGAGAAGAGGAACCCGTAATTGCCCCGCTTGGCGAATTGCCTCATGTATAAACATTAGGGCACACGGTATCGCCATCCGATAGGACTGCGAGTTGGCCCATGCGATTTCAGCCGCTATAATGACGCCCGCAAGCCCGTCGACGACCGCGCCGAGATCGGCGTCCGACGTCTCGCGAACCCTTTCTCGGCTAAGGCCGCCCTGGGCTTTTCTCGCTTTCCAGGGCCTTCTGGTCGGGCGTTTCGATCCGTCGCAACGGAGAAGATCGATCCCATGCCGTCCTGCCGCGTTCCCTTGGCGACCTACCGCTTGCAGTTCAACCCGCAATTCGGCTTTCGCGACGCCAAAGAACTCGTGGATTATCTCGCCCGACTGGGCATCAGCGACGCCTACGCTTCGCCGCTGTTCCGGGCTGGCGAATTCAGTTTGCACGGCTACGACGTCGTCGACCATACCTGCGTCAGCCCCGATTTCGGCACGGAAGACGATTTTCGCGATTTCGCGGCGGAATTAGCCGCGCACGAGATGGGCTTGCTGATGGACGTGGTGCCCAATCACATGGGCATCAACGATCCGGCCAATCGCCTTTGGCAAGACGTGCTGGAAAACGGCGAGTCGTCGCCCTACGCCAAGTTCTTCGACGTCGACTGGAACCCGCCCAAGGAAGAGCTCAAGCATCGCGTGCTGCTGCCGTTTTTGGGCGATCAGTACGGCAAGGTGCTGGAAAGCCAGGAACTCAAGGTCGCCTTTGCCGACGGGATCTTTTTGCTGACTTACTACGATCGGCGGTTTCCGCTGAATCCGCGAAGTTGGGCGAGAATCCTGGAATTGGTTCAACATAATCTGGTCGGCCGGCTGGAAACGACCGATCCGCAATGGACCGATCTGGAGAGCATTACGCTCTCGCTGCGCAACCTGCCCGATCTGACCGATCAGGATCCGGAAAAGGTCCACCAGCGGCAGCTCGAACGCGAGGTCGCGCCGCGCCGCTTGTCGCAACTGTTGGAATCGAGCCCCGTCATCCGCGAGGCGCTCGATGCGGCGATCGACGAGTTCAACGGCGCCCCGGGCGATCCGCGCAGCTTCGACCGGCTCGAAGCGCTGCTGGCCGAGCAAGCCTATCGCCTGAGCTTCTGGCGCGTGGCTTCCGACGAGATCAACTACCGCCGCTTTTTCGACATCAACGAGCTGGCGGCGATCCGCGTCGAAGACCCGGCCGTCTTTCGCACCACGCACGAACTGGTGTTTCGCTTCGCCGCCGAAGGCTGGGTCACCGGCTTGCGAATCGATCATCCCGACGGCCTGCAAGATCCCGAGCGCTATTTCGCCGATCTGCAGGACGAATACTTGCGCGCCATCGGGCGCGAGGACCTGGCGGCGCTGCCGCCGGCAGAGCGTCCCGAGCCGCTGGCGATCTACGTCGTGGCGGAAAAAATCCTGGCGTCCGACGAAGCGCTGCCCGAGTCGTGGGCCGTGTCGGGCACGACCGGCTACGACTACTTGAATCTGGCGAACGGGGTGTTCGTCGAGCGCTCGGCCGCTGCGGCGATGAGATCGGCGTATGCGCGCTTCACGGGCGTCTTCGATCGTTTTCGCGACGTGGCCTACGAGAGCAAGAAGACGATTCTCGAAGTCTCGATGTCGAGCGAGCTGCACGTGCTGGCTCGCCGGTTGGATCGCATTTCGGAGGCGCATCGCTGGTCGCGAGATTTCACGCATTCGTCGTTGCGGCGGGCGTTGCGCGAGGTGATCGCCTGCTTTCCGGTCTATCGCTCCTATATTCGTCCCGGCGCCGAAAAGGTCGAGGGGGACGACCGCCGCCGCATCACGGCCGCGCTGCGGCTGGCCAAGCGGCGCAACCCGGAATTGAACGCTTCGATCTTCGATTTCATCGGTTCGGTGCTGTTGCTCGAGCACCCGCCGCATCTCGACGAAACGCAGCGCGACGAGCGGTTGGAGTTCGTGCTGCGGTTCCAGCAATTGACCGGACCGGTGATCGCCAAGGGGCTGGAGGACACGGCCTTTTACCGCGATTTCCCGCTGTTGTCGTTGACCGAGGTCGGCGGCGATCCGGAAGCCTTCGGCGCGTCGCTCGAACAGTTCCATCGCAAGAACGCCGAGCGGCTGGCGCGTTGGCCGCATACCATGCTGGCCTCTTCCACGCACGACACCAAGCGCAGCGAGGACATGCGGGCCCGGCTCAACGTGCTCTCCGAGTGCTCGGAAGAATGGGAGGCGGCGATCTTGCGGTGGCGGAGCATGAACGCGCCCCACAAGACCGAACTGGACGGCAACGAGACGCCCAGCGGCAACGAAGAATATCTGTTGTACCAGACGCTCGTCGGGGCCTGGCCCTTGGAACCGATGGATGACCGGCGCCACGAGGCCTTTACGGCCAGAATCCAGCAATTCATGCTCAAGGCGCTGCGCGAGGCCAAGCTCAACACCAGTTGGACCAGCCCCAACGAAGAGTACGAAGCGGCCGTGCGCGCCTTCGTCGACGCGGCCTTGTCTCCCGAAGAGCAGAACGAATTCCTCCGAGATTTGGCCGCGTTTCAAGCGCCCCTGGCCGTACACGGCGCCCACAACGGGCTCTCGCAGACCTTGCTGAAGATGTGCGTACCGGGCATGCCCGACTTCTATCAAGGCATGGAACTGTGGGATTTCAGCCTGGTCGACCCCGACAACCGGCGCCCCGTCGATTTTCGTTTGCGGCGGGCGTACTTGGAGGAACTCGAGGCCCGGGCCGGCGGCGACTTGAGAACGCTAACCGCCGATCTGCAAGAACACTGGCGCGACGGCCGCATCAAGCTGTACGTCACGTTTCAGACCTTGAACTTCCGCCGCCAGCACGCCGCGTTGTTTCAACAGGGCGACTACGTTCCGCTGGAGGCCGAGGGGCCGCTGGCCGATCGCCTTTGCGCCTTCGCGCGGGTCCAGGGCGACGACATGGCGCTGGTCGTCGTGCCGCGCTGCACGCTGCACGTGCAGCAGCTCGATCGCCCGGCCTGGAAAGAGGGCGTCTGGGCGGAGACCTCGCTGCGGTTGCCCTGGCCGGCCAGGCGTTGGCGAAACTTGTTCACCGGCGCCATCCACGAGGCGGAGGACGCCGGCGCCGACGTTTCGCGACTGAGCGTCGAGCAAGCGTTCGGCTTGTTTCCGGCGGCCTTGCTCTGCCGCAGTTAGGATCGAGGGTTGAATTACTTCCCTGACCGGTCGTCGTGCGACTCGGTAATTAACTTAAGGCGACCACGGATTACACGGATGGCACGGATATGGGAATTCAAAATCCGTGCCATCCGTGCGATCCGTGGTTCCAAAGTAAAGACCGAGCATTCAATAACCAGTAGGCAATGCCCCTCCGGTGGCGTTCCGAGAAGCGTGAAGCGACGCGATTTCGCACGGCGCCCCAGAGGGCGTGCCCGACAGGCTTTGCGCCGCACGTCTGCTTACGCCCGCGCGTCTACATATTTATAAAATATGGTTGACCATATAGACCATTTAATGTACACTGCCCGTCGGTCCCGCACGCTCTCCCAAGTCAACGGGAGCGCGGGGCCGATGAACAACGTAGCTTAGGCGCCGAGATGACCGCCGCAGGCCCGTGCCGCCCCAAGCAAGCCTGCTGTGCAAATTTGCACGGCAGCAGCTTGGCTCCGCAAAAGGTGCAAATTTGCACCTCTGCAGCTTGGCTCCGCAAAAGTCGCAAATTTGCGACTTTAGCAGCTTCACTCCGGCGGAGTGGCAACTTTGCCGCTCCTCCGCAGAGGCGCAAATTTGCGACTCCGGCAGCTTCACTCCGCCACCTAGGCAACTTTGCCTACCTGGCGTTTCGCGCGTTTCACCGCCGGTCCGTAGGGTGCGAAACGCCCGCGAGCCTGCGGCGGTCATCTCGGCCGGGTTAAGGATCAGCCACCCACCCCCGACCCAAAAGGAAATCGTGGCTGTAAAAGAAGGTGCTCGGGTTCGAAGTTCCCCGAGCGACCGGTGTGAGGCGGACGCCCAGTCCGCCGGCCGGGCCGTGAGGCCTGGCTGCGAGGCACTTTGTCGAGAGCGCGAAAGAGGCGGTCCCAACGCACGTTGGTTTTTCCTGGCTCCGCGCCGGTAGTCGATCCGGCAGGCCCCCTGCGTCCAGGTCCACGGCAATCGGTTGAAAAAAACCGCTCGTCAGTAAACGCTCTCGGACGGTCCGCACAGACCTCTAGCCTAAGCCTACACCCGAAGCGCCCTCAGCCCCGCAACGCTTGATTGCGAGGGAAGGGGGCGCGTTTGCGTGAAAAAGGGGACATTCTGCTTTTTGCGAGGCCCGGAAAGGCAGGTCGCGCTGGCGGAAAAGCAGAATGTCCCCTTTTTTCTTGCACTGCGGGGAGAGCCGCACGCGCAAGCAGACGTTCGGCGCAAGGCTTCTAGAGCACGCCCTCTGCGGCCATCGACGGCAGTGCTATCGGCTTGAGCCCGACGCTTCACGACCGTCGCGGATGGCATCGAACGTCCGGCGGCAGCCTTTTAGCATGTACTCGAAATCGTTGCCGGCCTGCAGCCACTGGACGCCGCAGTCGACGAGCACGCGGGCGAATTGCGGATCGGCGCCGAGTCCGGAGCCGATGAACTTGCCGGCGGCGCGAGCCTTCGTTGCGATCGTCTTCATGGCGGCAACGACGTCGGGGTGCGTCGTCTCGCCCAGGCGGCCCATCGAGCCCGACAGATCCTGCGGGCCGAGCACCAGCGAATCGAGGCCTGCGAGCTGGAGCACCTCGTCGAGTTCGGCGAGCAGTTCGACGGTTTCTACCTGCACCGCGACGAACACGTCGCGGTTGGCTTGCTTGAGATACTCCTGTTGGTCGAGCCGGCCGTATTGCATCGGGCGCCGCGGCCCGAAGCCGCGCGTGCCTTGCGGAGGATAACGGCAGGCGGAAACGAACTCGGCCGCCTCGCGCGCGGAATACGCCCGCGGCAGGATGATTCCTTCGGCGCCCGAGTCGAGCACGCGCTTGACCCAGCCGACGTCGCCGCTGGGAATGCGCACGATCGACGGCGCGCCGCCGGCCCGCGCGGCGATCAAATGCGCGAGCATCGATTCGGTCGTCATTGCGTTGTGCTCCAGGTCGATCCAGAGGAAATCGACGCACTGGGACAAAGCCTCGGTAACCGTCGGATCACAGAGCGTGACGCTGGCGCCCAGCACGAGCTCGTCGGCACGGAGCTTTTCACGCATGCGGTTGATGTGTGTGCTGATCAAGGGCTTTCCTTTATGCATTCGTCTTATTTAGCGCCGGCGCCACTTCGCCGGCGAACAACTCCAGACTGCGCAGCCAGCGGTCGCGGTCGTCCCAGTCGTGCGCGGTCAGAATCAGGGAGCCGAAGGGGCCGATCTCCTCGCGCAATTCCAACAACCGCCGCGTGACATGCTCGGGGTCGCCGGCAATGATCACGTCGTCCATGAAATAATCGAGCGTGCAGTCGGCGTCGGCCTGCCGCGCGTCGCGCTTCCACATCGACACGCCCTGCGGCGCGGTCGCTTCCGTCAGGTCGAGAATATATTGAATGCACGAACCGAGCGAGTTGGTCTTGGCCAGCCGCCGCGCCTCGGCGGTCGAGTCGGCGACGAACACGTTGCGCACCACCGCCCAATCCGCCGGCGTCGCCGTGCGGCCGGCTGCGGCCGCGGCTTCGGCGTACGTCTTCCACTGGTCCTTGAGCACGCTCGCGTGAATCATGTGATGGCTAATGAAGCGGAAGCCGCGCTCGGCCGCTTTGGCCAGCCCGGCCGAGGCCCGGCTGATGCTGGGCACGTAAATCGGCGGATAGGGCTGCTGCAGCGGCTTGTGCAGGTAGCCGACGCCGAACTCCGGGTGCAGATGGTCTTTCATCTTCACCTGCCAGAAGCGCCCGCTCAGGTCGATCGGCAGCTTGCCTTCCCAAAGTTTGAGGATCATCTCGATCGACTCGGCGACCCGGGCGCCCATTTCGCTCGGCTGTGCGCCGAAGACCTCCATGTCGGTCGGAATGGCGCCAGGGCCGAAACAGACATTGAGCCGCCCGTGCGACATGTGATCGAGAAACGCCAACCGCCCGGCCACATGGGCCGGGTGATGGTACTGCAAGCAGACAGGCGCCGGACCGATGCGAATGCGCTTCGTCAGGCCGAGCACTTTCGCCAGGAAGATCTCGGGCATCACGATGTTCTCGACGCTCGACGAATGGTGCTCGCCGACCCAGAAATCGTCGAAGCCCAACTCTTCGCACTTCACGGCGAGTTCGAGATCTTCGTCGATGCACTGCGCCAAAGGCTTGGCCGGATCGTGGATCGGCATCACGAACATGCCCAACCGCAAAGCGTTCATGCGTCACCTCGTGCTTCGAGAAATCGCTCGACGTCGATCTTCAGCCGCCGGCCGTGTCGCTTCAAGCCTTCGAGCGTCGTCGGATCGACCGGAATGCCCTCTCGCTCGCGCCGGCGCATTGTACGAAATTCGAGTTCGCCCGGAACCAAAACTTCGGTAAATCCCGGCGCGGGCGCCGACGACTTCATATAGGCGATCGTTTCGTCGACCAGGCGGCGGAATTCTGCAAGAGGGCAGAACGCGGCAGGATCGATCGCCGTGAACCAGACGCCGTTGCCCCACGTAATCGGATCTTGACTGCTGACGCCGGCTAGCGCGCTGCCAAGAATCTCGACGAGCAGGCTCAGCGCAAATCCCTTGTGCCCCGCGGCGCCGCCCAGCGGCAGGATCCCGCCATGCGGCGGGCCGTAAAACTTGTTCGGGTCGTTGGTCGGTTGCCCTGCGGCATCGAGAATCCAGCCGTCGGGGACCGGCTTGCCCTGATTGCGATAGAAGCGAAGCTTCCCCTCGGGAGCGACCGAGGTGGAAAAGTCGGCCACGATCGGATCTCCGCCGGTGGGGATGGCATAGGCAATTGGGTTAGTGGATAGCCGTCCTTCGCGCCCGCCCCAAGGGAGTACGAAGTGGCCGTGCTGGGGCGAATTGCAACTCGCCAAGGCCACCAGCCCATGATCGGCGGCTAGCTGCACCCAAGCGCCGAGCCGGCCGACGTGGTTGCAGCGGCGCGTGATGACACAGGCCGTGCGCTGTTCGCGAACGATTTCGATCGCTGCTTGCACGACGTTCTCGGCGCCAACCGCGCCCAAGCCTTGGCCGCAATCGACGATCGCCGTCGCCGGACCGGTGCGTTCGACTTCAACAGGCGCAGTGGCCACGATCGCCCCTGCGGCAATGGCGTCGAGATACTCCGGTATCCGCAGCACGCCGTGCGAGTCGTGTCCCATCAGGCTGCTCGTGACCAGTGACGCGACCGTCGCCTCGGCCGAATGGTGCCCTGCTCCCGCCGCGGTGAACAAAGCGATACCCAGTTGCGAAACGGACTGCGATCGATAGTGTCGACTCATCAGTTATTTCGTCTCCGCCATCACGCGGCGCCGCACGTTACCTCAGGCTTTCCAGCCTGACGAACCTGCTTGAAATCTGCAAAAATTGCTATAGCCAGTCAGGCTGAAAAGCCTGACCTACGACGTCACCGCCTTGTTCAAAGCCGGCATCAGTTCCTTGGCGAACAGCTCCATGCTGTGGACCCAAGCGGCCTTGTCGTCCCAGTCGTAGCTCATCAACACCAGCGTGCCGAACGGACCCGTCTCTTCGACCAGCGCCAACAGCCGCCGCAAGACTTCGTCCACGTCGCCGGCGATGATCTGCTCGGTCATCAGGTAGTCGAGATTGCACTCGGCGTCGGGCATGTCGAGATCGCGCTTGTAGATCCGCCGGCCGAGGCCTTTGTCGAACAGTCCGCCGATGTATTCATAGTTGCGGCCCAGCGAATTGCCGCGGGCTCGCTTGACCGCCTCGCGCGTCGTGTCGGCCAGGAAGATCGACCGCGTGACCTTGAAGTCCGACCGCCGCGGCGTGCGGCCGGCAGCTTCGGCCGCGGCGGCGTAGGTCTTCCATTGATCGGCCACGACGTTGCCCGTGATCAGGCAGTGGGCGAACGGCTGATAGCCGCGCTGCCCGGCCATCTTCATCGTGAAGGAATTGCGGCTCATGCCGGGCATGGCGATCGGCGGGTGCGGCTTTTGCAGCGGCTGAGGGATGTAGCCGATCAGGCATTCCTCGTCGACGGTTTTCGCGAGCTTGAAGTTCCAGAACTCGCCCTGGTGCTCATACGGCGGGCCGTGCGACCAGAGATCGAGAATCGCGTCGAGCGCCTCGGCGACCATCCGCCCGCCGTCTTTCGGATCGACCCCGTACAGTTCCTGGTCGGCCGTGACGCTGCCGTTGCCGAAACAAAGGTTCAGCCGCCCTTTCGACAGGTGATCGAGAAATGCCAGCCGGCAGGCCACGTGGGCCGGGTGGTGCTGATTCAGGCAAACGGGCGCCGGGCCGAGCCGAATCCGCGACGTCTCGCCCAGCGCCCGGCCGATGAAGATCTCGGGCATCACGATCGTCTCGTACTTCATCGTGTGGTGCTCGCCGATCCAGAATTCCTTGAAGCCCAGCTTCTCGGCCAGCACGATCAGCTCCAGGTCTTCGTCGTACCCCTGGGCCAGCGGCTTGTCGGGCGCGTGGAACGGCATGATGAACATGCCGTAGTCGATCCTTTCGACGCCATGAGACATGTTGCGGCTCCGTTGGAGTAATTGATGGTTCAACGAACGGCGATCGGATTGCCCGGAGAGCCGGTCGCCCCTTTGAGACGCAGGGGGCTGAACACAAAGCAGAATTCATAAACCCGATCGGCCGCGAGCTGCTCCAGGTCGAGATTTTCCAGATGGTAGACGCCGTGCTTGGTCAGATTCCACTGGTGAACCGGAAACGCCAGACCTTCGCGCTCGTGCGGCACGGCTTCGATCGCCCAGGTGTCGGCGCCGATCATCGCGACTTTGCGATCGGTGAGGAACTTGGCCGCGGCCAGGCCGAGCCCCGGCTCGCCGACGCCGTACGCTTCGTTGTCCTTCATCCACAACTTGCCGTGCCCGGTGTGGATCAGCACCACGTCGCCGGGCTCGATCTTGAGTTTCGCTCGCTTCAGGCACGACTGCAATTCGTCGGGCGAAATCACGTGCCCGGCCGGCAGCCGGTCGCCGCCGCGCAGCGCGCAGACGTCGAGCAGAATGCCGCGCGTGAAGAACACGCCGACGTTCTCGACGCCGAGCTTTTTCAGGCCGTAGGGATCGCCAAACTGGGAAAGTTTGTTGCCATTGTAGAAATAGTCTTCGCCGTCGATCCGCATGCCGACGTGGCCCAGGCCGTCGAACTGCGTGCCGACCTGGCCGATCTCGCCGCTGACGAGCTCGTCGTTCGAGACGATCTGGTTCGACCCGCTGGGCAGCCCGGTCGGCAAGCCGGGGATCGTGAGGCTGAAGTGCCGCTTGCCGGGAATCGGCATGCCGTGCTCGTAGAGCCGCCCGAGCTGATAGAGCTGGCCGTTTTTGACGAGCTTCGCCGCGGCGACGACTTTTTCGGGCGTGAGCCGGTTCGCCGCGCCGCGCTGGTCGTCGGGGCCGAACTCCGACGGCCAGAACTTTTCGGGGGCGGCGTTTTCAATTTCGGCGTCTGGATTCGCGTAGCCGATGGCCCAAGTCGCGGCGCTGGCGACGAGGGCGCCGGCCGTGGCGCCGCAAACGACCTTCCGCCAACCGGCCGGATCAAACGAGCGCTTCATGAGGACTCCTCAGATGGCCGTAGACGCGGCATCCTGCCGCGTTCGTGCGGTAGACGCGGCATCCTGCCGCGTTCGTGCTCGCCTTGACGCGGCAAAAGCGGCAAGGATGCCGCTTCTACTCGTTCGGCTCTTCATTGCTGGAAGCCCGCTTCGACTGCATTGTATTCAGTTTTTTTCCCAACGCCACGGAAACGACGAGCGCCAGCACCACAATGCCCGCCATGCTGCCGACGATCAGCGTGCGGTTTTCGTTGTCCCAGTAACCTTTCAGCCCCAACGCCAGAAACACGACGGCTGAAACGGCGTTCAAGCCGCGCAGCCAGATGGGCGGCCAAAGGGCCGCCGGCAGCCAGCGGCGATCCATCCAGATCACCAGCAGGCAAATCAGTCCGCACGCCAACACCCCGGTGAACAGGTTGACCGGCGTCAAAATCGCCAATAGCAGCCGCGGCTTTTGCAGTTGAGCCGGCTCTTCGCCGCCGGCGGCATCGGAGACCATGGCTTGGGCGCCGACGCTGGCTTCTTCCGGAAACGCGACGGGGCTGGCCTGCCGCACGAACAGCCAGGCCAGGATCATGAGCGCCACCGGCGCGCACCAGCCCAACACGATCCGCCGTAGGCGCTTCGCGTGATCTTCCCGCCACTCGGCGAAGAACGAGCGGACGATTTCGTCGGAAATGATGCAAGCGATCTCGATCGTTCCGTAGAGCGTGCCGATCATCGTCAGAAACGCCCCCACGACGTACAGCGGCAGCAACAGCGGTTGAATCCGGGTCACGAAGCGGGCCTGCAAGTTGAGCAGGCTGTCCTCGTCCGGCACGACTTGTCCAGGGCCGAGAATCATCGCCCCCGAAACCACGAACACCGCACTGAAGGCCACGACCAGTGCGAAGCTGATCGCGCAGTCGATCAAGGGGGCGTTGATCCACTTGCGCACTTCGTGCTTCGGGTCGGCGGCGATTTCGGCAAGTTGCTCCGCCGTCGCCTGGCCCGGCAGCACGCCCCAACTCTTTTCCCGCAGCCATGAGGTATAGGCCAGGTAATCGAACCCGGCGCCGCCGAGCACGCCGACGTACCGCGTTGTTTCGACCCACACCGAGTGCCGGGCGATCTCGGGATACTTCTCTGGCAGCCAAGCGGGATATTCCAGCCGGGCGGGCAGCAGGCCCAATAGCAATTCGAGCCAATCGGGCTGATAGAGGATGAGCGTCAAGCCGGCGCAGAACACCAGCGCGAACACGACCCCCATCTGCACGCGTTCGAGCACCGAGTAGCCGCCGGTCGCGGAGAGGGCCAGCGCGGCCAACAAAATGCCGGCCCCCCAGACGTAATCCATGCCGCCATTGAGCACGTCGCGCGTGCCGGTGACCCACGACGTCAGGTTGCCGAGCACGCCCGAATGGAAGCTGATCCAGATCGGCATGCAGACGACCGACATCATCAACAGCATGATCGGCAGCCAGCCGCGCGGGCCCGGCAGCTCGATCATCCGCCGGTAAGGATGCACGCCGGTCAGAATCATGTGCCGGCTAGTGGCGATCACCAGCCCCCACTTCAACAGCAGGATCACCGCGAACACGAACAGGATGTGATAGCCGAACAACGCCCCGCCGCGCGTCGAAAAGATCAACTCGCCCGTGCCGATCGTCAGCGACGCGATGATGGCGCCAGGGCCGAACACTCGCACCCAGTCCCTTACCGACTTCGGCAACTGCGGGCGAGCGGTCATCGAAACCTTTCTTGACTCTTGGAAACACGGCGATCGTTCGGCCCACGATGATACACGGCCGAGAGCGGGCAAGCGAATCGGCGGGCGCGGCGCCGGGCGCCTGACCTCGCCCCCCCCGGCTCGGCTTCCGCTGCCATCGTCGCATGAATCGCCAAATACCGGCGATGTCAATCTACATTTTTTATGGAAAATATTGCGAATTTTGGTTCCGAGGAGTATGCTACCGGCGCTCTCGCGAAGAGAAATGCGATGGCGCGGCCGAGCTTCGCCGGGAGGCCCATGCACGTCACCGTTTTTCTCGCCGGGCGCCTGTGTCGGGGCTTGCAGACATGGACCCTTGCTCGAAGCCGTCGGTTTGCCGCCTGTTCTTTTCTTTCTGTTTCTTACGAGGGAACGCTTTATGTTGCGCAACCGTTTCCGGCGCCCGTCGCCCCGTTGCGGCAGTTCGTTTGCCCGGCGAGGCTTTACGCTCGTTGAATTGCTCGTCGTCATCGCCATCATCGGCATCCTGATCGCGCTGTTGTTGCCAGCCGTTCAAGCGGCGCGCGAGGCGTCCAGGCGATCGCAGTGCATCAATAATCTCAAGCAGCTTGGCATCGCGCTGCAGAATTATCACGACATCCATCACAAGTTCGCGCAGTGCTATTTCGGCCCCACGGCCAACGGCCCGCCCAACACCGGCCGCAGTTGGATGTTCGCAATTCTGCCGTTCGTCGAGCAGGCGAATTTACAGGCGGTGAGCAGCTATTACCTGCCGTTGGGCGCCGGAACAACGCCTGGCGCCGCCGGCTTTACGGTCAACACGCAGGTTTCGTTGACGGTGATCCCGGCCTTCTTGTGCCCCAGCGATACCAACCAGGGCGTCATGGGCAGCCGGTCCGACGGCGCCGGCACGCGGGCCGTCACCAATTACAAGGGCTGTTGCGGCAGCAACTGGGCCTGGGGCGATCCGGTCTGCCGCTATACGTTTCCCAAGGGCGGTTTCTGGCCGGGCAACGCCAACGGGCTCGACCGGGGTAACGGCATCTTCATGCGCAACTGGAGCAACCTCCAGGCCTGGGTGGCGATGCGCGACGTAGAGGACGGCACGTCGAACACGTTCCTCGTCGGCGAAGCCGTGCCTGCCTGGAGCGCGTGGACCTGGTGGTGGTATTCCAACGGCTCGACCGCCACTTGCGGCATTCCGTTGAATTACTCCTCGTTGGCCATTACGACCAGCGGCGGCACGAAGACGCTCGAAACCCAGTTGTGGGATTGGCACGACAATTATTCGTTCTTCAGCCGCCATTCGGGATCGGGGGCCAACTTCGTGTTTGCCGACGGACATACGACCTTCATCAACGATGATATCGACCTGCTCACTTACCGCTATCTGGCGAATCGAGGAGACAAGGTAGCGGCCAATATCACTCCCTGATCCGTGCGCGAGACGGCGGCGGCCAGTTCGCCGTCGGCCTTATCGTGCGGGCGGCATCGATTTACGAACCAGGATCGTTTATGCGCAGCACCGTTATTGCAGTTATCACGTGCGCCCTGTTGGCCTTGTCCCTCGGCGGCTGCGGCGCGCGCGGCAAAGCCAAAACGTACCCCCTCGCTGGCACGGTGACTTTCAAAGGCCAGCCGTTAGCCAATGCCGTCGTCACGTTCTTTCCGGCCAGTGGACGTCCGACCGCGGGGATCACCAATTCGGCGGGGGAGTTCACGCTTCCGACCGGCGCCGCGGCCGGCCCGTATCACGTGACGGTCGCCGAACCGTCCCCCGAGGCGAAACCAGACGATTATTCCCTCCCTCCGGAAACGCCCCCCCGCTTTCCGGCGAAGTACACCGATCCCAATCGATCGGGGCTCGATTTCGAGGTCAAACCGGACGCGGAAAACAAGTTCGCGATCGAGCTCAAGGAATAGCCGCCCGCGCATTGAAAAGTACAACTCGCCCGTGCCGATCGTCAGTGACGCGATGATGGCGCCAGGGCCGAACACGCGCACCCAGTCCCTTGCCGACTTCGGCAACTGCGGGCGAGCGGTCATCGAAACCTTTCTTTGGCTTGGAAGCGCGACGAACGTTCGGCTGCCGATCATACACGGCCGAGAGCGGGCAAGCGAATCGGAGCCAAAGCTGGCGGTCGCCGGCGGCCGGATGGTAGAATTCCAATGAACGCCGCTAACGTTCTCCGTTCGCCGTTGTTTGACCACGATTTGAGAGACGCGATCATGGCGATTGCCGACGCTCGTCCGCCAGTCGAAGCTGTTCTACGACCGTTCACGGCCGCCGATTTGCCTGAGCTGCCCCGAGATTTGCCCTCGGGGCCGGTCCGTTACGAGCTTGATAATGGGAGATTAATCGCCATGTCGCCTCCGGGGCACAAGCACGGGGACCTCGAATATCGAATTGCCAAGCGGCTGGGAGACGCGGTCGATCCGCAGCAATTAGGCAAGATTTACACCGGCGAAACGGGCATCTTGTTGTGGCGAAATCCCGATCGCGTGGTCGGCGCCGATATCGCCTTCGTTCGGCGCGAATCCTTGCCCGTGAAAGAATCTCGCGAGGGTTACCTGGAAACCATCCCCGATCTCGTCGTCGAAGTCGCCAGCAAGAACGACACCGCGCCGTATCTTGAGCGCAAGGAGAACGACTACTTGCAAGCCGGGGTTCGCATCGTCTGGGTGGCCGATCCCGACGCGAAGACGTTGACCGAACACCGGCCCAACGCCCAGCCTCGCGTCTTCGCCGAGACTGAAACGGTCTCGCTCCCGGAGATCATTCCGGGCTTGCAGTTGGCGCTGCAAGATGTGTTTGGCTCGTAGAGCGGGATGCGGCGCGAATTGGCGGCCGCATGCTCGCCAGCAGGTCACGCGCTACTCAAATATCAACGTCGCGATCAGGATTTCGGCTTTCGGATTCGCTTTCAGCAGCCTCTCGGGCGAGGCGCCGCCCAGCACGACGTCGGCGTTCTTGCCGATCATCGCAAACAGCGGCGCCTCGCCCGGCTTTCCGTGTTTCTCAGTGAACGGCGGCTCCTATTCGGAAGAGAGAATGGGCGTCCGGCTTCGCCGGACGGGATTTCAAAAGGCATGGCTCATCTAATCGCGAAAACACGAAAGAGCGAAAACACGAAACAGATAGACGAAATCCGCTTGCGAAAAACGGCGGCCTCACTGCAATCGCTTGGCTCTTCGATTGACTGATCGTTCCGCTCTATTCTTCCTCTCTTTTCGCGTTTTCGCCCTTTCGTGTTTTCGCGATTCCTTTCCTTGGCGAACTATCGAGAGGTCGCGGTCCAAAGATAGCGCCGGCGCCGCCTTCTCTAAGCGATCAACTCCTTGATCACCCGGGCGGGTTCCACGCCGGTCAACCGCTGGTCGAGCCCCTGATAGCGGAACGTGAACCGCTCGTGGTCGAAGCCCAGCAGGTTCAGCACGGTGGCGTGGAAGTCGTGGATATGGACCGGGTCTTTGACGATGTTGTAGGAGAAATCGTCCGTCTCGCCGTAAATCGCACCCGGCCGCGAGCCGCCGCCGGCCATCCACATCGTGTAGCAACGCGGGTGATGATCGCGGCCGTAGTTCTCGTGCGACAACCCGCCTTGCGAGTAGATCGTGCGGCCGAACTCGCCGCCCCAGATGACGAGCGTTTCGTCGAGCAGCCCGCGCTGCTTGAGATCCTGGATCAGGCCCCAACATGGCTGATCGACGTCGCGGCATTGGTCGGGCAAGCGGCCGGCGACGTTGGCGTGGGTGTCCCAATTGTTGTGATAGACCTGAATGAACCGCACGCCGCGCTCGATCATCCGCCGGGCCAATAGCGCCGTGTGCGCGAAGCTGCCCGGCTTTTTCGCCTCCTCGCCGTACAGGGCGTAGGTCGACTCCGGCTCGCTCGCGACGTTCGTCAGTTCCGGCACGCTCGATTGCATGCGGAAGGCCAGTTCGTATTGCTGAATGCGCGTGTGCGTCTCGGGATCGCCCACGACCTTGTAGTTCATCTCGTTGAGCGCGCGGATGCCGTCGAGCGTGCGGCGGCGAATTTCCGCGGGCACGCCCGGCGGGTTGTTGATGTACAAAATCGGGTCGCCGCCGGCGCGGAACGAAACGCCGGCGTGCTCGCCCGACAGATAGCCGCTCGACCAGAGCCGGGCCGAAATGGCCTGCACCTGTTCGGTGTTCGTCGGCTTGGCCACCAGCACCACGAACGAGGGCAGGTTGTCGTTAAGCGACCCCAGACCGTATGAAACCCAGGCGCCCAGGCACGGCCGCCCGGTGACCTGATTGCCCGTCTGCATGTAGCTGATCGCCGGTTCGTGGTTGATCGCCTCGGTGTGCATGCTGCGAATGAAGCACATCTCGTCGACCATCTTGGCCGTGTAAGGCAGCAATTCGGTGACCCACATGCCCGAGGCGCCATGCTGGGCGAACTTGAACTTGCTCGGCGCGATCGGGAACCGCTTCTGCCCGGAGGTCATCGTCGTCAGCCGCTGGCCCTGACGAATCGAGTCGGGCAAGTCCTTGTCGTACCACTCGTTCATCTGCGGCTTGTAGTCGTACAGATCCATCTGCGGCGGACCGCCGACCATGTGCAGGTAGATCACCTGTTTGGCTTTGGGCGCGAAGTGCGTGAGCGCCGCCTTCGCCGCTTCCGAGGCCTGCGCGGCGCCGCGATCGGCGCCCAGCAACGCGGCCAGCGCCGCAAAGCCGACGGCGTTCGCCCCTCGGCTGAAAAACTGCCGCCGCGTTTCGTAACGAACGTATTCTTCGAAGGGGCTCATGGCGATTCCTCGGCTATCTTAAGCTCAGATTCGTAGGGTGGGGCGCAGCCCCACGCGCTAATCCGCGGCGGACTCAGACGTGGGGCTACTTGTTCTCTCGCGTTCACTCGGCCATCGTTGTACCCGTATTATAGGTCGTGGTCATTTATTGCCGGAAAGTTCGCTGGGATGCAAGGCGAGATAATCGCGCACTTCGAACTGCATGCGGTCGACCTCCGCCAAAAAGCCCGAGGCCGACAGGCGGTAGGTCAACGGGCTTTTCTCCACTTTGCGCAAGTGGGCGATTTGGGCCTGGAAGTGCCGGATGCGTTCCTGCGTTGCTTCGAGTTCCTGGTCGTTGGTAATCATGGGTTCTCTGCAATAATTTCAACAATGCCGCGCGAGCCGCCGCCGCGTTTCACCTGCCAATATTCTACGGCTGCTTGCTCGCCTTCCAAGCAGCCCAGTTGCCGAAGCCAAAAAACGCTTGCGCCGAATTGGTCCTGGGCCGCGACATGGTCGAACAGCCGCCGTGCTTCTCTGTTGAGCTGAGCAGGGTCAAACGCATTGTCCATGACGAGGAAGACATCGACATCGTTAGGATGCTCTTCGGCGGTGACAAAAGGATCCGAAAACGACAAATCGCTGAACATGGCCCGTTCTGTAAGCCACGTCATATATCCGGTTGAGGCGGAGCCCAAGCCCTATCCGACCGGCGCCGCGCGAACCAAACCGTTCGAGGATTTCCGCCAACGACGCCTGATGAACGCCGACCGGAAGATCGCCTTCGTCGTCAAAGTTTGCCAAGGGCACGTTTCACCGCTCCGCTCAACGCTAACGCCTTTCTGCTGGCCTGCACCGGTTGGGGGCGCTACTTGTTCAACGCTTCATCCAAATTCATCACTTCATTCGTCAACATCGTCCAGGCAGCCAAAGCCGCAGGATCGAGCGAGGCGTCGGGCTTCGATTCACCGACGGCGATCAACTGCCGGGCATCCTGGTCATGCGCCTGGTAAAACGCCGACAGGTCGGCGAGCGAAGCTTGCACCGCAGGCAGCTCTTCGGCGCTCCAGGGCCGCGCGAGCAACCGCCGGGCCAACAAGTCGAGCCTGCTTTCGACCGTCTCGCCGCCTTGCTTGAGCACGATTTCCGCCAAATGCCTGGCCGCCTCGACGAATTGCGGATCGTTGAGCGTCACCAGGGCTTGCAGCGGCGTGTTCGTCCGCTCGCGCCGAACCGTGCAAACTTCGCGGCTGGGGGCGTTGAACACATCCATCGAAGCCGGCGGGGCGCTGCGTTTCCAGAATGTATACAGGCTGCGGCGGTAGAGGCTCTCACCCTGGTCGTGCCGGTAATCGCGCGTGTTGCTGCCGATCATCGCCACCGCTTCCCAAACGCCGTCGGGCTGATACGGCCGCACGCTCGGCCCGCCGACCTTCTCCGACAACAGTCCGCTCGCCGCCAAGGCGTAGTCGCGCACCATCTCGGCGTCCATGCGGAACCGCGGTCCGCGCGAGAGCAACCGGTTGCCGGGATCTTTTTCCAGCTTCTCGGGTGTCGTTACCGCCGCTTGCCGATACGTCGCCGAAGTGACGAGCAGCTTGAAGAACCGCTTCACGTCCCAGCCCGACTCGCGGAATTCGACCGCCAGCCAATCGAGCAACTCGGGGTGCGAAGGCAGCTCGCCGCTGACGCCAAAATCGCCGGCCGTCCGCACGATGCCCGTGCCGAACGCTTCCTGCCAGAAGCGATTGACCGTGACTCGGGCCGTCAGCGGGTGCTCGGGCCGCAGCAGCCATTGGGCCAGTCCCAAACGGCTCTTGGGCAACTCCGAAGGCATCGGCGGCAGCGCGTTGGGCGTGTCGGCGTTGACTGCGTCGCGGCGTTTATCGTATTCGCCGCGGAACAACACGTAGGCCATTGCCGCTTCGCCGCGCTCTTGCATCACGTGCGCGATCGTGCCCCGCGACTTGATCGCGGCCTGCTCTTGCTCCAACGCCGCGACCTTGACGGTCAGCTCCTGCGTCGGCTTGTCGAGCTCGTCGAGCCACCAGGCGTACAGTTCGTTTTGCTCGGCCTCGCTCCGGTCGCCGGCCGGTTTGCCCAGCAGCCACAAGGCCCGCGTCGATTCGGCTAGCTTCTGCACATCAAGCGTCGCCAGCGCGCGGCCGTAGATCCGCACGTCCTGAATCGAAAGATCGTTCAGCCGCGAGCCCGTGTGGCGCTGCGCGATCTTCAGCGGCACGCTGGTGCGGATCGAACTCTTCAGGACATCGGCCTGCGTACCCGTCGGTTGCGGCACGCCATTGATGAAAATCTGCACGCCGGCGGCCTTGCCCGAGCCGTTGTAGCTGACGAAGACGTGCGTCCATTCGCCGGCCTTGATCGGGTTGTTCGAGACGACCTTCAGCGCGTCGTCGGGCCAGTGGCGGACGATGTGCGTGCCGGGGCGGCCGTTTTCCAGCCACAAGTCCCAGCCCGGATAGCCGTTCTGGTCGTCCATCCGGGCGAAGAGGGCGCCGCTTTGGTCGATCCGCGGCACGTTGATCCAGGCGCCGAACGAAAACGCCTGGTCCTTCTCGAAGTCGCCTGCGTCGGCCAATTCGATCGAGCCGCCCGGCTGGCTTTGAAACGCCTGCGCGGCGGCGTGGCCGGGCTTCCAGGCGAAGCCGTCGTTGAGCGAAAGCGACCTGGGCTGCCCGTCGACGGTTACGGCCAGAGTGTTGCCGGCGCCTTCGCTCAGTTTGGCGTGCAGCTTCAAACCGTCGCTGGGAATCATGGCGGCCAGCGCCTCGGCCGAGGCGGTCGCCTGCCAAGCGTCGAATTCGCCGCGGGCCGCGCTGCGGCGCTGTTCGGCCTTCAGGCGCGCCTCGGCCAGCGCGACGCCCGAGGCATCCCAGCGCTCGCGGTCTTCGCCGCGCGGCACGAACACGGTAGGCGGCGTGTCTTTGATGTTGCCGTCCATCGCGTTTTGCGGGGTGTTGTTGAAGAAGGCCGCCAACTCGTAAAATTCGCGCTGGGTCAGCGGGTCGAACTTATGGTCGTGGCAGACGGCGCAGTTGGCCGTGATGCCCATCCAGACCTGCGAGGTCGTCTCGGTCCGATCGCGAGCGTAGAGCACGAGGTACTCTTCGGGAATCGTGCCTCCTTCGTTCGTGGTGATGTTGCAGCGGTTGAAGCCCGAGGCGATCTGCTGCTCCAGCGTACGATTGGGAAGCAGGTCGCCGGCGAGTTGCTCGATCGTGAATTGATCGAACGGCAGATTGCGGTTGAAGGCGCCGATCACCCAGTCGCGATAGGCCCAGATTTCGCGGTAATTGTCGAAGTGAATTCCGTGCGTGTCGGCGTAGCGCGCGACGTCGAGCCAATAACGGCCGCGGTGTTCGCCCCAGTGGACCGAGCTCATCAATTGGTCGACGAGTTTTTCATAGGCGTCGGGCGCAGCGTCGGCGACGAAGACTTCCACGTCTTTGGGGTCGGGCGGCAAGCCGGTCAAATCGAGACTCAAGCGGCGGGCCAGCGTGCGGCGGTCGGCTTCGGGCGCCGGCTGTAAACCGTGCCGTTCGAGCTTGGCCAGCACGAAGTTGTCGATGGGGTTGCGAACCCACGCGGAGTTCCGCACCTGCGGCAACGGGGGCCGCACCGGCGCAATAAACGACCAGTGCGGCTGATACTCGGCGCCGGCGGCCAGCCACTGCCGCAAAGTCTCTTTCTGTTCGGCCGTCAATTGTTTTTTGGTCGCCGGCGGCGGCATCTGCTCGTCAGGATCGGTCGACAAGATGCGCCGTATCAACTCGCTTTCGTCGGCCTTGCCGGGCGTGAAGGCGCCTGAATCGATCGCGGCCTCGCGCTGGTCGAGCCGCAAATCGGCTTTGCGAGCCGCGCTGTCGGGGCCATGGCAGGCGAAGCAGTTTTCCGACAAGATCGGGCGGATATCGCGGTTGTATTCGAGCGGCTCGGCGGCGCGAGCGACAGGGAAGCCGATGAAAACGAACGCCAAGGCCGTGACGGCGCTGGATGCGCTGGCGGACGCGCGATTCGTCATGCGATGCTTGCAGGGGCGAACTTTCATCGGTCGTTTCCTTTCAGACTTTCGCGGGCCGCGTTGGTGCGGCCCATCGCGACGCTAGCAGTCGGTTGCTTGGCGAGCGGCTTCGCCGCGGTTTCCGCGAGAACTCGGCCCCAATATTTAGCGCCAGAACGGATGTGCTGCGACATCAATCGGGCGGCTTGCCGCCGATCGCCGGCGATCAAGGCTTCGATGATCGCCAGGTGTTCGTGCGATTCTTCGGCCAGCCGCTTGAGGTCGTTGTGGGCCTGATCGTGCTCCCAAGAAACGTCGCGGAACGCGCGAAACAACGTTTTGAGCCGGCCGATTTCGTTGGCCAAAAACGCATTGCCGCACGAACCGGCGATCAGGTCATGCAAGCGGCTGTCCAAGCGTCGGGCCTCTTCGAGAAATCGCGGCCGCTGACGCGATCTGACCGAACCCAGGCGTTTGAAATCCGCGGCCAGTTCTTGCAGTTCGGCGGCATTAATGCGGCCGCACGCGCGGCGCACTGCTTCGCATTCCAGGGCCCGTCGCACTTGGCAAATCTCGCGCACGTCCTTGGGAGTGACGCGGCGGACCACCGCGCCGCGGTTCGGCAATAGGTCGATCATGCCGGTAGCCGCCAAGGAAACGAGCGCTTCGCGAATCGGCGTGTGGCTGACGCCGAAGCGATCGGCCAAAGCTTGCGTGGCCAGGCGTTGCCCGGCTCGCAACTGGCCCTGAAACACCTCGCGCAGCAGTGAGGCGACGATCGCCTGCCGACGCAGTCCATGGTCGCATTCCAGTCGTCGAATTTCGGAAGGCCTTAACATCGGAAGTCCCGTGCCGGATCTTGCGGTGTTTTACGTCAGTAGCGGGGTGGAAAGCGATGCAGAGCGTGGGGCGATTCTGATTCGCCCAGGCTGGCTAACAGAGTTTGGCTGGTTGCCCCCAGGCAAGGCGGGGTCGCCGAGGCCGTCCGCTTGCAACGCGGTCGGCAATCATTCGGCGTTGGCTGGTGAAACCCAGCTTAGCGACCAGATTCTATAGAATCAAGTGGCGATTCTGCAGAACGGCGAATTCGCCGGGAAAACGTCTCTCGGGGACGAAATGCGCACACTTTCCGGCGCAGTCGGCCCCGCTACGCTCCCTGTCGCCCCTCCTGACGCGCGCCTCGGCCGCCTGATCGCCGCCTAGCCTTCCCTTCCTGACGCTACGCGCGACGAGATACTCGCCCTCGTCGATGCCGTAGCTCCTCCCCATTTTGACGAGCAGCCGGGGGCGCGTGCATGAACCGGCCGGCCCTTTCCTCGGGCCGGCGGCTGCAACCCTTCGCTCGGAGACTCTTCTGGCCGAGGGCTCGCTCGCTGATCCCGTGAAGCCTGACCACTCCGGCCGTCTCGTCGCGTCGGGGCCCTCCCTCCCAGTGGTCAGGAGATTTTTTCTGACTCTATCGGATTGCAGGTGTGTGGTTTCTTAAGCCCATCAGTGAGGTTGACGCCATGAGGTTGTGGAGCCAATGCTCATGGTAGCGTTTGCCGTTGAGTCGATGAGCCGGACTGTCATG
>Ga0307374_10004045_pt1 | contig 24639 bp, 23 predicted proteins | sample OX3MG_FD_202532 | JGI IMG/M metagenome (GOLD analysis project Ga0307374, IMG submission 202532) | Soil microbial communities from Risofladan, Vaasa, Finland - OX-3 | ecosystem: Environmental > Terrestrial > Soil > Coastal area > Acid sulfate soil | place: Finland: Risofladan, Vaasa | collected... | reverse complement strand
TCGGCATGGCCAGGGCGAATGCACCACGGAGACTGCCGGGATCCGCATCGGCCGGGTTCGTCGCGCCGATCGTCTTGCGGCACGTCGCAATCGCGCCTTCGCCTTCGAGCACGAGCGCGAGCGTCGGCCCCGACGTGATGAACGCGACGAGCTCGCCGAAGAACGGCTTCTCGGCGTGCTCGGCGTAGTGGGTCTCGCCGAGCTCGCGACTCGCAGTCAGCAGACGGGCAGCGCGCAGCTTGAGGCCGCGGCGCTCGAAGCGCGCGAGGATCTCGCCGGCCAGGTTCCGCTCGACGGCATCCGGCTTGGCGAGGATGAGAGTGCGTTCGAGGGCCATGCGGCCGGGGAGCCTACCCGGAACGCTGGCGCCGCGGCGGAGGCTGCGCCTCGGCGAGGTTGGTGGCGCCGCCGTCGTGCTCGATCGTCGTCTCGCAGTACGGACACACCTGCCACAGGGTCTCGAGCGGTCGATGGCAGTTCGTGCACGCCTGCCGCAGCTTGGTGGTGCAGACGGGGCAGACCAGGAATTCCTCGTCGACCGAGGCCCGGCAGACCGGGCAGTGCAACTCGCGACCACCGAGCCGCCTCTCCATCGCCCTGATCTCGAGCTCGCGCTCGCGCACGTCCTCCAGGTACTCGGGCGGGCGGAACAGCATGTAGATCAGCGGCCCGGCGAACGGAACGACGCCGAGCACCGTCGACACCCACACGAGCATCGGGTCCTCGATGCGCCGCCGCGCGTCCTTGTAGATCCAGTACACCGTCGCCGCCCAGAAGACGAGCACGAAGAAGATCGCGAGGTTTCGCGTCACGTACCACGTCGACGAATGGAAGAAATTGGTCACGCTGCCGATCGCGACGATCACAGGAGGATCCTCCCTAGTCCGTAGCCCGCCGCAAACGCGAGCGCGACGAAGAGCGCCAGGAGAAAGAGTGCGAACAGAAAAACGCTGATGCGTTCACCGGGCCTCGTCATCGTATGCATTTCACTTGTCATCGGTCAGGTCGGCAAGCAGGTAAAGCGAACCGGTGACGAGGACCCGCGGCCCGAGCGAGCGCGCCAGCCGAAGCGCCTCGTGCGGATCGTCGGCCGTCTCCACCGTCTGGAACCAAGTTCGCGCTCGAGCCGCAACCTCCCCCGCCGGCAGCGCACGGTCGTTCGACGAGCGCGTCGCGACGAATGCCTGCCCGGCCCGCGCCAAGCGCTCGAGGATGCCGTCGGCGTCCTTGTCGCGGAGCAGCGAGGCGACCACGACGTAGTCGAGCGGCTTCGGCAGCCGTTCGAGCAGCCAGTCGGCGGCCTCCGGCGTGTGCGCGCCGTCGCGCACCTCGTTGCCCCGGATCTCCAGCCTCCCGGGCAGCGCAGCCTCCGCCAGGGCCCCGACAGGCCGGCCGAGGAATGCCTCCGCCGCCTCGAGGGCGCCCCCGATCCGCACCTCCCGCCCGGGAACGAGGCGGGCGAACTCGCCGTCGGGCAGTACGACGATCGAGCGGGGAGCCGCGACCGCGAGCTTCTCGGCAGCGATCTCCTCGCGCGTGCCGCCGAGCACCTCGGTGTGTTCCAACGCCACGTTCGTCAGGAACACGACCGGCGCGTCGATCACGTTGGTCGCGTCGTGGCGCCCGCCGAGCCCTGCCTCGATCGCCGCAGCCTGAACACCGCGCGCCGCAAAGTCGGCGAAGGCCGCGGCGGTGAGCGTCTCGAACTGCGTTGCGCCGACCGCCACCGCGTCGGCCCGCACACGCTCGACGGCCCGCTCGAATCCGGAAGCATCGGTCTGCAGGCGCTCGTGCCAGCCCGACACGTGCGGCGAGGTGTAGGCGGCGCCCCCGATCGTCGCGGCGATCCGGCGGGCGGCCGTCGACTTGCCCTTCGTGCCGACGACGTGCACCGAGCGGTAGGCGCGCTGGGGGTCGCCGAGTCGCCGGAGCAGCTCGATCATCCGCTCGGTGCCGAAGCCCTCGGTGGGCCAGGGACTGAGCGTCTCGAGCCAGTCAGTCGCCGATTGCATCGAGCTCGCGGAGATACCGCTCGAGCTTCTCCCGCTCGGCCGCGACGACCTCGGCGGGCGCGTTCTGCACGTACCGATCGTTTGCGAGCATTGCTTCGGCCCGTGCGATCTCGTTGCGCAGGCGCTCCCGCTCCGCGTCCGCGTTCCCAGTCACCTTCGCGCGCTCCGGCTTCACGACCGCGTTGAAGATGCGCCGCTCCTCGCCCTCGAGCGCCGGCACGATGCCCGAGCGGCGGAACATCTGGGCGAGGTCTTGCACGCGCTCGAGGGCGCCCGCCTCCGACTCGTCGCCCGCCTCGGGCCACGGCGCGACGATCAGCCGGGTCCTGCGGCCGGGCAGGTACGACCAGATCTCCTCGGTCACGTGCGGCATCACCGGATGCAAGAGCTTCAGCAGCCGCTCGAGGGCGGCGGTCGCCGTCGCGCGCGCGCCGGCGTCGCCGTCGTAGAGGCGGACCTTGATCGCCTCCAGATACCAGTCGCAGAAGTCGTCGAACGTCAGGTGATAGAGCTCGTCCATCGTGTGCGCGAAGTCGAACTCGCCGAGCAGCCGCTCGACTTCGCGTTGCACCTGCGAGAGACGGGCGAGGATCCAACGCTCCTCGAGCGACGACGGCCGCTCGGCGGGCGCGGCGCCCCCGCACGCGGTTACGATCAGGCGCGCAGCGTTCCAGAGCTTGTTCGAGAGCTTGCTTCCCTCCTCGAGCGCGGAATCCGAGAAGCGCACGTCCTGCGTCAGCGAGTTCTTCATCAGCCCGTAGCGTGTGGCGTCGGTCCCGTACTGCTCGATCAGCTCCAGCGGGTCGATGCCCGTCTTGAGCGATTTCGACATCCGCCGCCCGTCGCGCGCGAGCACCGTCGTGTGGATCACGATGTCGCTGAACGGGATCTCGCCCAAGAGCTCGAGCCCGGAGAAGATCATGCGGTTCTCCCAGAGACGGATGATCTCGCGCGCCGTCGTCTGGAGATGGCCCGGATAGAAGTACGCGAGGTCGTCCGTCTCCTCGGGCCAGCCGAGCGTCGCGAACGGCCAGAGCGCAGATGAGAACCAGGTGTCGAGCACGTCGGTCTCGCGCGTCAGCTCGGTCGAGCCGCACTCTGCGCACGCCGGCGGCGTTTCCTCTTCGACCGTCAGGTGGCCGTCGGGGCAGGTCCAGACGGGGATCTGATGCCCCCACCAGATCTGCCTCGAGATGTTCCAGTCGGGCGCGTTCTCGAGCGAGTCGATCGCGAAGCGGTGCTGGCTTTCGGGGTGGAAGACGATCTTCCGCTCGCGCAGCGCCTGGAGCGCGGGCTGCTTGATCTCGTCCATGGCGCACCACCACTGCAGCGAGATGCGTGGCTCGATGCGCGTCTTGCAGCGCTCGCACACGGCGACGCTGTGCCGGTAGTGCTTGCGGCCCTCGAGCTGGCCGCGCTCCTTGACCCAGTCGAGGATGCGCTCCTCCGCTTCCTTCTGCGTAAGGCCCTCCAGGCCCTCGGCGGTGACGCGGCCGTCGGGCCCGATGCAGCTCGGCTCCGGCAATCCGTGATCGCGGCCGATCGCAAAGTCGGTCGGGTCGTGTCCCGGGGTGATCTTCAGCGCGCCGGTGCCGAACTCGCGCTCGACGCGCTCGTCGGCGATCACCGGCACACGGCGCTCCACCCAAGGCACGATCACCTCGCGGCCGATCAGATGCGTGTAGCGGTCGTCATCCGGATGGACCGCGACGGCGACGTCGGCGGGAATCGTGGCGGGGCGAACGGTCGCGATCGCGATGTACCCGTCGCCGTCCGCGAGGGGATAGCGAATCGTCGAGAGCGTGTCGTCGACGTCGTGGTGCTCCAGTTCCAGGTCGGAGAGCGACGTCTCGTGGTGGGGGCACCAGTTGATGATGCGGTTCGCGCGGTAGATCCAGCCACGGCGGTAGAGGTGCACGAAGAAGTGCATCACCGCGCGGACGTACTCGTCGTCCATGGTGAACCTGGTGCGCCGGTAGTCGAGCGATGCGCCCATGCGGCGGAACTGCACGAGGATCTTGCCGCCGTACTCGTGCAGCCAAGCCCAGACTCGTTCCTCGAACGCCTCGCGTCCGAGCTCCTGGCGGGACGTGCCCTCGGCGAGGAGCACGTTCTCGACGACGTTCTGCGTCGAGATCCCGGCGTGGTCGTAGCCCGGCTGGAAGAGCGTGTTGAACCCCTGCATCCTCTTCATGCGGATCACCGTGTCGCCGATCGCCAGCTGGAGCGCGTGACCCGTGTGCAGCTCGCCAGTCACGTTCGGCGGCGGATGCGCGTCGACGTACGGCGTACGTGACGGATCCGGGTCGGCGTTGTAGAGGCCCTCGGCCTCCCACGTCTCCTGCCAGCGCTCCTCGACACCGCGCGGCTCGTATCTGGGCAGCATCTCGCTCACGGGCGGCCCATGCTACGCGTGCGAGGGATCAGGTCAGGCAGCGACTATGCCGATCAGTATGCCGGCGATGCTACGCCCACGCCAGGACTTTCCCACTCCGCTGTTCAAGATCGCCGTGCCGCTCCTCGTGCTCGCGGCAGCGGCGCTCGTCGTCTATCTCGCGACCGCATAGCCCTGCATGCCGCGCGCGTTCGCTGCGGCGAGGAACTGGTCGCCGTCACGTGCCACCGCACTGACGCGCCCGAGCTCCCACGGGCCGGTCACGTGCACGTCGTGGCCACGGCGGCGGAGCTCCGCGATCGCGGCGTCGCCGAAGCGTGACTCGACCGCCAGCGAGCGTGGTGCGAACCCGCGTGGATGGAACGACGAGATCAGATGGTCGGTGTGCCACTCGGGCGCGTCGATCGCCTCCTGCAGGTTGAGCCCGCGGTCGACATGCCGCACCAGCATGTGCAGAGCCCACTGCTCCTGCTGGTCGCCGCCCGGCGTGCCGTAGGCGAGCCACGGCTCGCCGTCGCGCAGCACGAGCCCCGGCGAGAGGGTCGTCCGCGGGCGCGTGCCCGGTCGAAGCGACGAAGGCAGGCCCTCCTCGAGCCAGAACATCTGTGCCCGCGTGCCGAGCGGCCACCCGAGCGCCGGAATCGTGGGCGAGCTCTGCAGCCAACCGCCGCTCGGCGTCGCCGAGATCAGGTTCCCGAACCGGTCGGCCACGTCCAGGTGGACCGTGTCGCCGCGGGTCGGCTCGCCGCCGCCAAGTAACAGACTGTTACGAGCTCCGGCCTGGGGCAGCCGCCCGAGCCCCGGGCGGAGCTCGCCGCTCGCCTCCTCGCCGATCAGGGCCCGGCGCCCTGTCGCGTACTCGCGCGAGAGCAGGCGCTCGAGCGGCACGTCCACGTCGCCGTAGTTCGCATCGCGGTCGGCGAAGGCGAGCTTCGCCGCCTCGGTCGTCAGGTGCACGAGGTCGACCTCGCCGAGCGCGGCCACGTCGAAGCCTTCGAGGAGCCGCAACTGCTGGAGCCCGGCGGGCCCCTGCCCCCACGCCCCGGTCTTGCAGACGGTGAGCCCGCGGTAGTCCACGGTCGCAGGAGGTTCGAGCGTCGCGCGCCAGGCGGCGAGGTCGCCGCCGTCGAGGAACCCGTCCTCCGTGCGCACGAAGCGGTCGATCTCCTCGGCAATGAAGCCCTCGTAGTAGGCGCTGCGGGCTCCCTCGACGGTGCCGCCCGACTCGTCCAGCAGCCGGCGCCACGTCGCGGCGAGCTGCGGGTTCCGGAAGGTCGAGCCCGGCCTGGGCGCGGGCAGGTAGAGCGCCGCCGACCCCGGCCAGCCGCGAAGCAGGGGCTCGACGCGCTCGATCGTCGCCGTGATCCCCGCGACGACCGGGTAGCCGTGCTCGGCGTAGCCGATCGCATACGCGAGCACCTCGTCGAGCGTCCAGGTGCCGAACTGCTCGAGCAGGAGCAGGAAGCCCCCGAACGAGCCCGGCACGCACGCAGCCTCGACGCCGACCCCCGGTACGAGGGCGTGACCACGGGCACGGAACGCGGCGATCGTCGCAGCCGCAGGCGAAACGCCCTGCGCGCAGAGCACGAGGGGCTTCGCGGCGTCGGCCGGCCAGAAGACCGCGGGCAGGTCGCCGCCGGGCCCGTTCAGGTGCGGCTCGACAACCTGCAGCACGAACCCGGCTGCGCACACCGCGTCGAACGCGTTGCCGCCACGCTCCAGAACCGCCATACCCGTCTGCGTCGCGATCCAGTGCGTCGACGCGACCGCGCCGAACGTCCCGCGCAGCTCGGGGCGGGTCGTGAGCCTCAGGCGCGTACCCAGTCCGAGCCGACGTGCTCGAGGATCGTCGTCAGCAGCGTGAACGAGTGCATGACGTGCTCGTGGGCGAGCTCGCGGGCACCGGCGATCGACCCCGCGACGAGCGCCTGCCGGATCGCGCGATGCTCTGCCTGGTTCCGCTCGTAGAGACGCTCGAGCTCGTCGTCGACCGGGGCCCACACCGCCGGCCCCGAGAACGTGCGGCGCGCGGCCTTCGAGACCGACTCGATGTACGGCACGTCGGCCACCCGGTAGATGACGTCGTGGAACGCGTGGTTGGCGCGCATCCAGTCGGACATCAGCAGGCGGCGGCTGCCGCCCGGCTCGTGCGAGCGCACCTCTTTCGTCAACCGGGCAAACCGCTTCTCGCACTCCTCGAGCTCGACGAGCGCCTCCGGGGTCATCTTTGGCGCCGCGATCTCCGTGACGAGCGCCTCCAGCTCGGCGCGGACGAGGAACGCCTCGCGCAGGTCGTCATGCGTGAGCGTTCGCACCTTCACGCCTTTGTTCGGCTCGAACGAGACGAGGCCCAGGGCCGCAAGACGTCTCAGAGCCTCGCGAACCGGTGTCCGCGACACACCAAAGCGCTCCGACAGCTGCTCCTGGCGCAGCACCGACCCGGGGGCGAGCTCTCCCGAGACGATCGCCTCCTCGATGACGACCGCGATGTCGTCGGCCTTGGTGCTTTCGAGACTCATACCCGCTCCGCCGCCGGCGAAACCGGCGGCTCCACTCCTTGTTCGTCTCCGTCGAGCCTACGACTCATGGCAACCGATCGTACGCCGAGACCGTGAGGAAGTCCTTCAGCGGGACCGACAGCGCGACCTCCGCAAAGACCTCTTTCGCGGCGTCTGCAGCTTCGATCTTTGCGATCTCCTCGCGCACGCGCGCCTCGTCGAAGCGCCCGGACTGCACCCACGACCACACCTGTGCACGGGAGATCTCGGCGGTGGCCGCGTCCTCCATCAGGTTGTCGATCGCAGCGGCTCCGACCCCCTGCAGCCAGGCATCGACATACCGGACACCGACGCTGACGTTCACGCGCAGGCCGTCATCGGTGATCTCACTGCCGGGAATCTCGAAGTCGACGAGCTGTGCCTCGGTGACATGGACGTCGTCGCGCTTGCGGTCGACCTGGTTCGGACGGTCACCCAGCACCGCGTCGAACTCCGCCATCGCGACCGGCACGAGGTCGGGATGCGCGACCCAGGTGCCGTCGAACCCGTCACCGGCCTCACGGCGCTTGTCCTCGGCCACCTTGGCGAGCGCGACCGCGTTCACCTCGGGGTCGCGACGCGACGGGATGAAGGCGGCCATGCCGCCGATCGCGTGTGCCTCCCGGTGATGGCAGGTCTGCACCAAGAGCTCGGAGTAGGCGCGCATGAACGGCACGGTCATCGTCACCTGCGCCCGGTCGGGCAGCACGGCGCCCGTCTTCTTGATGCAGCTGAAGATGTAGTCCCAGCGGCCGGCGTTGAGCGCGCACGAATGGTCGCGCAGCTCGTAGAGGATCGCGTCCATCTCGTGCGAGGCGAGGATCGTCTCGATCAGCACGGTGCATTTGACGGCCCCGTGCGGCAGGCCGAGCTCGGTCTCGGCGAGTGCGAACGCCTGCGCCCAGAGGCGTGCCTCTTCGTGCGACTCGAGCTTCGGCAGATAGAAATACGGCCCGGTGCCGCGGTCGAGCTGCTCGCGCGCGTTGTTGAAGACGACGAGCCCGAAGTCGAACAGCGACCCGCTGACCGGCGCCCCGTCGACCTCGTGATGGCGCTCGAGCAGATGCCAGCCGCGGGGGCGGATCATCAGCGTCGCCGTCTCGTCGTTCAGCCGGTAGCTCTTCTCGCCGGTGTCGAGCTCGATCGTGCGCCGCACCGCATCGTGAACGTTGCGCTGCCCGTCACGAACGTTGTCCCAAGTCGGGGAGTTGGCGTCCTCGAAGTCGGCCATGAAGACCTTCGCCCCCGAGTTCAGGGCGTTGATCATCATCTTGCGCTCGACAGGGCCGGTGATCTCGACCCGGCGGTCCTGCAGGTCGGCCGGAGCCGGAGCGACCGCGAAGTCCTCCGGCGCCCAAACGAACTGCGGCTTCTTCCCCCGGCGCGCGTCCCTCGCCGCGAGCAGTCGCTCGCGCTCGGGATTCAGCTCGCGGTGGAGACGATCGACGAACTCGATCGCCTCCCGCGACAACACGTCCGTTTCTACGCGAATTGCGATTCCTCCGTCGAACCGTGGAGGGCCAGCGTGGATGAATCCTTCGACACGGCCTGCATCACCTTGTCAAAGTACCCCGCACCGACCTCGCGCTGATGCCTCGTGGCGGTGTAGCCGTCATGCTCGAGCGCGAACTCGCGTTCCTGGAGCTCGACGTACGCGCTCATCCCGCGATCGCGATAGCCGCTCGCGAGCTCGAACATGCCGGCGTTCAGCGAATGGAAGCCGGCGAGCGTGATGAACTGGAAGCGGTAACCCCAGTCGCCAAGCTGCTGCTGGAACCCCGCGATCTGCTCGTCCGACAGCGCCTTGCGCCAGTTGAAGGACGGCGAGCAGTTGTAGGCCAGCGGCTTCCCCGGGAACTTCTCGTGCATCGCCTGCGCGAACTCGCGGGCCTCGCCGAGATCGGGGGTCGCCGTCTCGAACCACAGCATGTCCGCGTACGGGGCGTACGCCAGCGACCTGGCGATCGCGCTGTCGAGCCCGTCGTTGACGTTGAAGAAACCCTCGCTCGTGCGTTCGCCGGTGGTGAACGCGATGTCGCGCTCGTCGATGTCGGACGTGAGGAGCGTTGCGCTCAAGGCGTCGGTGCGCGCGATCAGTACCGTCGGCACGTTGAGCACGTCGGCGGCGAGGCGCGCCGCCGTCAGCGTCCTGATGAACTGCGACGTGGGTACGAGCACCTTGCCGCCCAGGTGGCCGCACTTCTTCTCCGCGGCGAGCTGGTCCTCGAAGTGGACGCCGCCGGCGCCCGCCTCGATCATCGCCCGCATCAACTCGTAGGCATTGAGCGCGCCGCCGAAGCCGGCTTCGGCGTCGGCGACGATCGGCGCAAACCAGTCGGTGCCGTTGTGCCCCTCGGACCAGTCGATCTGGTCGGCGCGCTGGAGGGCGTTCGAGAGGCGCCGCACGACCTGCGGCACCGAGTTCGCCGGGTAGAGGCTCTGGTCGGGGTACGTCGACCCCGAGAGATTTGCGTCGGCGGCGACCTGCCAGCCGGAGAGGTAGATGGCGCGCAGGCCCGCCCTGACCATCTGCACGGCCTGGCCCCCGGTGAGCGCGCCGAGAGCGTTCACGTAGCCGCCCGGCGTTTCGGCGGGACCGGTCAGGAGGCTCCAGAGCCGCTCGGCACCCAGCCGCCCGAGCGTCGGCTCCGGCACGACCGACCCGCGCAGGCGAACGACGTCCTGGGCGGTGTACGTGCGCTCGATCCCTGCCCAGCGCCCGTCCTCCGCCCATTGTGTCTCCAGCTGACGGGCCTGCTCTTGGATCCGAGTTTCAAGACTCACTGGGCGCTCCTGGTCGGAAATTAACAGTTGTCGGATCCTACCTGCAAGCAAATCAGCCGTCAAACCCAGAAATATGAGTGAAAAAATGTAAAAAGTTTGGATCCCAACCCGTCCTCTATGGGATCCCAGATAAGGCTACTGCGCGGTCCAACCGAGGTCGAGCGGCACCGGCACCCCGGTGATCCCCCGCCCCGACGGCCCGAGCAGGAAGGCGACGACGTCGGCCACCTCCGAAGGCTCGAGCAGCCGCTTCACGGCCTGGCGTTCGAGCATCACGTCTTCGAGCACGCGCTCCTCCGTCAGGCCGTGGGCGCGCGCCTGGTCGGCGATCTGCGCCTCGACAAGCGGCGTTCGCACATACGCGGGGCAGACCGCGGTCGCCGAGATGCCGACGTCGGCGCCCTCGAGCGCGAGCGTCTTCACGAGCCCGAGCACGCCGTGCTTGGCCGACACGTACCCGGCCTTGAACGGCGACGCGGTGAGCGCATGCGCCGAAGCGATCACGCAGATGCGCCCGTCACCCGACGCTGCGAGCGCGTCCCAGGCGTAGCGGGCAAGCAGGAACGGCGACGTCAGGAGCAGCGCAAGGAGCTTGTCCCACTGCTCCTCGGGGAAGTCTCGGACCGGCGCGACATGCTGGAAGCCTGCGTTCGGGACGATCGCGTCGAGCCGTCCGAGGCGTTCGATCGCCTGGGCGACGACGAGCTCGTTCCCTTCCCGCGTCGTGAGGTCTGCATCTTCGACGTCGACGCCGTGGACGGACCAGCCGTCGGTTTCGAGACACGAGACGATCGCGGCGCCGATCCCGCCGCGTGCGCCCGTCACGAGCGCAGCGCGCTTCACAGGTCTACACGTAATGGCGGAAGACGACTTCAGCGACGCACACCGGCTTTCCGCCGCCCTCGCGCTCGATCGTCGCGGTCATCGTGACCTGGCCGCCGCCCTCGATCTCCTCCACCTGCACGACTTCGAACGAGCCGCGAAGCCGCGATCCGACCGGCACAGGCGACGGAAAGCGAACCCGGTTGAGGCCGTAGTTGATGCCCATGCGCCCCTGCCGAGGGATGACCTCGTACGACATCACCGGCAGCAGCGAGAGCGTCAGGTAGCCGTGGCCGATCGTCGTCCCGAACGGCCCGTCCTTCGCGCGGTCGGGGTCGACGTGGATCCACTGGTCGTCACCCGTCGCCGCGGCGAACGCGTCGATCTTCTCCTGTGGGATGTCGATCCAGCTCGACGGCCCGAAAAGGTCACCGGTCTTCACGCGATCGCTCCCCAGCGCACGACCGTCGCCGCCCAGGTGTAGCCGGTGCCGGCGGAGAGCAGGAGCACGGCGTCGCCGTCGCGCACGCGACCGTCGCGCACGGCGCGGTCGAGCCCGAGCAGCGGGTCGACGCCGCTCATGTGGCCGGTGTCATCGAGGTACACCGCCTGATCTTCGCGCATTTCGAGCCCCGACAGCAACGCCTCGAACATCGAGCGCTTCGTGTGCAGCGGACAGACGAACGCGAGATCGGCCAGCGTCAGTCCTGATCGTTCGACCGCGCCGCGCGCGGCGGCGACGAAGTTCGGGAGCGACTCGTGGTCGAGCCCGCCTTTCATCTCCGCTGGATCTTGCACGTCGAGAAAGCGATAGCCGTCCGGATCGACAGAGCCGCCGCCGGGCACCTTCACCTGCAGCGAGTACGCCCCGTTGGTGATCGCGTGCGCGCCGAGCACCTCGTTGCGATCCGCGTCGCCGGCCAGCAATCCGGCAACGGCGCCGTCCCCGAAGTTGAACATGAACCGCGACCTGGTGTTCGCATAGTCGAGCAAGTAGGACTCGCGACACGCCGCGACGACGAGCACGTTCCGAAGCTCTTCCTCGGCGCGCAGCAGGTCGCGCGCGATCCGAAGCGCGATCGATGTTCCATGCGAGGCGTTGTCGTACTCGATCGCGAAGGCATTCGTCGCGCCGACACGGTGGGCGATGTGCGGCGCGACCTGCCAGACCGGATAGTCCTTGAACATCGACCCGTAGTACATGACGACGTCGATCTCCTTGGGGTCGAGGCCGGTCTCCTCGAGCAGCCGTTCGATCGCTCGCACGGAGAGGTCACTGACGTGCTCGTCCGGGGCCGCGATGTGCTTTCCGCGCAGTCCGAACTTCTCGACGACAACGTGCTCCGGGATCCCGGAGCGCTCCGCCACCTCCGCAGCGGTCATCCACCGCTCCGGCAGGTACGAAGCGGTTGCGACAAGCCCGACGGTTCTCACCGATCGGCCTCGAGGATGCAGCGAATCAGGCGCTCGAGCTCGTCCCAGACGCGCCCGGGCAGCGGTTTGCCGTCGCCCCAGAGGATCCAGCGCATGCCGACCATCTCGCCGACGCCCATCAGCGCGTAGGTCGCAACCTCGGGGTCGAGCCGGCCGATCTCGCCGGAATCGACCGAGGCCCGAAGCGCCTCGATGTACCCCTCCGAGAGCCGGTCGTAGTGATAGCGCAGCATCTCGGGTGAGACGAACTCGGCCTGGCGGATGATCCGGTACAGGGCGGGATGCTCCGACGTGAAGCGGAAGTACGCATCGAAGCCGAGAAGTTCCGCTTCGAGCCGTGTGGTTCCCTGGGCCGACCCCTCCTTCATCGCGTGACGGACCCGGCGGTTCAGGTCGCGGACGAGCTCGTCGAAGATCGCCTTCTTCGAGTCGAAGTAGAGGTAGAACGTCCCTCCGGCAACTCCCGCCGCCTCGGCGAGTTTGACGATCGACGCCTCGTGGTACCCGAGCGCGCCGAACACGCTCTCGGCCGCGTCGAGCAACCGCCGCCTCGTGTCGAGCCCCCGCTTCGAGAGCGGCCGCCCGTCGACGTTCCTGATCACGTCGGTCACGCGACCAACTCCGACTTCTGGATCTTGCCCATCGAATTCCGCGGAAGCTCGGCGACGAACGTGAACGACTTCGGCACCTTGAAGCGCGCGAGGCGCGCGAGGCAGTGCTCGCGCAGTTCCTCGGCGGAGACGGGTGTGTCGAGGACGACGAACGCGGTGCAGGCCTCGCCCCAACGCTCGTCGGCGACACCGACCACGGCGGCGTCCGCGATCGCGGGATGCTCGTGCAGCACGGCTTCGATCTCGGCGGGATAGATGTTCTCGCCACCCGAGACGATCATGTCCTTGAGCCGGCCCCGGATCCGGTAGTTGCCCTCGTCGTCGCACTCGGCGACGTCGCCGGTCAGGAGCCAGCCGTCACGGAAGGCTGCGGCGGTCGCCTCGTCGTTTCGCCAGTAGCCGGCGAACACGTTCGGGCCGCGCACGAGCAGTTCGTCCTCGCCGGACAAGGTGCAGCTGACATACGGGTACGGCTTGCCGGCGTACCCCGCCTTGCGGCGCGCATCCTCGGGAGGCAGGCAGAGGACGTTCGGCGCGGCCTCGGTGAGCCCGTAGCCCTGCACGATGTCGACGCCGCGCTCCGCCCACACGTCGAGCAGCGCCTCGGGCATCGGCGCCCCGCCGACGACGGCAAGGCGTAGCGAGGAGAGATCCGCCTCCACGAACCGCGGCTCCTGGGACATGAAGAGGTAGTTCGCGGGCACACCCATCATCGTCGTGACACGCTCGCTCTCGATCAGGTCGAGTGTGCGAGCCGCGTCGAAGCCACGCTCGAGGACCACCTTCGCACCCTTCCACCAGGCGAGGATCGGCTGCACGTTCCAGCCGCCACAGTGGAACTGCGGCAGAACCTGGAGGACGACGTCGTCGGGCCGGATCCCGGTGGCGAGGTCGAACGAGAGGTTCGTCCAGAAGCAGTTTGCGTGCGTGAGCAGCGCGCCCTTCGGCTTGCCGGTCGTGCCGGAGGTGTAGATCAGGAGCAGCGGATCGTCATCCGCCACACCGGAACCTGGTTCGTGGAGCGAACCAGGTTCCAGAGTCTTCGCAGGCTGCGCACTCGCGACCTCGAGCGCCGCCTCACCGAGCGCCCGGTGCTCCTCCTCGACGAGGAAGACGGCCGGATCTGCATCGTCGAGCTGGTAGGCGACCTCGGCCGGGGCAAGGCGCCACGAGATCGGGTGCAGGATCGCGCCCGCCTTGGCACACGCGAACATCAACGCGACGTGCTCGCCCGAGTTCCCGGTGAGCGTCGAGACGCGTTCCCCGGCCGCGAGCCCGCCCGCGAGCTCGTCGGAGCGCTCGTCGAGCTCGGCGTAGCTCCACGTGCGACTGCCTTCGACGATTGCCACCCGGCCCGGCGTGATGCGGGCGCGGTCGCGGATGAGAGTGTCGATGGTGTGCTCGTTCATTTGAGGAAGTCCGAGACGATCCTGACGAACTCACCCGGCCGTTCCCAGAAGAAGAGGTGGCCCGCCCCCTCGAACCATTCGACGCGCGCGCCCGGGATCCGCGCGGCGAGGACATCCGAGTTACGGCGGTCGACGACATTGTCGCCGGTGCCGGCGAGCACGAGCGTCGGCGCCGCGATGTCGCGGTCGACGCCCTGGAAGCCGATCCCTGCGGCCGCCTGCGCCTGCCACCCGGCCGGATCGAGCGGATTCGCGATGCGTCGCTCGAAGATCTCGTCCACGAGCTCGGCCGGCGGGTCGGCGCCGAGCGCGTTCTCGACGAAGCGCCGAAGCGCGACCTCGGGCGCGAGAGTGGGCGCTTCGGCGAGGAGCTGCACCGTCACCTCAGGCATCGGCACGGTGTCCGGACCGCCCGGGGTCGTGGAGCAGAGGACGAGCCTGTCGACGCGCTCCGGCGCTGCGACGGCGAGCTCCTGCGCGATCATGCCGCCGAGGCTCGCGCCGAGCACATGAGCTCGCTCGACACGGGCCTCGTCGAGCACCTGCAACGCGTCGTTCGCCATCTCTCGCGCCGTGTACGGACCGTCCGGCTTGTCGGACTCGCCGATGCCGCGGTTGTCGAAGAAGACGACGCGATGGTTCACGGCAAGGCCGGGCACGACAGGGTCCCAGCTCCAGCGCGCGTAGCCGAGGCCCTGGATGAGCAGCAGCGGCGAACCGCCGCCGCATTCCTCCCAGACGATCTTCACCGGCGCATCGCCTCCTGCAGCCGCTGCAACGTGCGCGGGCGGTGAACCTGTCCGATCCGCGCGAGCCCGCCCGGAACGAAGAAGACGACCAGGATGAACAACACGCCGAGCACGAAGAGGGGCTGCTCGAGCGGTGTGCGAAGAACGGATGGGAGCGATGACACGAACTGCGACGACGATGCGTCACCGAGCCGTTGGTTCGCCCAGGTGTAGAGGACACCACCGAGCAGGGCGCCCCAGCGCGTGCCGCTACCACCGATCACAACCATGACAAGCAGCGTCAGCGTGAAGTTTGCACTCGTCACGTCGGGCGTGGCTCCGCCGAGCAACAGGAGGTAGACCACCCCACCGGCCGTCGCCAGGAACGACGCGAGCACGAAGCACATCAGCTTGTAGACGTACGGGCGAAGGCCGAGCACCTGCACCCGCAGTTCGTTCTCGCGAATTGCCTGCCAGATGTGCCCCGGCGACGATCGGACCGCCCACTGGACGATCACGAACACGCACGCGAGGTACGCGAGGGCGAGCCAGTAGAGATTCTTGGTGTTGAAGATTCCGATGAACCCGGCCGGCAGCTTTGTGTAGTCGGTTCCGAGACCCTCCTCGCCGCCGGTCCAGCCGTGCGGGTTCTTGAACGCAAGGATCGAGCCTGCTTGCGCGAACGCGAGTGTCACCATCGCGAAGGCGATGCCGCCGACGCGCAGCGACACCGCACCAAGCACGAGCGGGACGATGAGCCCGACGAGCGCGGTGAACGCCAGCGACACGTAGAAGCTCCAATGCCACTTGGTGATGGCGATCGCCGTGATGTAGACGCCGGCGGCGAAGTAGAGCGCGTGACCGAACGAGAGGAGGCCGGTGTAACCGAACAGGAGGTCGTAAGTCATCGCGACACCGCCGAAGACGAGGCAGAGCGCGAGCAGCTGCAACGTTCCCGGCGTGTTGATCGAGCCCTGGAAGACGTACGGGATGTCGACCGCGAACTTCGGCACGAGCATGAGCACGACGAACACGACCGCGGGGACGACCCAGCGCCTCACGCGAAGCTCCTCGAGAGGCCGCCCGGCCGGAGCAGCAACACGATGCCGAGCAGCAGCACCACGCTGAGGTCGCCGAGCCCCGATGACGCGTAGTAGTTCGCGTACTGCTGAACGAGGGCGACAACGACGGCGGCGATGGCGGTCCCGCGCAGCGACCCGAGCCCACCGATCACGACGACGATGAACGCAAAGATCAGGAGCGACGTGCCCCGGGCCGGATCGACAGTGCCGAAATAGACGCTGGACAGCACGCCTGCGATCGCGGCCGCGATGCCGCCGATCGCAAAGACGAGCGTGAAGGCCTGACGCACGTCGATGCCGAGCGCTGTGACCATCGCCCGGTTCTCGACGCCGGCACGGATGATCAGGCCGTACCGCGTGCGACGGAGAAACGTGTTCAGCCCGATCAGCACGACGACTGCGGTGAGGATCTCCACCCAGCGGTCGTTCGGGATGTGAGCGCCGGCCACGGTCGTCGTGTTGCCGAGCCAGGTCGGTGCAGCAACCGGTCGCGCGTCGTTCCCCCAGATCGCGACGACGAGCGCGGAGGCCGAGAGTCCGAGACCGACTGTGACGAGCACCTGCTCGATATGCCGCTTGTAGAGCGGACGGATCAGCACGAGCTCGACGAGCGCCGCAAACACACCGCCGATGACGAGCCCGGCAAGCGCCGCGATCAGGAACCGTGGCAGCACCGCGACACCGCCGAGCTTCGACTCGACGTACCAAGCTCCATACGCGCCGACCGTGAGAAACGCGCCGTGCGCGAAGTTGAGGACCCCCATCAGACCGTAGATGAGCGACAGGCCCGAGGCGATCAGGAAGTACATCGCACCGAGGCCCAAGCCGGTGATCGTCAGCAGGACGACTGTGCTCATACCCGCTCCAGGGCCGGCAAAGCCGACCCCTGCGCTCCCTGTTCGCCTCCGTCGAGCCTACGGCTCATGCGCGTCCCACCCCGAGCAGCCGGTGGACCATCGGCTTGTCTGCAAGCAGCTCCTTGGCAGGCCCGATATGCACGACCCGACCCGTGTCGAGCACCACCACGTCACGCGCGACCTGCGCGACGACACCGAGGTTCTGCTCGACGAGGAGAACAGTGGTCAGTTCAGAGACACGCTCCAGGACGCGGGCCACCTCGGTGACGAGCAGCGGCGCCAGTCCCTTCGTCGGCTCGTCGACCAACAGCACACGGTTTCGGTTCAGCAGAGCCCGGGCGATTGCGACCATCTGCTGCTGCCCTCCCGAAAGCGTGCCCGCAAGCTGCTTGCCGCGTGCCTTCAGCTCCGGAAAGAGGTCGTAGACAAGCGCGTACTGCGGCTCCGCGTCGCGCTCGGCCAGACGAAGGTTCTCGTCCACCGTCAGCCCCGCGAACACATCACGGTCTTCCGGCACATACCCGACGCCGTGTCTGACGATCTTGTGGGTGGCTGTCCTGCTGATGTCGACGCCCTCGAGCTCGACGCGACCGCGACGATCGACGAGGCCGAGCAACGCGCGCAGCGTCGTCGTCTTGCCGACTCCGTTTCGACCCAGGAGAGCCGTCACACCGCCTTCGGGCACCTCGAACGAGATGCCTTGCAGCACGTGCGCCTCGCCAAGGTGGACGTGCAAGTTGTCGACGGCAAGCAACGCAGCCATTAGAGAGCCTCGCCGAGGTAGGCCTGCTGCACGGTCTCGTTTTGCATGATCGCCTCGGGCGTGTCGACGGCCAGCAGGCTGCCGTGGTGTAGAACGGCGATGCGCTGGGCGAGGCCCGTCACGACCTCCATGTGGTGCTCGACGAGCAGCACGGTCTTGCCTTCCTCGACATGCACCGAGCGGATCAACTCGACGAGCTCAGGCACATCCTCCATCGACACACCCGCCATCGGTTCGTCGAGCAACAGGACGCGAGGGTTCCCTGCCAGCAACATGGCGAGCTCGAGCTTGCGCTTGTCACCGTGCGAAAGTCCGGCGGCCGGAACGAGCGCACGCGCGCCAAGCCCGACGCGCTCGAGCGCCCAGCCGGCCTTGTCGACCGCTTCGCGCACCTGCGTGGCCCGTCGCCAGATGCGCAACGTCCCCCCGAGTGCGGCCTCGGCAGCCAACCGCACGTTTTCGTGCACCGAAAGCAACGGGAAGACGTTCGACACCTGGAACGTCCGGCCGATCCCTTCGCGCGTGCGGCGGAACGGCGGCTCCGTCGTGATGTCCTTGCCGTCGAGCTCGACGCGACCCGTCGTCGGTCGAAGCAGGCCGGAGATGAGGTTGAAGAGCGTCGTCTTGCCGGCCCCGTTCGGCCCGATCACGGCAAGCAATTCGCCCTCGCGGACGTCGAGCCCGACACCGGAGACGATGGTTGCGCCTCCGATGTCGAGCCCGAGGTCCTTCGTTGCGAGGATCGGGGATGCGCTCACGCGCGGGTCTGGACCATTCGCCTAGCCCCGCATCGCCACGACCGGCGGCGCCGTGGCATATGCATTTGCCGTGCCGAGGAGCTGCGGCACGAGCTGCCCGTTCTTCGAGACGAGCTTGACGCGAAACATCGGCTGCAGCATGGCGTGATCCTGCGGCCTGATCGCCTGATAGCCCTTCGGCGCGAGGAACTTGTAGCCCTCGAGCGCGGTGACCATCTTGTCCGGATTATCGCCCCCTGCGGCCTGCAGCGCGTGGACGATCATCTGCGCCATCACGAAACCATCCGGCGTGAAGATGTCCGGCACCTGGCCGCGCTTGCGCATCTGCGCCACAAGCCAGTCGTTCACCTTGTTCTTCGGTGCGGTGTAGACGTAGTGCGACAGGAAGTGGATCTTCGTTGCCTGGGCACCGAGCGTCGACCAGGTCGCGTGCTCCGCGAGCCCTGTGACGATCTGCGCCGAGCCCGAGAACACTCCCTGCTGGTCGAGTGCCTTCCACATCCCGCCGGCGGTCGAGCCGGCCCACGCGACGAAGATCAGGTCGGCGTTTGCATTCTTCGCCTGCTGGGCGAACGGCGTGAAGTCGGTCGCCGTCAACGGAACCGAGATCTCGGACACGTTGTGACCCTTGCCGCCCAGCACCGCCTTCACGGCGGCGTAGTTGCCGTGACCGAACACCGAGTCCTGGTCGAAGACGACGACCTTCTTGCCGGAGCCCTGCAGGAACGAGTTCGCCGCGTAGACGTCCTGGAGGGTCTGGCGGCCCGCCCGGAACGTGTACTTGTTGACGCCGGTGATCGCGTCGGCCGCCGCGGGGCCCGAGATGTAGAGCACGTGGTTCTGCGCAGCGAGCGGCGCAATCTGCAGGGCGATGCCCGACGCAACCGTGCCTCCGATGATCTTGTAGCCCTGGCCGATCAGGTCCTTCGCCGCGTTGACGGCCGTCGCAGCGTCCGTCTTGTCGTCGACGTAGGTGACGTTGATCGACTTGCCGTTGACCTTCCCGGTGCCGTTCGTGGCGTACGTGAGGCCGTACTTGAAGCCTTCGATCTCCTCGGCGCCGTAGGCCGCGAGCAGACCGGTGCGCGAATAGATGATCCCGACGTTGTACGACGACGCAGCGGCGTGGTGCGACCGCGCTGCGACCGTCGCCGTCCCTCCCAGCAGCGTGAAGAGCGCTGCACCGAGCAGGATCTTGGCAAAGCGATGACGCATGAACGCATCCTCCCTGGTGTGATGACTCACAAACATGAGACCCGATTCAGGTGTGAGTTTGGGGCCGGGAGGCGACCCTGTCAAGTCGATCCGAAAACGGGAGCAGGCCGAAACGTGTCTGACACCGGCAGGTGTCAGACACCACCCGAGGGGTTCGCTAGGCCGACTCTTCGGCGAGCTCGTCGGGCTCGTCGGTGCCGGCGCCGGCGCTCGTCACGAGCGTCGGCTTGAGACCCTTTTCGATCGTCTCCTTCGTGATCACGCACTTGGAGACGTCCTTGCGCGAAGGAAGCTCGAACATCACGTCGAGCAGCGCATTCTCGATGATCGAACGAAGGCCGCGTGCGCCGGTCTCACGATGAAGTGCCTTTTCGGCGATCGACCAGAGCGCATCGTCAGTGAACACGAGGTCGATCGAGTCGTAGTTGAAGAAGCGCTGGTACTGCTTGGTCAACGCGTTCTTCGGCTCGGTGAGAATCTGCACGAGGTCCTCGCGCTTGAGCTGGTGCACGGCCGAGAGCACCGGGAGACGACCGATGAACTCCGGGATCAGCCCGAAGTTCAGGAGGTCCTCCGGCATCACGTCTCCGAGCAGCTCCGCGCTCTGAGCGTCGCGCTTCGACGAGATATCGCGCCCGAAGCCGATGGCGTTCTTGCCGACCCGCTTGGCGATGATCTTGTCGAGCCCGGCGAACGCACCGCCGCAGATGAAGAGAATGTTCGTCGTGTCGATCGAGAGGAACTCCTGGTGCGGGTGCTTGCGCCCACCCTGGGGCGGCACCGACGCGACCGTCCCCTCGAGGATCTTCAGCAGTGCCTGCTGCACTCCCTCCCCCGAGACATCGCGCGTGATCGAAGGGTTGTCGGCCTTGCGCGCAATCTTGTCGACCTCATCGATGTAGATGATCCCCGTCTCCGCCTTCTTGATGTCGAAGTCGGCAGCCTGGATCAGCTTCAGCAGGATGTTCTCGACGTCCTCGCCGACATAGCCGGCCTCGGTGAGCGCCGTCGCGTCGGCGATCGCGAACGGGACGTTGAGGATGCGCGCGAGGGTCTGGGCGAGGTGCGTCTTGCCGCAGCCGGTCGGGCCGAGCAGCAGGATGTTCGACTTCTGAAGCTCGACCTCGCCGTCCTCGGTACCCATCTGCACGCGCTTGTAATGGTTGTAGACGGCGACCGACAGCGTGCGCTTCGCCTCCTCCTGCGAGACGACGTATTCGTTCAGCGAGGAGTAGATCTCCTTCGGACGGGGCAGATTGTCGAGGTCGAGCGAGCTCGGAGTCGTCAGCTCCTCGTCGATGATCTCGTTGCAGAGATCGATGCACTCGTCGCAGATGTAGACGCCGGGACCGGCGATCAGCTTCTTGACCTGGCGCTGCGATTTGCCGCAGAAGCTGCAGAGAAGCTGCTCATTTCCTTCGCTCGCACGCGCCATCCCGTATCTCCTTTTACCCCGATTTCGCCAAAACGGCTAGGGCGGCCGTGTTAAGTAGCGGCCCCGGCGCGCACTGTGTCGCGGTGTGTGATGACCGAGTCGATGATGCCGTAGCCCACTGCTTCGGTCGGGCTGAGGAAGAAGTCGCGCTCCATGTCACGTGAGATCTCCTCCTGGGTCTTGCCGGTGTGCTCGGTGTAGATCTCCTCGAGACGCCGCTTGAGGCCGATCACCTCGCGGGCCTGGATTTCGATGTCGGTGCCCTGCCCCTGGAATCCACCAGACACCTGGTGGATCAGGATTCGTGAATTCGGCAGCGACATGCGCTTCCCTTTCGCGCCCCCGGCGAGGAGCAGGGAGCCCATGCTCATGGCGATCCCGACACAGATCGTCTGCACGTCGGGCTTGATGAACTGCATCGTGTCGTAGATGGCCAGACCGGAGTACACGGAGCCGCCGGGGGAGTTGATGTAGAGGAAGATGTCCTTGTCGGGGTCCTCGGACTCCAGGTGCAGGAGCTGCGCGATGATCAGGTTCGCGATCTGGTCGTCGACCGGTGTCCCCAGGAAGACGATGCGCTCCGCCAGCAGGCGCGAATAGATGTCGAATGCACGCTCACCGCGCGATGTCTGTTCAACGACCATGGGGATCAACGGGCTCATTAGCTCTACTCCTTGCTGCCGGGGGTCCACAGTTTCGGTGACTCGGCCGGTTGCTCCTTCTCCGGCGTCCAAATCGATTCGCGCGCCTCGTGGAGCTCGGGCGCGATCGGCTTCACCTCGGCCGCGATGCGGTCGAGCGCCTTCTTCAGGCGAATGTCGTCGCGGACGCGGTCTGCGCCGCCCGCCTGCACGAACTCCTCGATGTCCTCGTCGGTCTCACCGGCAGCCCGCAGCTCGTCACGGATCTCGTCGTCGGTGACCTGGAGGCCGAGCTGGTCGGCGACCGCCTCGAGCACGAGCTCGCGGGAGACCGACATCGACGCCTCGGCGCGCAGGCGCTGCTCGAGTGCCTCCGGCGTCTGGCCGGTGAGCTGCAGGTACGAGCCCGCGTCGATCCCGCGGGCCTGGAGGCTGCGGGCAAGGCCGTTCAGAAGCTCACGTGTGCGCACCTCGACGAGAGGACCGGCGGCGGTGAACTTCGACGCGCGCACCAGCTCGTCGACCGCGGCGGCACGGAACAGTCCCTCGATCTCGTCGTCGATCTGCGCGCGCAGGCGCCCTTCGATGTCGGACCGCAGCTCGGCGAGGGTGTCGAACTCGGAGGAGAGCTTTGCGAGCTCGTCGTCGAGGGGCGGAAGCACGCGCTCGTTGAGCGCTTTCACGGTGACCGTCGCCGTGCGACGGCCCACGTCGGCGAGCTCGTAGGCAATCTCGCGGCTCTCGCCGGCGGCGAGGCCGAGAATGCCGTTCTCGACCTCTTCGACGAGCCGCTCCGAGCCGAGCTCGACCACGTAGTCCCGCTGTGCGGTGCCGTCCTCGGCCACGAGGTCGATCACGACCGTGTCGCCCCCCTGTGCGGAGCGTCCCTCGACCGGCACGATCTCCGCGGCGATCCGCTGCAGCGTCTCGAGCTCGGCCAGCACGGCCTCCTCGGGCACCTCCGCCTCCAGCTTCGGCACCTCGAGGGTCGTCCAGTCGGCGGGCTCAGGCTTCGGCTGCACCTCGACGGTCGCCGAGAAGCTCCAGTCCTCCCGATCCGACGCCGGCAGGTCGTACTCGTACTCGGGCTGCGCAATCGGGTTGACTCGCGCCTGCGTGGCTGCGTTCCAGAACCAGCCGCCGATGTGCGTCGAGACGGCCTCGGCGTAGAGTCGCTCCCTGCCGACGCGCTGCACGAGAAGCGGCATCGGCACCTTGCCCTTGCGGAAGCCCGGAATGCGAACGGTGGCGGCGAGATCGGTGGCGGCGTGCTCGACGGCGTGCTGCAGGTCGTGCGCGGGCACGCCGACCGTCAGCTTGACCCTGTTCTCGGGGAGCTCCTCGACCTGGTTCGCCATCAGCCCGGCCATTGAACCAGACCCATACCGGCTACCGTCCCGCGGACGTGGACGTCGAAGCCGCCATCAGGGCCCGCAGGACGCACAAGCAGTACGGAGCGGAGCCGATCGACAGGGCGACCTTGCACGCTCTGTTCGATCTCGCGCGCTACGCACCGAACCATCAGCTGACGCAGCCGTGGCGTTTCCGTGTGCTGGGAGCGGAGACCCGGGCGCGCATCGAGGAGCTTGCCGGCGAGAAAGAGGCGGTCAAGCTCCGCCGCGCGCCGACGCTCGTCCTCGCGACCGCAGCGCTCTCAGGCGACCCGCACGTCGACGAGGAGGACCTGCATGCGACCGCCTGCGCCGTGTACGCCGTCCTGCTCGGCGCAACGGGCCGTGGACTGGCCTCGTACTGGCGCACGCCGTCGTGCTTTCGCGATGACTCCGTGCGCGAGGCACTCGGCCTCGAGCCGGATGAGCGCGTCGTGGCCCTCGTCCACCTCGGCCCGGCGCAGAGCGAGCCGCCCGAGAAGGAGCGCGCCGCGCTCACCGAGGTGCTGCGCTTCCTGCCGTGACCGGGCGGCGTACGCGCCCGGGCGGGGCGCCGAAGCGGCCGCTTGCGCGGTCGAGACGATCAGCGCGAACGACCCGTGGTTGCGCTAGGGTCAGGGCGCGCGACGCAATCCAGACTCGCCGCCGCGCCCCGATCGCGCGGGCCACAGCAAACCGGCCTGTAGCGACCACGGCCGCCCCTCAAAGCATGGGTCGGAGCACTGCCCGACCGGACACCGATGCCTCGGTCGGCCACACGCTTCGAAACCTGGAGGCTCGGGTGCGCGGTTACCTACCTCGGCTGGTTGAGGGGAGGAGGTGGAGGCAATGAAGACGCTGACCAAGCTGATCGCGCAGATCCGCGCGATCGTCACCGGCAAGCCTGCAACCTGATCTGCGAGCCGGCAGCTCTCGCCGGCCTGGTGACCGGGTGGGCGGGGTCGGTGAGGAGCCCGGCCCCGCTGTGGACAAACCTGTCGAGGTGCGGGCGAGAGGAGTCGAACCTCCAAGAGCCGAAGCCCACCGGGACCTAAACCCGGCGCGTCTGCCAGTTCCGCCACGCCCGCGCGCGGTACGCCACAGAGTAACCCCCGCCCCGGGCGATCGGGCCGCGCCGGGCCGCGGCGCCCCGCCTAAGATCGGCGCGTGCACCGGTTGACACCACGCGTCCGCCTCGGGGCGGCCATCGTCCTCCTCGCCGCCGCCGCGGCGATCGCCGGCTGGGTGTTCGTCCTGCGCGCGGACGGGAGCGGCAGCGGCGCCCTCACCTGGAAGGTGCAGCAGGCGCCGTTTGCGATCGACGTGCTGAAACGCGGCAAGGCACTCGTCAGCGACGCAACCGGTCCGGCGGGCCCCGGCAGCCGTCTCTCGTACACCCTCACGAGCGGCGCGCAGCACACGCTCACCTCGCTGACCGGCTCGAGCCCCGTGGCGAACGGAACGCGGTACCGGGTGGCGACCGACGAGACGGGCAGAACCTCAACCGTCACCGTCACGCGAACCGCGCACGGCCTGCACGTCGCCTGGCGTCTCGCGCCCTCTTCGGGGATCGCGACGGTCTACTCGGCATTGCGCAGCCCGGCGGCGAGCGAGCACTTCGTCGGCGCAGGGATCGACCACGCCGGCGTCGACCTCAATGGCCAGCTCGTCCAGCTGAAGGTCGCCTACTCGTGCGGTCGCTCGATCGTGACCCCGTTCTTCGCGAGCTCTGCCGGCTACGGCGTCTGGTACGACACGAACGCCGTCGGGCACATGCAGTTCCGCG
>Ga0307374_10004044_pt1 | contig 24640 bp, 18 predicted proteins | sample OX3MG_FD_202532 | JGI IMG/M metagenome (GOLD analysis project Ga0307374, IMG submission 202532) | Soil microbial communities from Risofladan, Vaasa, Finland - OX-3 | ecosystem: Environmental > Terrestrial > Soil > Coastal area > Acid sulfate soil | place: Finland: Risofladan, Vaasa | collected... | reverse complement strand
TAAAGATATCTGAAATCTCCCAATATTTGAGCGGCGGGAAAAGCGGCGCGAAACGATATGTCTTCGGCGCCAAGCCGCTCCAGCCGTTATCCATTAATTGCAGGGCGCAGAAATGGGCAAGTTCTTGGAAATTTCGGTAGGTGACGTGCTGGCTGTCATAGAGGTTTTCCCAGCCGGGGATGCCGTGCGGCGCCTGCTCTTCGATGATCTGCTCGGCGTCCACGAGCATCGCGCCGTCCCGGACGGCCGCCCGGCGGATGAGGGTGTTGACGGCCGTCGAGGCGCGCATGCGCGCCGGATCAATATCCCGCGCCAGGGTCAATTGGGCGTACGCCTTTTGCCAGGCGTCTTCCCGGTAGAGCCAGCCGCCAAGAGTGAAGTGCCAGAGAGCTGAAGGATGGCTCTCGAGAGCTTGAGTCAATCGGGCAATGGCTTGTTCCCGGCGCCCGGAAGCGTATTCGTAGCGGGCCTCCAAGTAGACCGGGGCAAAATCATCCCCCGCATTCGATTGGGGCTCCACCCAAAGGTTGGATGGAACTGTAGATAGAATCAACGGGAGGCCCCTAGCCTTGGTTTCCGAGGCCATCGTGTCGATAAAGCTTTCCAGGGCGCGCCAGCGCTTGGCGTCCTCGTAGTCTTGGTTCGGATCGAAGACGCTTAAATAGGATATGAGAGCGCTTTTGCGCGTCCATAGGATTAAACGCAGAAGCAGGGGAGACGCGTCCGGATGGGAATAATAGAGATTGTGGCCAAAGAGGAAGATTACGGCGTCCGGGGCGTATTTCATGCACTCATTGAAGTGCCGCTCGACAAGGTCGAGATCGGCGCCGCCGAGGGCGCAGTTGAGAACTTGGTAATTACCCGGAGAGGGACCGACTTTTATTTCTTGCTGAAGCGCATCGCCCAAATCGTCCGCGCTGGATTCCCCGGCGATAAGGATGCGCCGCACGCCAGGGGGCTTGATGAGGGGCAATATTTGGTGTTTTTCCAGTTTCCAGATAGTGTCGTTTTGAACGAGGACGGGGCGCCCACCGATGGTTTCGATTTTAAAAAGCGGCTTGGCGCTTTCCCTGAGGAATGTCAGGTAATCCGCTGAAAGAGGCTGCTGCCGCGTGGCTGGTCCGTAACAGCGCGCGATCCACTCGGCCTCGCTTAATAAGCCGACGGCCAGCGCGGCGGCAAAAATAGAGAGGGCGATCTTAAGGGCGTGGCGCCGGAACCGGCCGGGCACGGCCTAGCCCGCCAAATCCCGAAGCTCGGGGAAGACGTCGGCGAATCGTTCGCCGCGCAGGGCGTCAAGCTTGGCCGTGATTTCCAGGAACTTGCGGCGTTCCTCAGGAAGCTCTCGGGCCATCATGAACTCCACGGCTCCGTTAAGATAGTCCACGGCCGCGCGCGCCTCGTGCCCGAGCGGCGCCAGGACCGTTTCAATGTGGCGTTCGTATTTCTCCCGGACGCGTTCTTTCAGGCTCTGGGGCAAGATTTGCAGCTGATAGCATTCGGGAGTCATGACCAAGTTGATGACCATGTTTTTTGCCAGCACGTAGCCTTTCTCCAGCCAGTCTTTTTGAAGATCCGGCAGGCAGAGGGAATTGAGCGCGCTCAAGGTCGAGATCAGGTTGAGTTGGGCGCGGGGGCAGACTCGCGTCATATGCTCGCGGTTGGCCAGGATATCCTCCCATTTCTGCCCTTTGCGGATGTATTCTCCCCGCCGGCCCATGGCGTCGATGGAGGCGCCGACGTGCACGGTCTCGAACTTGTCCCAGAGGGCGAAGATGTCGTGATCCTGGAAGTGGGTCATGGAAAAATTGGTGCTGTAGAGCAGGCGCACATGAAAGAGCTTGCGCTTGACGAGAAAGTCCAGAATGCGGAAGTGCTCCTCCATCAATAGGGGCTCGCCGCCGGCGAAGTAAATCTCCTCCAAGTCGGGCAGCAGCTTTTCTATTTGGCCCCAGAGCGCGTCCGACTCTCCGGGCCGCAGGAGGGCCATCGCTTCGCTTTGCTTTCCCGTGAGCGCCGCATAATCGGCGTGCCAGGAACTGCTGAAGGTCGGGCCGCAAGTGCGGCAGCGGAAGTTGCAGACGTTGGAAAAGCGGAAATCCAGGTAAAAAAGCTTGAACGGCTCGACCGAGCCATCGGGCTTTGTGTGTTCGGCGAGCCCGTAGCGGTGGGGAAAATTTTTGTTCATTCGCTGCCGCTGGCTGGGCGAGCCGTGGGATTCGGCCTCGTAGCACCGCGAGCAGGCCGAGCTTCGTTCGCCGTGAAGCATGTTGAGCCGCAGCTGCTTCTCGCTTTCCGAGTTCCAAAGCTCCGGCAGGGAGTCTTTTTTGAGATTGCCCAGCGGCGGCGCTTTCCATGTGGCGCAGCACGGGTAGACGTTCCCATCCGGCCAGGCGCTCAAGTGCATCCAGGGCAGGATGCAAAAGACCTTCGAATCCTTGAGGCGCTGGGCGGCCCGCATCGTCCAGCCGGGAGACTCTTTGTCCATTTCGTCCGGGACGGGGGCGTCGCGGGCGCCGGATTTAAGCAGGGCGTATTGATACCACAGCTTGGCTTCATGCGGCGCGGCCGCGGCGTCGGCGGGAAGGTTCTTGAACGCCTCTTCGCCGTCGGAAAAAAGGCGGTCCATGGCTTGGATATTCATGCGCTCGGCAGCTTTAAGATACCAGAAACGCGCCTTTCCAATGTCTTTCTCGACTCCTTTCCCGTCAAGATATAAATCTCCGAGGATGCCTTGGGTTTTGGCGTGGCCCAGGCGCGCCGCGCGAAGATACCAGCGGACGGCCTGAGCGTAGTCGATGGGAACCGCGAGGCCGTGGCGGCAGTGATTGCCGAACAAATAGAAGGTTTCAGCGTAGTAAGCCAGGCGCTCCTTCCGATCCGCTGGAGCGCAGAGGCGGTACCACTTGAACGCCTTCGGGAAGCTTTGCGCAACGCCCTTTCCGTTGCGATAGAGATCGCCCAGAGCCTTTTGCGCGTCCGGAAAGTTCATCTTGGCCGCTCGTTCATACCACCGTCGGGCTTCCTGCGTGTCAACGGGAACGAATTCTCCAGATAAGTAAAGGCGGCCCAGTATGACGCAAGCTCTCGGATCGTCGGCCTTCGCGGCACGGCTGATTTCTTCAACGGCGGCGAGCTTGAACGCGCCGCTGTTTTCTCCGGGCAGGGTCATCTTACTCGGGCGCGCAGGAGGTCCAGGGCGAGGCGTACTTTCCGATGTTGTTGAGTATATAGCGGACATGCTTGGCTCCGGCGGAATTCCCATCCTTACTGTAGTCCGAAAGAGCCTTGCGCCAAAAAGCCTCAGCCTTGGCCGTGTCGCCGCAGGCCGCTTCCGCCGCGCCCATTTTCAGCAGGATGTCCATCGCGTGCGTGGATCGCGGATTGCAAGCGAGGAGCGCCAAGTCTTCCCGGCCCGCTTGGCGCGCTGTGGACCAATCGTCCATGCCTTCCCAGGTGTCGAGGGCCATGGCAGCGGACGTGATCGCGTCCGAGCAGTCCGACGGCGTCGAGAATTCGCGTCGATTTTTTTTAAGCGACGCTTGGAGCGCGGAGAGTTGGGTGCGGGCCTCTTTAGGCCGCCCTGCGGCGACGGCGTGCTGCGCTTGGCCAAGGCATAGAATCGCCTTTTCTAATGCGGTGCAGCCAAGGGAAGATGAGCACCGTTGGCGGGCGTCGGTCAGGGCGTGCTCTGCCTCAGATTTTTGTCCCAGGGCATCCAGAATTTCGGCCCGATGAATGATGATCCAGGCCCACATAGGGGAGAACGCGCCGCAGTCCTGGGCCGCTTGCTCCAGCAAGCCCGCAGCCTTCTTTTGTTCGCCGGAAGCGGCATAGACTTGGGCTAGGCGCTGGAGGGAGTCGGCGTAGTCGCTTCCGGACTGGCGGCCTTCTTCGCGGTAAAGGCGCAGGGCGGTCTTGAACTCTTGTTCGGCCTGCGGGAGTTCGCCGGCGCCCAACGCTATTTCACCCGCGCGCTGATGCGCTAATGGGTCGCCCGTGTTGCTTCGCGAAAAAGGGAAGAAATGGAAAAAACGCAGCGCCAGGGTTAGAAGCGCAACCAAGAGAGCGAAGGCAATTATCCAGCGCGGGAATCGCTTCATTGACGGAAATTTTCCCATATATGGAGAGGTATTTTCAAACTTGACTCTTAGGAACTGGCGCGCGTTTCTTTTTTTAGAAAGGGCCAGTAGGCGCGAAAAAACGCTTCCGGCGCCTCGGCATTGGCCTCGGCTTCCGGTCGCGAGAGCCACTCGGATTCCAAGCGCCTGATCCACGGTTCCGAGTCTGGAAATCTCGCGCGGTATCGCTGGAGAAGATCGTCCGCGTCTTGCGCATCCAAGGGCGAGCCGTCCTCAAGATAAAGGCGCGGCCCCAGAACACGGCTTAAAAGAAAGAAAATTCTGTAGGCATTATGTCCGGTCTCGGGGTCGAGGGCCAGCGCCCGGGCGGAAAGTTTGAGCGCCGCAGCCGTTTGACGGGCCAGCGTGGCCATTTCCGCGCGATCGGGCGCGAAAAGCCTGCGCGCGTCCACGTTCCACTGCAGACGGTAATACTGATTCCAAAGCGGGTATCTGCGGCTGTGCTTTAGAAGCCAAATCCGGCCGGGAGTTCCCGGCGGCCCGAGGCCGTGCGCTAGAAACGGAGAATCCAGAAAGGGGCTGTAAAGGAGGCCTTGCAGAATATTGTAGGTGAACGCCCACCCGGGGGCCGAGAAGGCGTTCTCGCGCAGATGCCACCGATCCATGCGGGCGGCCAGGATTTTGAATTTCTGCGGGGATGGGGGCCGATCCAGAACGATAAACCAGCGAAACAGGTTGTCCATGAAGAGGCCGCAGCCGCCGGGAATATCCAGGACGGCGAGCGTCCGCGCGCGGCGGCTCCAGAGGGCAAAATTCGGATCGGGAGATCCGACCAAGTCGTACCATTCTCCCGCATTGGGTGATTGCAACGGAAGCCGCCGCCCAACCGAATCAGAGAAATGCCGGACGCAGGTCTCGTCCGCGAAGATCATCGCCGCGAGCAGAAGTTCGAACGCCTCGCTTCTGCCGATTTTTTCGGGTCGTTCCAGAGTTTTAGCCGTTTTAGCGGAGACATGGGAGCCGATAACGGCCAGGTATTCTCTCCGAGTCGGGATGTTTCGGGCGCGTTCCATTGCCGCTTGACCGTGGCGGAAAACATCGATGAAGAATTTGGATGCCTTGAACCCGAATTCGGGAGGCTCTTTTTTTTCGGCGGCTCCGAAATAAGTTTGAGCCAGGGATAAATAGGCGGCGAGAGATTCTTGAAGATGGAAAAGCCCAAGGCCGGATTTTGCGGCGGCGGACTCTTTGATTTTCGCTGGGCGGCCGCTGGCAATTTTCCACTCCGGCATTTCGTGCGCCCTCCATCCTCCCGCCTGGGCGTAGCCGTCAAGCTCGCGCGGCTCCGCAATTTGAAGTTCGCCGAAAAAAGGGAAAATACGCTTGAAGCTGAGGTAAAGCCTCCAAAGCTTCAGGACGGCTTCGGGGCCGTCGTCGTCCACGGCGGCGAGCAGATCGATATCGCTGATCCCAGGGAGCCACTCCCGGCCGGCCATCCCGCGGCGAAGGTAAAGGGCGCCCCGTCCTTTGAAATCCAAGCGGAAAGCCGCAGAAAACAGCCCAAGAGCGCCGCGGTAGATGGCCCGATACAAGCCCAGGAAAACCGGCCGGTTCCGGGTCCGGATGGCCGCGGCTCGGATGGTCGCGATGAAGCGGCTTCGGAAATTCTCAGGCATTTGAAGATGGCATAAAATAGTATACTTATCTCTCTAGAAGATAAAGCGGAAGCCAAAAACTAAAGATGAAAACCGCGCCCATCGCAAGCTTGGTCATTCTTTGCCATAACGACGGGGACTATTTGAAGGAGTGCCTGCAAAGCGTCTCCAAGCATGCCAAAGTTCCCTACGAAGTCATTATCGTGGACAACGCCAGCGTCGGCGCCTCCGCCAAATACGTGAAAAGCCTTTCGCGCCGCGCTGGATTTTCGGTCATCCGCAACAAGGAAAACCTTTATTTCGCGGGGGGCAATAATCAGGGCATCGAGGCGGCGAGGGGCAAGTACGTCGTGCTTCTTAACGCCGACGCCGTCGTCGGCCCGGGCTGGCTTGAACTCATGATCCGTTGCGCCGAGCGCGACAAGAAAATCGGCTTGGTCGCTCCGCGCACCAACGGCGCGACCAGCGTGCAACTGGTCGAGAATCCGGGCTACGGGTCCGTCGCGAAATTTCCCGCTTTCGCCCGGCAGTGGGCCCGGCTGCATCGCGGCAAGAGTTTTTCAGCCCACCGCCTCATCGCGTTTTGCCTGCTCATCAAGCGGGAGGTCCTCGAAACGGTCGGTCTTCTCGACGAGCGCTTCGGCCCCGGCGGCTATGAGGACTACGACTACTGCCTGCGGGTCCAGCAGGCGGGCTACAAAGCGGTCGTGGCTCAGGACGTGTTCGTTCACCATTACGGCGGCAAGGGCTACTCGAACATGGACTACGATCATCACCGCCGCCTTAATCGGGAGCTTCTGGCCCGCAAATGGTCGCGCCATGCCTTCCACGTTCTTGACGACATGGACAGCGTGCGCATGGCCTTGACGCGCGAGGCCGCCGGCGCCCCCGCGGGAGCTTAAGCGGCGGACATGGCCTCCCCGCGGCCGGACATCGAGAACTCTCCGGAGACGGTCTTCGCCAAGGACAAGATTTACGGCCACATGGACCGGGTCCGCGAGTGGGTCCAGACCGGCCTTTCCCGCCCCGTCACCATCGAGATGGACCTCACCAATCTGTGCAATCAGAAGTGCCCGCACTGCTTCGGCTACGCGCCCGAACGGGACGCGGCGCGCATGCACTTGGAGGAGGCCAAACGCATCATCTCCCAAATTAAGGAGGTCGGCGCGCGCGGACTGACGTTCACGGGCGGCGGCGATCCGCTGGTGAGCCCCATTTGCCTGCCCTGCGTTGAGCACGCCCGCTCCCTGGGCCTGGACGTGGGCTTCATCACCAACGCGCAGGCCTTGACCGAGGCGCACGCGCGGACGCTCTTGGCCTGCTGCCAGTGGCTGCGCGTGAGCGTCGACGCCGCCACGCCCGAAGTGTTCATGAAAACGCACGGGATGGATGAAAAAATGTTCCGCAAAGTGCTGGACAATGTCCGGCTCCTGGCGCGCATCAAGCGCGAAACGGGCTCCGCCTGCACCTTGGGCGTCGGATTTTTGACCAGTCCCGAGACCACGAAGGACATCTACGCGTTCGCGGAACTGGGCCTTCGTTTGGGCGTGGACTACGCGCAGTACCGGCCTCTTCTGCGCCGCCACGGCGCGGCGGACGTCGATTATTCCGATCCGGAAATTCTATCCGAGATGCGCCGCGCCGCGGCCTTGTCGACCGAGGCCTACCGCGTGGTTTCCTCCGAGCACAAATACGAGCTCATCGCCAAGGGCGAACTAGATCGCGACTATAAGAAATGCTACGGCCAGCAGTTCGCGGCGGTCGTCTCCGCGGACAAGAAGATGTACGTCTGCTGCCACATGCGCGGCGTGGAGAAGTACTGCTTGGGGGACTTGTCCAAGCAGAGCCTGCCGGAGATTTGGTCCTCCGAGCATCGCAAGAAAGTGGCCGAGAGCGTGGACTTCAAGGATTGCCCGCCGCTGTGCCGCTGCGATTCCTTCAACACGATTCTTTGGAAAATAAAGGAAGAAGGCGCGCCGGCGGATTCTGACCCGCAGCCGCGTGCGCATCCGAACTTCATTTGAGCCGGCAATCGCGGAGGCAAGCGCCGCCGGCCGCGCCGGCGGAAGTCCAGGTGATTGTTCCTCGGCTCCCGGACGGAGCCCGCGCTCCATTCTCCCGCCGGTTGGGACAATTCATCCGCGCCCTGCCTCGCGGCTCCGTCGAAATTCCCGTGAGCGGCGATTCCGGCGCCTTTTTTTCGCTGGGAAATTTGCGCGGGCGGTGCGCCATCGTGGTCGAACATTCGCTGACCCAGCCAGTTTTGTTCCAGCTGGCGCGCGATTCGGCGTTTTTGTCCGTAATTGTGGCGCGGCTTTGTCGTGATGGCGGCGCGGATTCCTTTTCCGGGCACTGGATGCCAAACTGGTACGGCACTCCGCCGGTTTGGGCCGAGGAGCTTTGGGATTTTTCCCGGGATTTCGAGTCCGAGGAGAGATCCCGCCTTCTGCCGCGCCGGGTCTTTTCTGGACAAAAAATCGAGAGCGGCTGGATTGCGGAGCGCCTGGGTGAAATCGAACGGATGCGGCCCGCTCATTCGCGGCGCGGCTTGGCCAGCATCATCATTCCCTGCTGGAACGGCATTGCCTACACGCGCAAATGCCTGGCTTCCGTTCTCAAGCGCACCGACGGGCCGCATGAAATCATCATTATCGACAACGGCTCCAAGGACGGCACGGCGGACCATGTTCACTCGTTGAAAAACTCGAAAATCAGGCTTATCGAGAACAAGAGCAACCGCGGTTTTCCCGCGGCCGTGAATCAGGGAATGAGGGCGGCCAGGGGCGATTACTTCGTGTGGCTAAACAGCGACGCGATCGTGACCGATGGCTGGTTGGGACGCCTTATCTCGTGGGCTGAACGTTCGCCGCGAGTCGGCGCGGTCGGCCCCTGCTCCAATGATCCGGGGATATCGTTCCAGCTTCTGGACGGCGCGCCGAAAGGAACCGAGAGGATATCCGCGTTCGCGCAGGCGCTCGCCGAGATGAATTTAGGCCGCAGCACCTGGGTTCCGCTGATCACCGGCTTTTGCTTTTTGGTCAAGAAGGAAGCCGTCGACCGCATCGGACTTTTGGATGAGCGTTTCGGCCTGGGCATCTATGAGGATTATGACTACTGCTTAAGGCTAAGGCAGGCCGGTTACGGGATTCTGACGGCCCAAGACGTTTTCGTCCACCACGCGCGGCATAAGACCTTCGAACACAACGGGGTCGACGATCCGGCGGCCGCGGCCAACAACCGGGACTTGTTCATCCACAAATGGTGCCGCTTGGCGATGGAGTTTTTGGACAGCTTCGGCAACTCGAAAGGTTTTACGCTAAAAGCGCCCGATAAACTTCGCCGATCCCTCTAGCGCGGGCCGACCAGTCGTGGTTTTTCTTGACGAAATCCCGACCCGCCGCGGAGAGGCGCCGCCAGAGATGCTCGTCTTCCAGCAGCCGCAGGGTTTCCTGGGCGAATTTCCTCGGAGAGTCGGCGATAAGCAGTTGGCGGCCGGCCTCGGCTCCCACGGCCTCGTTGGCGCAGGACGTGGAGACCACCGGCGTGCCCATGGCTAGGGCCTCGAGGATTTTTCCCTTGATGCCGTAGCCGAGCTTGAGCGGAGCGACCAGGACCATCGCGCGGGCTTCGTAGGGCTTGACGTCCGGCACAATGCCGGTGACGACGATGGCGGGATCTTTCTCAGCCAAGCCGAAAATTTTTTTCGTGGGATAGGAGCCGACGACGTAAAACTTGGCTTGCGGGCGCGCCGCCTTAATCCGCGGCCAGGTTCGGTCGGCGAAGCGCAGCACCGCCTCCTCGTTCGGGTAATGCGGGTAATGGCCGACGTAGACGAGGCTGTCGGGCTCGCGCTCCCGACGCGGCGGCCCTCCCGAGAAATGCTCCAAATCCACGCCGGTCGGAACGCTGAAGACGCGTTTGGGGGGAACCCAGCGGCTCATCCGGCGCCGGTCGGCATCACTTACGGTGATGATGGCCTCGAAGCGGCGGCACAGTTCTTTTGTCGCGCGCAGTCTCTTGCGCCAGTCGCCTAATCGGCGCCATTTGTTCCAGCCGGACATTTCCCGGAAATAAGACGAGAAAAAGGACAGCGCGGAAAGGTCGTGGTGCGTCAGGACGCAGGGGAGCCCGGGATTCTCCAATTTCGCGGCGCGGACGTAGGGCGCCATCAAGTCGAACTCCGCGTGAAGCAGGTCGGGCTTTATCTCGCGGACGGCTTTGCGCACGGCTTCGTTCATGTCGGGGGCGTGAAATCCCGCGATTTCCCGGGGCAGTTCCAGACCATCATCCATCCGCGGGAAATAATTCGCCGGCGGCGCCACGTGTCGGATGCTTTGAAACAAGCCCGGGAAATAGAGTTTTTCTTGGCACAGCGCCGCGGCGGCGCTGTGCTTGGGGTCGTCTCCGCCGTGGCGCGAGAAGGTCAGCAGATGGAAATCGTGGGAGTCCTTGAGCAGCCGGCAGGCGGTCCAAACGCGTCGGGACCCCGCGTCGGTGGGAATCGGCGCCCAGGGAGTCAACAACAGGACTTTCGGTTTGCGCGCGGTCATGTCGAATCGAGTTATTTTATAAAAGATTTAGGCAAAGGCCTGCCGGCAAGAAATCCTGCCCCGTAGGCGAGATGGCAGAGCGGCACGAGCGCGAAAAACAGGAGTCCGGCGGTCGGGCTTTTGCTCTTCCTGGCGCCGTAAACTGCCGCTCCGGCGGTTGCCAAGGCGTAGAGCGCGGGCGCTATCCAAAAGGGCCAAGCGGGCCGCGTTGCGGCTAGAAAAACGGCATAGAGAAGGAGGGCGGCGGGAAAGAAGAACATGGCTTGGGCCGCGCGTGGGAGCTTTCGCGTGATTTGCCGCCGGCCGACGCCCGATTCGTAGACCTGGGACAGAAATTTCCCCAGTTCGGCTCGCCGGCGATGATAAACGGCCAGGGCCGGTGCGTAGAGCGCGCGGCGTCCCAAGGCGCGAAGGTTTAAAACGAATAGATTTTCCTCCGCGGAGGCCAGATGCGGATCAAAGCGCAGCCCCAATTCCCGAAAAGCCGCCGCCCGCGCGCAGAGATTGCATAGAGCGAACGATTTTTCATCGGCCCAGAGCGTCCGCGGTCCGGGAGCGTAGCGCCGGCGCATGGGTCCCGCCCCAATCCATGATTGCAGCACCAGTCCCGAGGCGCGCTCGAAAAGGCCGCTGCCGGGCGGCGTCAGGTTGGGCCCGCCCAAAACCCACGCGTCGCCGTGCTCGGCGATAAGGCCGGCCGCTTCCGCGAACAGCCCCGGCGGCGCTTCGACGTCGTCATCGAGGAAGTAAATCCATTCTCCCCGCGTCCGCTCTACGGCGGCGTTGCGCGCCGCCCCGCGCGATTGCCGCTCCAGCAGGATGATTTCCAGGCCCGGGATAAGAGCCGAGAATGAACGCGCTATTTTAACGTCTTCCGGATCTTCCCCGTTGACGGCGACGACGACTTCCCTGACCAAGCGCAGATCCGCCGCCTGCAGGCTCCTGAGGCAGGAACGCAGAAGTTCCGGGCGCCGGTGAGTGAGAACGAGCACGGAGAAAAGAGGTTCGCGGCTTGATGCGTTTTCCGGGGCAGACGTCATGGCTTGGTCGGCGCGGCGTTGGGCAGCGCGTTCAACTGCCGCGTGAGAGCAGCGGCGTCCGTGTTTCGGCCCGATTCCTGATAGGCCCGGATCAGCCATCCGTAAGCGGCGCGATAGCCTGGAAAATCGGCGATGGCCCGACTCCAGGCTTGCTCGGCTTTGGAGAGGCGGCCCTGTCGGTAATAGCAGATGCCCAAGTTGGTCCATGTTGGCGCCAGATCCTCGCTCCGGTCGGACGGAAGGGAATTGCCGATGGCCGCGCGGTAGTCCTTGATGGCTTCGGGAAAGTCTCCTTCCTGCAGGTAAACGTTGCCCATGTTGTTTAGGAGGCTTGGGTGCCTGGGAAAAAGGTCCAGGGCCAGCAGCAGGTATTTCTTGGCTTGGTCCAGGTTGCCGCGCATTTCGTACAAGCCGCCTAAGTTGTTGAGCGCCTCGATTTTGCGCGGATCGAGCGTCAGGGTCTTTTTATACAGCGCGATGGCCTTGTCGGCATGGCCCGCTTGCTGCTCAATGACGGCCAGGTTGTAGGCCGCGTCCGAATAGCCGTTGTCCAAAGCCAAGGCTTTTTCCAAAGATTGCTCGGCATTGGCGGGCAGGCCGCAATGCTCTTGCGCCATGCCCAGGTTGTAGCGGGATGCGGCGTCGTTGGGACTGCGGGCGATGGCGCGGCGAAGCCACTCGAGGGCTTGGGGGCATTCCGCGGCGTGATCGTACTCGACTCCTAGGTTCATCATGGCTCGCGCGTCTTTCGGCGCGGCGGCTAAAAAAGACGTCCAAGTCTGGATCGCTTCCCGAATCTCGCCGCGTTTATCCAAGAGGAACGCGAACGCGAACCGCGCTTCGAAGCTGCGCGGATTTTTCCGCACGGCCTCCTGCAGCTGATAGGCGGCCAAGTCCGGCCGCCCCGTTTTTTCTAAAAGCTCAGCAAGGTTGATTTGGGCCGGAGTGTCGTTCGGATTTTCCAGCAGCGCTTTGTGATAGGCCGCCATCGCATCGATGAACTTGCCTTGGCGCGCCAGCGCGGCGCCGAGGCTGTCGTAGGGAATGGAATTTCCGGGATTAAGGCCGGCTGCCTTGGAATAAAGGTTGAGCGCTCCCCGGGAACGGCCCTTCATTTCCTGCAGGCCGGCCAAGTTGTTAATAGCCTCCACGTAGCGGGGATTGAGCAAGATCGCGGTCTTGTAGTCTTGTTCCGCGCCGGCCCAATCGCCCTTGGTTTGCCGCATAAAACCCAGATTGTAGTAGACCCTGGAGTTTTTGGTTTCCAGGGCGGCCTCCCGGCCGAAGAGCACGGCGTCGCTCTTCCAGTCGCGGTTGCGGGCTCGCGTCATTGCGGAAAATAAAAGGAGGATAGCGCCTATGCCAAGGACTGCGACAAACTTACGCAGAGGTCGCCCTTGTTTTGATATCCGGGAAAGCGCGAGCGAGGCGGCCCAGCCCAGCATCCAGCAGACGCCGATGGCGGCGGGATAGAGATAGCGCTCCGACATGGGATTGTAGAGCCTAACGATGTTCGAGGCCGGCAGCAGGACGATGGCCGACCAACCCAGGCCCCAGCATAGCGGTCGCGCGCCCGCGGCATAGGCGCGGTAGCCGGCCGCGAAAAGAAAGACGAAGAGCGCTAGGGCCGCCCAAAGGCGCCAGTCCGCCCAGGAAGAAATCAGCGGCGGAGCCCGATCCGCGCGCAGCGGATAGGGAATCGCCATCAGCTCGAAATAATCGGAAAAAACCACGCACATGCTCCTGAAGTTGAGCGCGGGCGAATGATACAAGGCGTCCCATTGCGGGGTGGAGGGATTGAGTACCTCTTCTTGCGGGCGCGCGGCCGAAACTTGCGGGAGCGGATCGTCTTTCGTCGCCAGGACCACCGGCGCGGTCGAGGAAGCGATGCTCTTGTATCCCGATCTGTCGGACCTGAAATGCCAGTAGTACAGGGCCAGATAGCCAAAAATGAGCATGGCCGCGATTCGCAGCGCGGGTTTTTCGCGCCAGGGTTTTTTCAGAAAGCATAAATCAAACCACAAGGCCGCGGCCGGCAGAACCAGGGCGGTTTCCTTGGAGAATGCTCCAAAAGCGTAGGCCATCCCCGCCGCGGCCAGGGCCACGCCCGCGCTGCCCGGTTCCGATGCCTTTTCCATTTTCCAGTAGGCCAGGAGAGCTAGAAGCATGAAAAAGGCGGCCAGGATATCCGGGCGAAAACTAGGCATGTTCACGGCTTCCGTGTTAATCGGATGGACCGCGAAAGCCAGACCTGCGAGTAGGGCCGCATCGGGTTCAAGGAAAATCAGGCCCGCCCGCCAGACCAGGACGGCGTTGAGCCCGTGGAGAACGATGTTGGTGAGATGATATCCGAAGGGAGCGCTTCCCCATAGCCGGTGGTCAAAAACGAGCGAGGCGAGGAAGATGGGGCGCGCCGCGCTGAGAATCGGGACGACGGGCGCGAGGTCAATTTGTTCAACGAGCGTTTTCAAAGCCGAGGGGTTGGCCAGAAAAGCGTTGTTCTCGATGAGGATGTGATCATCCCAGCAAAAGCCGTTTTTGAGCGAATTGGAGTAGGCGAAAAACGCCGCGGCGAAAATTACCGCGCACAGGCAGAGGCTTTTTATTTTTGACACAGGGGGCAGTATAGGCTGGTGCGTCCGGCCAGGGGCTTGGGCGTCGCTTTTAAGGCGTGGCCGCAGGCGCGGCCGGTCTTGCGGCCGTAGGCGTTGACGAATTTTTGGAAGCCGCCGGGTTTGCCCGCCGGATCAAGGAAGCTCTCGTCCTCCAACGTGCTGCCACCGGACTTTACGGCCAAGGACAGCACGCGGATAATCGCGGCGTGAAGCGCGTCGCACTCGGCGCGGGACACGCGGCGACCGGGCCGATGCGGCCTGACTTTGGCAAGGTAGAGCGCTTCCGTCGCGTAGATGTTGCCGATGCCCGCGACCACGCGTTGATCCATGAGCAGGACCTTTACGCCGGCGCGGCTTTTCTTGAGCGCGCGAAAAAGATGCTCCGGCGTGAACTCCCGGCTTAAGGGCTCCGGACCCAGAGGCGGCAGGGCACAGCCCACGCGGCCGAAGCGGCGCGGATCGTGGAAGGCGACGAATACGTTTCCGGCGCGGAGCACGAAGCGGGTGTGCGGCCCGTTCTGTCCGAAGCTCAGCCGGCCGGACATGCCCAGATGCAGGATGAGATTTTTCCGGTTCGACAGGTCGAGAATGAGGTATTTCCCGCGCCGGCGCACCGCCGCGATGGTTTCGCCTTCGGCCGCGCGCAAAACTCCGGGCAAGGCCTTATGATTGAACCCCGGTGGGCAGATTTCGCACGAGGATATCCGCAAGCCCCGCAGGCGCGGCTCGAGCGCGCGGCGCACGGTCTCGACTTCAGGCAGTTCCGGCAAGGCGGTTTAGCTGTGCCGAGGAGGGCTGCTGGGTCCCAAAGTCAACGTCGGATCGACCCGCTGGGCCCAGGCCAGGATGCCGCCCGCGACGTTGACCGCCCGGTAATTTTTGCCGCAGAGAAACTCGACCGCATGCGCGGAACGCCCGCCGCTCCGGCAGTGGACCACCACCTCGACGGAGGCATCAAGCTCGGCGACTCGCTGGGGCAGTTCTCCTAAGGGGATAAGCACGGAGCCGGGAATGCGCGCCTCTTGGTGCTCTTCCACTTCGCGCACGTCGAGGAGGATGAAAGCGTCCTTCCTCTGGATTTTGGCCTTTAATTCTTCAACGGTAATTTCGGGGATTTTGGGCATGGCTCACCTCTTTTCGAAGATGAAGCCATTATACCGCTTCTTAGGCGTCCGGTAGGATTTTTGACCGCGGCGCTTAATGGCCGTGGCCCAGCGAGTCCTCGAACTGCTTGGCGCGCGCCAGAAGCTGATCAAAAGCCGCGGTGAAGGAATCGGCCATGGACGACTGGGCCACGGCCGCGGGAATCTCCAGCCGGAGCATGATCTCGTGGTTGCGGGGCATGCCGCCCAAGGCCGCGTTGGACGCGTTGGCCGAGCCCGCGTAGACGATGCGGGTCCCGTCCGCGCGGCGGATGATCCAAAGCTTGACGTGCATGAGCCCCTGCCGATCGGGGCTCCGAACTCCCGAGTCCGGGTCCGAGCGCAGGCCGCTCAAGAGATGGGCGTCGTCTGCCAGTCCTTTGATCTGCGGCCAAAGGGAATTCTCGTTGTGCATCGCCTGGTCGTAGCCCGCGACCACGCGCAGGCGCGAGCCGGGCCTGGCTTTTAGCTGCTGCAGGACTTCCGAAATCCGCTTGTCGCCGACGCGGAAATTCGTGAAGTCGAAGACCGCCGCGTCCACCTGCCGGGTGTCGGGGTGCTCGATGTCCTTGAACAGGCTCGGGCCGATGGCGTCCTTGGACCACGTGGTGAGCAGGGACCATTTGACGCGGGGGTCGAAGGTGCCGCTGGGAATGCCGTCGAAGGCGGCGCCGGCTTGCGCGGCGGCGCTCTCGGAGCCGGTCTGCCCATCCGCGGCTGATTTGGAATCTTGCGGCGCGTCTTGAGAAAGTTCCCGCAGAGGATTTGGCGCCGGGCGCGATATTCCGCGCCCGGCACTGGCGGGAAGGAACCGTTCTTTAGAAACGTTTTCCGCTTCCGCCGGCGCGGCGAAAGGTGCTTTGGCGGCGGGCGTCCGAACTTTTTTGATCGCAGGCGCGACTGTTTCTGCGGGTTGCCCGCCCGCGGCATTTTCCGCTGTAGTCGCGGTGAGCGCATGGGCGAAGCCGATTTTCGTGATCTGGTGGATGGAATGCCACGATGCGTCCGCGTTCGCTTCGGCCAAGATGTTTTCCGGAAGGACGGCGCCGATAATATCCGCAGGGCTGATGGCTTCCCCGCCCAACCGCAGGTTCATCGTGGAAAAATCGGGGACGGCGGCGACGGAGGCGGGCGTTTGGATGGAAGCGTCGGGAGCTTCTTCAAAGCCCGCCCAAGCGGCGGGGCCTTGCAGGAATAGAGCGGCGGCTGCGGCGAGATAATATCGTCGGTTCATGGCTAGACATTACTTAATGGCCGCGTCGCTTGCGTGGGCTAAAAGTCCCAGAAAAGCACGGTCATTGGGCCCAGATTCTGCGGCACTCCGCGTTTTGTAGAATACCATCGTGAGAATCCTGGTCCGCAATATCGGGCAACTTCTGACCTTGGCGGGCCCCAACGAGCCCCGGCGGGGCAAGTTGATGGGCTCCTTGGGACTCATCCGCGGGGGCGCGCTGCTGGTCGAAGACGGGGCGATTCTCGCCGCGGGCCGCGAGGAGACGGTTGCGCGCGCCGATGGAGCGGCTCAGGCGGAGGTTGTTGACGCCGGCGGCCGGGTCGTCTCTCCGGGCTTCGTGGACAGCCATTCCCACGCGCTTTTCGCGGCCCCGAGGCTTTCCGATTTTACGGCGCGGGCTTCGGGCCAGAGCTACGAGCGAATCGCGGCGGCGGGCGGAGGCATTCTCTCCTCGGTCAACGGCGTGCGGGGCTGCGCCGAGGAAGAACTCGCGCGCCTTTTGCGGGAGCGCGCCGAAAAATTCCTGGCCTGCGGAACGACCACGCTTGAGGTCAAATCCGGCTACGGCCTCGAGCTTTCTTCCGAGCTTAAAATGCTGCGCGCCATCAAGAAGGCGGCGCAACAAACGCCCTTGGAAATCATCCCCACGTTTTTAGGCGCGCACGCGCTTCCTCCCGAGATGGCCGGCCGCCGGGACGACTATGTCCGCCGGGTCACGGGCGAGATGCTTGAGGCCGTGGCGCGCGAAAAGCTGGCGCGCTTCGCCGATGTTTTTTGCGACGAAGGTTATTTCAGCGCCGAGGAGTCGCGCCAAGTCCTGGAGGCCGCGGCCAAGGCGGGGCTGGGCTTGAAGGTTCACGCGGAGCAGCTTTCGCGCACGGGAGCCTCCGCCCTGGCCGCGCGCCTTAACGCCGTTTCCGCCGATCATTTGGATCATGCCTCGGACGCGGACATCGAGACGCTCTTGTCCGGCCCGACGGTCGCGGCGTTGGTTCCGGGCTCGAACTATTTTCTGGGAACGCCTTATCCGCCCGCGCGCAGACTCATTGATCGCGGCGCGGCGGTCGCCTTGGCCACGGATTTTAATCCCGGCACCTGCCCGTGCTGGGACATGCGCCAGATTTTGTCCATCGCCTGCACGCAGATGAAGATGACTCCGGCCGAGGCCTGGGTCGCGGCCACCATCAACGGCGCCTGCGCCCTGGGCCTGTCCAAGACCCACGGCTCCTTGGAGCCCGGCAAGAAGGCCGACGCGGTGTGCTGGGACGCCCAAGACTACCGCGAGATTCCCTATTACTTCGGCGGCAGCAGCGTCTCGTGGACGATGAAGGCCGGGGTGCTCGTCGCCGGCCGCGCCGCGGCCAAAGCCGAGTTCGCGCATGAAAATCCTGCTCTTCGATCTTGACGGCACCTTGGTGCGCGTGGGCGGCGCCGGGCGCGTGGCCTTGAACCGCGCCGTGCATCTGGTTTACGGCAAGAAGCAAGTCTGCGATGAGCTGAGCCTGGCCGGGCGCACCGATTTGCACAATTTCACCCAGGCCTGCCGCCTGGCCTCTGGGCGCAAGCCCACCCGGGCCGAGGTCAGGCGCCTGCACGACGAATACGTGCGGCTGCTTCCTTATTATGTCCGCCGCGCCGTGGCCCGGGGAACCTATCTCTTGGCGCCCGGCGTCAAGGGCCTGCTCAAGCGCCTTGCCCGCGAGAAAGACGTCATGCTGGGCCTGGGCACCGGGAACATGGAGAAAGGCGCGCGCATCAAGCTGGCGCCCTCCGGGCTCGGGCGTTATTTCCTTTTCGGCGGCTACGGCTCGGACGCGTACCACCGCCCCGCCATCTTGAAGAAGGCCGTGGCCCGGGCCGAGGAAGCCGCGGGCCAAAAAGCGCGGCACGGCGAGGTCTACGTCATCGGCGACACGCCCTTGGACGTCGCCGCCGGCAAGAAGGCGGGCTTTAAGACCGCGGCGGTGGGGACGGGCTTCGCCACGTGGCCGGATTTGGTCCGGGCCAAGCCGGATTTTTTGGCCCGGGATTTCAGGAGGACGACACGATGGCTCAAATGGCTCAAGATTCAGTGACGCAGACCAAAATCGGCGGCGCCGCGGCCGAGGCCCTGGCCCAAGCCGCGGCGGACGCGTTTTCGCAGACCTCGGCCATGCCGTCCTACGCGCGCGCGGAAATTCTGGCCAAGACCGCGGCCGCCATCGAGGCGGAGGCCGAGGCTTTCGCGCGGCTCATCACCGAGGAAGTGAAGAAACCCTTGAAGGAGTCGCGCCGCGAGGTCTCTCGCGCGATTTTCACCTTCAAGTGGGCCGGCGAGGAAGCCAAGCGCTTCGGCGGGGAACTCCTGCCCTTGGACTTGGACGAGGCCAGCCGCGGCCGCCAGGCGCTGACCCGCCGAGCACCTTCGGGACCGGCGCTTTTCATCACGCCCTTTAATTTTCCGCTCAACTTGGCCGCGCATAAAGTGGCGCCGGCCATCGCCGTGGGCGCGCCCTTTGTCTTGAAGCCCGCGCCGCACGCGCCCAAGACCGCGGCCAAGCTCATCGAGGCGATCACGCGCGCCGGCTGGCCCAAGGACGCCGCGGGCCTGGCCGTGGTCGACAACCAGGCCGCCGAGGCATTGGCCAAGGACGAGCGCTTCGCGGTGCTGTCGTTTACCGGCAGCGCGGGCGTGGGCTGGCATTTGAAATCCATCGCGGGCAAGAAGCGCGTGCTCCTGGAGTTGGGGGGGAACGCGGCGGTCTACGTGGACGCGGGCGCGGACCTGCCCTGGGCCGCGGCGCGCTGCTCCTGGGGTTCGTTTTATTACTCGGGGCAGGTGTGCATCTCGGTGCAGAGAATTTACGCCGAGGAATCGGTCTACGACCGCTTCAAGGACTTGCTGCTCAAGAATACGGCGGAATTTAAAATCGGCGACCCGGCGGACAAGAAGACCGACATCGGCCCGCTCATTTCCGAGGACGCCGCCGCGCGCGTGGAGAGCTGGATCAAGGAAGCGGCCTCGGGCGGCGGAAAAATCTTGTGCGGCGGCAAGCGCCGCGGCGCCGTCGTCGAGCCCACGATTGTGGAGAACGCGCCCGCGTCCTGCCGGCTTTCGTGCGAGGAGGCCTTTGGCCCCGTGGCGACGCTGGAAAAAGTCGAGTCCAAGGTGCACGCGCTCGACAAGATGGCGGCGGGCCGCTACGGCCTGCAGGCCGGCATTTTCACCAACGACTTGTCCCTGGCGTTCGAGGCCTGGAACCGGCTTCCCGTGGGCGGCCTCATCGTCAACGACATTCCCGCCTTCCGCTCGGACGCCATGCCCTACGGCGGCGTGCGCGACTCGGGCACGGGCCGCGAGGGCGTGCGCTACGCCATGGAGGAGATGACGGACTTAAAGACCTTGGTGCTCAAGCCGTAATGAACAACAGGGGTTTGCGGCGCCTGGGACGCAGGCGACGTTGAGATTTTCCGAGTTTTAGTCGAGCGAGGCCGAGGCGTAGACGCGGGCGAGATATTCGCCTTGGATTGCGGGGGTTCTTCGCCGGATTCGGCAGACTGATCCAATAAGCCACCTGGCGAGGATTTATAAGCCAGCGAGTTAATATTGATTTTTATTGGCATCAAGGCTACAATCATTAACGATCATGGCAGGCTCGACCTGCCGGGAGGGCATTAAAAAGAAAAAATAATTTATCGTTCTGGCTTCACCCGGGACCGCGCGTAGGAGCGCGGTAAGCTCACTCGGAATTCCTGAGGGGCATATGCACAACCGAGGCATGAAGCCGCTGATGTACCCGTGTTCACGCACGGGGAAAGGCGGCAATCATTTCCTGGTTATGTGCATAGCTGGGGCTGGTTGCCGCTGATGCTTTATACGAACACCTGCCCCAAAAAGTTCCCGCCTGAAGCCACCAAAAGGACAACAAAAATGGGCTCGAATAACTTAAAGCGGGTAATCGAATCCCGATGGTTTCAGCATCTGGCCGAACGGCGGCGCTGGAAATTTTGGGAATGGTTTCTCATCTGGCGGCACGACTTTTCCACGAAAGACAAGATGAAGCGTGTATTCCGAAGAAAAATAGATCCCTATCAATACCGCACCTCATCTTATGAGCAAGACCGTCTCAAATATATGGAGAGCATCATCGCCGGACATCGATACAGGAGCGGTTTGGAAATCGGTTGCGCCGAAGGCCACGTCGTATTGATGCTGAAATCTTTTTGCGATCATTTTACGGCAATTGACCTCTCGGCAGATGCCTTGGCTAGAGCCAAGAAAGCATTGAATGGGATATGCGTCGAGCTGGTGTTGGGTAATGCCAGAACCTGGGAGCCCAATCGGGTTTTCGATCTCATCGTTCTGGCCGATGTGCTTTATTATTTGGGAGATCCGATCAAAGGCCCAATATTTGAACGAACTTTCGATGATTTTCTTAAACGCATAAATTCCTGGCTTGAGCCAGGGGGACATATTCTTCTGGCATCGGGATTCGGAACTGAACGGGAGCGGAACGTCCGCGAGGATTACGCTCTGCGTTTTGAGCGTCTGGGGCTCAAGCGCTTGCGAACTGATATTATAGGCGTCCAACCACATGATAAGGGAAATTTAAAGTGTCTGCTCCATCTTCTGGAAAAATGACGCTACAGTCGCAAGCTTCGGTGGCCTATGGAGCGTCCGAAATTCGCAAGCTCGGGTGAGCCGAGTTTGGGAGGATAAAACGTAGGCCGCGGCTGTGGCGGCTCATTAAGGGAGGGAGCTTGCAACCCCCTGGCAAGCCCATTTCTAGCCGCCCTTGATTAGCTGGAAAAACGAATTAAAGGCTGGCGGCAGATAGGCAGATGATAGGCAGGGCCTAGGGTAGGCCTTATAAGGCCTTGCCGAATTGGTAGAATCTAAAAAAGGAGTTTTGATGATCGCTTTAGTCGAGTGCGTGCCGAATTTTTCCGAGGGCCGGGACAAGGCCAAGGTGGAGGCGATTGTCGCGGCGGCGAAGGCCGTCGCGGGCGTGACCATCCTGGACGTCGAGACCGACGCGGACCACAACCGCTGCGTGCTCTCCTTCGTGGCGCCGCCCCAGGCCGCCATCGAGGCGTGCTTCGCGGTGGCCAAAAAATCCCGGGACCTCATCGACTTGAACGTCCACAAGGGCGAGCACCCGCGCATGGGCGCGGTCGACGTCATCCCCTTTATCCCGGTGCGCGGCGCTTCGTCCGAGGACTGCGCCAAGCTCGCGGAAGTTTTGGCGCGGCGCATCGGCGAGGAGCTGCAGATTCCGGCCTACCTTTACGACTTGGCCGCGCGCGTGCCGGAGAGAAAGGATTTGGCCGGCGTGAGAAAGGGCCAGTTCGAGGGCCTGCGGGAGTTGATCGGCAAGGACCCGGCGCGCGCGCCGGACTTCGGGCCCAACCATATCCATCCCACGGCCGGAGCCGTGGCCGTGGGCGCGCGGCGCCAAATCGTCAACTTCAACTTGAATTTAGACACGCGCGACATGGCCGCGGGAAAGGACATCGCCAAGCGCCTGCGCGCCTCGGGCGGCGGGCTGCCCTGCGTGCGCGGCAAGGAAATATTCCTTGAAAAGCGCGGGCAAGTCCAAATCTCCACGGTGCTGACCGACTACAAGACCACCTCCATGCGCCGCGTCCTGGTCGAGGCCATGGCTCTGGCCCAGGAATACGGCGCTAAAATCGTCTCGACGGAGATAGTCGGCCTCTTGCCGCGCGAGGCGTTGGTCGATTTCGCGATGGAGACCTTGACGCTGGAGAATTTTAATCCCGAGGTGCAGATTCTGGAAAACCGGCTGGAGGCGCTGGGATTGGGCGCGGCCGCCTCGGACGGCGGCGTTGGGGCCAAGATCGGCTGGCTTGAGGCTTCGGATGTTTTGTCCCGAGCCTTGGCCAACACCGAGCCCACGCCGGGCGGCGGTTCGGCCGCGGCCGCGGCCGGCGCCATGGGCTGCGCCCTGGGCGCGATGGCGCTGGGCATCAGCTTGAAGTCAAAGAAATTAGACGCCGCCAAGCGTCCGGCCTTGGAGCGAGGGCTGCAAGAGATGGAGCGCGGGCGGGACGACTTTCAAAAGCTCGCGGCCGAGGATGCCGAGTCTTTCGAGGGCTTCAAGAAAGCCCAGGCTCTGCCCAAGGAAAATCCCGGACGCGCCGCCCAAATGCAGGAGGCGCTTGCCGCCGCGGCGGAAGTTCCCCTGCGCACCGCCGCCGTCGCGCAAAAAGCCCACGCGGCCGCCAAGGCGCTTGCCGCCGCGGTGTCGCCGGCCGTGGTCTCGGACTTAAATTGCGCGCTGCACCTCTTGAAGGCCGCGGCCTTGTGCGCCGCCGAGAACGTGCGCATCAACACGTCCGGCTTGAAGGACCGCGAGAAGGCCCGCGCCTTGGACGCGCGCCTGGACTCCCTGCTGCAATCCGTCTGACGGACCCCCTGAGAGGTCTTATGCGCTCCATCCTGAGCCGGGTCTGGCTCATCCTGCTTTGCCGCGTGCTCATGTCCGCGGGCTATTCGCTGGCGTTTCCCTATTTCGCCGTCTATCTGAGCCAGGAGCGGAGCGTCTCCTTGGAACTCATCGGCGCCGCGATGGCGGCAAGCCTTCTGGTCTCGGCCTTGGCTCAGATTTTGGGCGGACGCGCCGCGGACAAGCTGGGCCGCCGGCCCGTGATGTTGGGCGGCGTTTTGGCGCGGGCCATTTTTATTTTGGCGCTGGCTTTCGCCGTGCGCGCGGGCTCAAGCTTCGTCCTTTTAATGGCGCTTCATTTCGCCGGCAGCTTCGCGGCGGGTTTTTTCGACTCGTCCTCGGACGCCTGGGTCTCCGACTGGTTTTCCGAAAGCGAGCGCCTGCAGGCTTTTAGCTGGCTGCGCACGGGCGGCAATCTGGGCTGGGCCTTGGGTCCGGCGCTGGGAGGACTGCTGATGAACGGCGCGGGCTACGCCGCGCTTTTTTTCTGGACCGCGGCTGTTTACGCCGTCTGCTTTGTGCTGCTCTGGGCCATGCTGCGGGAGTCGCACGCGGGCCCAAGCGCGGTCGCGGCCGCGGCCGGTGCACCCGCGGGATTGACCCAAGCCGTCGGGGACTCCAAGCTTTGGATTCTGGGCGCCGGCACGGTGCTCATCGGCGTGGTGATGTCCCAGCTCATCACGCCGCTCTCGCTTTACGCCGTGGATTTCCTGCGCCTGAGCGCCCTGCAGCTGGGCCTGCTTTTTTCCTTAAACGGCGCCATCGTGGTCTTGTTCCAGATTCCGCTCTCGCGCCTGGGCCGCGGCGTCAAGCTGAGCGTTTTTCTCTGCGGCGGCTGCCTGCTCTACGCCGTAGGCTACGCCTCGCTGTCCGTGATGGCCCGGCCGGACTTGATCGCCCTGGCCGTCGCGGTCGTCACCTTCGGCGAGATTTCGGTGAGCCCGGCCTTGAACGCCGTGGCGGCGAACCTGGCCTCGGAGGAAACCCGCGGCACCTATCTGGGCGCTCTGCGCTTTTTCAGGCAAATCGGCTGGGCGGTGGGTCCGTGGCTGGGCGGCCTGGGCTTGGCGCGTTGGGGCGGCGCGTTTCCCTGCCCCTACTGGCTGATGGTCGGGGCTTGCGCCGTGGCCGCGACCGCGGTCTTCGCGCGGCTGCGGGCCCGCTTGAGCGAGCGGGAAGAGGGCATGGCTCCCGAATTTTCGGCGGCTCCGGAAGCGGCTTAAAAGGAAAGCGGCGCCGTCAGGCGTGGACCGGGGGCTTTAGGCGGCTCTTCAAGTTCTGGAACTGGCTCCACATCTCTTGGGGCATGCGCTCGTCGAACCGGCGGAAGAACCCTTCGATGCCGTCTAATTCCTGATCCCAGTCCTCGGGCCGGACGTCGAGCAGCTTCTCCACGGCCTTGGGGGTAATTTTTAAGCCCGCCATGTCCAGCGCATCGGCGGCCGGCACGTGGCCAATCGGAGTCTTTTGCGCCTTGCCCTGACCACGGCAGCGCCCCAATATCCATTCTAGGACGCGGAGGTTCTCGCCGTAGCCCGGCCACAAGAACTTGCCGTTCTCGTCCTTGCGGAACCAGTTGACGTGGAAAATTTTGGGCGGGTTGGGAACGCGCGCGCCCATCTCCAGCCAGTGGCCGAAGTAGTCGGCCATGTTGTAGCCGCAAAAGGGCAGCATGGCCATGGGATCGCGCCGCACCTCGCCCAGCTTGCCGACTTGGGCGGCGGTCCGTTCGGAGGCCATGCTGGCGCCCACGAACACGCCGTGGGCCCAATCGAAGGACTGGTAGACCAGCGGCGCCAGGTGTTGGCGGCGTCCGCCGAAAATCATGGCGGATATTGGAACGCCCTGGACGTCTTCCCAGTGGCTCGAGATGGAC
>Ga0307374_10004041_pt1 | contig 24649 bp, 30 predicted proteins | sample OX3MG_FD_202532 | JGI IMG/M metagenome (GOLD analysis project Ga0307374, IMG submission 202532) | Soil microbial communities from Risofladan, Vaasa, Finland - OX-3 | ecosystem: Environmental > Terrestrial > Soil > Coastal area > Acid sulfate soil | place: Finland: Risofladan, Vaasa | collected... | reverse complement strand
GGTGCTACAACAATTGGAGCAAACAGCCATCTTATAGGAACTGTATCTGGTGCACCAATTACTATTGGCGCCAATTCTGATATCAACGGCATGGGTCCTGCAAATATAATGGCAGATGCAATTTCAGCAGTTCCAGAGTTTGGCACTATTGCTGCCTTGATTTTACTAGTGGCAATTGTATCTGTAATTGCAATTTCAGCAAAGACTGGACTATGCGGAATGCCAAAGTACTAATTGTATTTTGACATATCATCATAGTAACAAAAGTTTTATTCAAGATCGTTTCAACGGTGCCGATATTAAATATGATATATAATTTCGAGGTATTTTTAGTTTGATTAAATTTCTAAGTGTTCTAGTAATCTTTGTATTGTCTACTATAATCTCTTTTGTTCCTCAATCTATTGCACAGGAATCAGCCAATTCAACTGCACAATATGCATTACAGTTTAAACAACTGGAAAGTGAAGGTGTGGGCAAGATTCTCCCTGTAACGTACGGAATATTTTATGTTACCAGTAAAGATCAGTGTGACGATTCTGACAATCAACGCTTAAAATTCTATCAAGTAATAACAGATGAATATCTTTCACTATATCATCTTGTCCACAGTCAAGTACAGGCTGGATGTATTTCAGAAAAAGACTTTGACAAATATTCTTCTGTAATATCCCACACTGTCATACCCATTGTGATATTGGATAAAAATGTAGGCCAAAAACTTTTGGTTCAGGAAGGAAACTATGGCCTGTATACAATTTCAGGCATTGGGTCAGAATCTGTCCTAGTCTGTGCTTGTGACAATGTTACAGAAAGCTGGTCGGGAGCATGGGTTTTATCACACGAGTTATCGCATTTGGCTCTTTATCGCTACCAAGCGCCTTATTCTGTTTATTTTACATGGGTACACTACAATGAAGCTATGACGAATGCATGCAAGTTACTAGCTCAATCTAACTATTGTCTTGAATATTCAACAGTAGTAACAGCGCCATCAGGAGATCAAATTCCTGTAATGGAAATCTTTGGACAAGTAGCAACAACTTACAACATGCCACCAAATCCTCCACAAATCGATGTCCCGCTATTTCAGCAAAATATTCCAGCAACTGAACTCAAAAAAGCTGTACAGGTTGCGGTTTCATCTCCTACGCCTAAACTTGACATCATATCATCCGTTGAGATCTCTGGCTTAAAACCTCTAAATATTGACGGCAAACTTTATCCCGTTCCATATAATATCACTGGAGGGATAATCAACAAGTTCTACGCAGATTCCTTTACAAAAAAACTGACTATTGAAGTAGTTGGTGGTATCAATGGCGGACATTTACAGTTACAACTATCAAGAAAAATGATGGATTCGATTCAAGTTGGTAAGGATACACGATTTATGATAACCGATAAGTCTGTTGGCACTGTAAACAAAAAACAACTAGACTATGTAGAAACTCAAACTAACATGGAAACAAGGACATTGGAAATTAATTTTCCACAAGATAGGAGCATTATGGAGATAACAGGCACCACCATGATTGTGCCAGAATTTCCATTACCTGTAATGATGCTAGCAATTTCTCTTGGTTCATTACTTGTATTTTATAGAATACAATTGAGAAAATAAAAATTCTGACACTTTTCAATAATTATGATTGAGGCTTGGAATATGCCTACGGCTCAACTAATTTAATCAAATCTACCATGGTCTAGTTTTAAAGGCATGGTGTTAAACTAGTTCACAAATTCTCTCTCCAAGCACCGATTACATATTTTCACAGATATTTTCTAAATTAATGTTGTTGCACCTTTGATAATTTGCATTAATTTCAAATGAAAAATGCGGTTAAATTGAATTGGGAAGATTTTAGACTCGAACAGAAATGCGGTTGAAGAGATCTTGGACTCAAACGGATATGAGGTTAATATGCGGTTGCCGGTTTGCAGTTCCGAACGGGTCCAAGTCCATGCCAAAAATCAAGTTTTTAGTGGATGTTTCCAATTTTATAAATCAAAATAGTAATTCGAAATGATAAACCTTTTGCAAAAAGAGTAGATTTGGAAGAGTTAGGTTTTTGACAGAAGGCGACAAGAATGCCCATAGATTTTCTTATCTGATCCTTAGTTTTATTAGTTGTTTTGTAACTGTCTAGAGTTTTGAAGTAAATGCCAATTCAACGCATTTCTTTATATGCATATTAAGAACTGCTAATTTTTTGGGTCAAAAAGTTTAGGGAACCATGCCCGAACTTCAAAAAGGTAGACAGTTACTCTCTTTTTAATTTTTGTAGGGATAATGCTTGGACCAATCTTTCACGTATTTCCGAGGGATTCTATGATTCCCGTACTTGGAATATTTTCTTCGTTTACCCTAATCATGATATTATTTTACAGCGGGATGGATATGAAGATACGTGATGTAATAAGAGGAAGTGGACGAACACTAATTCAGGTTTCAATCTATGTCATATCAAGCATCTTTGCTATCGGCATTTTTGGCCATCTTGTTTTAAAATGGGATCTTATCCAGTCATTAATTTTTGGTTCCATGGTAGGAGGGGAGACTACAGCTGCGGTAGTAATTCCGTTAATCCGCAACCTAAAACTACAAGAAAAAACTATGACATTTCTCACATTGGAATCTTTGATAAATTCAATTTTATCAATTGTCATGTTTACTGCATTTTTAGATTTGTACAAGAATGGCACCACAAGCTGGACAATTCCACTTGAAACAATAGGGTCAAACTTTTTTGTGGGGATTGCATTGGGAATAATACTGTCAATATCTTGGCTATTTGTTCTTAGATTCCTTCAAAATTTCAAATACACATATGTATTCACGATAGGGTTGCTTTTTGCTACATATTCGGTTACGCAGATCTTGGGTGGAAGCGGACTGATAGCGGCGCTCATATTTGGATTATTAATTGGAAGTGAAAAATCTGTTTTCTTATTTTTGCGTCAGAAATTTACAATAAGTGACATGCGAGAACAATTCAACAAATTCCAAGGTGAGATGGCTTTTCTCATGGAGACGTTTTTCTTTGTATTTCTTGGCTTGACCTTCTTGATAAACCCGGGGGAGATAATTTCCAATATAGTACTTTCATCAGCAATTCTTGGAATATTATTGTTCTTCAGATACATTGCAACGAAAATATCCACTCGAGGATCAGATCTTGCCAAAGACAAGAAGATCATTTTTCTCATCTGTGCCCAAGGTATAGTTCCTGCAACACTCTCAATTGTTGCCTTAAATGAAGGTCTCCCTCTTGCAAACACTTTCTTGAATCTTACAGTTTACGTTATCATATTGACAAACATAGTAACTACCGCAGGCACACTTTGGATGACCAAGAGATCACGAAAAATATCGGAGTAACGGTGAAACGACTTGTGGTGTACTTATCATAGTTTCCTTTCCAAGATTGACAATCTCCTTATTGAGCCATGCCCAAAAGTTCTTTTCAAACATCACTGCTCTGAAGACTTCGACACCTACCACAACTGATCCTGCACCAAACGATAATCCACTTATAAGAAGTGACGGAATTGCAATATCTCTATCTTTATCAGTTAAGCCAGCATTAATCTTGGATTACACAATGGAGTGGATAAAATATGATCATGTAACATGACCTTACAGATGATAAAATTAGCAATCAGCAAACAAGAGCAGGCAAAAATTCAGTCATGTATAAAGAAATGTCAGGAAAGAATAACATATTCGTTAGACGAGAATTTTGAATATCATCATCTGGCTATTGAAAAGTCTAGTAAATTTTTGAGAAAACATGATTCTGAAAAAATGAAGATGTTTGTACTTTTTGTGGATCTGGGCGGATCTACAAAGATGAGCTCTGAATTATCCCCTGATACCCTTGCTAAAATAATCAGACTCTTCTCTCAGGAAATGGCATATGTCATCGAATCCTATGACGGTTTTGTACTAAAATATGTAGGAGATGCAGTGATTGGATATTTTCCAGCTAGAATGATAGCCACTGCCAAGAATCCAGTCTTTTGTGCACAAGCAATGGTATCTGTAATTGAAGATGCAATAAACCCAACTTTACAAAAAGCAGGTTATCCTTCTCTGCAAATTAAAATAACAATAGATTTTGGAGATAATGATATAGTGCGATACGGTTCAAACAGACAGAAATCACACATTGACATCATTGGTTTGCCAATTAATCTTGCTGCAAAGATGCAATCACTTGGAAAACCAAATCAACTTGTAATAGGAAAACAAGTTTTCCTTAAATTACCTCAACGATTAAAAGTCTGTTTCCAAAAAATCAAGGTTAGCTCAAAAGTATGGCCATATCATGATTTTGCTAGCAAGAAACCTTATCCCTTGTTTTTAACTCAACTATTCAAAGTTTATCACTAAAGTGTCCAGTGTATTTATCCACATTGTCTTGAGGAGATGACGGTGAATGTTTCTCATGTTTGTTTCCATATTTGTGGACACGTCCAAACATTTTCTTCTCATGTTCCTTTCTTGCGTGGTGCAATCTGTCTGCTTCATGGATGAATTCCTTGCCACATTCTGTGCATTTTATTATCTCATGATGATGCTCATGATGAGCATGGCTTATTAGATCTTCATATTTTGAAAATTTTGATTTACATTTATCGCATTTGAATTTCTGCCAGAAAAAATGCATATCTGCATTATAATGATACAGGGATAAGAATGTTACATGTATTTACTTCAATATGGAGGAAATGCAGGCAAGGCAGGACTAGTTGCGTTCCCAAAACAATTACTTGTACGATTAATGGAAGGCTATCCTGAAAAACAAGTAATTGCTATGGCCGACTATATGTCACAAGACATTATGACTGACATGATGGCTATTTTACAGAACGAGCACACCGCTGAAAGTTTTTTATCTGTAATCGAATCTTGGGCAAAAAATTCACAAATTCCATTTAGACAGGATACAAAAGGACAGTTAAACACATGTGTAATTCAACACGACCTGAAAAAAACTGGTCGTTATATTTGGGACATCTCTTCAAGAACGTCATAATTCAAGTCCTAACCAAAAATTTACGAATGAAAAAATGGGGTTGTGTTTTTATCGACAGAGAGTAAAAAAGGAAAGCCCTCGCCCACGCACAAAAACGGTGTACTAGCTACCGTTATGACGCTGATGTGATTTATTAGGAAGATCCTACGTTCTATTTTTAAGATCATTGAATTTAGGAAACATATTTGTAAAATTTATCATGTTACTATTTATCATTTGATCATAAAAGTCAAGTGCTGTAAGCCTACATCCCATATAATTTTTGAACATGTTTTCGGTTATATCTATCTGAAGTATAGCCATTTGTCTGACTGATTTCAAATAGACATCAAACATTGTAAGTGCGGCATCATTTACTCCAATTTTGCTAATAATTTCTTTTTGATTAGAATAACAGTTGTTATAGAAATTATCTATAATATGCAGATATTTTTTGTACATGTCTGAACATAGGTTGACATAAGTAGGAATTTTAGAATCCATTTTTTCAATTACCTTTGAGGCATAATCAGTCATATTTCTATAAGACAAGTCAGTTGTTTTATCATTCGATTCATTTTTACTTGCTTTAATTACCTCAATCATATTTTCTTTTGTCATATTTTCAACATTAGTGTATTTTTCAAGTGCTTTTGACAATTCTTTGAATGTGGTATTCTATCAAATAAAGATGATCGTAATTATCAGGCTTGATGAGGTAATGCATATAGAATTATGTTAAAATCATGTCGTTTGTGTGTAAATTTCTTCTAAATTATTTAATTAACAAACCTTATTTGAAAATAATTCCGATGTACCGAATTCAGTAAATACCTGAATTCTATAAGACTCGAATACTCACAAGTCTGAATCCCAAACAAATTCATCGACAAAGAGTAAAAAAGGAATCCCCCCATCTGTGTGTAAATTTTTCGCTATAACTAGAATTATGATGTCGGTGTGATTTGTTGGAATAGGTTAAATCATAACTTATATCATAATTAACAAATGGTAGATGAAAAGGAACATGACTTTCAAAAGAAATTAGCAGATCTTCAGATAAAAGCTGGAGTGATTGCGACTCAGTTCAATCGTGATAGCTTTAGGAATTACATTAATTCAAAATGCTATTAGAAAATCATGAATGAAAATCAAGTATATGGTAAATATACTATTGTCAAATACCTATTGTTGGGATTGATAGTGCATTCTACACAGACCGAATATCCAAAAAAAGAGTCTGACTTTATGCCAAGTATACAAACTTTGGTGCGTATACTGAAAACTATGACAGACAAGGGACCAGAGGCAAAGACCGCTTTATCAGTTGATGCAAATCTGAATTATACAAGATTTACAAAGCATATTGTCTGAATGGAAGCAAAAGGTCTTGTTGAATCAAAAGTTGATGAATCCAAGATTAAAGTTGGTTTGACTTCAAAAGGTAGAGACTTTGCATCAACACTTTCAAGTGACATCTAACCATATGACTCAACTTGTTTTTATGGCAGAAGTTGTATGAGCAATCATGGTTCTTTTATCGTGTAAAAAATGCAAGAATGTATTTACCGATATGATTGGTGGTGTACGGTCAATTACTACAAAATGTCCTGTATGCCAGTCAACAGATAGTGAACAGGTTTACTTTGATTAATTTCGTGTCCAGACAAAAAACAGGATAAATCATGTCCCACAGTTTGAACAAAACCGATTATCAGATTTGAAATTTTCAGATTGATTTTAATATTATAATTTGTTAGTGGATTATAGATTTGACAGTGAATTTCTCAAGGATACTTGTAGCCATAGATGGTTCTGATACTTCCATGAAGGCCGCAGATGTTGGCATCTCTATTGCAAAGAAACATGAAGCAAAACTACTTGTAGTAAATGCATTACATACTCCATATTCAGATCTATATCTTACTGAAATGGGCAACTATCCAGAATATGAAAAAAAGCGGGCAAAAGAGGATGCAGAAAAATGGTTTGAAGAAATAAGACAAAAGGCAAAGCAAAACAATGTGGAAGTAGAGGAAGCAGAAGCCATAGAGCCATTACCTACAGTAGTAGGTTCTATACTAAACTATGCTGAGCACAAAAATGTGGACCTTATTGTAGTAGGGAGCATTGGAAGAACGGGTTTTAAGCAAATTCTACTTGGAAGTGTGGCATTAGGCATTGTAAGATATGCAACACGTTCTGTAATGATAGTGAAATAAAAAATTGGAAAAGGAATTTCACATTTAGAGTTACAGGTTCAGATTTGAGAGAATCAAAATCTTACAGGATGTAACCATTTGGAAACTTTTCAATTTTGACGCAGACGAAAAAGAATGTGGTTTGGTGATCTTAAAGATATTACTGATGGATAGATAATCGCAATCTAATGTTAAAGTAAATATGTTGTAAAAAATAAGCATTGAAACCATTTTCTATTAGTTTGGTTCATAGTGATTATCTCTCACGTTAGTTAAAAGAGATATTTTTAATCTAGTCCCTCATCTAATGAACATTGGTAAATCATGTTCTAATTATTTTGGGAATAATAGTCTTCATAATGGGAATTGTTATGAATTTGGTAGGAATTCATATGCTTCCCTCCGATATTGGCAAATGGACTGAAGTGGGGGTTCTTTGGTTGGTTTAGCTGGTTCTGGATTGTTTATTGTTGGAATTTTTAAAAAAAAGTGAAAACCACCTGCTTGAAAATTGATAACGAAATATCATAAGGATAGAGTCAAAAGTTGAAATGTCTCTTTTCAATCAAAGTTCACAGATGATTTTCCCATCATTGAAGAAATCACTAAGTTAACAATATTTGTAAATGATGTCCAAATGTAATTCTAGCAAGACATATTGCTCATATGGTAGCGTTATGACACATGATGATTGTCATAGATTGCGCAGGGGATAAGGAATTAGCATCAGAGTTACAAAATTATCTAAAAAAACATCAGTATGATGCAAAGACAGACGAGTCATCTGTCATGTTAAATGCACTGGATGCAGAGAGCATTTTAGAGTCTTTTCTCAAGGAAAGCAGTAGGACAGAGTATAGCATACGTAAAATTGATTCCGCAAATATTTTACTGTCTAAAGAGGTGCCAATAGAAGATTTTGGTTTTGTAAGATGTGAAATGTGTGGATATGTACTGTCAAGTGAAGAAGAATTACTAGTTCACAGGCAAGCGCAGGGATTCAACTTCTATGACTGGATTTTCTCTAAAAATAACCTTAGATTATCAACGATGAAAATCTAAAACAGTCTTTTATTTCATTTGTCTTCAATATGAGACAATGAGAGAAGAACGAGTAATTTTAAGCAAAATAGATTTAGACAGATTAGTTACATCTACCAAGAACCATTTGCAAGAGTTGGGACTGAAAATAATCCACGAAGACGCATTCGAAGGTTGTCACAGTATCAAAGCATACAAGGGTGGAATTCCTTCACTCGTTACAGGTAGTGTAAGAGATGTCGAGATACTGATTACTGGGAAAGATAAAGACTATGAGCTAACGCTAAGAACTGGAGCATGGGGCAGAGATATTGCAATTCCGTCACTTCTGATAAGCGGATTCTCGTTTGGTGCAGGAGCAGTTGTAGCAGGTGTTGAAGTTCTCAGAGCAGTGATGTTTGAAAAAAACTTTTGGGCATGGCTCAATAAGGAAATATTCAATCTAGGCGAAGAATCTGTTATGACTACACCACAAGTTGTCGCACCGCAAGACAGTAAATAATAGTACTTTTACGTTAAGGCTAAACTACAAAAATGAAATCAACTATTCTTCACCGAAAAATTTGAAAACCTGTCTTTTTTCCAATAATGCAATGACTACTAATATTATGATGCCTAAAACTAGACTAGCGTACACTGAAAGATACTTGTCAGATAAATCCCAAATTCCCCTCCATAATAAAACCAATCCTACACCAGTAGCTAAAAGAGAAATAGTATGTCTTAGCTTACTTCTCTTATATCCACTCATACAAATCGTTCGAAATTGTAATTCATGTCACAACAATATTAATCATAAGAAAAAATCATCGCATAAATTTCAAATCTTTCAATCTACAACATCTGACTTTTTGAACCAAATTATTCCTCTTATCGCTAATGGAATTGATAGCAGCGCCGCTATAATCACATATGTTTTGTATTCCTCAGAATGCCATAATGATGGATATATCCACAGAAAGGGTATTGGCAAGGCAATGGCAAGCCAGACTATGGAAAGTAAAATAATTATCTTAAATGACTTTCTTATTTTCAAGGGAATGTTTCGCCTAACATGAGAATACAAATAATTTGATAAAAAGGATCTCTAGCGCTTCAAATATGATACTGATGACAAATATCAAACATCAATTTTCATTCCTTTGAAAAAGGACAAGATACGCCATTTCATTTAACAAGGCTTTTTTGCATCGATATGTTAAATTAAAAAATCATTTCACGATCATGATTGGACATTTGGCGTAATTCGTAACTTTGAGAGAGACACTACCCATCAATAATTCCTTAAAAGTGCTCAATCCCCTATTGCCCATTATGATTAGATCATAAGTATTTTTATTTGAGATATTAACAATCACTTGAGCAGGATCTCCTATTTCCAATAATGTTGTTATTACAATATTATTTACCCCGGCTTGATTTTTACATTCGTCCAAAATTTTTCTCCCTTTTTCTTTGATCTCTTCAAGTAGCTCAAAGGCTGTGGCACTGTCTCCACCATATGTAGAATCATTCACAACATGAATTACATCTATTTTCGAATTGAATTTTTGTGCCAAATAAATGGACTTTTCAAAAGCCTTTTTTGCATATTCAGAACCATCTACTGCAACAAGTATTCTTGAGAAACTTGCAGGTTCATTCATAATTATTTATCTAAATCATTTTATTAAAACTACTGTATAATTTTCACATCTGATAGCAAGAAATGGTTATAAAGATAGAATTTGACACCTTTATCGAGATAACCAAAAATCCTCGGTGGTGGGTTGAGACTTCTATAGATTCTTTCCACATCATTCAAATCCAAATAATTTACTACCATAAGTTAATTTCATTCATCCGTGTATTTTTCATGCCTTGTAAAGTAATGGCATTCTCAATTGGCAAATATCCAGTTCATGGATTAGAGTTTTATAAGATGAATGTACAATGATCTTTAGTGATAACTCGAAATATAAAAAAAATTCTTGTGCCTATGGATGGATCCAAGAACTCGTTAAGGGGATTAAATATGGCAATTTATCTTGCAAGACAATGCGGTGGTACAATAACTGGACTATTTGTAATGCCAAATCGTCTCTCAGCCTTTGAACCTATAACTTTCGATAGAAAATATCTTTCAAAATTTGCAAATGAATTGATGGCGATGGCAAAGAAACAATGTGCGCAAAATGGCATTGTATTTTATGGCAAAACAGCTACGGGAGATGGAGCTATAGAAATACTGAATTTTTCTCAAAAACACAAATATGATATCATAATCATTGGTTCTAGAGGGATGGGTTCTATCAAAGAGGTATTTCTTGGAAGCACTTCACATGCGGTTGTTCACAAATCAAAGATACCTGTCATGATAATAAAATAAAAATAACGTTAACAGATTGGTATGAGGATTTCGTAGATGCAAAAATCTCATTACATATTTTTATAAAATTATCTTCCTAGAAATTTCATGTTTTTGTAGTGACTGTTGGCAAGAGAACCATGTGACTTGATTTAAATCTAAATTATGCCAGACTTGCAAAACATATTATTTAACTTGAAAAAAAAGATCTTACTGAATCAGCAATTACTCCATTCAAGATTAATGTTGGTTTGATTTTTACAAGAAAAATATTTGCAACAGCGTTTTCAAATTAACAATAATGTGTACATGATACATACAAACTTGTATGTGAAACAGACACAAATGTAAGCACTAGTTAATAAATTTACCAATAACAAACAACAATGATGGATGAAGAAGAATATGAAATGATTACAATAGTAATACAAGCAGAGGAATCATATCATCTGCAGGAGAATGATAATCATTGACAACCATCAAGACCGAGGATGGAACACAAATCTACTATAAAGACTGGGGAATGGGAGAGCCAGTAGTCTTCAGTCACGGCTGGCCATTGACTGCTGATGCTTGGGAAGACCAGATGGTGTTTTTGGCATCACGCGGATACCGCTGCATCGCCCATGACCGTCGCGGATATGGTCGCTCTGACCAACCTTGGAATGGCAACGACATGGACACCTATGCTGATGACCTCGCGACGCTCGTCAAAACATTAGATCTAAAGAATGTAATCCATGTAGGTCACTCTACAGGTGGAGGCGAAGTCGCCCGCTATATCGGTCGCCATGGTACGAAGCGTGTTGCCAAAGCTGTCATGATCGGCGCTATACCTCCGCTCATGCTCAAGACGGTGACCAATCCCAATGGCATGCCAATCGAAATGTTCTACAATATGCGGGCAAGTGTCCTTGCGGACCGCTCACAGTTCTTCAAGGATCTTGCTGTATCATTCTACGGGGCTAACAGGCAAGGTGCCAAGGTTTCTCAAGGTCTTCTGGACTCATTTTGGATCCAAAGTATGCAGGCCGGTCTCAAAGGCATCCTTGACTGCATCAAAGCCTTCTCAGAGACTGACTTTACGGAAGATCTAAAAAAAATTGATGTACCAACACTGATCCTTCATAGCGACGACGACCAGCTCGTCCCGATCGGTGCATCTGCAATGCTTTCCTCAAAGATTATCAAGAACGCACGTCTTGAGGTCTACAAAGGGGCACCGCATGGCATGTGTTCGACCCACAAGGACCAAGTCAACGCAGATCTATTGTCGTTCGTTCGCACTAGTCAATCATGATAAGCGATTAATCCTCACAAGAATACTATTACATTGTCAGTTGATCAATCATGATTTCTGAGCATGAGCAACCAAAGACGTAACAAGATCAGACTCAACTGTTAGTTCAAAAACTGTGACTCGGATTCTCACAGGTTTAAACCCATTAATGATTAAAATCACTGGGATCCAATTGCACCAGTCCTACAACTTGCTCTTTACTTGAGTTTGTATCGCAATATGGCAAGAACGCCATGGTAGAGATCAATCTTTGCCAGTAATACGGGGTTTACAATAAATTCTATTTTGGTTGATGTATTTTCTGCGATTTCTATCATCTGCATAATTTCTTCATGTTCTGATACTGATGTAGAATAATAATTGGCAGAAATTATCAAAGTGTCTACAGCTCCTAAAGACAGAGCTTGATGTATTTTAGAATTGTCTGTTTCTGTAAGACCATATTTTACTAACATGTCAAACTTGTCTACCAAAGAAATGGCATAATTTCTCCTGTATTGATAAAGTCGACTGATGACTTTAATAGCAAGATCAAATGGAGATGTTGAAAACGTTACATTTTCAATAAATCTAGTTTTCTTTACAAGTTCAGAATTTAATGATGTCAAAAACTCCTTCTTTGCAAATCCTGGACCGCCAAGAAGTATGATGTCTGTTCTACTCAAATCAAAGTCATTTATCTTACTAGATAATTTTTTGAAGAACTGGTCAATCTGAATTTGTCTGTTCTGTGCATACCTTTTTTGACTCCATCCTCCTTTGCTGGTTCTATTCTTCAAGTATGCACTTGTCTTAGCCGATCGAATGATTTTATTTCCACGAAAATGTCTGAGAACTGCAGACTTGTGATCAAGAATAACAAGTAAAACCTCGTAATCTATCTTTAACAAATCATGTAATGGTTTTAGATAAGCTCTTTTTCCTACTGTATATACAGGAGGAATTTTCTTGGATGTTGTAATCTCCTTTATCTCTATTCTTTGACCGTCATTCCAACCAAATATGCAATATGTGGTTGCAAAAGTATCCTTGGATGTAAAGATCTTTTTTCTGTCAGTAAGAGAGAAAATTTTATCCTCAATTACATCCTCAATTTTTTCTATATTTTTGCTTCTTCTAGTATGATGTATAATGTCGATTATCTCTGAAACTTTGTCTTCTGGTATGTATGCAGATACACATGGAGCTGATACATTCTTTATCTCATTAACTGACCTGTTAATTGAATACCATTCACGTGGCGAGATTTCATTTGTACTTGAGATGTTTTGAGTCATTTACACTGCATGTAATTTATCCTCATAAATTGGGCAACCTGTTTATTCATCAACAATGCTAACTTCTATTCTGCATATGTCATAAACATTTTTTTCATTAACATTCAATCCTTATGCATTGATGTGAAACCCAATAACAGTCAATGAAACTTACACATATGTACGCATCATTTAATTAAAATTATATCTGATAAATTTTATGACCCCAACCAAATACTGGATATGAGACTAGTTTGACATTACACCATAAAGAAAATACAATGTCATCTTGCATATCACTTGAATCATTGTGCGATTCTGCTCTTAGATTGAATAAAAGCATCCAATCTGTTGCAATCATCAACAATAAAGGAAGAGCGATAGAGAAAATTTCAAGACCAGAGTTTACAAAATTATATCCTAATCATTTGAGCGAATTTTTTTGTATGAGTTGTGTTCTACAGGTGTCAATGGGAAGAGATTTTGATGAAAACTATGGTCCCATTAATTATCACATGTCTGAAAGGACAAGCCTTACTACACTCACATTCCCCATGAAGGAAAATGTCATACTTGTGGCAACCAACAGAAACACTAGCCCTATAACATTGGCAAGAAAGATTGTAACTCTAATTGATGATCACAAGGAGCACTTCTAAGACTTTGAGTTATTCAATTCTTTCCCCTCGGTCTATTGCCATAATAGGTGCTTCTGATAAGGAAGGAAGTGTAGGCCATGCAATTACTTCAAACATCATAAAAGATTTCAAAGGTTCAGTTTTTCCAGTAAATCCCACCAAGGATTTTATCTTTGGCATGAAAGCATACAAAAGCGTAATAGACATTCCTCAGGAAATTGATTTGGCTGTAATAGTAACAAAAAATACAACTGTTCCAAAAATAATGGAAGACTGTGGAATAAAAAAGATCAAAGGAGCTATCATAATTACGGCAGGTTTCAAAGAAACCGGCAAGGATGGAAAAAAACTTGAAGATGGAGTAAAGTCCATTGCTCAAAAATATGGTATCAAAGTGATAGGACCAAATTGTTTGGGGGCAATGAATTTGGATCCCAAAGTAATGATGAATGCAACATTTCTCAAAAGCATTCCAAAGCCAGGAAATGTTGCACTGGTATCTCAGAGTGGTGCAATATGTGCAGCGCTAGTTGAAGATGCAAGTGTAGAAGATATTGGCTTTTCTGCAGTGGTAAGTATGGGAAACAAAGTCGATCAAACAGAGGTTGAGATGCTTGAAATTCTATCTTTGCATCCGCAGACCAAAGTTATAGTATTGTATCTTGAAGACATGCACGATGGTCTCAAGTTCATCAACATTTGCAAGCAGATAACAAAACTAAATGATATAAAAAAACCAGTTCTGGTATTGAAATCCGGCCGTAGCGTACGTGGTGCAAAAGCTGCAATGTCACATACGGGTGCACTCATGGGTTCAGACGGAGTTTATGATGCAGCGCTAAAACAAGCGGGTGCAATAAGAGTTGACACCATGGAAGAATTGTTTGATTATGCAGCAGCTTTTTCAAAACAACCAATACCTTCCAAAGGAGATCTAGTAATTGTATCAAATGCCGGAGGTCCAGCTATAATCTCAACTGATGCATGCGAGAAATTTGGTGTAAAAATGGCTGATATTTCAGACATTAGGCCAAAGATAGATGCCGTGATTCCACCATGGGGCAGTTCTAGAAATCCAGTGGACATAGTAGGTGATGCAGATCATGAACGATTCAAAAAGGTCCTTGATGTTGTTCTTGCTCATCCAAATGTTGGGTCGGTAGTAACAATGTGTACGCCTTCTGCAATCCTTGATTACAACAAGCTTGCCGAGGTAATTGTTGAAATGTCGAAAAAATATGGCAAGACAATGCTTGCAAGCCTGATGGGACATGATGAAGGCCTCAAAAATAAAGAGATCATGTCGGCTGGAAATATACCTAATTACAATTATGCTGAGGAAGCAATAAGATCCCTGAAAGTCATGTTACAATTTGCGGAATGGATAAAACTCCCTGAAGGCCGCATTACAAAATTTGATGTAAACAAAAATGAGGTTGAGGAGTTGCTAAAAAAAGCAAGAGATGAAGGAAGATCTACCCTACTTCAAGAGGAAGGTATGAAAGTTTTGAAATCTTATGGCATCTCAATACCGTTGAGTAAGATTGCCAAAACTGAAGATGATGCAGTAATAATTGCAAAAGAGACAGGATTTCCAATAGTGATGAAAATATCGTCACCTCAAATATTGCACAAATCTGATGCAGGTGGAGTACGAGTAAATATCAAATCCGAGACAGAAACAAGAGATGCCTTTATACAAATAACTAAAAATGCCAAACAATACAACCCAAACGCTGAGATCAAAGGAATTCTTGTGCAGGAAATGATCACGGGTGGCAAGGAGACAATAATTGGTTGCAAGCAAGAGCCAGGATTTGGCCCAGTAGTGATGTTTGGAATGGGTGGCATTTATGTTCAGGTCCTAAAAGACGTAGTGTTCAAGGTTGCACCAATTACAGATCTGGAAGCATCAAGTATGATATTATCCATTAGGACAAGTCAGGTTCTCCAGGGAGTACGTGGTGAGAAACCATCAGATATTAAAAAATTGGCAGAATGTATCCAAAGAATATCACAACTTGTCACAGATTTTCCTCAGATTAAGGAACTTGATCTGAATCCCACAATAGTTTTTGAGGAAGGCAAGGGATGCAAGGTAGTAGATATTAGGATTGGTCTCTAAGTACAGGTCACATGATGACTGAACAAGGTTTAGAACATGTTATTCCAAACAGTGCAATAATTCTAGAACACATACTAGAAAACAGAGTGTGTAAACCATGACAATACAATCGGATGCAGTAAATTCATTAGCTCACAGTATAGGAAATATAACTTCTACACTGCCACACATTGAACCTGATGGTAACACGTTTTTGTTATTATGCATATGTTTTGCATCTTTAATTGGTGTTATGTTATTCTATGGTTTGAAGAAACGCAAGGCAGCAAAGCTAACCAAACTAAAAGAATCTTTAAGGTAAATCGATATGATGACAGTCAACAAATCTCTTACTTCGGATGAAATCAAAAAGGCTTCAGTAGAAGATATTTTTTCATCCTTGTCAACAGGAAAAACTGGAATTAATTCTCAAGAGGCAAAGAACCGGCTGGAAAAATACGGCTACAACGAGATTGAAGAAAAAAAGATAAATCCTCTTAGAAAGATTCTGAGTTATTTTTGGGGTCCAATCCCATTCATGATAGAGATAGCTGCTATCATATCTGCAGTTATTTCCCATTGGGATGATTTTGCAATAATAATATCACTTCTTTTGATAAACGGAACAGTTGCATTCTTTCAGGAACATAAGGCTGACAATGCAATAAATCTGCTAAAACAAAAGCTAGCCATTAGATCAAGAGCATTACGAGATGGTAAATGGATTGAGCTTCGCTCGCAAGATCTTGTTCCTGGTGATGTCATAAGGATTAGACTTGGTGACATCATACCAGCAGATGCCAAACTCTTTGAAGGCGAATATCTTCTTGTTGACGAGTCTGCTCTTACTGGAGAATCACTGCCAGTTGAAAAACATGTATCAGATGTTGCCTATTCTGGTTCCATAGTACAAAAAGGTGAGATGGATTCAATTGTTGTTTCCACAGGGATGAGAACCTTCTTTGGAACGACTGCAAAACTTGTCGGCGAAGCAAAAACTACAAGCCATTTCCAAAAAGCTCTGATGAAGATAGGAAATTATCTCATCATGCTTGCAATAGGACTAATCGCACTTGTCTTTCTAGTGGCAATGTTTAGACATGAAAGTATTCCTGAAACGCTTCAATTTGCATTGGTGTTGATGATTGCAGCCATTCCAGCTGCAATGCCTGCGGTTCTGTCTGTTACTATGGTGGTGGGTGCCACAGTACTTGCAAAAAAACAGGCTCTGGTTAGCAAACTTGTAGCTATAGAAGAGATGGCAGGAGTTGATATTTTATGTGCAGATAAGACTGGGACGCTGACAAAAAACGATCTAAGTGTTGCAGATCTTGTTACATTTGACAAATTTACAGACTCTGATCTTTTGATGTTTGCCACTCTTGCATCAAGGGGAGAGAATGCAGATCATATCGACAATGCAATTCTTACAGGTGCCAAGGCCTCAGGGGTTTTAGAAAAATCTATTACTTACAAACAGATTTCTTTCAAACCATTTGATCCAGTGATAAAAAGAGTTGAATACAAGATAGCAGATCCTGCAGGAAAAGAATTCACTGTGGCAAAGGGAGCACCGCAGTCAATACTTTCCCTCATACAAAACAAAGATGATCTCTCTACAAAAGTAGAAGAGAATGTAAGCAGACTTGCATCCAAAGGATATCGCTCTCTTGGAGTGGCAAGGACAAATTTGCAGGGAGTCTGGGAGTTTGTAGGAATCATATCATTGCATGATCCTCCAAGAGAAGACTCTAAGGAAACCATCAAGACTGCCAAGACCCTGGGTATTGATATCAAGATGATAACAGGTGACCACATTGATATTGCAAAAGAGATAGCAAGAGAATTGGATCTTGGTACAGACATCCAAGATGCTTCCCAAATAATTAACAAGACAGACAAGGAGATCCAAGGTATTGTAGAACAGGCAGACGGTTTTGCACAGGTTTTTCCTGAACACAAGTACAAGATAGTGGAAGCATTACAGGCAAAAGGACATATTGTTGGCATGACTGGAGATGGAGTAAACGATGCTCCTGCCATAAAGAAGGCAGATGTTGGAATTGCAGTTTTTGGTGCAACGGATGTTGCAAAATCTGCAGCACATATTGTTCTCACCCAACCAGGAATTTCAGTTATTATAGATGCAATTCAAGAAAGTCGCAAAATATTTCAACGAATGAATAATTATGCGATATACCGAATCAGTGAGACTATCCGAGTCCTTTTCTTTCTAGTTTCCTCAATACTTGTCTTTAATCTCTATCCGATAACGCCTCTTATGATAGTCTTACTAGCTATCCTAAACGATATTCCAATCATGACCATTGCATATGACAATGTACGAATATCACTTAGGCCAGAAAGGTGGGAAATGAAAAAGATTTTAGGAGTTGCAACCGGGCTTGGAGTGATAGGAGTTGTCTCAACATTTGTTCTTCTCTATATTGGAATGCATGTATTTAATTTACAAACAGGACCATTACAATCATTAATTTATTTGAAATTATCTGTTTCTGGCCATCTTTTATTTTTTGCAGCTAGGACAAGAAACCACTTTTGGACTGTCAGGCCTGCAACTCGACTATTCCTTGCGATAGTAACAACTCAGTGCATAGCAACAATTATCACCGCACAAGGCATACTGTTACCAGCAATAGGGTGGCCAATGGCGCTTTTTGTGTGGGGCTTTTGTTTTATAGAATTCCTCATAATAGATTTTGCCAAGTTACCAATCTACAAATTACTAGAACGAAAAGGATTACGTGTAAATACTCAACGACTTGCAATTCCTAAAAAATAGATTCAGATAGATTGTCTCTAAATTATTTAGTGAGTAGTTTACGGAACGATTGTAACTCCTTTTTGCGTTTAGAGTCTGAATGAGGGTAAGTCATTTTGAATCCTTTGAGTGTGTCCAGTATGATCTGCGAAATTATCAGGTGAGCGTTCTCTTTGTCATCTGCAGGAATGACATACCAAGGTGCATTGGTAGTACTTGTACTGCTAAGACAAGCCTCATAAGCTTTCATGTAATGATTCCAGAATTTTCTCTCCTCGATATCAGCAAGGCTGAGTTTCCAGTTCTTTTGAGGGTCGTCAATGCGTTTGAGAAAGCGTTTTCTTTGTTCCTCCTTTGAAATATGAAGAAAGAATTTGATAATCCTGGTTCCGTTTTTATAAAGATGCTTCTCCAAGTTTACAATGGATTGATACCTCTCATTCCAAACGGTTTTCTCATCAAGATCACCCACAAGTCCCTCGCTACGGAGAATCTCTGGATGTACCCGAACAATCAGCACTTGTTCATAATATGATCGATTAAAGATTCCAATTTGTCCTCGCTCAGGTAGATAGTTGGTAGCACGCCATAGAAAATCATGCTCAAGTTCCTCAGTACTAGGATGTTTGAAACTAAAAACGTGGCAGCCTTGTGGATTGATACCAGACATCACGTGCTTGATAGAACCGTCTTTTCCTGCCGCATCCATAGATTGAAAAATCAACAATAAAGAATAACGATTTGATGCATAGAGAAGATTTTGTAATGAGTTTAGCTCTTCAATATGTTCTTTGAGTATCTGTGCATATTGTTCCTTTGACTTGTAAACAGGCTTTACAATCGTAGACCGTTTGGTAAGTTTGATCTTTTCACCTTCTTTTACTAGGAAATCGTTGGAATTAATTTTCAATTCAAATCATCTACTACTTGGAACTTTTTATCTTTACCGCAGATAATCATACGATGTATGACATAAAAATTAGGAATACGTATACAATTGTTGATTGTCGTGTCTGGAATTTATAGCATGGTTTAAAACTCAAGAATGCACTTAAGCGATATTGTCACTTGCTCCTCAGATTACTGTATTCAACAAGAAGATGGAAGAATCCAATCCGTACTATGATTATGCATTCAACTGGTTTGATTTTGCAATAAAATACAATTCAGCATTTTTGGACGCAAGTTCAAAGGCATTTGAAACTTTTCTAAGTACCAAGAAAGGAACTGCTCAGAATATTGAGAAAAACATCCGATCCTCTTTTGACACAACTCTGAGAGATGATCTAAATGATAATGCATTTGCATCAAGCATGACAGCATGTGTTGATTCTTGGGCAAAAATGTGTGAACTTTTTGGATTTAATCAATTTACTGCCAACTCGTATAACTTCTTCTCTCATGCAAATAGAATGCTTGAACCATTGAGAGACAACATAAACAGAACACCATCTGAGGTCATAGAAATGAAAGGCAGATTCAACCTACTTCATTACAAATCAGATCTTCCCACTATGCACAAAACCCCTCTGCTTGTAGTAGGCTCGCTTATCAACAGATACTACATTTTGGACCTGTTACCTAATGTAAGCATAATAAAAAATCTCCAAAGACAAGGCTTTGACATTTATGCAACAGATTGGGGAACACCGGAGTCATTTGACAAAGACTTGACACTTGAAACCTATGCAGAAGAATATGTGGAAAATGCAGTGGAAAAAGTCAAGGAAGTAACAGGTTCTGACAAGGTATCACTATTGGGCTACTGTTGGGGAGGAATTTTTTCACTCATTTACACTTCGACACATCAAGAGAATGTCAAGAATTTAATTTTGCATGCAACTCCAGTTGATATTAACAAAGAAAAGACAATAATAGAAAATTGGACTGCTCATCTCAATGCAGATAATCTGGTCGATATATTTGGTAACATACCTGGATGGCTTATCAACATAGGGTTCCTTCTTCGTAATCCTGTGGAGGCCATGCTAAAGTATCCACGATATTTCAGTGAACCCAGAAGCCGTGATGAGATAATACAGTTTTTTGCAATTGAGATGTGGCTATACGACAGCAGACCAATAATAGGTGAAGTTTATCGTCAGATAATTGATCAAGTATATAGAAAAAACCTTTTGATAAAAAACAAGATGAAGGTGGGTTCAGATATGATAAACTTGAAGAACATTACAATACCGGTTCTTGACATAGTTGGTACCAAGGATGATCTCGTACCTCCATCATCTAGTACCTCAGTAATGGATGCAATAGGCAGTACAGACAAAAAACTAATTGAATTTCCAACGGGACACGTTGGTTTGTGTATCGGTACAGGTGCACATGAGAAATTATGGCCAGAGGTAGGCAGATGGATTGCTCAAAGATCCTAAGTTATTTCAAATTGCATGCAATAATGTATCATTCAATACTGCAGCAAAATCAGGATTTTACTAAATAGGTGTTTTATTGACTGTCAACTATCCACTTCTACTTGTCAATGCAAGCGTTATTGGAGCAATATTCATCTTCTTTGCAATTGCCTCCGAGTCATCAGCTTCTTCTGTCTTTAGTATTTCGGAGAAAAAATGTTCACTGGGATTTAGTCTAGATACACAAGAATCTCAGATAGCTGTGGTCATTGCAGTAGGAATGCTTCTCGTACCATTCTCTTTGTCATCAGTCTTGGCTCTAATTCATAGCAAATGGGCTAATCTTTTGACTACCATTGGCTTTGCTTTGATAATCATAACTGCTTTTGTTATTGTAGCTTCTCTAGCTTGTAGGCTTCCAGACAACTTTTTCTTAGTCACTCTAATTCCTGGAACTGCTACCATTTTGGTCACAATATTTATTTTTCTGAAAAGGAAAGGGGAATTCAAGGAATAATCCAACAAGTTTCAAATATGAAAACATCATTCTCATACCAACGTATTCGACATCTCACACACCTTTGGACTAGAGTAAAAATCTAAAACTGAGTTTGATGTACGATAAAATTGATTGCACCAAGCAATATGCTAAAGGCAGTAAATGTAATTGTGATTCTTTTCATATATTTGTGGGCCTTTTTCTAAATCTGAAATTCTGAGATAGATACTTTAACAGGTGATGCAACTCATATCTTATGGGCGTAGGCACGTTTTCAAAGATACTGGTTGCAATTGATGGCTCTGACATGTCTATGAAGGCTGCAGAATATGCCGTTACCATGGCAAAAAAAGACAATGCAAATCTTGTTGTTGTTAATATTATCTACACTCCTGCATCTACCCTTGTCTATAATAATAAAAAGTGGTTTAACGAATCTCTAAAAAAAGCTAAAGGTGAAGCGGCAGAGTGGTTCAATAAAATTAAAAAAAATGCTGCCAAAAATGAAGTAAAAGTAAAAACGGAAACTGTAGAAGAACTCTATTCTATTTCAGCTGCAATAGTCAAATACGCTGAAAAAGAAAAGGTTGATCTCATTATAGTGGGTAGTACTGGAAAAACTGGATTTAAGAGACTTTTACTAGGAAGTGTTGCAAGTGACGTTGTTACTCATTCCCACACTGATGTGATGATAGTAAAATCATAATTTACAATTATCCAAGCAAAGATTATTTTAACTGGATTCGCTTTTTTTAAATTTTATTTTATACACAATTGCAACAATGCTAGTACCTACAAAGGGTGCAGTCAAATACAGCCACAAGTCGTTTATGTACCTTGATGCTACTGCTGATGCCACCGAACGAATTGGATTCATAGAGGCACCTGAGATATACCCAAAAAAGAAAATATCAGAATCTCATGGGCAAGTGCTTTACCATGTATGCTTGTATGATAATACTGGCAAGTTGATTCGAAACGATCCGATATTTCTGAGTCAGCCAAAAAGACAAAAGCACATGTGAGCCTTTAAAACTTGATTTGTTTTGCATGTGTGAAAAGACGCGGTGTACATTCTGCATATGCAATTTCTTTGCTGGTAATCATAGCAGTAGGAATGTCTGGCATTGTCTATAATTATATGAATACATCAAACAGCATACTCTCGTCAAATGCAGAGTATACAATAAACACGGCAACGCTTTCTACAATGCAGTCTGGAACTTTAACTTGGTATGACATTGTTTTACAAAATACAGGAAACAAACCTTTCATTCAAACAACGATATCTGCAGACATTAACGGTGTGACGTATAATCTTTCACAGAACATGACAAGCATTGGTCCTAGTCAGACATTAGAACAAAAAGGTATTCTAAATGCAGCAGTTGTTTATGGCAACAGCTATACTGTAAGAGTGAGTGCAACAACAAGTGATGGTTCTACATTTGTTACTAGCAGACAAATTAATGCAGGATAGGACAAGTTAGAAAATGAAGATAAGACTTTGATTAGATACTATTACCTTGTTGGTTGACAAGTTAGGGAGATAAACCAGTACAAATGATATAGTGTCAATGCAGGTATTTCATAGCCAACTTATTACCCCTTTATTGTAAATCTAATGAAAATATAAATACATAGGGTAACATAACTAGCACATGGTCAGCGTAATACTACAAAAAACTAGTAATCAGACCTATTATTATCTGACCCACCACAACAAATCAAGAACCAAAAGAGAGTATCTTGGAAAAGAGATACCAACTGATATTGAAGAACGAAAGAAAAGATTTCTGCTTGAATTTTACAGGGAGGATTGGTATCCTCAGCTGGAATTAATACGCAAAAATTTTGTTGCAAACCAAAAAAAGATGCCAAAAAGTGTAATCGATCAAGAGTTGAAAGATTTTGTCATCCAGTTTACATATCATACACAGAGAATTGAAGGATCTACACTTACCAGACTTGAGACTGAGAGATTGTTGAGGGATGGTGTCACCCCTTCCAACAAACCAAAATCTGATATGATTGAGGCAGAGCTTGCAGAACAGATTTTTTTTGAGATGCTAAAACATGAAAAACAGATCTCACTTGACACTGTTAGGTATTGGCACACAAAAATGTTCAACAAGACAAAGATTGACCTTGCTGGCGATATTCGAGATTACGAAATCACAGTTCGTGGAAGCAAAACAAAGTTTCCACCAGGTGATAAGGTTTTTTCTCTTCTAAGAGAATTTTTCAAATGGTACCAGTCTGTAAAATCCAAGATGAATCCGGTTGAGCTTGCAGCATTGGCTCATCTCAAATTTGTGTCAATTCATCCATTTGGTGATGGCAATGGAAGAATATCAAGACTGTTAATGAATTGCATACTTGATGAAAACCGGTATCCTATGTTGAACATAGAGTATGTTTCACGATACCAATACTATGCCGTTCTTGAAAAATCTAACTTGAAAAATGACGAGATGCCTTTTTTGCAGTGGTTTATGAAACGATATATTAAATCAAATAAAATCTGGCTATAAGATACTATTATCTTGTTGATTGATCAATTGGGATTTCTGAGCATCAGCAATCAAAGACATAACAAAACCGTCGTTCAAGTGCTTTAAATCTACTATATTGTATAATCATGATGCAACGAAGAGGAATATCCGAGATATATTCTACAATTCTAATGTTTACAGTAGCTCTTGCCATTGCAGGGGTTGTAATTGCAGCATCATCTAACCAGTTTAACAATCAACAGCAAAGTGCCTATCAGATGCTGGATTCGTCTCAAAAGAGAATGTCAGAGAGTGTATCATTTGTAACAGGAAGAGACACAGGCACGGGATCAGAGGTAGAATTAGTAAATTTTGGCCTTGCAAATATTAATTTAGACAGGGTCATGGTGGATGCAGTACAGAAATCCTATACTATGACATTTGTCAATGGTACACAAACCCAATTTTTACCAGTAAAGGAACCTGTGATAATATCAACTGGTACATCAGGCTCTAAGATGCAGATTGTTACAACATATGGTTCAATCTTTGAATTTCCACTGCAATAATTTTGCTTTTTAAAATCACTTTTCTTA
>Ga0307374_10004040_pt1 | contig 24650 bp, 24 predicted proteins | sample OX3MG_FD_202532 | JGI IMG/M metagenome (GOLD analysis project Ga0307374, IMG submission 202532) | Soil microbial communities from Risofladan, Vaasa, Finland - OX-3 | ecosystem: Environmental > Terrestrial > Soil > Coastal area > Acid sulfate soil | place: Finland: Risofladan, Vaasa | collected... | reverse complement strand
GGGTCGGGTCCGCGGGGTCCTGACCGAAGTCCCGACCGGGGCACTCGGGTCGATCTCCGCACACGCCGTCGTTCTGGCCACCGGCGGCGCAGGCCAGTTGTTCTCGCGCACAACAAACCCGATCACGGCGACCGGCGACGGCGTGGCGCTCGCCGCGTTGGCCGGAGCGGCCGTCGCGGATCTCGAGATGATCCAGTTCCACCCCACCGCGCTGGCGGTCGGCACGTCGCCGCTGCCGCTAATCAGCGAGGCGGTGCGCGGTGCGGGTGCCTACCTGCGCGCGCCGGACGGCGCACGCTTCATGGTTGACGAACACCCGCTCGCCGAGCTCGGCCCGCGGGACGTCGTGGCGCGGGCCGTCGCACGCACGGCGCTGGTCGGCGGCGGTGAGGTCACGCTCGATTTGCGGCATCTGGACCGCGACTGGGTGCACGCCCGGTTCCCGACCGTTTCGGCGCTGTGTGCCGATGCGGGCCTTGACCTGGCGCGCGATCTGATCCCCGTCACGCCCGCGGCCCACTACGCGATTGGCGGCGTGCTCGCGGATCTCACCGGCCGCACCACCGTGCTGGGCCTGTATGCGATCGGCGAGTGCGCCGCGACCGGCCTGCACGGCGCCAATCGCCTGGCGTCCAACAGCCTGCTCGAGGCCGCCGTAATGGCCGCGCGGTGTGCCGACGACCTTGCCGTGGGCGGGACCGACTGGGCGGCTTGTGACCCGCTCGCCCCGTCGCCCCCGACCCCTGCGGCCCGACCAACCGGCGACGCGCGCGGTGTGCCAGAGCTGATGTGGGCGGCGATGGGCCTCGAGCGCAACGAGCGCGGGCTCGCGGGCGCGCTCGCGACGCTCGAGGGTCGGCGCCCCGGCGCCGACGCCGATGCCCGAGATGCCCTCATGCTGGCGCGCTTGTCGATCACGGCCGCGCGGCACCGCGCCGAGAGCCGGGGTGCGCACTACCGGAGCGACCTGCCGGAGCCACGGCCGGAGTGGGCACGCCGGATCGCGTGGCTCGGCGGCCAACCGTATGCGGTCCCTGTCGCACAACACCACGTCGGCGACCCACAGCTCGCCAAGGAGGCAGCGTGAGCACGTCCATTTCGCTGGGTGCAGTCCCCGAGACGCTCGAGCGCGTCCCGGCGAGCGAGCTGCGCGACCGTGCGTGGGCAGCGCGGCGCGCGCTTGGCGAACGCGCCGTGATCCTCGGACACCACTACCAAAAGGACGAGGTGATCGAGTTTGCCGACATCACCGGCGATTCGTTCCTGCTTGCCCAGCGCGGAGCGGCGGCGGCCCAGGCCGAGCTGGTGGTGTTCCTGGGCGTGTACTTCATGGCCGAATCGGCCTCCGTGCTCGCCGCACCCGGACAACGGGTTGTGCTGCCGGACCTGGGAGCCGGCTGCCACCTGGCCGAGTGTGCCGACATCTTCACGGTGCGCGACGCGTGGGATCAGTTGGTCCAGGCGGTGCCGGGCAAGCGGATCATCCCGCTGACCTACATGAACAGCGGCGCGGACCTCAAGGCATTTGTCGGCGAGCACGGTGGCGCGGTCTGCACGTCCGGAAACGCCGAGAGGGCCTTTCGCTGGGCGCTGGCGGAGGGCGACGCGATCCTGTTCGTTCCCGACGAGCACCTCGGTCGGAATACCGGGGTGCGCATTGGGCTCGATGACGACGCCGGCGTCGTGTGGGATCCTCGCCGTGCCGAGCTCGGCGGTGTCGACGCGGCCAAGCTGGCCGAGACCCCGCTGGTCCTGTGGAAGGGCTTCTGCAACGTCCACACGACGTTCACGCCGACGCAGATCGAACGGGCGCGGCGCGACGACTCCGATGTGATCGTCATCGTGCACCCGGAGTGCCCGCGACCGGTTGTCGCCGCGGCGGACGAAGACGGTTCGACCGAATACATCATCCGGCGCTGCACCGAGCTTCCGGCAGGCAGCCGGATCCTGATCGGCACGGACTGGAACCTGGTCAATCGCCTCGCCCAGCAGCACCCTGACAAGCACATCCGCTGCCTGAACGAATTCATCTGCCCCTGCGTGACGATGAATCGGATCACGCTTGCCAAGCTGACCTGGTGCCTGGAGGCACTCGCCGGCGGCGAGATCGTCAACACCGTCACCGTCGACGAGGACATGGCGCGATGGGCGCGCGTCGCCCTCGACAGGATGTTGGCCCTGGCGTGACCAGCGAGCGCATGACCAGTGCGGCCGGCGTGGGCGGGCCGTCGCTGGTCGACGTTGTCCGGGGTGCCCTCGCGGAGGATCTTGGCGATCGGGGCGATGTCACCTCAAACGCGTTGATCCCGGCCGATCTCCATGCCGACGCGAAGCTGGTCAGCCGTGCGGCGGGGGTGTTCGCCGGCCAGGCTGTCGCCGACGAGGTCGCGCGCCAGTGCGGGATTGCCGTCATGTGGCATGCCGAGGACGGGTCCCTGCTCGAGCGTGGCACCGTGATCGCCGAGCTCAGCGGTCCCGCGCGGTCGGTCCTCGCCGGCGAGCGGACCGTGCTCAACATGGTCGGACACCTTTCTGGTGTGGCCACCCTTACCCGCGCCTTCGTCGATGTCTGCGGGACGTGCGCGGTGCTCGACACCCGCAAGACGACGCCGGGTCTGCGGGCGCTCGAGAAAGCGGCGGTTGTGGCGGGCGGCGGGATGAACCACCGACTCGGGCTGTTTGACCGCGTGCTGGTCAAAGACAACCACCTCGCGCTGGCCGGCACCGGCCTGATCGATGCCGTGCGGCAGGTCCGGCGCGGGTGGCCCGAGCTGCTCGTCGAGGTCGAGGCCGATGACATGGTCGGCGTTCGCCTTGCCCTCGCTGCGGGGGCCGACTGGATCCTGCTTGACAACATGACCGCGCAGCAGATGCGGGACGCGGTCGGGGAGATCGCCGGGCGCGCCCACACCGAGGGCTCTGGCCGCATGACCATTGAGCGCGCCGCGTCCGCGGCCGCATCCGGCGTTGACGCCATCAGCGTCGGGGCGCTCACGCACTCCGCCCCGACCCTCGACATCGGCCTCGATATCGACCTCTAGCCGAGTTGGTGCGGACCGCGCCTATTCGCTCAGATCGGTACGCAACTGCCTGGCGTCACGCAAGTAGGTGTGGCGGACCACTGCGCCGTCGGGCAGTTCGGCGTGGACCATAACCCGGATGCAGAGCCCGAGCGCGCCGGGCACGTTGATCTCGGACGCACACAGCAGCGGGACCTGACTAAGCCCGATCTCACGGGCGGCGACCGCGGGAAACTCCGCCCGCAGATCCGGTGTGGTCGTGAAGATCATCGAGATCAAGTCGTCCGGGGCCAGCCCGTTGCGCTCGAGCAGCGCGCCGAGCAGCTCGGCGGTCGCCTCGCGGATCGCATCGGGGGAGTCCTCATCGACGGTGATGGCACCGCGCACGGCTCGAACGCTCACGCCGGACATCATATTGGCCGACGTGAGCGCGGGGGTCGTGCACGCCGCGTCGGGGCGGGAGGATCATTCGACGCCGGGACGCCGGCCTCGGCAAGGGCCTGCCCGATGGCCCGCAGATGGCGCAGCTCGTCGGCGGTCACGATGCGCCACTCGCCGGGTCTTAGCCCACCCACCTCGATCCCGGCAAACCGAATCCGGCGTAGCCGTTGCACGCGGTGGCCAACGGCCTGGCACATCCGCTTGACGATACGGTTACGGCCTTCAGTGAGCTCGATACGAAGCCACGTTCCGCCGGGATGCAGCCGGTCCATGATCTCCACGCGGGCGGGCTGAGTCACCCCGTCCTCAAGCTCGACACCCGCCCGTAGCTGGCGCACCGTCTGGGCGGAGACGCGGCCGTCGACTAAGGCCTCGTAGACCTTCGGCACCTTGCCACGGGGGTGCATGAGCCTGTTGGACAAGTCGCCGTCATTGGTGATCAGCAGCACGCCGGTGGTGTCGAGGTCAAGCCGTCCGATCGGATACAGCCGCAGGTCGTTCGGCAGGAGGTCGAGGACGGTGGGGCGCCCCTGGGGGTCGCGCGCGGTGGAGACGACCCCTGCCGGTTTGTTGAGCACCACGACACGCAGTGGCTCAGGCGCGACCGCGCGCCCATCGACCCGGATCACGTCACTCGGGCCCACCGACTGTCCGGTCACCGCGGTGATCCCATTGACCGAGACGCGCCCGTCGGCCACGAGCACCTCGGCGGCGCGACGGCTCGCCACCCCGGCCTGGGCAAGCGCGCGATGGATCCGTGTCCCGGGCTCCGGCCAGTCGGAATCGCTCATGCGAGCTCGTCGGAGAGGTGACCAGCCTCGCGTAGGCGCCGGCGCACGGCCTCGGCCTCGTCCCCGGTCAGCTCAAAATGGGCGATCGGCGGCAGATCGCCCGTGCCCTTGAGGCCGAAGCGCTCCTGGAACGCCGGCGTGGTGCGGTAGCGCATGGCCCCGCCCTCGTGAGGGCGGCCGGCCTCTTCGATCATGCCGCGCTCTAACAGCGACGCCACGGTGGCCTCTGCCGACACGCCGCGGACGCGCGTGATGTCCGGTCGCGACACCGGCTCCAGGTACGCGATGACCGCCAGCGTCTCAAGGGCCGCCGGCGAAAGGCGCTCCTCGGGCGGCCGCGCGCGCAGGCGGTCGCAGACCGGCCCGAGGTCTGCCTGGGTGCGCAGCACCCATCCCCCAGCGATCTCCGCGACCTCGAGTCCGCTCTCCGCACCGTGACGCTCGCCGAGCTCGGCGAGCGCACGCTGAACCGGTCCGGGGGCGTGCCCGGTCAGCTCGCACAGCCGCACCAGACTCAGCGGCTCGGGGCTGACGAACAACAGCGCCTCGAGGGCGCGCATCACATCCATCTCGGTCATCCGCCGGAACCCGCCGCGTGCCGCTGCAGGGTGATGTCCCCGAACGCCACTGGCTGTGCCAGGCGCGCCTCGCCGCGCCGCGCCAGCTCGAGACAGGCGATCAGCGTCATGCCCTGCGCGAGTCGATCTACGCCGCTGGTCATCTCGTCGAAGCTCACCTGACCGGAACGCTTGAGCGCCCCGCGCAGCTCGGCGACGATCTCGCCGACGTTGACCCTGTGGCGGTTCAGATGCCCCAACGACGGCGTTGGAGGGGCGATCATCAATCGCGCGAGCGCATCGGCAAGCTCCTCGGGGCGGTGCGGCGCGAGGGCACGCTGCGGGAGACCCAGCGGAACCCGTCGGTAGCGCACGGCGCCATCGATGCCGTCCTGGGTCCGCAACCAGACGCCGGCCCGCTGGAACGGGGCAAACGCGATCAACTGCGCAGCGAGGCGCTCGCGTACGAGCTCGGCATCCGGGTCGGGCCCGTACTCCTCCTCGTCATCGTCGCCGACAAGTCGTCGAGCCTTGAGCTCGGCCAGGCTGCACAAAAGCAGCACCAGCTCGCCGGTCGTCGGCGCGTCCCAGTCGGCATCGCCCGAGAGCGTCGCGCTCACCAGCTCGCGTAGCGGAAGCTCCCCGAGCTCGATCTCCTCGCGAAGCACGAGCGTCAGCAGCAGATCGAGCGGGCCCTCGAAGAGCTCCAGCTCAAGTGGGAGCCGCAGGGGATCCGCGACCCGCACGGAGGCGCTCACAGCCCCATCGCCGCCTTCGCCTCGGCGAGCACCGGTCCCGCGATCGCCTTGGCGCGGCGCGCGCCGTCGGCGAGGATCTCCTCGATGCGGTCTGGGTCCTCGAGGAACGCGGCGCGGCGCTCGCGGATGGGCCGGATCACGTCCTTGATGGTCGCGGCGAGGGCGCGCTTGTCCTGGACGCAGCCGAGCTCGGCGCTCGTGCAGCCGGCGTAGATGACGTCCATCTCGGGCGCGGGCGTCCCGAACAACTTGTGGTACGCCCACACGTTGCAGACCTCCGGGCGGCCCGGATCGCTCTTGCGGACACGCTGTGGATCGGTGATCATCGATCCCACCATCCGATCGATCTCGTCGTCGCTCGAACCGAGCGTGATGGCGTTGCCGTAGCTCTTGCTCATCTTGCGGTTGTCCACGCCCAAGATCAGCGGGACTTCCGCCAGCCGGGCCTGGGGCTCCGGGAAGACCTCGCCGTAGAAGTTGTTGAATCGACGTACGATCTCCCGGGCGAGTTCGAGGTGCGGCAGCTGATCTTGTCCGACGGGGACCTCGGTGGCCTTGTAGAGGACGATGTCGGCGGTCTGCAGCAACGGGTACCCGAGAAAACCGAACGTATCGATGGACTCGCCAAGCTCTTGGAGCTGGCCCTTGTAGGTCGGCACCCGTTCCAGCCACGACAGCGGCGTGATCATCCCGAGCATCGCCGCGAGCTCGGAGTGCTCGGAGATGTCTGACTGGCGAAAGATGATGCACCGCTCGGGGTCGATCCCGACCGCCAGCCAGTCGGCCACCATGAGCTGGCCGTTGCGCCGGATGCCGCCGACGTCCTCGTACCCGGTCGTCAGCGCATGCAGGTCGACGACCGAGTAGATGCACTCGGCCTGGTCCTGCAGACGGACCCAGTTGCCCAGCGCACCGAACAGGTGCCCGATGTGCAATTCGCCTGTGGGGCGCATGCCGGAGAACACGCGGGTACGCGCGGGAGTAGTCGTCGACATCTGTGCGATCGTACCGACGCGATCGGCCGACCGCAGGACGGTGTCCCCCTATCATCGGGTTCCGATGACGACCATCACGCCTCCCGCCGAAGCCGTCCCGTCGCCCGTGCCCCCTGCGCCACCCGGCTTCTGGTGGCGGCTTGCCATGCCGCTGGTCGCGGTGGTCGGCGGTCTGCTCGCGCTCATCGTTGCGGGCATCGTGGCGCTCCTGTTCACCTTCGGCCAGACCGCCGAAGCGATCGCCACGTTCACGGGCAGCGCGGCCATCTTCGGGATCGGCCTCCTGATCGTGCACCACCTGCCACGCCACGAGCGTCGGCGCATCTTCGCGTTAAAGGCCGGTATCCCGGTGACCGTCGCGACCGGCCTGTCGGCGGGGCTCGGGATGGTTGTGGTCACCGGGATCATCATCGCCGTCGGCACGGCACTCGATCCCGGCGTGCGCGACCGCACTCACGGCATCGGATCCCCGCTTGGCACGGGCACCCTCGGGGTGACCCTGGTGATTCTCAGCGTCGTCGTGCTGGCGCCGCTGGGCGAAGAGCTGCTGTTTCGGGGCGTGCTGCTGCGCGGCCTGGTGCGCCGGAGCCCGTTCTGGCCGGCCGCGGTCATCAGCGGGATTGTCTTCGGCGCCTGCCATGCCGATGTGTGGATCTACCTGTTCTGGCCGCGCCTCCTGGCGCTAGCGGTCGTCGGGGTCGGCTTGGCATGGTTGAACCGCGAGCGCGGGTACTGGTGCGGGGTGACCGCCCACGCGACGATCAACGGTCTGGCGACCGTCGCGCTGCTGCTCACGCGCTGAACCGCGTCAGGTCGCCGCGAAGAACGCCTGCAGCGCGGCCAACGTGTCGTGCGGCGCTTCCTCGGCGACGAAGTGCCCGGCGTCGACCGCCGTGCCCCGCGCGCGCTCGGCCACCTCGTGCCAGGCACCTAACACGTCGTACATCCGTCCCATCGCCCCGCGCGCCCCCCAGAGGACAAGCAGCGGTTGGGTGACCTTTCGCCCCGCGGCCGCATCGGCGTCGTCGTGCTCCAGGTCGGGGCCAGCCGCAGCCCGATAGTCCGCGCACGAGGCCGCGATCGCCCGCGGCGTGAACCGACGCACGTACTCGTCGGCGGCGACTGGATCGATCCGGCTCGAGTCCGCTGACCAGCGGTCCAGGATCTCACGAACGAACCATGCTGGATCCGCTCCGATCATCCGCTCTGGCAGGCCGCCGGGCTGCAACAGAAAGAACCAATGCCAGTACGCCGTGGCGAACGCCACGTCGGTCTGGCGCAGCAGGGTCCGCGTCGGGAGGATGTCCAGGACCGCGACGCGGGCGACCGCCTCGGGTGCGTCCAGCGCCAATCGGTGGGCGACCCGAGCGCCCCGGTCATGGCCGACCACGTCGAATCGCGAGAAGCCCAGCGCCGACATCAGCGCGAGTTGGTCGCCGGCCATCGCACGCTTGGCATGGGTGGCGCCGTCGGCCGAGGGCTCCGGCGAACCGGATTCGCCATAGCCGCGCAGGTCCGGCGCCACCACAGTCCTGCCCGTCGCCGCCAGCGGTCGGGCCAGTTTGTGCCACATCATCCGCGTCTGCGGATACCCGTGCAACAGCAGCAGCGGCGGCCCGCCGCCGCCGATCCACGCCGCGATCGTCCCCGCGTCGGTCGGAATCGCGATGCGCTCGTCCCGAAATCCGTCAAACATGGTCGCCATCACATCACCGGCCCGCGGAGCTCGTCACGGACCGCAGCTTAGCCGCCCGCCCGCCGCCGATGCGCTGCGTGCCACGGGTCTACGGCGTGGCCGTGCCACCTGCCGAGTCACCGCGCCCACGCACATTGCGCACGACCAGCCACGCGATACCGACGATTGCGGCGAGCACGATCAGGTAGTCAACGAGGTGCAGGTGGCGCTCGAACGACTTCCAGTTCGCGCCGACGGCCTCGCCGATGAGGGTCAGGCCGATCACCCACGGCACGCAGCCAATCACCGTAAACGTGATGAACCGCCAGACCGGCATCCGTGCAATGCCCGCGGGCAGCGAGATGAACGTGCGCAGCAACGGCAGGCACCGGCACACGAGCACCGTCCAATCGCCGCGGCGCTCAAACCACCGCTCGGCCGATGCCAACCGCTTGGGCGTGACATGCAACCAGCGGATCTCGAGGACCCACTCCCGACCCTTGACGCGTCCCACCCAGTACGCGAGCAACGACCCGGCCAGGTTGCCCAGCACGCCCACGATCACGACCGGCCAGAAGGATTGCTGGCCGGCGCTGACCAGGAAGCCGCCGTAGAGCATGATGGCTTCGCTCGGAATCGGGATGCACGCGCTCTCGAGCAGCATGAGCACGAAGATCGCCCAAAGCCCGTACGAGCCGATCGCGTGAACGCAGAAGTTGACGAAGGGCGCGGTCAGGTCAGGCATCAGCGCTCGGGAGCTTACTGGCCGCGTCGGCGACCATACGGGCGACCGGGTTGCGGGCAACTCCCTTGCGTCGTCACAGCGGTTGCCGCAGGATCGGCGATCGTGCTGCCGTCGCTTCGTCCAGACGCCGAACGGGCGTCGTATATGGCGCGTTGCGCGCCGTCTCAGGCGACGACCGCGCCTCGGCCATGATCTCCTGGATGATCTGGGCAAACGCCTCGAGCGTCTCCCGAGTCTCAGTCTCGGTCGGCTCGATCAGCAGGCACTCGTCGATCAGTTGCGGGAAGTAGACCGTTGGCGGGTGGACACCGAAGTCGAGCATCCGCTTGGCGAGATCCAGCGTGCGGATGCCCAGCTCGCGCTTCATCGGGCCGCCCGACACGACGAATTCATGCATGCAGTGGCGATCGAACGGGGTGACCAGGTACTCCCCGACCCCGGGGGCGCGGAGCAGGGCGCGGAGGTAGTTCGCGTTGAGGACCGCCACTTCCGACGCCCGGCGCAAGCCCTCCCCGCCGAGCGAGCAGATGTACGCGTAGGCACGCACGAACACGCCATAGTTGCCCTGGAACCCTCGGAGCCGGCCGATCGTTTTCGGCCGATCGCCCACCAGGTCGAATACGGGCCCCACCGACGTCTCGGTACGACTGACCAGCGGCACCGGCAGATAGGGGGCGATGCGGTCTGACACGGCGATCGGGCCCGCGCCGGGTCCGCCGCCGCCGTGCGGTTGGGTAAACGACTTGTGCAGGTTGAAGTGCACGATGTCGAATCCCATGTCGCCGGGGCGGGAGATGCCCATGATGGCGTTCAGGTTGGCGCCGTCGTAGTACAGGGTCGCCCCCACGTCGTGGACGATCTCGGCGATCTCGGTGATGTTCTGGTCGAAAAGTCCCAGTGTGTTCGGGTTGGTCAGCATCAGGCAGGCCACCCGGTCGGTGGCCTTCTCACGCAGATCGTCGAGGTCGACGCCGCCGTCGGCGTTGGTGCCGACGCCAACCACGCGATACCCGGCCATCGTGACCGTCGCAGGATTCGTACCGTGCGCGGTGTCCGGGGTCAGCACGATGTCCCGTGCGTCGCCACGGTCCTCGTGGTAGGCACGCGTGAGCAGAACACCTGCCAGCTCCCCGTGGGATCCCGCACTCGGCTGGAGCGACACGTGCGGCAGGCCGGCCACCTCGGCGAGCGCGTGCTGCAGGTTCCACATGAGCTCCAATGCCCCCTGCGCGCGCTCCGGGCGCTGCAGCGGGTGCAGCCGCGAATGCCCGGGCAGCGCGGCGGCCCGCTCGTGCAGCTTGGGGTTGTACTTCATGGTGCACGACCCGAGCGGGTAGAAGCCCGAGTCGAGATCGAAGTTGCGCTTGCTCAGGCGCACGTAGTGGCGCACGATCTCCGGCTCGGAAACCTCGGGCAGCTTGGGCGCCTGGGCGCGCCGGAAGCGCGACGGCAGCAGCTCGTCACGCGGGCGCGTGGGGACGTCGATGTCCGGTAGGTGGCTTGCCCGGCGCCCGGGCGCGCCACGCTCGAAGATGGTGCGCGCCGCCTCGCGCTGCTGTGCGGTCTGGGCGAAGTCGGTTGAGGGGCTCATCGACTCGCCTCCGCTCCGGCGACCGGCGTGACGAACATCGACAGCACGTCGGCAAGGGTGTCCGCCAGCCGGTCAATGTCACCCCGCGACCGTTGCTCGGTCAGCGCCACCAGCAGACCACCGGGGTACTCGGGGTAATCATGCTCGAGCGCGAAGCCCGGATTGATACCGCGGTCCTGGCAGGCGGCGATGACCGCATCGACGGGTGCGGCAAGCCGGACGGCAAACTCCCGCACGACCGGCTGGGAGTGCACCAGCTCGACACCATCGAGCGCGGCCAGGCGCGCGCGGGCATACGCCGTGCGCTGCAGCATCAGCTCACCGAGTTCGGGCAGTCCCTTGCGCCCGAGCCAGGCCAAGTAGATCACTCCGGCAAGGGCATTGAGCGCCTGTGCGGTGCAGATGTTGGAGGTCGCCTTCTCGCGACGAATGTGCTGCTCCCGGGTCTGCAGGGTGAGCACGAACCCGCGGCGCCCGTCGACATCACGCGTCTCGCCGGCAATCCGGCCCGGCATGCGACGCACGTGGTCGGACGCGGCGGCAAGAAAGCCAAATGACGGACCGCCGAAGTCCAGGCGATTGCCGAGCGTCTGGCCTTCACCGACGACGATGTCGCAGCCCTGGTTGCCCGGCGCCTCGAGGACGCCGAGCGTCAGCGGATCGGCGCTGCAGATCGCGACCCCCCCGGTAGCGTGCGCGGCCTCCGTTAGCGCGGTGAGATCCTCGACGGCACCGAGGAAGTTCGGCTGCTGGATGATCACTGCACAGGTGTCCGGTCCCAGACGCGCCGCGAGGTCAGCGGGGTCGGTCACGCCCTCACGCAGGTCGACCTCGACCACGCGGCCGCCCCAGCCGTGGGCGACGGTCGCCAGCGTCTGGCGTGCGTGGGGGTGAACGCCGCGCGAGACGACAAACTCGGGCCGGCCGTTGGCGAGCTTGGCCATGTAGGCGGCCGACGCGACGGCCGACGGCCCCTCGTACAAGGATGCGTTGGAGACCGGCAGGCCCGTGAGCTCACAGATCGCGGTCTGATACTCGAACATCGCCTGCAGCCCGCCCTGGGAGATCTCGGGCTGATAGGGCGTGTACGGCGTCAGGAACTCGGAGCGCAGGATGATCGATTCGATCAGCGCGGGTGCGTAGTGGTCGTACATCCCTGCGCCCAGAAAGGTGACCTCGTCGTCGGCGGACGTATTGCGTGCGGCAAGCTCGCGCAGGTGGGCGAACACGTCCTGCTCGGGGCGCCCCGCAGGCAGATCCAGGGGGTCGCGCATGCGAACGTCCGCGGGGATCGCGCCGAGCAGATCCTCGATCGAGTCGACGCCAATCGTCGCCAGCATCGTGGCGAGGTCCTCGGGCGTCAGGGATGTGTAGTCGCTCAACGCTCGCCTCGGTTCCGTGGTCGTTCGTCGGTCGCGCCGGTCACGCCTGGTCCAGGCCCGCCAGGTATGCGACGTACGCGTCCCGATCCATAAGCGCGTCCAACCCGGCCGGATTGGTCAGCCGTACACGCACCAGCCAGCCCGCGCCGTAGGGATCGGAGTTGACCAATTCCGGCGACCCGACGACACCGTCATTGACCGCGACCACCTCACCGTCGGCCGGCGCATAGATGTCGGACACTGCCTTGACCGATTCAAGCTCGCCATAGCTTGTGTCGGCGCTCAGCAGCGCGCCGACGGCGGGCGGCTCGAAGAAGACGACCTCCCCGAGGGCGTCCTGCGCGAACCAGGTGATGCCGAACACTGCCTCATTGCCCTCGAGGCGCACCCAGTCATGCTCACGGTGGTAGCGAAGGTCTTCCGGATACAGCTCGTCGGCCATCGGATTCCTTTCAGTCGGTGCGCGGCGAGCGCGCTACTAGGGGCCTGCGGGCGACGTGCGCGCGACGCGGACGACCACGCACGTCGACCACGATCGCAGTGTCCGGCGTCGCGGCATCGGTCGCGACGTAGGCCATGCCGATGCCGCATTCGAGACTGGGCGACAGCGTGCCGCTGGTCACGATGCCGACCGTGCGCTCATCGACGAGCACCGGCTGGCCCGGGCGCGGGATACCGGGCTCGTCGAACACGAAGCCGACCAGGCGCTCGGCCGGGGTCCGCTCAAGATCGCGGCGCACGGCATCGGCACCCGCGAATCCAAGTCCGGTCGTATCGCAGGCCCACTTGAGCCCCGCGGGGATCGGTCCCCGTGCCCGACTAAGCTCGTTCCCGTAGAGCGGATACCCCATCTCGGTGCGCAGGGTGTCGCGGGCGACCAGTCCGGCCGGGGTAACGGGCGTCACTCCGGCGATGAGCGCGTCCCACACCTGCGGCGCGAGGTCCCACGGGCACATGATCTCCACGCCCGGTTCCCCCGTATAGCCGGTCCGGGCGACGAACGCCGGAACGTCGGCCACCATGTCTTCGGTGACCTCGAAGTAGTCGAGCGCCAGCGGCCCCGGCGAACCGATCAACGGCGCGAGCGCCGCCTCCCAGGTGTGCCCCTGGACCGCCAACATCGCGATCTCGTCGGAACGATCCGCGACGCTCACGTCGCGACCCTCGGCGCCTGCGCGAATCCGCTCCCAGCAGGCCGTGCGGTTGGCGGCGTTGACGACCAACAGATAGCGATCGATCAGCGCGTACACGATCAGATCGTCGATAACACCGCCATCATCGGCCAGCATCATCGTGTACTGCCCTTGCCCGGGGCCGATCGCGCTGAGATTATTGGTCAGGGCCCAGACCAGCAGGGCGCGGGCGTCGTGCCCGGACACCTCGATCTGCCCCATGTGGGAGACGTCGAACACCCCGAGCCCGCCGCGCACCGCAAGGTGCTCCGCACGCGGGGACCCGTAATCGAGCGGCATTTGCCAGCCGGCAAAGTCGCCGAGCTTGGCGCCGGCGGCAAGATGCCGCGCGTGCAGGGACGTTGTCCGAGAGGAGATCGCCGACATCGACGTTCCCGACGGTACCAGGAGGACCGGACCGCGTGACCAGCGACGGTTCCGGGCGGGCGGTATTTGCGGTCACAATCGCACCCCGCGGTGCCCGGGAACCCACCCGACCCCTTCCGCCGGATACTGGCGGAAGGGGTCGCGTAGCGGGCGCTACTTCAGAAAATCCGGGATCTGCAGTTCGTCGTCGTCGATCTGGAGGTCCGCCTTCTCCCCCGCGTCGAGGACGGCCTGGCGCGACTCGGCCGCGGGCTTGGCCGGAGCCGCGGCGCCCGCCTTCTGGCGGGTACGCATCACCGTGGTCGAATCGGCGCCCTGCGCGTCGGACTCGGGCGGCCCGTCGAACCCGGTGGCGATCACCGTGACACGCAGCGAGTCGCCGGCGTTCTCGTCGATCACCGCGCCGAAGATCACGTTGCACTCCTCGTCGGCAGCGGCACGGATGATGCTCGCCGCCTCATCGATCTCGAACAAGCCGAGATCGGGTCCGCCGGTGATGTTGAGCAGCACGCCGGTCGCGCCGGACATGCTGGTCTCCAAGAGCGGGCTCGAGATCGCCGCCCGGGCGGCTTCGGTCGCGCGGTTCTCACCGGACGCGGCGCCGATGCCCATCAGCGATGCGCCGGCGTCCTCCATGATTGCCCGCACATCGGCGAAGTCCAGGTTGATGAGCCCCGGCACGGTGATCAGATCCGTGATGCCCTGCACGCCCTGTCGAAGCACGTCGTCGGCCATCCGAAATGCCTCGATGATGGAGGTCCGGCGCTCGACGACCTGGAGCAGCCGTTCGTTGGGGATCACGATCAGCGCATCGACATGCTTCTTGAGCGCCTCGATGCCCTCGTCGGCACGCTGCTGGCGCTGCTTGCCCTCGAACTGGAACGGACGGGTCACGACCCCGACGGTCAGCGCACCCTGTTCGCGCGCGATCTGCGCAAGCACCGGTGCGGCCCCGGTCCCGGTGCCACCGCCCTCGCCCGCCGTGACGAAGACCATGTCCGCGCCACGCACGGCTTCCTTGATCTCGTCGCGGGTCTCCTCTGCGGCCTCTCGACCCACGCGCGGATCAGCGCCGGCGCCCAAGCCCTTAGTCAGGCTGCCACCGATGTGTAGCTTCACGTCGGCGTCGCACATGCCCAACGCCTGTGCGTCGGTGTTGATCGCGATGAACTCCACGCCGCGGACACCCGCGTCGACCATGCGGTTCACCGCGTTCGTGCCGCCGCCCCCGACCCCGCAGACCTTGATTACCGCGAGGTAGCTGTTTGCTTCCACGTCGCCCGTCCTCTTCCGCCGGGATCGCGACCCCGATTCTGGTCATATCTCTACTCGGACTTGAAGGTTTCTCCGAGCACCACGGCTCAAGCCTCAACGTCTACTCGAGGGAGTCCCCAGGCAGGAACAGCCCGCGAAAACGCTGCGTTGACGCGCTTGCGTCGGCTCGGACGCTAGGCATAGGCCACCCCCATGTCAAGCGCCGCGAGGGCCCGTGCATCACACTACGCCACAGAATTCGCCGACACTCACCCTGAAGTCGAGGTTGATGCGGTCGCGCTCGGCGGCGCGCCCGTCCCCAAGGCAGGGCGATCCGGGACGGTGACATCCAGGTAGGTCGTGCTGGCAAACGTCTTGGCCGAAACGCGCGCTAGGACCGTGTTTACCGCGACAGCCTTGTCCGCCATGCGGTCCAACGTGCCCAGAATCAGGAGCGGCCCTTTGATGAAGTGGCCCGTCAGCTCTCCCTGTGCGTAGACAAGACCCTGGATGCGTGGACGTGTGTGCGGGTGAATCACCTCAAGGAATCCGATCACCTGCATCGCCCACACCGGAAGCGGTTTGCCAAACGCGGGAATCGGCTCGGAGAGTACGATGCTCGCGCGGATCGTGTGGCGGGGCACCGGTCCCATAACCAGGCCGCGGTTCGAGACCACAACCGACCGCTCGCCGCGAGCCGCAACGACGGCGAACGGGTCGGCTGAGATGACCGTGACGGTCAGACCCAGCGGCCATGCGCGGGCGACGCTGATGGTCTGGACACCCGGAAACTTCTGTGCGATCGCGGCCATGTTGTCGACCGGTGGGGACAGCAGCGATCCACCATGCGAGGCGGCGGCGGCAAGCTCGCTCTGGAGTTGCGCGGCATCGGGGCCGCGATACCCCTTCACGGTGACACCGTTGATGGTCAGCACCGGGCCGGTCGCCAACCAGTAGCCCGCCAGCACGCAGACGACCGCGCCGATCGCGCCGAGTACGACGCGCCGCCGACGGCGTCCGCGATCGCGTGCGACATCACGGCGGCGGCGATCGAGCGCCGGGTGCGGCCGGCCGGGTACGGGTTCAGGTGGTGTGTCGCCGGTGCTCACGGCCCGACCGCCTCCCCCAGGGGGGGCCGAACGATTCCGGCGACGGGGTCCAGGTACCGGACCTCGGGTTCCAGGATCGGCCCGCCGGACTCGACCACCCGGCGACGGCCCTCGCGCATCAGCGCCAAGACATCCGCCGCACGGCAGCCCGGTGACGCCTCGATGAAGTTTGCGTGGACGGGCGAGAACCGGGCACCGCCGATGACCAATCCTTTGCATCCCACCGATTCCAGCAAGCGACCCGACGAATCCCCGGTCGGGTTCGCAAACACGCTTCCGAACGTCCGGACACCCTGCGGCTGGGTGGCCCGGCGCTGGCCGCGCAGTTCGCCCAGCCTGCCCAGGATCGCCTCCGGATGATCGCGACGCAGATCGAAGGCCGCTGCGGCGACGACCTCGTTGTGGCGCAGGCCGCTGCGGCGATAGCCGAACCCGAGATCCTCCGGACCGACCCGTCGACGTCCGTCGGACGTGCAGATGACCGCCCAACGCAGCACGTCCTTCAACTCGGTCTGGTACGCGCCGGCGTTCATCGCCACCGCGCCACCTACCGATCCCGGGATGCTCGCGCCGAATTCCAGCCCTGCCAGCCCGTGCTTGGCAGCCCGCTGTACGGCACGTGGCAGCGATGCCCCGCCCCCGCACCACAGCTGCATGTCCCGCACAACGATCGAACTCAGCCGACCCGTCAGACGCAACACGAGCCCGGTGAACCCGGCGTCGGCGACGAGCAGGTTGGACCCTTTGCCGATGACGGCAATCGGGAGCGCGGCGCTCTCGGCCCAGGCAAGGGCCTCACTGACCTCGCGGAACGATCGAACGGTGGCGAGCGCGCGGGCCGCACCACCGACGCGGATCGTCGTAAAGGGCGACAGCAGAACGTTGTGCTCGAGCTCAACCGGAATGGCTCGCGCCTCCGCCTGCGGGTTGGTCTTGGTACTCGTACTCCAGCCGCCGCAGCAAGTCCTCCCCGAGCCCAGTGATATCGCCGGCCCCTAAGGTCAGCACCATGTCGCCCGGCCGCACCAGCCGAGCCGCCGCGGCCGCGGCGGCGGCGAGCGTCGGGGCGAACTCCGCGTACGTGGGCCCAGCGATCGCATCGGCCACGCGCTTGCCGCTGATGCCGGGATCATTTGCCTCCCGGGCGGCGTAGATCTCGGTCACAATGACCACGTCGGCGGCGCCGAGCGCGTCGGCGAGATCGTCGGCGAGAGCGCGGGTGCGCGAGAATAGGTGCGGCTGGAAGATCGCGACGATGCGCCCTGAGTGACGCTCGCGCGCACCTTGCAGGGTCGCGCGAATTTCGGCCGGGTGATGGGCGTAGTCGTCGATCACCACGACTCCCGCCGCCGCGCCGCGGTACTCGAACCGGCGCCCGACGCCGGCAAAGCCCGCCAAGCGCGTGGCCGCCAGGTCGAGCGGCACGGCGCACCAGTCGGCGAGCGCCAGCGCACAGGCCGCGTTGGTCGCGTTGTGAACGCCGGGCACCTGCAGCCGCACTTTCACGCGCCTGTCGTCGGCCAATTCGACCCACACCCCGTCGACATCCCGAAGCCCCAGCCGTGCCCACGCGTCCGGCGCCTCGCCGATCAACCGGTACGGGCGTCCCGAGGCTCGCGCCAGACGCCATGCCCGCGTGTCCCCGGACGGCTCCGGCCCTGCGACGATCATGCCGTTGCCCGGCACTCGCGCCAAGAACTCCGCGAAGACGTCCTCCACTTCGTCAATCGAGGCATAGGTTGTGTGATGGTCGTGGTCGACGTTGAGCAGGATGACCCCCTCTGGCTCGAGCCGCAGGAGCGAGCGATCGCTCTCGTCGGCTTCGGCCACGAACCATTCGCCGTTGCCCCAGACCGCGCCGGTGCCGTCCCCGCCGGCGATGGTGGCCCCAATACAGGCCGACGCGTCGCCGAGCGCCGCCAGCAGCATGGCGCTCGTGGTCGACTTGCCATGCGCACCCGCAACACAGAGCCCGCGATGACCGCGCATCAGCTCCACCAACAGCTCGGACCGGTGCTCGATCGGGATGCCCCGACGCTCGGCCTCGCGACGCTCCGGGTTGTCGGGCCCAATCGCCGTCGACACCACCAGCGTGTCGACGTCCGGTCCGATCGCTGCGGCGGCGTGACCGACACTGACGCGGGCACCAAGGGCCTCCAGGTCCGTGAGCACCGACGACCCGGTGCGATCGGTGCCGCTCACCCGGTAGCCCGCCTGCAGTGCGAGACGGGCGAGCCCACTCATCCCGGCGCCGCCGATGCCCACCATGTGGATGGCGCGCCCATCGCCGCTCGGCAGCCCGGTCACCGTGCCGCAACCCCGAGCACGAGATCCGCGATCCGTTCGGCGGCCTCCGGACGACCGACACGGCGCGCGGCATCCCCCATCGCCTCGAGCCGTGGTCGATCAGATAACAGCGCGCCGACGAGCTCGCGCAGGCGCGGCCCCGTGCACTCGGCGTCGGGCAGCATGATCGCGGCGCCCGCGTCGACGAGCCATTGGGCATTCGTTGCCTGGTGATCAGCAGTCGCATGGGGATACGGAACCAAGATGCTCGGGCGCCCGAGCGCCGCGAGCTCGAAGACCGACCCGCCCGAACGCGACACCACCAGGTCCGCTGCGGCGATCGCCTCCGGGAGGTCGTCCAGGAAGCCCTCCAGGCGATAGTCGGGCCCCGGCGTCGCGTCACCAAACAGCGCACGGGTGTCCTCGAGCTGGCGCGGCCCGGTCACGTGGATCACGACAAACGGAGGCCGTGGTCCGAATGCGTCGACGGCCGCACGATTCAGAGAACGCGCGCCTTGCGAGCCGCCGACCACGAGCACCACCGTTGAGTCCGGACCGATCGCGAAGTGGCGCCGACCGCTGGTCCGGGTCGCATCGCGCACGGATCGGCGCACCGGACGGCCGGTCACCATGTAGCGACGTCCGGTTCGCCCGCGCACCGGGTACGCCAACACGACGCGCCGGCACACCGGGGCGATCAACCGGTTGGCGAGCCCGAGATGGCTATCGGCCTCCAGCGCGACGACCGGACGCCGCGTCAGCCGCGCGGCAAGTGCAACCGGACCGGCCATGTACCCGCCACCAGTGACCACCACATCAGCCCGGTGGCGGCGCACCAATCGGATCGCGCGCGGGATGGCGAGCACGGCCATCGCGACCGTCCGCAGATTGCTCAGACTGAGGCTGCGCCGGAATCCGTGCAGCGGGATACTGTCCTCGGGGAATCCCTGCGCTTCGGCGAACCCCACGCCGGCACGCCCGCGGGCCGTGACGAACGCGACCGTCGCCGATCGCTCACGCAGCGCTTCCGCGACGGCGAGTGCGGGCATCACGTGCCCACCCGTCCCGCTGGCTGCGATCAGAACTCGCGTCGGTTGTTCGCTGTTTTCGTGAGACACGTTGACTTCGGCGGCTAATGCTAAACAGCAGGCCGGTGCTCGCGAGGAGCACGATGAGGCTACTGCCACCATATGAGACGAACGGAAGCGGAACCCCGGTGACGGGCATGACGCCGAGCGCCGCCCCCGCGTTGTCGAGCGACTGGACCGCGATCAGCGATGCCAGACCGGTCGCGATCAGTCGCTGGTGCAGGTCGGGCGCGCGGATAGCGATCCGGAATGCGAGCAGCACGACCGCCGCGAGCGCGCACAGGACCCCGCAGATCCCGATGAAGCCAAGCTCCTCGCCGACCGAGGCGAGGATCATGTCGCTGTAGGGCTCGGGCAAGTAGAACGCCTTCTGCAGCCCGGCGCCGAGCCCGACGCCGTGGACGCCACCGGAGCCGACGGCAATCTGGGCCTGGACGGTCTGGAACCCGTTGGTCGTGGCCTGATGCCAAGGGTCCAGGAACGCCAGCAGCCGGGCACGCCGGTATGGCGCGGCTGCGATCGCAATTGCGGCAAGCGCCCCCCCGAGCCCGAGCGCCAGGCCGACGTGCCGCGGCTTTGCCCCGGCGACGAGCAGCATCGCCAGCCCAACGAAGGCGAGTGTCGTCGCGGTGCCGAGGTCCGGTTCGGCCAGGATGAGCCCGGCCAACACGAAGATCACGGTCAGGTACGGCACGACGCCCCGCAGCGTTCCAATGGCACGTGGGTTCCGGGCGATCGCCGCGGCGACCCACAGCACGAGCGTCAGCTTTGCGAATTCCGCCGGCTGGACCTGACCGAACACCGGGACCGCGATCCAGCGACGCGCGCCGTTGACGTCTACGCCGATACCCGGCATGAGCACTGCGATAAGCGCGATGATCGACGCCACCAGCCCGACACCCGCGATGCGCTGAAGCGACTTCGCGTCCCAGCGCTGGCAAAACAGAAACGCGGCCCCACCAATCAGCGCATACAACAGCTGTTTTTCCGCGAAGGCGTACGGGCTTGTCTGTGCCAGGACGGCCCGAGCGGACGTGGCCGAGTAGATCATCACCACGCTGAAGCACACGAGCCCGAAGACGATCGCCATCATGGTGTTCTCGGGACCCGACCGGCGGCTCACGACCGCGTCACGATTACGCCCATTCTCCGGACGTGCAGTTACTGGGCGCAGGCTTCGTACACGGGTCGACACGTTGTGAAGGAGTTCACCTACAGGTCTCGATGTCCTCGTCGCCCAGGCCAGCGCATCTTCGCAAACTGCACGATTTTCCCGGAAGACCCTGCAACACACACTGCAGATTGCTGTAGCGGCGGGGGGAGACCCGGAACAGAAGCCGAGCCGAAGGTGCTATGTTGCCCCCGCGCCGAACACGGGCGGTTAGCTCAGCGGTAGAGCACCTGCCTTACAAGCAGGGGGCCGGCAGTTCAAATCTGTCACCGCCCACTGACTGACCTGGTGAATCCGGTCCCCGGGGGTGTAGCTCAGCTTGGTTAGAGCACCGGACTGTCAATCCGGAGGTCGCGGGTTCGAGCCCCGTCGCTCCCGTCAGTAAAAGCCCCGCTTACGCGGGGCTTTCTGATATGTGGGGTGTCAAGAGCGAGATGGGTTCGCCTCGTGGGTACCGCTCATGGGTACCACTTAGCCGCCATTGGGGCCAGCTTCAGGGTCGTCGTCAAGGAGTAGCGCCTCGATCCTCGACCGGATGTACAGCCGCCTTCGGCCCACCTTCTTCGACGGGATAACGCCGCGCCGCGCCCAATCTTCGACGGTCGACTGCGGAACGCGCAGAAGGACGGCGACCTCGGCGGCCTTGAGAACGTCGCCAGCCGTGAGCGGACGACCAAGGGCTGAGCCTGGGCGGAGGGTCATCCTGCAACCAGCCCAACTAGCGCTCCACTGGGCTGGGAGGTCTGCTCGGCGGAGTCGACTGCGTCCGGTGCGAGGACTTCCTCCGTCGCGTCGAACTCGGCGATAATCGCGCGGCGTAATACGGCGACATGGAGTTGCGCGGCGGTTGACCCAGCGATCGCCAGGTGGGTGGTGGCGTCGGACTTTCGGGCCGCACCAGCCGCCGACGGTTCCGCCACACCTCGTTGATGCGCAGGTGCCGAAGCACGGTCGTCTTGAATATCCCCAGCCCCCGGTGCCAGCGCGGCTTGCACGTCAACGGTGGCGTGTTGCGGCTCCCGATCCCCGGAGCCAGATGCGTGAGCACCTTCCATCCCCCCGGAATCCGCGCCCAAGCGCCCAAGTGACCCGAGGATGCGCTCCGCAAGGTGTTCCGGCCTGGGCAGCACATCGTCGTCCGCAGGGACTTGGGTGCCCAAGCGGAGACGTTTAGGCGCAGTTCGACTCTTTGATTCCTGAACGTCAACCAACCATCCGTCCCTGAGCGCGTGGCTGACGCGGCGGCCAATCGTGCTGCGATCAAGGCCGAGAGGCTTGACTAGGTCGGCGATCAGCACGTGTGCCCGGTCGTCCGCCAGCAACTCGCCTACGACCCGGACCGTCTCGCGGACGTCGGATGCGATCGTGCGCTCGACCCCCTCGGACACGAGGTCGTGCACGAGTTCGCGCACCTGCGCGTAGTCGTCGAGCGTCGCGATCATGCGCCCCGCGTCGTCGCGATCCCGCGTCGCCTGATGCAAGATCGCATGCGCGCGGACCAGCGCCAGCACCTGCCCGAAGTCCCGGCGCAAGCGAACAGCGACGGGGGGAATCAACTCGGCGAGCTGCGTGGCGAACGGGATGTTGACCTCGTGCGCCGCACCATCGAGCCAGTCCGACAGGGCATGCCATCGTCGCAGGTCCGGCTCGTCCCCACCCTCGGCCGCAAGGGCGAGCATCACCGCGCGCGTCTGGTCGGCGGTGTCGGTCATTGGAATCGAGAGGAGCCGGGTTTCGTTCTCTGGGTGCAGACTGAGTTTCGTCGTGGTGGTGATGAGCCCGGTCGGGCCTGGTCGCTCGATGAGCCGACCCTTGAGCGCGCCGTCAGACTTATCGACGGTCTCGTACTTGACGCAGCCCTCCGACAGCAGCGAGCGCATCATGTAGGTCGCGTTATCGCCCTCCATGCCAGCGGCCTCGTAGAGCACCAGCATCCGGTGAACAAGCGGCTCCTCGGAGTAGGCAAGGGCGTGGTCGGACATCGCCGTGAGCGCGTAGTAGGCCAAACCTGGGAAGAAACTCAGAACCCGCTCGACCAGGTACGACTTGCCCGCCGAACTCGGTCCCTTGACCGCCGCGGATACCGGCCGGTCCAGATGCCGCGACACCACGATCAGGTAGATCAGCTTTACCGCGCGCGCTTCTCCCACTAACCCGGCACGACGTACATCGTCGGCCAGGGACTCGAGGATGCGCGGCTCGTGGGCAAGCTGCTTGCAGTCTTCCCACGCCAGCTCGGTGCGCTGCTTGGTCTGCGCGGCCTGGTGCTCACCAAAGGGCACGGCTGCCGCGAGCAGGGCGTCCATGCGCTCCTTGAACCGGTCGGGGTCGTCCAGGTAGAGCGCAGACGGGTCTTTGGTCTCCGGGGGCATGAACACCAGCCGCACGCGATCCTGGATCGCCGAGTTGCTGACCCACCGGAGAGTGGCTTCCCCCCCCAGCGTCCGGCTCGACGACCACAAAGATCACCCCGATGCCTTCAAGATGCTGGGCATCCCGGTCATCGCGCCAGTTGCTGGCACCCGGCAACCCGAGAGCCGGGTAGCCCTGGCAGAGCAGGGTCTGCGTGTCGCTCGGGCCCTCATCCAGCACCACCAAGCCAGCACGCTGGGCGGCGTCCAGAGCCCAAAGGCCATAGAGGCAGGTCTTCGCGCCGCTAGCCCACTTGAAGCGCCCATCAGGGCCGTCGGCGTTCTTCTGAAGCGCAAGGCGGAACTTCACCGCAACCTCTTGGCCCGCTGGGTCGGTGTACGGGATGCGCACGACTTGGACACCCTTGCGCCAAGTCGTGCAAACCCCACGCCCAAGCAGCCAGTCGACCGGAATCCCCTTGGCTGCGGCATATTCGTCGAGCGTGAGCCCCTGCTTGTGCGCTTGTGCGCCATTTTGGGAGGGATAGTGCACACCCACACGTTGCCCCTGGGCGAGATCGTGCTCATGCAGCAGCGCCGTCGCCTCGGCCTTCGTACGGCCGAGGGCGATCGCCGCCTGGTACGGATTCCCAGATGCACCACAGGCGAAGCAGTTGTACAGGCCCTGCTCGCGATTCACCGAGCACGACGGATCGCGGTCAGCACTGCGGTGGGCATCAGGGTTGGCGAAGCATTGAACCTTCGTTTCGTGCGCGACGCCCGGAAGTTTGACCCCGAGCGCCTCGTAGAACGTGGTGACGCTCACTCGCCCAACCCTGAGAGAGTGGCGGATCGTGGTGCGGCTGTCGTCGGTCCCAGATGCGCCCCTGGAAGCCGCGAGTCGGCGCAAACGATCACGAGCAGCAACGGCGTCGGTGTGCAGTAAGGTGGCATCTCAGTGGTACTGTAGCGCGGCTGGCGTACCAATGCAACTACAGTGCATTTAGGCTTCTTGCCAAGTTACTGCGTATGGGGTAATCTTTGCGTATGGGAACGATTTCTATCCAGCTTCCGCTGGGCGCCGCAGACGGCGTCGACGTGTACCGCCAGGTCAGCATTGAAGCGAGTGGGTCGCCCTTTCGGTGGACGTTCTATTACATGGAGCTGCACGAGGACATTGGCCCCGTGCACTTGGTCTGCGTCGGCAGTTCGGTGATGCCACCGGTGGATAATCCTCGTGACCTCGAAGGAAAGGGACCTGACGATGTCGGCGTGTTGAGCGCATCGGTCCTCTCGGAATGGAAGCGCCTAGAGGCGCTGGCGCGAGCGGAGCTGGCGCGGTTCCTCGGAGGCGAGGAATCCGGCGCACTGCCGTTCGTTGCGAAACTGCCCCGCCGCAGGGAGTTGAGCGACTCCTTTATCAGGGCTATTGCTGACCGGTACCGGGCCCATCGCGAAGCCGGGGACCCGCCGACCCAGTCGATCATGCGCGAGGAGGGTGTCTCGCGTCGGACGGTCGGGAACTGGGTCGCCGAGGCTCGGCGAAAAGGCTTCCTGGAAAGCACAACGCGGGGGCGCTCGGGAGGCTGAGTCATCGAGCCCCCCGGTTCGTACGCTCGATGACCTCTTGTCCGGGTCATGTTTGACCAGATCGAGACCTATCCAAAGGAACCACGAGGACGACTATGGAACGAACCACGCTGCTCACGCCGGAGCTGTCCCGGGCGATCACTGGGCTTGTGCGCGCGGGTGTCTCGATCCCGGTTGCAGCCGAAGCAGTCGGGGTCAGTCGGGCGACGGTCCGCGAGTGGTTGCAGCGCGGTAAGGAACGCGACGACCGACCGAGTGCGCAGGTATTCGCCACCCCGGCGGACGCC
>Ga0307374_10004039_pt1 | contig 24665 bp, 27 predicted proteins | sample OX3MG_FD_202532 | JGI IMG/M metagenome (GOLD analysis project Ga0307374, IMG submission 202532) | Soil microbial communities from Risofladan, Vaasa, Finland - OX-3 | ecosystem: Environmental > Terrestrial > Soil > Coastal area > Acid sulfate soil | place: Finland: Risofladan, Vaasa | collected... | reverse complement strand
GAAAGATGCTGAACTTAGAGTAGTGTTTCCATTGGTTGCAAAAGCCTGTATCAAGTGACTGCCGCTGTTATCAGGAGGAACGGAAACCGTCAACGAAAACGAGCCAGAGCCATCTGACTGGATGCTAGCTAGCTTGTCTAATGTCTTGGTTGTACTGACTCCAGCAACTTGGGTGGGGTTTCCAGAGAGAACCCAGCTAACATTTGCCGAGCTCCAATACAAGATCAAGTTATAGTCGGGAGAAAAACCTTGTCCAGTGACCATGATCTTCGTTCCGACAGGCCCTGATGTGGGTGAAACAGTCATTGATGATGATGGAGTTGCAGAGACAGATGATGCGGACGAGTAAGACGCAGCAAAGACCAAAAGAAAGCCCGCAGAGACAGCTAGGGTAACAATAGCTGCTCTGGAAGTGGTCCCCATTTCAATCACTTTTTCCTAGCAATGAATCCGATGATTACTCCCATTACCAGGGTTATTGTAGTAGCAGCATAAGCCCAGACTGGGATTCCCCAGGTAGTTGTTGTCGTTGATTGAGAAGAGGTAGTCGTTTGTGTCGTAGATTGGGTAGTCGATTGTGTACTGGATTGAGGAGCTGCTGATACGCTAAGGGAAGCTGTTCCAATGTTTGGTGGCGAAGCTTTGTCTTTCGCAGAAATAATTACTTTGAAGGTTGTTCCTGTGCTGAGTGCGGGAAGCGAAGTTGCATTGAATACGCCTGTCCACAAATGACTCTTCGCGTTATAGGTCATAGTAATTTGTGAGAGGAGAGCGCCCGGATTCTTTCCACCAAAAGAACCTGTTGTTGTGTTGTAGTACCCCCAGCCAACAAGCGCGCTTACGGAACCACCCTTTGTTGCTGAGTCTAGCGGCCCGACGAATCCCTTTACTGCAGCTGCTCCAGCAGGTGGAGCAGGATAGGTGACGTTCGCGAGAATATTCACACTCTGCCCACTGGAGAATGAGATCACAGTCTGATTGGTCGCTGAATCCTGTAACGTGATGCTGGTGCTCAGAGTGGCAGCTGAGATTGTGAAGGGCATACCGATGTATGTCCAAGTGACTGTATTACCAGCTGGGTCACTTATCTTAACAGTTGGGACCCATGGTCCAAGGCTCGTGTAGTTCCAAGCAGGCAGGAGTCGCCCTATGAAAAAACCTGTGCTAGACTGGCTGATAGTGTTAGCCGCGTGCCATGTGGCATTCGTCTTCGTGTTATCTGGAAGAGTGTATGTCACAGTTATGCCCTTGTCGACATTAGTGACTGGTCCGCCAGTTGAAGCGTATGTAATGTAGAACCTAGGGAACATCTCCATTCCTCTTGTCGCAGCTGGAATGTATGCGCAAGCTGACCCGCTGATCATGTCCATGCTGACAATCAACTTGTTTGTCGCATAGAAGGAAGTCGAGGAAACAACAGTCGTGCCTTGCTCGAGGAAAACGTTGTAGGTCCCGACCTGATCAACTAGACTCTTGAATCCAGAGGTTGAGTTTCCATAGAACACGTTCTGCACCTGTCCAGCAGAGGCAAAAGTTTCAGTCATTTGTGACAGAGTTCCAGATGGTTTCACAACTACTACGTTGTAGGAACCTGATGCGGGACCTGTGACTGTGATGTTTGTGGTCATTCCCAGATTTATGTTCCCGGGAGTAGCAGTCACATATTGCGATTGGGCCGATACGTGAGGCGCCATGACAATAAAAGACGAAGCAAAAAATAGCATTCCGAGTGATAACACAGCAGTCCTCGATATAGCTGAACCATTCTTGAGCGTATTCAACACCAACATTCTGTCAATGCGACTAGACAACTTATAGGGCGTTCCGTTAATGTTACGGCATGTGCATAGCTTTGCATGCAAATGTTTGCGTCAGTTGAAATATTGGCATATCTGCAAAGAAGCTTGGATTGACTGAATTGACTGAACTCAAGCAGGAGTTCTGGAAAGATTTCGTGACAATTTCAGATTATTTTTCTCTTGTGATTCTCCCTCTACAATCAGAATCTACGGTTCGGTCACAAGATTTGTTCTATTTTCTCGGACAGTTTTTGTGGGAAAAGGCCGCACAGTATGGTTGTTTTTTTCACGAGCGATTCTTTCAGGGTGTGCTAAGCGCCAAACTGCGCAAGAAAAACGAAGTCCAGCAGGAAGCGAATGTCGAGGACTGTACTGGTATCCTGTGTCTGAAATATATTGCACCTGGAGTCAGACTTTAAATGCGGTCCGCGAATACTTCCGACATTATGGCGCGGACAAGCATCTCCATAGATCAAGGAGTCTTCGAAGAGCTATCTGCTCAAGCCCAGAGGCAAAATAAGACACTCTTTGCATTCGCAAACGAATCACTCTCAGCAGTAGCAAAGATTTCCGCCGAGGGAGGTAATCCAGCTGATCTGGTCAAGTTATGGAGATCAATCATGCTACTAAAGGAGATTGATGTGATCACTCTCCCGTCAGATTTCATGGACGAGCTAATTGCTAAGATCTACGTCCTTGACAAGCATGACCTGCTCAAAATGTTCAAAGATCTTGGAAGCCAACTTGTTGGCGTGTTGAAGATCGCAGCAGATAGTCTAGACGAGTTGGGAGAGTTGGCAAGGGATTTTACGGCTCTCATTCCCGTAAAGCAATTCAAGATAATCAAACTCAGCAATCAAACTGTGGAAATAGCAATTGTTGGAGCGGGCAGACGGATAGAGTCGACCGAGTGCACTCTCGAGTTCCTAAAGTCAATTCTCAATGGTTATGGATATACCGTCACGAAGAACGAAATTAATGTCGGCACGCTTAGGATTTGGGCATCCGATAGATCTTTCAGGAAAGAATAGAATTAATCGAAAACACTGATTCTGCTCGAAGTAACGTCGAAAAAACTGTAAATCAGTTAGCATCATCTTATGACGAAGATTTGTTGGATATTCGAAGATCGCCCAGTCTCCAAGGTTTGATTATTAGATCCCACGGCGTAATGATTCCGTTATCAGTGAGAAGAAACCCATGGTTTGCTCTGGTCATAGATTCAGCTGCCTCTGAAAGATTTTTCCTTCCGTCAATCCATTTCCCCTGGATTGACTCTAGGTCCTCGAGTGTATCGTCCAGCAGATGTTGAGGAATTTTGGAGACTCTTTGAAGTCGCTTTTCGTCAAACAGGTGCGACAATATCAACCTGTCAGTGATTACTGATGATGTACCCGCTATTTTGACCTTCCTGAATTCGCGGCTTTCCATCTCGCGGAGGCAATCAATGATCTTCGCGCCCTTGGAAATGGAGAACATCGGCGCAGACTCGACATCCTTAACGAGAAGTTTCGAAGATAGCATACCATGCTGAAACAATGTCAGTAAATCGTTTACTGTGATCTTTGCGAATATCTTGTTTGCCTTGTCGTGTATCAATGCAAAACCAAACATGGTTGATTCGAATACGTGCAGCAATGATAGTAAATCAGATTCTTTGCTAACGGTGCCCCCAGACAAGCAATATAGGAGGCATGGCGATTTGAGAAATGTCCCATACTCGGAAGGCTCCGTTTCAAGCAATTTGGAAATGACTGAATATCCCGAAAAAACAAGCGGTCTTTCGTTATCAATAGGATCGATCGGTAGTACTTCGTAATCGTCGTTACGCAACTGGGCGATCGCTGAAGCAACGGATGCACTCCCGGGTATCTTGGCGAGTTTTCTCTTTCCGATTAGTTCGAGTACATTTTCAAGAGTAACTCGGTTATTCGAATTGGACAATTGATTCCCTAGTTTTGAGATAGGTTCTCCGAAAATAAAAAGAGTTATACGATTCTCAAGTTTGACAACACGAAGGGGTAATTCTATCGATAGTTACAATTGACTAGCTAGATTTGATACCTGAAACGCAATCCTGTTGGATTGGGCGTTCTTAGATATGACAAGCAGAACGGCAACTTGCTTGGACCTGTTTAAGTTGGTGGCCTAAGCGATGGTGGATTGGCACAACCTCTTTGGATCTTTAATTGGTATTTGATCTGGCGCGTTCGAGGTTATTGGCACGCTCAAGGCACGACCAGGACTGGACAATCTGCGTTTTCAATTACTCTACGCGCTACGCTTCCAAGCGAGCGGATCAGTCCGATGTTGTGTTTTCCATGTAGGCCCAGTACAATCATCTTGGCATCTTGAAGGCGAGCAATTTCAAGTATCCTTTTGACAGGATCCCCAAATTCGGCCATGGTGGCATATGGAAGATTTTGTTTTTCTATCCTCTCACCAAGTTTCGTAGTCACATCTTTTCCAACCTGCTGGAGATAGTTTGAGTAAGCTTCTTGATAATGCTCCGATTCTTCAAAGGCCCTGACACCTTCTGGCTCCTCTGGCATTCTCCTTGTGATATAGCATAGTATGATAGAAGAACTCAGTTCCCTAGCCAGTTGACAGGAAACATCAACGATCTTTTCAGAATGTTTTGAGCCATCAACAGCTACGACTATTTTTGACATAAAGCTTACCTATACGACCAGGTACGATATTCGCAATAATTAAATGGAATATACAATTCTCAAATTCGATAATTGCCCACTCTTCTAATGGGAGAGAAAATGTTTCTCCTCAACTTCCCCTTGTACCTGGTCGATCTCGCAAGCGGGTTAACGCAATTCTGATAGATTTGAATGTCCAATTACATTCTCGATTGTAGCATTATCAATTCTGATAATCGTACTTTCCGCTTAAAATTCCTCCTATTCTTTGAATAGGAATCAAGAAGCGATTTCCGAAGGTCGTGAAAATATAGATGTCTAAAGAAGAGCGCAAATCAGAGGAAGAGTTCGAGGTAGAATCAGTAGAGGAATCTGAGGAAGACGCAGACGTAGATGAGGAACTAGACGAAGATGAAACGGGCGATTAGAATAGAACGAAGATTGTTTTTGATCTGACACCGTATGGATCGATTGTTTCATATGGATATCCGAAGTGAGCCTCAATTCTGCAGGAATACTGTTCTGGCGCAATTTGCAGGCCGGTCTCGGCCTTTCTTCCTTTCAGAATTAGAAACGTTGACGGGTAGTAAAAGATCCGTATCCAATAGTGTCCACGATAAGTGTGATAGCAAAAGCGATCCGGAGTAGCTCCAGAAATTCTATTATCTAAGAGGATGCAAACCAAAATTACGAAGCCCTCCCGAATTTGGACTACAGCGAGATTTCCTTCTCCGTATCAGGCATTCAGTGCATCGCTTGTACGCCTTATTTCAAGAGAGAGCTTCAGAAGATTCCTGGGATAAAAGAAGTCAAGGCCTTGGTTATGATGAATATGATCAATGTCGAAATAGATGAGGATATCACCACCAGGGACGAGGTCAAGCACGAAATACTGAAGATCGCTGCGAGAGCTGGACTCGGTGGGAAAATTGTATTCTCACATTTCTGAAGACACCTGCAGGGAAAACTTCAATCACCTTCTAATGCCGTGGCGGCGAAGGACATGTAATATTCACATTCTGTGACGTGGATGTGCTCATTGTAAAGAAATCGCTTCGGTCAAAAGTTGCGGCTGGATTCGCTCAATTCTATAATAGGGTACAAGGTAGTTCATTACATGATTGCAATCTCCAAGGCATGATGATAAAGGCGAAAAACTACAAGGAAAGTTAAAAACCATTGTGCTATGATGAAGATGTCATTCTCAAAACTGAGAATCGTCTCCAGTTGTTAAATCATGCATTTCATTAATCAAAGCTCGCTGGCAAACTTCTAATGGAGAGTCTCAATCATTCCTTCAAACTTAACCGTAGAAAATTCATGGAATATTCTGCGCTAACGAGTTTAGCTGCCTACGTCGCTATTTCGCCCGAACACCTTGCCCTGAAGGCGCTAATACCAACCATTTCAAACGATGCGACTTCGTCGTCTTCTTCAACCCCCCAAGAGACAACAATTGGAACAGTCCACCCTCCTAATTGCGGTGGAAGATGCTACCTCAATATGACAGTGTCCGATGGAAGAATAGTGCAGATTTCACCAGGAGCCACTCCAGTAATTCCGGCTTTTCAAACAATTTGTCTACGCGGACTTCCTGAGATGCAGCGAATCTATTCACCAGATCGTATAAAATATCCTATGAAGCAAGTCGGTGGTCGTGGATCGGGTAACTGGCAGCAGATTTCGTGGGAAGAGGCGTTTAACACGGTTGCATCAGCAATTCAGAGTTCGATAAGTAAGTATGGTCCCCAGTCAGTTTTGTTCGCCGGAACCGTAGGTAGTCTACCTTCACTACTTAACGCGTCTACCATAATCGGCGGGATTGACTCGGGTTTCCCAATGGGACAGGATGTCACACTGGGAGTTCCGGCAGGTAGCTCGCTTTCGGGTAAAACCTCACCAGAAATTACTTCGCTCATCAACTCAAAACTGATCATCCTTTGGCACAACAACATGATGCACACTACTATGACATCGTCCAGGTTCGTTTTCGATGCGATGGAGTCCGGAGCAAAGCTCTACGTTATTGATCCTCGTTTCAGCGTCACCGCCTCAAAAGCCGATTGGTGGATTCATCCAACCGGTGGCGGGACCGACACCGCTCTGGCCCTTGGAATGTTGAACTTTGTAATCCAAAATGGGTTATATGATCAAAATGCCGTGATGACAAGAACTTGCTCCCCTCTCCTAGTAAGGAGAGATACGAGTTTGTACCTAAGACAAGCGGATGTCATTCAGGGCGGCAGCAAGACCACTTTCATGGTTTACGATGCGTCTTCCAGCACTGCGGTTCCAGTCGGTACAAGTGGAGCGACTCCAGCATTAACCGGCACATTTACCATCAATGGAATAGAATGCGATACTGCACTCACGCTTCTGACTAATTCCGTTCAGCAATACACACCAGAAAATGTAGAGACTATAACAGGGGTTGCAGCGAGCGATGTTCAGAAGCTAGCCACAGATTATGCGACTCTGAAACCATCATACAATGGTTGGGGATGGAACGACAAGTATTATTACTCATACAACTTGGCTCGTGCGCTCGCTACACTTGCCGGCATCACCGGACAAATTGGCGTACCCGGCGGAGGGGTTGGAGTGATCAGTCATCACTGGGGATCGTGGCCCGTGAATCTGGGCTCATACACACTGCCCAGTACAGCCAAGACCAACGCAATTCCCACAATTCAGCTCACTACTCAGAGCAACCCTGTCCGTGTTATGTACTGCGCAACTAACTTAATTCAACAACGCGAGCCGGATTTCAACAAAACAGTTGAATGGGTAAAGTCGCTGGATTTCGTAGTCGTTGCAGATTCGTTCATGACTACTTCAGCAAGATACGCGGATATCGTTCTCCCGATTAATCTGTTCGTCGAATCAGCAAATTTCCCGCATGTAAATATCATCTCTGGTACGAATGGCGGAAGGAATTTTGTCTATCTGACGAGCAAGGTAATAGATCCCGTATTCGATTCGAAGCTGGACATTGAGATCGAGATTCAGCTGGGCAATTTATTAGGCTTCTCGAGTTTCTATCAGAATTACAACCCCGATGCTATAATCGAGGCCCAGCTCAAAGGGGGCTCCGACGCCTTCAGTAAGAATGCGCTAAGTGGAATAACTCTGGATGCTCTAGTTGCAAACGGTGGGATAATGCGCTTTAATGTTCCACTTGAGGGACACGTTCCTTTCTCTCCTACGAGTCCAATTCAAACATTCAACACGCCTACAGGTCTTATCGAGTTTTACAATGAGGTACTGATTCCATACAATTCGCAACTGCCAGTATACAACGATGATAATGAAGCGTCTCGTAAAAGTTCACTTGCGCCGACATATCCGCTAGTGCTTGACCAAGCTCACAGCAAGTTTAGGGCACACTCCACGTTTGCAAATACTCCTGTGCTGCTCGAGCTGAATCCAGAACCTCTAGTCGAAATCAATCCAACAGATGCATCCGCCAGAGGGATATCCAGTGGTGATATCGTGAAGGTATTCAATGATAGAGGCTATGTGAATATAATGGCAAAAGTCAACGACGCGATCCAACCTGGTATGTCCAGAATAGCAGAAGGGTGGTGGATCAATCAATTCGCCGAAGGCACGATGAATTCTCTAACCAATCCAGCGGCTAACCCCGCTCATTATGTCCTTTCTGCGAAATCGCCCAATCTCAACTTCGATGACACACGGGTCGAGATTCAAAAAGTTGGAGGCAATCCTGCTTTGGTGACCGGAGATTAATCTAGAGGCGATGTGAAATGTCACAAAATAATACTCAGACGATTCCAAACCCAAACACTCCCACTTTGTATCCGGCCCTTCCGGTGTTTAACACGACCCCAAAGAGGTACGGCATGCTGGTCAACCTCTTCAGATGTGTAGGGTGCGATTCATGTTCGGTCGCTTGCAAGATGGAAAATAATGAACCTGAGGGAATATTTTGGAACAGGATCCTAACAGTCGGCGGGAATCAATCTGATACTCCTGCCGGAACATACCCAAATTTGGACATGCATTTTCTGCCCCTCGCTTGCCAGCACTGCGATAACGCTCCATGCGTCAAGGTTTGCCCTGTAGATGCAACATACAAGAGGGAATCTGATGGAGTAGTGCTTATCGATTATGATAGATGTATCGGGTGTAGGTACTGCATGGCGGCATGTCCGTATGGAGTGAGGACGTTCAATTGGGGTACGCCTCAATACGCTCCTGGCCTTACCGGTCCTGTAGGCCACCAAGGGAACCATATTGACCGTGACCCCAATTCCGGTTCAAACAGGCTCGTGTATACGCCTTCTCGCCCGAGAGGCGTCGTTGAAAAGTGTTCGTTCTGCGTGCAGCGAATCGACGTGGGAGAAGAACCATTTTGCATAGCCACTTGTCCAGCACATGCTAGGATATTTGGTGATCTGGATGATCCTAACAACCAAATTTCTAGGGCCATTCAAGAAACAGGGGCGTCACAGTTGCTTCCCGAACTGGGAACAAACCCCAAAGTCTACTTTGTGCCGCCAAAAGTGAAATCAACTTCATTTATCACAATCCCGCCTGAAACGTATGCAAATATTCCGTCTGGTGGAAACAGCTCGTCAAACTCCGTGAACGCTGGCGAATTAGCTCCAGCTGGATTGGTTACTGGTGAGGCCGAGGAGACGGGCGGCTATATTCCTGGTTTCAAACCTGTCAGTGGGATAATTGCTCCGCCGCCACTTCCTCCTGATCTGAACGGTGATTAAGCAACGAGTTTAGCAAATAGTTAGTGAATCAAAATGAGTCAAGTCATAACGCAAGAACCAAAAAGTAGTGGCATTGGAACTGAAAGGCGATTCTACGCTATTGTGGCAGCGCTAGCAGCTGTGGTTGCTATCGGCGCTTACGCTTGGATTGTTGAATTAGAGAACGGATTGGTCGTAACCGACATGCGGGATATCGTGTCGTGGGGGCTCTACATCTCACTCTTTGCATGGCTAGTGGGGGTTAGTGCTGGAGGTTTGATCGTCTCCTCTGCCGCCGCTGTCTTCAAGATCAAACAATGGCAGCCGATTTCGAAACTCGCAAACCTGCTCGCATCAGTAGCAATTGCACTGGCTGCATTTTCAATTCTTCCAGATTTGGGAAGACCTGACCGGATCTTGAATCTATTTCTTTATCCGCAGCTCAACTCGCCTCTGATATGGGATATCATAATAATTATGACCTATCTCATAATCTCCGTCGCAGAACTAGGATTGATGATTAACGCTGACAATGCGAGGAAGTTGGGCAATGAGACCAAGTATCTTTCAAGAGAAAGGATCGTGAGGTCAATAGCCTTTGTTGCTTTGCCGGTAGCAGTCATCACCCATTCGGTGACAGCGTGGATTTTTGGTTTGCAAATTTCTAGACCAGCGTGGAACACGGCTCTTCTCGCTCCTTTGTTCCTCGCCTCGGCCCTGGCGTCCGGTCTTGCTCTAGTAATACTTGTCTCAGTCCTTTCAAACAGATTCAGTAAGGTTCGGGTGGACAGGGAAGCTCTTTCCGGTCTTGCAACATTGTTGGGCGTAGTAATTCTTGTAGATCTTTTTTTGCTTGCTTCTGAGTACATCACGGCAATCTGGCCGGCGACTCCAGCAGAGGTATCACCACTTCTTACTGAATTCTTCGGACCGTATTGGTGGCTAGCTTGGACTCAGTGGGGACTAGCAATAACAGCATTTGCACTTGTCGCATATCCTAAGCTTAGACACTCGGCTGCTGCGCAGATGACAGCAGCCGTAATGGTTTTGTTGGAGGTCTTCTTCTATAGATTGGAGCTTGTAATACCAGCATTTGTAAATCCTCTCGTGCAGTATCCGCCAGGCACTTCAACTGGAACTCTGACAGGAGGCATATCAAACACGCTCAATGGAATGAGCACTTTCAACCCAGGCTTGTCATTCCAGCTGAGCGGATCGTACTTCCCGTCACTAGTGGAATGGGCAATCGCTATTGGAATCATTGCCTGCGTGGCTCTCCTGATATTGTTAGGCGTGCACTTCCTACCTCTGAACCCGGTCGAGGAGCCGACCTCGGCTCATTCTTCATCAAACCCTAATGCCAGAGCAACTGCCGCAACGGAGCTTACGCTTCCTTCCACTGCAGGGAGGGAATCAACAACCAGCCCAAGCAACAATAACTGAAAGTGGACAATCTTTGTCGAGTCTCGAACCCTCATTGGACGTGACAAGTAGAAGAGTTGCGATGTACAGAATGCTTTCTTTGGTATTTTATCATCCTACCTCCGAAGCTCAGAACCTTTGGTCTTCCCTGGGTCGGCTTGCTGAAGAATATGCATTTTCGCTTGTGTGCGAAGAATTAACAAAACAAGACGCTCAAGAATTAGAGTATGAGTACAACAAGCTCTTTGTAGGACCAGAGCATGTACTTTGCCCTCCGTATGAATCTGTTTATCGAAGCGATAGATCAGAGATCGAACTGGGTTTGGTGATGGGACCTTCCACAAACGACGCAAAAAAGAGATACAGAGAAGCGGGGTTGGAGATCGCCAAGGACTTCAAAGAGCTGCCAGATCATATTGCAATAGAGTTAGAATTCATGTACTTTCTGTGCGCGAACGAAGCGAAATCAAAGGATTTTGAAGAAGCGAGTTTGTGGAGAAAAAGACAGCGCGAATTTATTGCTTCACACATCAAGCCTTGGTACTCGAACTTTTCAAGAATGCTCGAACTGAACGCGATTTCTTCTTTCTACAAGGCTGTCGCGAAACTAATGAAAGAGTTCCTGAGCGAAGAGATAGAATATCTCGTTGTTGCATGAAGTTCTTCTTTTGATTGGAGTGATTCGTGGTTCATGAAAGTATGTGTCGAACTTGTCGGCCTCCCGGAAGATACAGCTACCGAGGTTCGCGATAAAGTGCAATCGGATTGGCCGAGAAATACTGTTTTCATTTCTCCCGATGACCCTGCTCCGAACGGGATAGATTGCCTCCTAATCGTAGCTCGGGGCAATAGCGGTCCCAATGAAGAAGAGTTTGCATTAGTTGAAAAAATCGATACTGAGCACCAGGATCAAGAACAGATAATGTTCCAAGTCAACGCAAAGCTTGGAAAGCTTACCAGATCTGATCTGGTCAGGGCAAAACCTTCCTCATTTCTGAACGACAAGAGTAAGCAAGTATCGAGAAGAGATTTGTTCTCAGGCCTGAGAAGCGGATTTACAACTTATTCCGATTCTCCATTCGTTTTCCAAACGCAATGTGAAACAAAATTTGGGTGTTCGAAATGCGTTGATATCTGCCCCGCAAAGGCGCTAAAGTCAATCAATGGCTCGATAACGGTCAATGAAGCAGAGTGCACGAGATGTGGGCTATGCGCCGCAACTTGCCCTGTGTCAGCAATCCAGATGCCAAGGTTTTCCGAAGACGCCTTCCAAGGGTTGATCAACGGCATCGACAGGTCATCAACCCCCAGGAAAACACTGGTTCTGACCTGCGACAGTGGAAAAGTCGACTCGGAACCATACATGTGTGTTGAACAAGTGAAAGATGTTGGTCTCATTGGCTCAAGGCACCTTGCAATAGCTGCGTCATCTAGCCTGGGCGCAGTTATTGTGTACTGCGCTGACGGCAAATGCGTAGGAAAAGAGAAAGCCAAAGAGAGAGCCGAAAGAATTAGTGCGTTACTATCACATGAACGCTTGTCAATCTCATACTTGGAAGGTGAGCAAGACTCGGAAAAGATCAAGGCAATTCATGCTATGTCCAAACCCCAATCTCGCAAGGCAGAATTGACCAATCAAGCGTGGATAAATTACGGCAAATCACTCAAGTCGATTTGGAAGAATGATGCGACGACACTTGGATTGGGATTAACGCGACTAGATATCTCCGATTCTTGCACTTTGTGCAAGGCTTGTGTGGTGAACTGTCCTCATTCAAGTCTCAGAGTAGATACAGGAAAACTGTCCCATGATTCTACAACCTGTACTGGTTGTGGCATGTGCGCAAAAATCTGTCCTGAAAAAGCAATTCAGCTTCATTCTTTGGACAAATCAGAGGAATTTGTCATGAAGGTCGTTTACGAAGATGAAATAGTTAATTGTGCGAGATGTGGAAACCCGCTCGAGAGCGCCAGATTTCTCAAGAAGGTACGAGCCCTTGCAGAAAAAGATGATCCGATGATGAAATATTGCGACCCATGCAAGCAGCAAATCGCCTTCCAGAAGCTTCTCGGAGCGAGCTCAAGCAAGTAGTGGCCTTGTGAAGGAAATGGCGAAGGATTTACTTTCCGCTATTGTGCTTGCCGGTGGAAAGAGCACCAGAATGGGCACTGACAAAGCATTTCTTCCATACAATGAGAAATCATTCATATCTATGATTACGGAAGAACTTTTGAAAGTCACGGACGACATAGTTGTAACCATTGGTGAGAAAGATAAGAAAATCTTCGAATCGGTGCTGGGAAACGATAGAAAGATTAAACTCGTACAAGATATACATTATCTGGAAAACCCGTTAGGCGGCATGATTTCTGCCTTCGAATCAGTCAGAGGGAAATATGCCATGGTAGTGGCCTGCGATTCCCCGTTGATTCGTATAGACCTCGTAAAGTATCTTTGTTCTGAGGCACTTGATCATTCAGCAGCGATTCCGGTGTGGAATGAATTAGAACCGTTGACCTGCGAACCGCTTTGCGGGGTGTACAATGTCCGAGAAACGAAAACCGGAATTCTCAAAGCTATCAAGTTAGAGACTATGGGATGTAAACGCATGCTCTCATTCCTGAGCGATGTTAGGTTCATTCCAGTTACCGATCTGAGGCGCTTTGATCCTGGACTCGTATCACTACTTAATGTGAACACACAGCGAGACTACGAAGAGATGGTCGCCAGATGTCAGATTCCTCTTTTGCGAATGAAGTAATGAGCCTTTTGCCTTTACCCTCGCTGAGAAAAGATCTGCCTTCAACCAAAGTTGATTCGAAGAGGAGCGGTGAACCCCGCCGAAGCTCCACCGATAATTATCACGTCATACTGCGATTGTGGCGAATAAAAATCCTTCCTCATATGAACTAATGGTAGATTGAATCTGGGTCGCCATTTTCAAGATAGGGTTTGAATTTGCTTTCGATATACGATTTTGGCAGTGCTCCAACCAATCCATCCACTTGCTTACCACTCTTGAATACGAGTATTGTTGGGATGCTCTGAACTCCAAACTTGCTGGAAACCATGGGGTTCTCATCAACATTCAATTTACCAAATGCAACCCTGCCTGCGTATTCACTAGCAAGCTGCTCGATAACGGGCGAAACCATTCTGCAGGGACCGCACCAGGCTGCCCAGAAATCCACGACCATTCAAATCGTGCTTTGAAATTTCGGAAATGAAATTAGAGTCTGTGAGCATGATTGGTTTGCCATCTGGGCTTTGCATTGGTTGAGCCTGCTGCATTCTTTTCCTTGTCATTATCTCTTCGAGTTTTTTTCGATTTATGCTTTCTATTTCATCATCATTTTCTGACATTGTCTTCGACCATACCTTCCATTAGATCTCCAGAGCATCAATCGCTCCCTTTAGCTCATTTTCCACCTGACTTGCAAGTGGATCCAGATCCGTGAAGCCCAGCAACTTTACTGCCTCGGTAGGTTTGTAGAGGGATACCATAACCTTACCACGGTTCTCGAAAATTGTTACCTTGCACGGGAGTACAAGACCAACTTCTTTGTGAGCGTCAATTGCCTTTTTTGCATGCGTTGGATTGCAAACATCTAAGATCACGTAGCTATCGATGTGCTGTCCCAGTTTCTCTTTGATTATCTTTTGAACATCGATGTTGCTCAATACTCCAAACCCTCTAGAGTTGAGCTCTTTGGTCAGGCGCTGGGCTGTTTCTGCAACTGTCCCGTTCAACTCTAATGTGTATGCTATCTTCTTAATTTGTATCGTATCCATACTTACCACATTCTTATTCAAACAAGTACGCGAAAGAGGTTCTTAATCCTCTCTCCTCCCGAATTTCGACTAATCGGCGACGACTTCTGGGTAAGAAAATTCGCTAACTCTTTATCGCAGCGCTTACCTTTTGGGCCACATCTGGAGGTATCGTCTCCATTTTGTGAGCCTGCTTCGCGTGGACAGCAGCAATTTGCATGACCTCATCTTTCGACGAGGCACCATTGACTTCGAAGTCGCATCCTTTCATACCGATATCCTTGCACTTGAATTTGTATCCAGTCAATCTTTTTCCCTTCTAGAAATCAGTTAGCGCAACTCAAATATTAATTATGTACACAATTCTCACTCTTAAGAACCAAGACAGTTACCAGCTCAGGTTATAGCAACATAGACGCCCTTCGTGGAAATTCATGTCTGGTCTTTATCCGCGAGGTCGTCCTCAGTATGACGAACCCTTGTCTCGTTGAGGTGAAACTTCGATAATCACTGAGTGGTCCGTCGAAGCGATCTTCGGACTGTACTTTGCAGATTGAAAGAGATTTTTCATATAGTTTGCAAAAAATATTGACCCATTCGGCCCAAGCCTGTGAATTAGGGTGATAATCGTCTTGCCTCCCTGTTCGACTCTACTGAACTCAAACAGGTTTGCAAACTCTGACAACATTTCCAGGTAATCCATTGTAGTGTCGAGTGTTTGCTCTCCGTATTTTGCGAGCATTATTGAGGAGGGCGAATCAATCCCTGCTTCTGAGCCAGCCCTAGCGATGTTTTCAAGCGAGCCGGCTTCGAGCATGCGCTGAAACGTTGCGGAAGAGATCTTGATGAGACCCATTCTTCTAACGAATCGCTCCAATTCTGCGTAAGACAGTAGTTGCTGGTTGATTATTGTAGTAACGCTGACGTTCTGTCTCCTTGATTCATCTTCGATCGCCTTGAGCGCTTCCTCGCTGATCCTAAATGAGTGTGTCACTGTTTTGTCAGTCTTGCGAGTCACGCGTGAACTAACCTCGATGTCTTATCACTCTATACGATATTTACGTTTTCTGGGAAAACTTTGTGAGGAATGATAGTCACTATCTAAAATCCCATATCATAGCATGCAGCCCCCGTGAAGTATTTGGTAGGGGAGTGCTGGCACGAAATCTAGCTTTTTTGCTTCGCGTAGTCAGAGGGTGCGAACCAATCAACCATGACTACATCTTCGCGGCCCACCACCCATCCATCATGGCCTGCTGGGAGATACGCAACATCCCCTGGTCTTACTTCGAATTCCGTTCCATCTTCCAACTTTACATGCATTATACCAGATATTTGATAAAAAAAGTGAGGGACCTCACACCATTCCGTCTTTGCGATTGGCTTCACATCTTTTGACCATCTCCAGCCTGGCCTGAAAGTGTCTCTGCTTACGATTTTTCCTGCAATATCCATTAATTGGATCTTGCCATTGCTAAACTCTCGAACGTCATTTTCCGGCGCTGTGAAATTCTTATGCGCTGCTCTTGGTGATGAAGACATGTTGTCTTTGAAAGCACCCTGCTGATTTTTCTTTGTCATCGCTATCTCCTAGTTATGGAACGTGTATTTTTTGTACTAATTTGTATATATTTCGCATGTCTCACATAGTACGCTTACGAAACGTTGCGAAAAATACCTTCGTTTAATATTCTCACGCTACATAACCATCTTACTGAATTAACATGGCTAACAGTAGTATAGATGGAAGACCTGAAGCAAGGCTCCTACAAGGAGCAGGAAGAATGAGTGCTCTGATTTCGGGGTGTTGCAACTGAAGTACAGAAGCAGAGGCGAAATCGTTTCAAACATTCTGAGAGTTGTCGCAGGTGGCAAAGCTACGAAGACGAGACTGATGTACGGTGCCTACCTGTCATACACTCAGATTGAAGAGTATATGGATTATAGTCATTTGATTAACCTTTGACCTGAATCGTCTGCGCCACTGTAAATTTCTCCATCCAGCGTTTTGAATAGCCGAGCTTTCTTTCATGGAAAAGCTCCAATGTCTGTTCCTTGCTTTTGTCAACCATCAAATCAAAATCAAGCAGTGCGCTCAGGCTCCTTTTCAGATCCTTCCATCCAAACTCTATCGGATTAAGATCGGGAGAATAGGGAGGCAGGTAAATGAGGATGATTCCAAGCTCCGCTGCTCTTTTCTTCACTGCGGAAGCGATGTGGATTCTTGCATTGTCAAGTATCACGCATATGTGGCCGAGTGGATTCTCGCTCCTCACAAGTTCCAGGAATGAAATCATATCCCTCGACTTGCATTCTTCAGTTAGCATTGCTACGTCGTTGCCATTCAGTGCCATAAATCCAAAGATCGGTTGCGACCTCCTGCGAGGGCGCTGTTCGGTCTCTCTGTAGCTCACGGTTTTTGTGTTTATCACACGCCTCTTGTTCGGGACGAGTTGCAATGCACTCTCGTCCAGGAATGCCATGATGATTGGCTTTTTGTCATCGTCGAGGATTAAGGGCGAGAGCGCTTCCTCGATCTTTTTTTAAAATCGCTTCCGCATCTGGAGGTCTCTTCGCATTCTGAGCGAACGGTTTTCCGTACTTCACCTTTCTTTGCCCCCTCAGGATGTGCCAGACGGAATCGTAGGAGTATTCCACTCCTCTAGTCGTTTTTACGTACACCTTGACATCCTTGAGCGTCATCCCCTTCCCTTCTATCTCCTTGAGCACGTTGTCCCATTCACCGGAAGGGAGTTTTGGTTTTGGACCGCCTCTGAAATTTGGAATCAGTCCCTGAAGCCCTTTCTTGTTCCACCTTCTGAGCCACCTCTTGACAGAAGACTCTCCTCTCCTGATAATTTTTGATGTTTCAATGATCGTCTTTCCGTCGTAGAGGTGCAGGATTGCAAGCAGTCTCTCTCTGATTCTAGATCTCTTCTCCTTTCTGTACTCCCTTTCAAGCTCCTCTTTCGGAACGTGCCTTACAATCGCAAATGTTCTGGACATGAATTGACCTGAAAGAAGAATCGACCTTGAGATTGAGAGCTCAAACCAGTTGACAATCAGGTCAAATGTTCTTCAAATGACTATACATATTGCAACAGGCATTGATCAGCCAGGTCCCCGATACGAACCTCTATCAGCTCACAGAAAAAGGGATGCACTACCTGAATCTATCTGATGAAATGTCCCAATTAATTGTGCCGATCCCGACTGTGCGGTGAGTTAATTCTCAACCGCAGCATTTTTTTCTTGCAGCAGGCATGCTAATATTGTAAAGTAATAAGATAGCAAGCCAGGCGGTGATCATATAGCTCTTTGACTTCTTGCATGCTCTTGCTTAACTCTGCGGAGTAGCACCGGCATCGTTTCTCACCTCACTAATGCTTCATGCATGCGACCGATTCCAGCAGACTTTTGCATCTCCCTCGACAGAATTGAGCCTTGAAGCACTCCCTTGGTATCTGTTTCACTTTGAGGATTGATCTGTGATTTTCTGTCTCTAGGTGTGTTTTCTTAAAGGTATGCTAGGATTCGCCAAAGAAAGATTTACAAAAGTTGGTACAACCCAAATAAGTCGTGCGAACGCGGGGCAAGACTGAACGTGTTATAACGAGATCGTTCAGGATAAGTGAACGTGCACTTCAGGCGATCGAAGATGAATCAAGGAGACAGAACGTCAGCGTCAGTACCATTTCGAATCAGCTGCTTCTGTCATTTGCAGAATTTGACAGATTTTTTAGAAGACTGGGACTCGTCAAGATCTCATCCGCAACGTTTCAGCGCGTGCTCGAAGCCGGCTCAGACAGTGAGGTTGCTGAAGCGGGACGGGCAACTGGATCCGATACTCCAAGGTCTATCATACTTGCCAAATACGGTACGTTGTCCTTAGAAACGGCCATCGTGTATCTCCAACTTCAATCTGAATTCTCGGGCCTATTCCAGTATGATGAAGTGCAACTAGCATGGGGGGCCAAGAGGGTAATCACACTACTTCATAGATTGGGTCCAAAGGGATCGATCTTTCTCGCGAACTATGTTGAGGCAATATTTGATCAAGCAGGCTACTCTTCAAAGATATCCTTGAGTGACCACTCGATAGCAATCGAAACTCCATTGAAAAAAGATCGAGGCGGCACCTTGTGATAATTACGATTATGTTACAATTGATTGCTAAGATACTTGCCGTCGCTTAATATTTCATCAGCTAGCTCTGACAGTATCGACTCGTTGAACGTGTTACGTTCTTGTTCTTGCAATTCCAGCCACGCTCAGTCATAGAGCTTGCCGAACGTGCCGTGTAACACCAGCTTCCCAAAGCAAAATGTAGGATACATATGTATCCTTTGTAATTACGATATCTACTTGTTTAATCGGCGATTCATCGTATCTGATGTAGAGATACGCAATTTACTTACTTTTTCAGGTGATGTTTCTGAACGGGTTGTAGATTATTGTTAGCTTGGAATACTTCGGGAGCCCTCTTTTTGTCTATTTTGATTAAAATCGAATGGTATCTCTTCCAATACGGTTTGCCGTTTCAACGACCCAACTTCGTTTTGTGTAATTTCTTGAAAATTTGGACTTTGCCAGATGGGAAAGTGGAGGTTTTCTGACTAAAACTGGAAAATTGTTATTTGCTGAAAAATATCCTGGTCACTTTACTTCTTGACAATATTCCGTAGGTCATTGAAAGTTATCTTTTGTGGATCGTAATCTACCCTGATTGTGCCATTCACGTGGTTGATCTCGAAATCTACGACGCCCAGTATTTTTGCTAATGATTTCTCCAAAAGAGCAGTCGGAACCTCCTCATCAAGCCGAAGGATAGCTCGGGCCCCCACAGAATTCAGATCTATCAACGATTACACGCGCCTACTTGGACTCAAAGTTATACAACATTTCTATTATATCCGTTGTTTCTTTTGTACTAATTTGTACACTTTCCTCATAGTTCGCACTGGGTTCTTGCAGCACGTTGCGAAAAATACCTCGATTTAATATTCTCCAGTACCTCCTAGGTGAGTCAAGAACTGATATGATGGTTGAAGAACAGGATAGAAAAGATGCGGTTTTACTTGCGATGTCGGACCACTACATGAGAAGGATACTTGCAGCGACGATGGTCGATGACAAATCCATCGACGAGATCAGCAAGGAGAAAGTGATCCCAGTTAGCACATGCTACAGGCGCGTTCACGAGCTCGTCGGACTTCGCTTGCTTAGAATAGAGCGTACTGTTATCACCGAGACGGGGAAGAAATATGAAACGTATAGGAGCGCATTCCGCGACGCAAAGATCAGCATGTCCTCGGGCGAGCTAGAAGTCGAGGTAACCGTCACGCCCCTGATAAAGTGATAGTGAAATGTCAGTCACTCTGCAACGGCTAATCCAAAAAAGCTCCGATTATGAACCGTGTGTTTCCTGTGAAAGGCATCCAGATTATCCGAACATTGCGCCTGTTACGTTACACGAAAGAGGTAGATGTCTAATCTGTGGATCCAAAAGTCGCAAGAATATATCCTGACCGAGTACTGTTAGTTTCAAATCTTTGATGCTACCTGTTACTGTAATAGATGTTATCACAGCTGAGAATCGTCGGCCAGATTTATCTAGTTCGACCGCATTGGAAGTGTGGTAAAGCTAAATGAGCGAGGTGCCCCTGGTAAGAGATTACATGACTATGCGCGTCATCTCTGTCGATGCTTCAGACTCCGTCTATAACGCCGCGGACATTATGATTAAGAACGACGTGGGTTGTGTTGTAATCACAGAGTACGGAGATCTTGTAGGGATCCTGACCAAGGGTGACGTCCTAAGAGGTTCATTGCTCCAGTCGAAGGATCCAAAGACCACCAAGGTTGGGTCCATAATGACAAGCTCTCCCGTCACCATAAGAGCCTCTGTAACGCTCGAGGAAGCTGCAAAACTCATGACGGAAAAGGAGGTCTCAAAACTTCCGGTTTTCGATGAAGGAATCCTTGCCGGGGTGATATCGTCTACAGACATTATACGAGTCGATACTACGTACATCTCGTTCCTAAGAGGACTGATCGAGCGAAGAGTCTCGCACGCTCGCTAGAAATCAAAGATCGTACACGACCCCGGGCACTCTTGGAAAAGGAGACACCTCTCCCAGATACCTTGACTTTGTGAGCCAGCAGACGAGCCTCTCCAATCCGATTCCCGCGCCCGCAGTCGGCTTTATCCTTCCCTCCTTGGCTAGTTTCAAAATGAGATCGTAATTCTCTGGCGCTACGCCATCTCTCTGCATCTTTGAAAGCATTTTTTCGTACTCGAACTCTCTCTTGGCGCCCGAGAGGATTTCACCGTACCCCGGCACGAACAGGTCGTAGTTGTCCCATTTGTTCGTTGCAAAATCTTGAAAGTCGTAGAACTCCCTTGGAATGTTTGTCACCCAAACGGGTTCCCGAATTTCCGCGGTCAGTCCCTTTTCCCACTCTTCGCCGTATTTTGCTTTTAGGTTGTCAGCATCGTACACTTTGAACGGAGACTTTGGTACCTTCAATCCCGAGAATGAACCGAGCTTTGTCAATTCCTTCTTGGAATTTCTTCTTAGATCTTTGATCAAACCAACGGTCCACGCTTCTACAAACTTTCGTACCTGCTTTGATGAGGTATTTCGCACTTCGAAATCCAGTTGTGTGAACTCATAACCGTGCCAGCCCGTTGATTGCCTTTCTCTTTTTTCTATCCGGACATTCGGTGAAATTACGAAGAGCTTTGGATACGCCAGAGAGCAAGACACAAGTTTGTGAATAATCATGCTCGCCGTGGTTCTCACGGTTTGACCGTAAATTTCTACTTCTATTCGCTTTTCGATTGAGGCGCCCGGGTCGGGCCACAAGGGATCTGTTGTCTTTGAAAATACTACCGGAAGTAACCAATCAAATTTTTCCTTCGAGAGTTCACCAGAAAGATATCTCAGGGTCTCAGTCATTACCTTGGAGATGTTTGTCTTTCTCTCCAGATCTTCTTTGGAGAGGTGTTCGAGCGGTTCTGCTATCGGGACGGAGTTCATGGGCTCCACCTCATTACTGATTACTTCTTAATTCTATCTGGGCGGTTTTCTCAAATCATCTTTGGAATGCCGCAATATCTCTTGATTTGTGAAGAATCAAACCCTTTGACGAGAACCGGCAGCTCGATGACCTAGCGATGCGTGCCGAACAATTCGTATGATTCCGAGCGCTAAATGCTCGTCGCAAGAAGGTACGTATTGAACGCCAATATCAGAGAAACCGTGACAAGCGCGACGACAATAGTGACATGTCTATTTACGAACTCTCCCATGAACTTTTTCTTTGACGTATAGTATACCAAGGGAATCATCGGGAGCGGAATCATAAGACTCAGTATCACCTGGCTGTAAATCAAAAGATGAAGCGGATCCAGTCCTAATAATACCGCTATAGTCGTTGGAAACACGTTGATGCATCTCGTTACGATTCGTCTAGCCCAGATGTTCCAGTGCTTTCCGATCAGATCTTCCATGATTACCTGCCCCGCAATCGTACCGAGCGTGGATGATAAGATTCCTGATGCAAGAAGCGTCACGAGAAAAATGATTCCCATTAGTGGAAAAAATAACGTCTCTAGCCCCGATACTACCTGTCCGATTGTGATGTTTGGGCTGGGGAAAAGCGGTATGGCGACAAGGAGGATTCCTACATTCACAACTCCCGCGATCGCCAGCATAAGAATAGTCTCCAACTTGTGAAGACTCAGTACCCTGTGCTTTTCTTCGCGAGAGAATTGTGGTTCACCCTCCTTCGGTTTCGGTATTCCTTTCGCAGAAAGATCCATTTTGTTCTTCGTCAGCCAGGAGTGAACAAACAATGCATGAGGCATGACCGTAGCCCCTATGATTCCTACTACAAGTAATACCATGTCGTTGTTGAGTGCGCCGATAGAGATTGAGTGAATTGCGATCTGGGTAAGAGAAGGTCCTACGTTAATCAGCTGGTAGAGAAAACCGAAGACAAGGACGCTGATGAGTATCATGAATATCTGTTCGATCACGCGGAATTTCCTGGTCATCAGTGTCATTATTATGATAACGTCAAATGCACCGAATACTGACGCGTAAAGTAGCGGAACGCCAAAGAGATAGTAGAGAGCTATTACGGTACCCAGATATTCCGCGAGATCGGTGGCTGCCGCAGCTGCCTCAGCTGCGAGCCAGTATGGAACAACGTACGCTTTCCGCCCCAGGGATTGCTTTACCATCGCAGCTAGCGATTTCCCAGTCGCGATTCCAAGTTTGCCTGAGAGATATTGCAGTATCATCGCCATTATTGAAGCAAGCCACACAGCCCAGACGAGAGCGTACTTGTAGCCGGCACCCGCAGCGAGATCAGTTCCGTAGTTGCCAGGATCCATGTAAGCCATGGATACCATAAGCGCGGGACCCAAGTAGACCACGAGCTCTCGGAGAGAGTGTCTTCGTTTTCCCTCCGAACCTACAGAACCCTGCTGCGACTCCACACTTCTCTTCCAGGGAGGATTCATAGCTCGGGCGAAATAACGCGGGCGCTGTATATAAGTTAGACGCGCCTAAATTTATTGCAATCTTCTAATGTTTTTGCACTGCTCAAAGTTCCTCAGGAAGTTCTAATATTGTTCGTGCTGTCGTTCTAAGATTAGAACGATCGCGATGAATGATTTAATAAGTCTCCCGAAGAAGCCTGTAAAAGCCTCCGAATAGTTGATTTCAAAACTCTTACAGTGAATAGACAAAATGACAGTGCAAAAGATCGTTACCCCGAGGACACCGGCAGAGGCAAGGGAGGATTATCTTGAAATGATCAGCGATTTAATTCAGACCAAGGGTTTTGCTTCAGTATCTGACATTGCTGAAAGAATGAACGTTGCAAAGTCCAGCGCCACCTCGATCGTAAAGAAGCTCGACAAGGAAGGATACGTCGTACATGAAAAGTACCGTGGTCTTGCCCTTACTGAATCGGGGAAAGCTCTTGCTTCAAAGATGAAGCACTATCACGAAACTTTGACGCGCCTTCTTCTGGCTCTTGGAATCCCTGAGAAGATCGCAAAGGAGGATGCCGAAAGGATTGAGCATGGTTTGCACAACCGCTCGTTGCTCAGGCTGAGAGAGCTTGCTGATTATCTCGAAGCGAATCCCGCGATAGTTCAAAAATTGAATGAATAGCAACGAAAATTAGTGAAGGCTTGGCGGCCTTACGCGGCGACAAAAATACTACCAGCGTCTATATATCTTGATTCGACTGATGAGCTTTTCACATTAGGAAATTCCGGTTGCATTGAGTCAAGCCTCTTCAGTTGCACTCCTTCCAGACAAGAAAAGTGAAAATGCGGAACCTTTACCGATTCTTGGTTATTGCCAAAATTGTGGAAGTGAGATCTCTCTTTCCATTTCATTGCAACGATTTTGTTCTTCAAATTGCAAAGAAGTGTTTGGTCAGCGAATTGCGACTTTGCGAAAGGCGCGAAGAAACATCTACCAGAGGGAGTTTCGGAGGACAAAATACAGGACCGAAGCAAAGCATGTTATGAAAGTAATGTGCCCAAAATGCAACATTGCTGGATATCTGGTAAGGTATACTGTCAAGAATAAAGAAACTAAAAAGGTTGTATCGAATTACGAAACCGTGCGACACCAAGTCACCCGCGGTGGGCGATCTCTACTCTCCGGCCAGTGCTACATTCGGGCGATAAATGAAAGCCGTTAGCCACGAATAGATACAACGTAATCTGGGCCTGAAAATAGAAGCCGAAATTCACAAGGCCTTTAAATTCCCTTCAACCAGCTGTTTTGAGAGACAGGCGTCAGATTGATTTCTGTTCCATTAACATCGGTTCTTTACGTTCTCGCGATTTCTTCATTCCTTACAGCAGCGTACTATGGGTTCCGGCTAAGTAGGATTACAAAGGTCAATATCACTATTATGATGACGCAAGACGGACCGGTTTCGATTCTTCGTGGAATAGTCCTGCTTGCATTTTCCCAGATTCTGCAACTCATAGAGATATTTACTCAGCCATTTTACGCGAATTTCTTGAACCTGTCCTCGTCAATACTGCTTTTGGCTTCAGCCGTGATACTAGCTGTTGGCTTCGAGAAAATGTACGCTACTTATAACAACCAACGGATTAGGACTAGCGTCTATAACACTCTCGAAGAGTTAGCCAAGGAAGATATTGAGGGCGAGAAAGGATCTAACTGGAAAGCCGCCATGCGTTGAACGAAATCCTTCATCTCGAGTGAAAAGCAACTTCGTTGGTTTTCGGCATCAC
>Ga0307374_10004037_pt1 | contig 24669 bp, 20 predicted proteins | sample OX3MG_FD_202532 | JGI IMG/M metagenome (GOLD analysis project Ga0307374, IMG submission 202532) | Soil microbial communities from Risofladan, Vaasa, Finland - OX-3 | ecosystem: Environmental > Terrestrial > Soil > Coastal area > Acid sulfate soil | place: Finland: Risofladan, Vaasa | collected... | reverse complement strand
CGTCTACGACAACGCGCCTGGACCGGATGATCTGACTTCCAACACGGAAGCAATTTCAGGTGGTGACATCGTGATCCATAAGTCCTAGCGGACACTGAAGACCGTATAGCCAATTTGTATTGCCAAGCCGGGGAGGCTTAGGGAGCCACGGGGAGGCGAGATGCGGAGAATCGAGTTCCGCAGGAGGCCTGAGGAGGCCTCCTGCGGAGGTCGGGACGGACTTTTAAACCGATGGTCCAGGGTTCGAATCCCTGCGCCGGCACCACCTGCGCCGGCACCACTTTTTGTATTCAGTTTCGGTCCTCAACCCCTGTGGCAATCCCCGCTGTATAGCCACGATATTGCCAATCGTTTGACTTCGGCCTGGCTATACGGAGCCAGATCCGAACTCGGGAGCAGCGGTTTTTCAGACCGCTGCTGTCCACCGCCGGCCCGTTCGGTCAATCGATGCTCGAGACAATTCGACCGCCATCGAGCGCGATGACCGTGTCGAACTGTTGGGGGATGGCCGCCTCGTGACTCACCATCAGTACCGACCGCGAACCTGCGGCACCCAGCAGTTCTGCGAGCGCGCGCGGCGACGACTCGGGATCGAGATGCGCCATCGGCTCGTCGAGCAGGAGCAGGTTCGCCCCCGACAGCAGCGCCCGGGCCATTCCGAGGCGTTGTCTCTCTTCGGCGCTGACAGGCCGGCCCCCAGCGAACGCTCCTCGGTTTCCTTCCCGAGCAGCCGGTCCTCATCGCCGGTTCGCTCGGGACAAATCTCCGCCTGGCCGATCCCACAGCCACGGACGCGCAGCTCAGGCCACCGTCTAGTGCGATCACACGGTCGGCCAGCCGCGCCACCGCCGGTCGGTGGGTCACCCAGAGCCTCCGTCGCGTCGTCAAGGTGCACCGTCGGCTCGTCCACGAGCGTTTCGCTGAAACTCGCAGGGAACTCGGCCCTCGTTCGTCGTAACCGACAGATGGAGCCTCGTTTCGGGCACAAAGGTGGATTTGGCGCGTTGAAGGGCAAGCTCGCGGCGGCCCTCTCGACCGGCGCCCTGCTGGCCTTGGCCCTGGCCCCCACGGTTCACGCGTCGACGGATGTGCTGGACCAGAGCGTGCAGTTGCTCGGCACCTATCTCTCGTACGAGTCTCTGGCCAACATGGCCGAGACCTTCACTCCGTCCAAGGACGGCCGGCTCGACCAGGTATCCCTGTATGCGGGGACCACCGGGTACATGTCGACGACTTTCCACGTCGAGATCTGGACGGTGGCCGCCGGTCAGCCCGCGGCTGTCTACCAGTTCGACTCCGCCACCCAGGCCTCTACCGCTGTGACCGCGGCCCTCGGCGTCACGCTGCAGTGGCGCGACTTCCCGCTCAGCAAGCCAGTGCCTCTGAAGGGTGGCACCCAGTATGCAATCGTGGTCCGCGCCAACAACTCTTCCTTCCGCTGGGGCTATGAAAATTCGGAAACGTACGCGGGCGGGAAGCTGTGGCTCTGCTGTTCGGCCACCGGCGCATGGATGTCGGGCTCGGGCCTGCCACCCAGCTTTGACTTCAAGACCTGGATGAACACGAGCGCCAACCAGGCCCCCGTCGTTGCCGCCGACAACGCGACCGTCAGCGTCGACGAGGGGACCGCCGCGGCCAACACCGGCACCTTCTCGGACCCTGACGGCGACGCCGTGACAGTCACGGCCTCTACCGGGTCGGTCACCACCTCGGGGGGCGCCGGCAGCGGCACGTGGTCGTGGTCGCAGCCTGCGTCCGACGAAAGCTCGAGCCAGACGGTGACCGTCACGGCTGACGACGGCAAGGGCCTCAATGCAGCCACCACCTTCACCGTCAACGTCGCCGGCGTCGCGCCTGTTGCGCACATCTCGTCCGGCTCGGCGGCACTGGCCGCGGCGACCACCACCGCCCCTTCCAGCCCGGAGGGCACGGCAGTGTCGCTGACCGCCTCGGCCACCAGCCCCGCCGTCGCCGACACCAGCGCGGGCTTCGCCTACACCTGGATCGCGACCAAGAACGGCAGCGCCTTCTCAAGCGGCTCGGGAGCATCGTTCAGCCTCACGCCGGACGACGAGGGAACGTTCGTCGTGACCCTGCAGGCCAAGGACGATGGCGGCCTGACCGGGTCGACGACACGCACCTTCGCGGGGGCGAACGTCGCGCCGTCAGCGACGATCTCGGGCGTCACCCCGTCGGCTTCGCTGCTCCTGACAGCGCACGAGGCGGTGGCTTTCTCGGGCAGCTTCACCGACCCGGGCGCGCTCGACTCGCACTCGGTGACCTGGAGCTTCGGTGACGGCGCCACCAGCACCACCAGCTACGGGCCTGGCGGCTCCGCCGGCTTCTCGGCCTCGCACGCGTACGCCGCCGCCGGGTCCTACACGGTCAGCCTGACGGTCAGGGACGATGACGTCGGTGTGGGGCAGAAGAGCGTCAACGTGGTCGTCCAGACCCCGCAGGCGGCGCTCAGCACGATCGCCGGCTACGTGCAGGGTCTTTCGACCCTCAACGCCGGCGAGAAGAACAGCCTGATCGCCAAGCTGAACGCCGCTTCGGCGGCGGTTGGACGGGGGGACACCACCGCGGCCAACAACCAGCTCGGCGCCTTCCTGAACGAACTCCAAGCCGACGTCAACACCGGCAAAGTCTCTCCCGCGGCGGCGAGCGTACTGCGCAGTGCCGTCCACGCCGTGCAGGCTGCGCTCGGCACCTTCAACCGGTTCCTGGAGTGGTGGCCTGTAGAGGCTTAGATTCCGGCCAACCGTTGGCCCCCGCCGTTGCCACCCGATTCCTGACCCAGCTCTTCTGAGCGGCGCTTCGGCATCGTCGACAAGTTCGCGGGCGACGCGATCATGGCCACCTTCAACGTCTCGGGCCAGAGCGTCGACCACGCGCTGCAGGCCCTGAAGGCGGCGATCGCCATCATCGACAAGGCGGCGCTCGCCGGCCTGCCCGTCGGGGCCGACCTGGCGGTGGGCCCCGTCGTGGTCGGGAACCTGGCCGAATCGGCCAACGTCAGCGTGCTGGGCGACGTGACCAACCTGGCCTCGAGGCTCCAGGCGCAGTCGGGTGCGGGTGAGGTGACCATGAGCGACGAGGCCTTCCGGCGGAGCAAGGACTGGATCGAGGTCCAGCACATCCCTGTTGAGCGCCTGGAGGTCGATTTGAAGGGGTTCAGCGAGCCCGTGGTGGTGTTCCGGCTGGCCGCTTCCGTGCCCTGCGAGGCCCCGACCAGGGTCGGGGCCGAGGGCCGTAAGGCAACCTAAAATCGCCGCCGTTTTGGTAAGGTGGCTTCTTTCCGGTTCCTGAGCGGTCTTCCAGACGTCATCGCTCCGAGCTCAGGCCTGAACGTCGCCCCAGGGGTAGGGCGAGTCCAAGGAGGAGCGCAGGGTTTTGCTGCCACTTTTTCGAGCGGTTGTGGTGTGGGTCGTGATCCTCGTGACGGTGATCGCGCCGCGCCTGGTTCCGCCCGCCCAGACCTACACGGCGGTGGCCGTGACCCAGCTCAGCTCATATGACCGCCTGTCGGTGGTGAACCAGACCCGCACCGAGCGGGTCCACGCCGCTCAGATGGCGCAGTCGCTCGCGTGGTCGCAGGAGCTCAAGCAGGGGCTGGCCGATTACGAGGCTCAGCAGCAGGCGCTTGCCGCCGCCCAGGCTCAGGCCGCCGTCATCGCCGCGAGGAGCAACCATCCGGGTCCGCCGCCCGACATCGCCAAGGACATCACCGACGCGTTCAGCCCGCTCGGCTCGGCCGCGGTCCAGTGGGCTATGAACGTCGCCTACTGCGAGTCGCGGTATCACCCGAACTCGGTGAACACGTCGAGTGGGGCCTCAGGTCTCTTCCAGTTCCTTCCGAGCACCTGGTCGGGGACGCCGTGGGCCAGCCAGTCGCCGTTTGACCCGGCCGCCAACGCGATGGCAGCGGCCTGGCTCTACTCGCACTACGGCCCCGGCCGCTGGGTCTGCCAGGGCTAAGTCCGCTTCCCGATGTAGTGGGGAAGGTAGCCCGCAGGGCCGGATGGGCAGCGCCAGATGGTTTTCACCTCCCAATCCCCGGCTGCGCCGGTACTTCCCCGCAGAGCGGGGAAGTGGGGATGATGCCTAGCCTTCGGCGATGACGACGATCTCCAGCTCGTAGATCGACTGCGGGCGGGAAGCGCCCTTCAAGAGCATCGCCTCCAGGCCGGCCACCCCGACACCGGACGGCAGCGCCTCTAGCGTGGCCTCGGACAGGAGGACCTTGGCCGGGCGCACCTTGGACAGGAACGCGGCGTTGTTCACCGGAACGCCGATCAGGGTGAACTCCAGCCGCCTCTTCGAGCCGACGTGGCCCGCGACGACCTCGCCGGTGTCGAGCCCGAAGCCGACTGAGATCGCCGGCCTGCCCCGCGAGACCAGCTCGCGGTTGAGGCGGTCGATCTCTCTGACCATCCCTTGCGCGGCCTTGAGCGCCTGTTCCGCGTGATCCTCCATGGGGTTGGGGGCGCCGAACACGACGAGCATCCCGTCCCCCTGGAACTTGTCGATGTTGCCTCCGTGGGCCAGCACGACCTCGATCATCCGGCCGAAGTAGTCGTTGAGGAACTCGACGAGCTCGTCGGCGCCCATGCTCTGCGACAGGCGCGAGAACCCTTCGATGTCGGAGTTGAGGATGGTCACGTTGCGCCGCTCGCCGGCGAGCATCATGGTCTCGCGGTCGGAGCGGGCGAGCACGTAATCGGTGACCTGCTTGTTGACGTGAAGCTCGAAGAGCTCGCGCAGGAACTCCGAGCGCTCGTACTGGCGCGCGTTTTCGATGGCCATCGCGGCCAGGTCGGAGATCGCCTGCAGGAACTCCTTGTCCTTCTCCTCGAAGATCGCGGCTCGGAACGGGTTGTCCACGTAGACCGCGCCGATCACCTTGCCCTTCGTGACCAGGGGCACGGCGATGATCGAGCGAAGGTTCTGAAGGATGACCGACTGCTTGCCCTTGAACCGGTCGTCCACGATGGCATCGGTCGTCACCACGCCATCCTGCGTGGCGATGACCTGGTCGATGACCGTCCGCGAGCCGAGGAACTCGCGGGCCTTCTCCGGGTCTGCCTCGCCGCTGGTCATCTTGATCGACAGCTCGCCGGTGGCCTCGTCGACCAGCACGATCTGGCCTCGTGCCGCCTTCATCAATGTGATCACGCGGTCCATGACCTTGCGCAGGACGACATCGAGCTCGAGCGACGAGCTGAGGTCGCGTGCGAGCTCAATGAGCAGGTGGTCGCGCATGCCGAGATCGATGTCGGGGGCCAAGGCCACGAGCAGTCTAACGAACGAGTGCCGAAAATCCGGCCACCGGTAAACTCGATCCCCTTGGTTCCCGCAGAGTCCTCCCAGCCCAACGTCGACGCCCTGCTCGCGAAGTTGAACCCGCCCCAGCAGGAAGCCGTCACGCACGGCGACGGACCCCTCCTGATCTTCGCCGGCGCCGGCAGCGGCAAGACCCGCGTGCTCACCGCCCGGATCGCCTACCTCATCGCCACGCGCCGGGTCTGGCCCGACCGCCTGGTCGCGGTCACGTTCACGAACAAGGCAGCCCGCGAGATGCGGGGGCGGGTCGAGTCACTGGTAGGCGAGGCGGCGCGGAACATGTGGGTGGGGACGTTCCACTCCACCGCGGTCAAGATCCTGCGCCGCGAGTCGCAGCGCATCGGCATCGCGAACAGCTTCGTCATCTTCGACGAGGACGACACCCGCGCCGCCCTGAGGCGGGTGCTGGACGAGTTGCGCCTCGACCCGAAGCGCTACCCGATCGGTGCGTTGAGCAACGCGATCTCCCAGGCGAAGAACGATCTCAAGCGCCCCCAGGATTACCCCAACCGCAGCTACGCCGACGAGGTCGTGCGGCGCGTCTACGAGTCGTACCAGGATGTTCTGCGCCGCTCAGGCGGTCTCGACTTCGACGACCTGATCATGAAGCTGGTCGAGCTGTTGAGCACCGACGAGGAAGCGCTCGCCAAATGGCGCGACCGGTTCCGCCACGTGCTGGTCGACGAGTATCAGGACACCAACCGTGCGCAGTACGTGCTCGTGAACCTGCTTGCGCAGGAGCACCGCAATGTCGCGGTGGTGGGTGATGACGACCAGTCGATCTATCGTTTCCGTGGCGCCGACATCCGCAACATCCTGGATTTCCGCAAGGACTACCCCGATGCGCATGTCGTCCACCTCGAGCAGAACTATCGCTCCAGTCAGGCCATCCTCGACGCGGCCTACAGCGTGATCCGAAGCAACCCCGAACGCGCGGAAAAGCGCCTGTGGACCGAGCGGGCAGGCGGTGAGAAGGTGATGGCGATGCAGGCCTACAACGAGATCGAGGAGGCGGAGTTCGTCGCCGACGAGATCGAGCGCCTGCGCCGCACCGAGAACCGCGGTTACTCGGACTTCGCGATCCTCTACCGCACCAACGCGCAGTCGCGCTCGTTCGAAGACGTGCTCGCGCGCCGCCGCATCCCCTACCGGCTCGTCGGCGGCATCCGCTTCTGGGAGCGCCGTGAGGTCAAAGACCTCGTCGCCTATTTTCGGTTCTGCTTCAACCCCAAGGACTCCCTGAGCTTCTCTCGCATCGTGTCGGTCCCGCCGCGCAAGATCGGCAACGTGACAGTCGATGCGCTCAACACTAGGGCCCGGGAAACCGAAGACGACCTGCTCACCATCCTCGCCGACCCGGCCCGCGTGGCCGGCGTGCCCAAAGCCGCGGTCGCACCGCTGCAGGTATTTCGCTCGCAGATCGAATCCGTTCGCGCGACCATGGGCGTTCTTCGGCCCAGCGAGCTGCTCGACCACATCGTCGAGGTGATGGACCTCCGCCGGCACTACCTTGACGGGACCCCGCAGGGCGAGGCGCGGATGGAGAACATCAACGAGCTGCGCGGCCTGGCGGAGAGCTTTGATGACCGCGAGCCGGCGCAGGGGGTAGAGGATTTCCTCGCCGAGGTCGCGCTCGTCTCCGACGTGGACGCCTACGACGAGAATGGCGAAGGCGTGACCTTGATCACGCTCCACATGGTCAAAGGTCTCGAGTTCCCCGTCGTGTTCATGGTCGGGATGGAGGAGGGCCTTCTGCCTCATCAACGAGCACTCGACGAGCGCGAGGAGAATCCGTCGGCGGTCGGCGCGGCGACCGAGATGGCGGAGGAGCGGCGCCTGGCATATGTCGGCATGACCCGCGCCAAGGACCGCCTGTACCTCAGCTGCGCCTTTCGCCGCCACCTGTACGGGCGCTCGCAGCCGGCCTTTCCGAGCCGATTCCTGACCGACATCCCGCAGTCGATGCTCGCTGCGCCCAAGGGCAGCGCGCCGGTCGCGCCGCCGCGCCAGGGCTACAAGGAGCGATACCAGGAGCGCCAGGTCGAGGCCGCGCCCGCGGCGCCGCCCGTGCAGCGGTTCTGGAGCGGTGACCGGGTCAAGCACCCGGCGTTCGGCGCGGGCACGGTTGTGAAGAGCACGTTGACGCGCACCGATGAGGAGCTCGTGATCAAGTTCGACAAGGTCGGGCTGAAGATCCTGAGCGGCATGCTCGCCCCCCTCACCAAGTGAAGCGCAAGCGCCCCGCCGTCGACCCGGCGATCCGCGTCGAGGAGCTGAGGCAGATGATCCGCGGCTACGAGCACGCCTACTACGTGCTCGACCACCCGGAGGTTTCAGACGCCGAGTACGACGCGCTTTTCCTCGAGCTGCGGCGCATCGAAGACGAGCGCCCCGACCTGGTTACGGCCGACTCCCCCACGCAGCGCGTAGGCGGCGAGGCTTCCGACCAGTTTGCCAAGGTGCGGCACCGCTCGCCGATGCTCAGCCTTCAGAACGCATTCGACGAGTCCGAGATCCGCGCCTTCGACAAGCGCGTGCGCGCCGCCGTCGGCGACAAGCTGAAGTACTGCTGCGAGCTGAAGATCGACGGGCTCGCGATGAGCATCACCTATTCCAAGGGCCGCTTCCAGCGCGCGGCGACGCGAGGCGACGGCGCGGTCGGCGAGGACGTCAGCGCCAACGTCCGCACCATCCGCAGCGTTCCGCTTTCGCTGACCCCGGTCGGCGGACTTCCGGACGTCTTCGAGGTGAGGGGCGAGGTCTACTTCCCGATCGCGGCCTTTGAAAAGCTGAACCGCGAGATCGAGGCCCAGGGCCGCCCGCGCTTCGTCAACCCGCGCAACACGGCGGCGGGCAGCGTGAGGCAGATCGACCCCAACGTCACGGCGAGCCGCGACCTGCAGACGTTCATGTACACGCTCGACCCAGCCGGGCCGTGCCGCTCGCAGTGGGAGGTGCTCGACACCCTCGAGAAGATGGGCTTCCGCGTGAACAAGAACCGCCGCCGCCTTAACTCCATCGACGAGGTGATCGAGTACCACGCGGAGTGGCAGCGACGGCGCCACGAGCTTGAGCACGAGATCGACGGCATCGTCGTCAAGGTCGACGATTTCGCGCAGCAGCAGGAGCTTGGTTTTGTCGCTCGCTCGCCGCGCTGGGCGATCGCGTTCAAGTACGCGCCTGAGCAGGCCGAGACCGAGGTCGAGGAGATCGCGTGCTACGTCGGGCGCACCGGCGTGCTGACCCCCGTGGCGCACCTGAGACCGGTGGTGGTGGGCGGCGTGACCGTCCGCAACGTGACGATGCACAACGAGGCGCAGGTCAACGAGAAGGGCGTCTACGTCGGAGCGCGCGTCGTGATCCATCGCGCGGGCGACGTCATCCCCGAGATCGTGAGCGTCAGGGAGCCGAAGACCGGCTGGAAGATGCCTGCCAAATGCCCTGTGTGCGGTGGCGAGGTTGTCCGCGAGGAGCCGTACATCGCGCATCGGTGCGTCAACCCGTTCTGCGCGGCGCAGCGGCTCGAACGTTTGCGGCATTTCGCCAGCCGGGGGGCGCTGAACATCGAGGGCCTGGGCTACGCAACCCTCGGCCAGGTCATCGACAGGGGATGGGTCGAGGATCCGAGCGACCTGTACCGCTTGACCTGGGAGCAGGTGATGGAGCTCGATGGCTTCGCCGGGAAGTCCGCCCAGAACCTCGTCGATCGCATCGCGGGCAGCACGCGGCCACCGCTGGGCCGCTTCCTGTACGCGCTGGGCATCCCCCAGGTGGGCGAGGCTACCGCCGACCTCCTCGCGGCGGATTTCGGAACGATCGACGGCCTGCGGGAGGCGAGCGAAGATGACCTGAAGAGGGTGGAGGGCGTGGGACCGAGCATGGCTCGAGAGGTCCACGTGTACTTCCACGGGCCCGGCGGCGAGATGGTAGGCAAGCTGCTCGCGGCCGGGGTCGAGCCGCAAGCGGTCGAGGGCGTGGCCGAGGGCCCCTTTACGGGCAAGACTTTTGTCTTCACCGGGACACTGGAGACCATGAGCCGCCCGGATGCTGAGGCCCTGGTGCGCAGCCTCGGCGGCAAGGCCGCATCGGGCGTCAGTGCCAAGACGGACTACGTGGTGGCCGGTCCTGGCGCCGGCTCGAAGCTGGAGAAGGCGCAGAAGCTCAAGCTCGAGATCCTGGACGAGCAGGGCTTCCTGGCCATCCTGCCGAAAAAGAAATGATCTGCCCCGCCTGCGGGCTCGAGCTTCCCAGCCATGCGCGCTTTTGCGCGCGGTGCGGGGCCCGGCTGCCGTCGCCGGGGCCCACCGTCGAGACGTGGGTCTTGGTGGTTTTCGGAGTCGGGGTCGTCGTCACGGCCGCCATCGCCGTTCTGTACGCGGGGGTCGCGACGGATCCGACGGTGGCCTCGACCGGCCTGGACGCGTCGACCGTACGCACCGGATCGATCCTCATCGGCGCCGCGCTCGGAATCCTGTGCCTTCTGCAGAGCGCCGCCATCGCCGGGCTGGTGCGCGGCCGGGACTGGGGCCGCATTGTGGCCACGGTGGCATGCGTGATGTGGAGCGCCACTTGCATCGGGCTTCCGGTGGCGGTCCTGATACTGAACTCGCTGTGGCGCCGCAAACCGCCACCCGCACAGGCGGCGCGCCCACTCTTCTAGACTCGCGCGGTTGCAAACGCCCGAAGCAGCGCCGGCTCGGATCCAGGCCTCTACGCCCCGCTGGGTGTGGCCGTTCCTGCTCGGAGGCGCCGTTTTGCTTTTCGCCTGGGGCGTGTTCGTTCTCAGCTTCAAGGCGGAGCCGTCGGCCATCGGCCGAATAGGGGCGATCGTGATCCTGATCGGGGGAGGATCGATCGGGACAGCCCTGGTCGGCGTGGTCGCCTCGATCGGCCTGGTCAGGCACGCCCGCTGGGCGCGGTCGGTCGCCTGGCTCGCGTCGGCGCTCATGATCCTGACCTGCGTCAGCTCCTGGGCCGGCCTGGTCGGGGTGGTGGGCCTCGTGTCCGGGCCGACGCCCCGGAAAACCTAAGCTAGACCCCGTGCCGCTCTCGAAGGACCAGGTCCGCCATGTCGCCATGCTTGCCCGCATCGGGCTCGAGCCGGGCGACGAAGAGTTCTATGCCGAGCAGCTCAGCGGCATCCTCGCGCACATCGACCGCCTGCAGGAGGTCGATACTGACGCGATCCCGCCGACGGCGCAGGTCGTCGAGGTTGCCAACCGCCTGCGTGAGGACGAGCCCCGACCCGGCCTGGGCCAGGTTGAGGCACTCGCCAACGCCCCTGCTGCGGTGGACGGATCCTTCCGTGTGCCGTCCATCCAGGAAGAAGCGTGACGCAGCTCGTCGGTTCGACCATCGGGGAGCTCGGCAAGCTGCTGCGGGCTCGCGAGGTGTCCGCGCGCGAGCTCCTCCAGGCCCACCAGGAACGGATCGAGGAGGTGGACGGCCGCGTCAAGGCTTTCCTGCGCCTGACCCCCGAGCTGGCGGCCGAACAGGCCGGCCGCGCAGACCAGGCTTTGAAAGCGGGTGACGCCGGACCCCTGACCGGCATCCCGGTCGCCGTCAAGGACGTGCTGTGCGTGCGCGGCGTTGAGACCACCGCCGGCTCGCAGATCCTCCGCGGTTTCAAGCCGCCTTACACGGGCACCGCCATGGCCAGGTTGTTCGACCAAGGCATGGTGATGCTTGGCGTCACCAACTGCGACGAATTCGCCATGGGTAGCTCGACCGAGAACTCCGGCTATTTCCCGACCCACAACCCGTGGGCGCTCGATCGCGTCCCGGGGGGCAGCTCCGGTGGCAGCGCCGCCGCCGTCGCCGCGGGCGAGGCCGTGATCTCACTGGGCACCGACACCGGAGGCTCGATACGCCAACCGGCGGCCCTGTGCGGGGTGGTCGGGATGAAGCCGACCTACGGACGTGTGAGCCGGTACGGCCTCATCGCCTTTGCCTCGAGCCTGGACCAGATCGGCCCGTTCGCGCGCAGCGTCGACGACGCGGCGCTCACGCTCGCGGCCATGGCCGGTCACGATCCCCTCGACGCCACGTCGTCGGACCGCGCGGGCCACGACGTGCTGAGCAGCTACGGCGGAGAGGTCAAGGGCATGCGCCTCGGCGTGCCGCGTGAGTACTACGAGGTCGAGGGCATCGAGCCGGGCGTGAAAGCGGCGATCGAGAGGGCATTGCAGGTTCTGCGTGCCGCCGGCGCCGAGCTCGTCGACGTTTCGCTGCCGCACACCGACTACGGCTTGGCCGCTTACTACATCATCGCGCCGGCCGAATGCTCGTCCAACCTCGCGCGGTTCGACGGCGTGCGATACGGGATGTCGGAGGAAGACTCGGCGAACGTCACCGAGGCGTACTCGAAGACGCGCCGCCGCGGCTTCGGGACCGAGGTGCGCCGCCGGATCATGCTCGGCACCTACGCCTTGTCGAGCGGTTATTACGACGCGTACTACCTCAAGGCGCAGAAGGTGCGGACGCTGATCAAAGGCGACTTCGACCAGGCGTTCAAGAAATGCGACGCCATCGTCAGCGCCACGTCACCCACGGTGGCATTCCCGATCGGCTCGCGCACGCAAGACCCGCTGTCCATGTACCTGTGCGACGTGCTCACCCTGGGCGGCAACCTGGCAGGACTGCCGGGGATCAGCGTGCCGTGCGGCACCTCGGAGGGCCTGCCCGTCGGACTGCAGGTTCTCGCGCCGCAGTGGGGGGAGAACGTCGCCCTGCGCGTGGCGCGCGCGTACGAGACGGCGAGCGGGTTGAATGCGGAGGTCGCGCCGGTTGGCTAGCCCCGCCTGGGAGGTCGTGATCGGCATGGAGGTTCACGTCCAGCCGACCACGCGCTCGAAGATGTTCTGTGGCTGCGCAGTCGGCCGCCTCGGCGACCCGCCGAACTCCAACGTGTGCGAGATCTGCCTCGGCATGCCTGGAGTCTTGCCCGTGATCAACAAGGTGGCCGTGGAGGCGTGCCTCAAGACGGCGCTCGCGCTGGGATGCGAGATCCCGCGCCACACCAAGTTCGACCGCAAGAACTACATGTATCCAGACCTGCCGAAGGGCTACCAGATCAGCCAATACGACCTCCCGATGAGCCGCAACGGGCACCTGGAGCTCGGCGGCCGTGACGTGCGCATCCGGCGGGTCCATCTCGAGGAAGACACGGGCAAGCTCATCCACGCGGGCGAGAAGCTGCACAAGGCCGTGGAGTCGTACGTCGACCTCAACCGGGCGGGTGTCGCGCTGATGGAGATCGTCAGCGAGTCCGACCTGCGTTCGGCCGACGAGGCGCGCGACTATGCGATGGCGCTCCGCACGCTGCTGCGGACGATCGGCGCGTCGGAGGCCGAGATGGAAAAGGGCCAGATGCGCGCAGAGCCGAACATCTCGATCCGCCGCCATGGCTCCGCCGAGCTGGGCGTGAAGACCGAGTTGAAGAACATCAACTCGTTCCGTGCCCTGCATCGCGCGATCCTCTACGAGGTGCAGCGGCAGACCGAGGTCCTCGAGTCCGGCGGCACGGTCGTGCAGGAGACCCGTGGGTGGTCCGACGCCGAGCAGCGGACCTTCTCGCAGCGCAGCAAGGAGTTTGCCGAGGACTACCGGTACTTTCCCGAGCCGGACCTACCGCCCCTCGAGCTGGATCCGGCATGGATTGACGAGCTGCGACGCGCTCTGCCCGAGCTGCCCTCGGTGCGCCACGCCAGGCTGGTCTCCAAGCACGGCTTGACGGCCGCGGATGCCGCGCTGATCGCCGCCGACCGCGAGCTGGCCGACCTGTTCGAGGCAGCGGTGACCGCCGGTGCGCCGGCCAGGCAGACCGCCAACTGGATCGTGGGCGAGGTGGCGCCCACCGGCAAGCTGCCGTCCGCGGAGAACCTGGCCGAGCTGGTCAGGTTCGTCAACGATGGCGCGATCACCCGCGACCAGGGCCGAGAGGTGCTCGTCGAGTCCGTCGAGACCGGGCGCCGGCCGTCCGAGATCGTGACCGAGCACGGCTTCGTCCAGCTGAGCGACGAGGCCGAGCTCCAGGCAATCGCCGAGGCGGTCGTCGCCGCCAACCCTAAGGCGGTGGAAGACTATCGGGCCGGCAAGAAACAGGCCCTCCAGGCCCTGATGGCCGACCTGCGCAAGAGGGCGCCCCAGGCCAACCCGAAGGTTGCGAGCGGACTCCTGCTGAAGCTGCTCGGCTAGCGCGCCACTCGGCGGGACAGCCAGGTGCTGTAGAGGAAGAGCGCGACCGCCGCCAGGTACGCGACCATCGCCACCAGGACGAGGCCGCCGGCGGCTAGCTCGGGCACGATCGGCGTGAACCCGATCGCGAGGATCGAAAGGCCCAGGCCGACGGCGGCCCAACCCTGGAGGCGGGCGACCGCCGGCGTCACCTGCACGAGAGGCCACAAAAGCCGCTCGCGCCACCAGCCGGGGAAGTCTCCCCGCATGAGCAGGTAGGCACCCCCTCCGAGCAGGGCCCCCCCGGCCACGTAGGCCAGGGCCTGCACCACGTACCCCACGGCCGGCCATTCTATCGACAAGCTCTTTCCGCTGGCGGAAAAGGGTGTCGACGCCTCCCCGCTGGCGGGAGGGTGGCCCGGCGCTTCCCCACTGGTGGGGAAGGTGGCGCGCAGCGCCGGATGGGGTGGGACAGTCGGCGGGCGCCGTCCAGCTAGCCTTGATACGTGCCTCTGCCGCCCGATCTACACGTGCATACCGAGTGGTCCTACGACGGCCCCAACGGCGACATGGCCCGAAGCTGTGAACGCGCCATCGAGATCGGGCTCCCCGCCATCGCGTTCACCGACCACGCCGACTTCGTGGTGGTCCAGGAGGGCCAGCACTGCGTCGACATCGTCGGCTACCTCGATTCGATCGAGCGCTGCCGTTCGCAGTTCAAGAGCCTGCGCATCCTGAGCGGGGTCGAGCTCGGCGAGCCGCACTGGTTCCCCAAGGAAACGGCTGAGATCCTCGCCGCCGGCCCGCTGGACCGTGTCCTCGGCTCGATCCACTGCGTCCGCCTGGGTTCGGGCATCGTCGATGCCAGCCAGTTCCACTCACAGCCACCAGAGGACCTCCCGGCCGCCGTGCGTGAGTACTTCCGCGAGACGCTGGCCATGATCGAGAGCCCGCAGCCGTTTGAGGCCCTGACCCACATCGACTACCCCAAGCGCTACTGGCCCGAAGGCGCGCCGCCGTATCGCGAGGAGGACTACGAGGACGAGATCCGCGCCATCCTCTTCGCGGCGAAGCGGCGCGGGCTCGTGCTCGAGGCCAACACCACGCGAGGGGATGGGGGAGAGGCGAGGTTCTGCCCGGGGCTGAAGGTCCTGCGCTGGTGGCACGAGGTGGGCGGCGAGGCGGTCTCGTTCGGCAGCGACGCGCACGATCCCGACCGCGTCGCGGGCGGCTTCGAGGTCGCGATGCGGATCGTCGAGGAGGCGGGGTTCAAGCCGGCGGCGGACCCCATGGCACTGTGGCGCCGCTGATCCTCAGGCCCACCTCCCCGGCACATGGCGGGACCTCCGTGGCCCGCGACGAGGGAAAGGTGTGGCTGGTCAACTACGCCCTTCCCGGCGAGGTCGTGGAGGCCGAGCCGCGAGGGCGCCAGGGTGGCGTGGCGGTGGCCGCGGCCACGCGGGTCATCGAGGCCTCGCCCCACCGTGTGGAGGCCCCTTGCCCTTACTTTGGCGCCTGCGGCGGCTGCCAGCTGCAGCACGCGTCGTACCAGCACCAGCTCGAGCTCAAGCGGCAGGTGGTCGAGGAGGCATGGTCCCGTGCCGGTCTGCGCCTCCCGCCCGACGCGCCCGTGTTCGGGATGGAAGACCCGTGGCGGTACCGAATCAGGGGCGAGTTCGAGGCCGTGGGCGATCCGAGAGGATGGCGTTTCGGCTTCCACCGCCAGCGCTCTCACTCGGTGCTGCCCGTCGACATCTGCCTGATCCACGACCTTCGCATCGAGCAGGCGCTGCCCGCATTCGGGCAGGCCGCGACCGAGCTCGGCCTCAAGGGCCTGCAGAACCTGCTGCTCACGATCGAGCCCGCCGGGCGCGGGCTGCTGTGGCGCCTGCGCTTCCACGGCCGGGAGCCCGCTTGGCCCCGCGACGAGCTCGCCCGCCGGGTGGCCGAGCTGCTGCCCGACCAGGTCCTGCTCGACGACGCCATGAGCCTGGAGTTCTGGGATCTCACATTCCGCGCCCGCAGCGACACCTTCGTGCAGACCAACTACCGGCAGATGCTCGTGCTGTACCGTACCGCGCTCGACATGCTCGGCGCCCAACCAGACGAGCGCGTCCTCGACCTTTATGCCGGCATCGGGACGCTGTCGGTGGCCGTCGCGCGGGATTCGGCCGCCGTGACCGCGATCGAGGAGAACCCCCACGCAGTCCAGCTCGGCCGGCTCAACGCCAAGATCAACTCAGCGCGTGTCGACTACCTGCCGGGGAAGGTCGAGACGGTGCTGCGACAGGTCAGGCTGGGGCAGCACCAAGCGGTGATCCTCGATCCGCCGCGCGCCGGGTGCGAGCCGGCCGCGCTCGCGGAGCTCATCCGGCTGGGCCCGCAGCGGCTGGTCTACGTGTCCTGCGAGCCTTCGACGCACGCCCGTGACCTGGTCAGCCTGGTGCGGGGCGGATACCGGGTGCGTCGCGCGGCGATCGTGGACATGTTCCCGCAGACCTACCACATCGAGAGCGTGGCGCTGCTGGAGAGGAGCACGTCCGCGGGCTGACCTGGAGTCGTTCTTGGTCGGGTCTCCCCTCCGTCGCCTGCGGCGACACCTCGCCGCCCCTGGCGGATGTCTAGGGGCGGTCGAGTCGCCGGGCGAACTTGACGACCACGAGCCGGAGCCGTCCTGGGCCCATCGATCTGACCACGGCGGTAAGGAGGGGCCTCAGGATCTGCATATCGGGCCAAACGGAACGTGAGCTGGAACGGTTACGCCCGGAGTCAACCCGGCCAGCTTAAACGAACGACCCCCGATCAGGTCCTGTTGTGGACAAACTCGGCCAGGCGCCGGACGCCCTCTCGCAGATCGTCGTCCGAGCTGGCCAGGCTGATCCTCACCGCGTCCCGCGCCACCTGGCCGAACGCCGTCCCGGGAGCGACCGAGACGCCCTTCTCGCGTAGGAGGCTGAACGCGAACTCGCGCGCCTGCAGGCCGCTCGGCGCGATGTCGGCCATGCAGTAGAAGGCGCCCGCAGGCTCGGCGATGAAGAGCTCGGCCTCCCGGAGGATCTCAACCACGAGGTCGCGGCGCCGGCGGTACGCCCCGACCATCTCGGCGACGCAATCCTGGGGGCCCCTCAGCGCAGCCTCGGCGGCCACCTGGCTGATCGTCGAGACGCAGGAGGAGCTCGATTCGAGCACCTTGGTGGCCGTGTCGATCAGCTCGTCCGAGCCGGTCACGTAGCCGATGCGCCACCCCGTCATCGAGTAGGTCTTGGAGAAGGTGAAGACGCTGACGATGCGGGGGTCGCCGGGCGCCAGGTGAGCAGGGCTGGTCCACGCGCCGTCGAACACGATCTGGTCGTAGCACTCGTCGCTCAGCAGCCAGAGGTTGCGCCGCTGCGCGAGCTCGATCAGCTCGGCAATCGTCTCGCGCGGGTACACGGCACCGGTCGGGTTGTTGGGGCTGTTGACCATGAGCACCTTGGTGCGCGGGGTGATCAGCGCTTCCAGGACGTCCAGGTCGGGCTGAAAACCCGAAGACGGAGGGCACGGGTAGAGCACCGCCCGCGCGCTCGTCCAGGCCATCATCATCCTGTAGTTCGGCCAGCCGGGATCCGGCAGCAGGACCTCGTCGCCGGGCTCGACCACGGCCGCCAGCACGGCGGCGATCGCCCCGACGCCACCGGGACCGATCGCGACCCGCTCGGTCGAGGAGGCGATCCCGTTCACTCGCGCGAGTTTGGCCACGAGCTGCTCGCGGAGGGAAAGGATGCCCTGAGTATGCGTGTAGAAGGTCTTGTGCTCGTCGATCGCCCGCTTGCCCGCCTCGCTGATGTGAGCGGGCGTCGGGAAGTTGGGCTGGCCCACGTCGAGGCGGACTGCCCCTGGAGTGAGAAGCGCCTGGTTCGAGATCTCCCGGATCCCGGAATGGGGGCCCTCGGCGGGCCCGTGGGCGAGGATTGGCTGGGCGGGTCGGGCCATGTCCTCAAATCCTAGAGGCCGGGTCGATAGACTATCCGCGGGGTCCGCCAGCCCAGCCAAAACGATGCCGCACGCCCCTAAGAACTTCGTCCATCTCCACAACCACACCGAGTACTCGCTGCTCGATGGGGCCAGTCGCATACCCGCCATGGTCGCGCGGGCGGCCGAGCTCGAGATGCCTGCGCTCGCGCTCACCGACCACGGTGTGATGTACGGCGCCATCCACTTCTACAAGGCTTGCAAGGAAGCGGGGATCAAGCCGATCATCGGCTGCGAGGTCTACGTCGCGCCGCGCTCGCGGCTCCTGCGCGAAGGTCGCGTGGACCGCGACCCCAACCACCTCACCCTCCTGGCGGCCAGCCACGAGGGCTACGTGAACCTGATGAAGCTCTGCACAGTCGGCCAGATGGAGGGCATGTACTACAAGCCCCGCATCGACAAGGAGATCCTGGCCGAGCACTCCAGGGGCCTGATCGCGCTCTCAGGCTGCCTGCAGGGGGAGGCGGCGAGCCGCATCACGGACGGGGACCTCGAAGGGGCGCGCGAGTCGGTGGCGACGTATCGCGACATCTTCGGCGCGGACCGCTTCCTGCTCGAGGTGCAGCGCCACGGGATCGACAAGCAGGTCGAGGTGAACGTCGCCCTGGCGAAGTTCGGAACGGAGTTCGGCCTCCGGCTGTGTGCGACCAATGACCTCCACTACGTCCACCGGCACGACTCGGAGGCGCACGACGTGCTGCTCTGCCTTCAGACCGGGGCGCGCTTCAACGATCCGAATCGATGGCGCTTCTCGACGCAGGAGAACTATCTGAAGACGCCGGACGAGATGATCGAGGCGTTCGCCGACCTCCCCGACGCACTCGCCAGCACGCTGGACGTCGCCGACATGGTGGACCTGAAGATCAAGCTCGGAGAGACGCTGCTGCCGCCGTTCGACGTGCCGGATGGCATGACCCCGGACAACTACCTCGGCAAGCTCGTCGAGGACGGCATGAGGTGGCGTTACGAAACTCCTGACGCGTCGGTCAGGGAGCGGGCTGCCAGTGAGCTCGACGTGATTCGGCAAACCGGCTACGCGTCGTACTTCCTCATCGTGTGGGACTTCTACAACTTCGCGCGCAAGAGCGGGATCGCGGTCGGGCCGGGTCGGGGCAGTGCGGCCGGCAGCCTCGTTTCCTATTGCCTGGGAATAACCAACCTCGACCCGTTGGCTCACGGCCTGATCTTCGAGCGGTTTCTCAACATCGACCGAGTCTCGATGCCCGACATCGACTGCGACTTCTCCGTGGAAGGTCGCGAGAAGGTCATCCGGTATGTCTCGCAGAAATACGGCGCCGACCGGGTGGCGCAGATCGTCACCTTCACCACGATGGCTTCTAAAGCTGCCATCCGCGACGTCGGGCGAGTGCTCGAGGTTCCGCTGCGCGACACGGACCGGCTGGCCAAGCTGATACCCGTCTGGCAGGGGCGCTCGAAGTCGCTGGAAGATGCGATCAAAGAGGTGCCGGAGTTTCGCGAGGCCTACGAGTCGAGCGATGAGCAGAAGCGCCTGATCGATGTCGCCAAGACGCTCGAGGGCGTATCGCGCAACGTGAGCACACACGCGGCGGGCGTCGTGATCGCACCCGAGCCCCTGGTGCGCTATACGCCGCTGCAGTTCGGTCCCAAGAGCGACGCCGTGATCACCCAGTACGACATGAAAGCCGTTGGCGACATCGGCCTGCTGAAGATCGACTTCCTCGGTCTGCAGAACCTCGACATCATCGCGACGTGCCTCCGCCTGGTGAAGGAGACCCGCGGCATCGAGCTCGACCTCGAAAAGCTTCCATTCGACGACGCCAAAACCTACGAGCTCCTGTCTTCCGGTGACACGCATGGCGTGTTCCAGCTCGAGGGTGCGGGCATGCGCCGGTTGGTCATGGACATGCGTCCGCAGAGCTTTGGCGACGTGGCCGCGGCGGTCGCCCTGTTCCGGCCCGGACCGATGGTCAACATCCCGGCCTTCCTCGCCCGCAAGCAGGGTCGTGAGCCGATCGAGTACATGCACGAGCGTCTCGAGCCGATCTTGCGCGAGACCTACGGCGTGATGATCTACCAGGAGCAGGTGATGATGGCCGCCCGCGAGTTGGCCGGGTTCAGCATGAGCGAGGCCGACATCCTTCGCTCCGCGATGGGCAAGAAGGACAAGGTCAAGATGGCCAAGCAGCGGACGAAGTTCGTCGCGGGGGCGGTTGAGCGCGAGATCCCGCCGGCCACCGCCGAGGTGTTGTTCGACGGGATCGCAAAGTTCGCCGAGTACGGCTTCAACCGGGCGCATTCGGCCGCGTACGGACTGATCGCGTACCAGACCGCGTATCTGAAGGCCAACTACACCCTCGAGTACATGACATCCCTCCTGATCCACATGGAGGGATCGGCGGATAAGGTGGCGACGGCCATCGTGGACTGCCGCCTGCGCGGCATAGAGGTGCTGGCGCCAGACGTCAACCGTTCTCGCGCCGACTTCTCGATGAGCGAAGGGCGCGTCCTGTTCGGTCTGGCCGCGATCAAGAACGTGGGCCAGCACGCGGTGGAGATCATCGTCGCGATGCGCGACGCCGACGGGCCGTTCAAGTCGCTGGAGGACCTTTGCGAGCGCACGGCCGCCATCCAGGACGTCAACCGGCGGGTGTTGGAGGCGCTGGTCCAGTCGGGCGCATGCGACAGCCTTGGCGAGCGCGCCTGGCTGCTCACCGTCCTCGAACATTTCATCAGCCGGGCTGAGCGCGACCGCAAGGACCGCGATGCCGGCCAGATCAGCATGTACGACCTGATCGGGTCCGAAGAGGAGGACGTCAACAACTTCGGGCTCGGTGTGGACGTCAGGCCGATGCCCGGCGAGGACAAGCTGCGGCTCGAGAAGGAGCTGCTCGGGCTCTACCTCAGCGATCATCCCCTCCGGCGCATCTCAGCCGAGCTGGCCAGGCTGTCGGACACCCAGGCGGTCGAGGTGACGAGCGCGCTGCAGGAGACCGAGGTGCGCGTGGCGGGCCTGGTGCGCGAGGTGAGGCGCGTCGTGACGCGCAAGGGCCAGATCATGGCGTACGCGACGCTGGAAGACCTGACCGGCACCGTCGACGTGGTGCTGTTTCCGCGGATCTTCGAGCAGACGCGCCTGCTGTTTGAGCCTGACAAGGTCCTGGTCGTGCAGGGCAAGGTGGACGCTCGAGCGGGCAGCACGCGCGCGACCGGCTCGGGGGGCGCCCCCGTTGATCCTGAGCTCGAACAGGAGGTCGAGACGGCCTCGGTGATCGCCGACATGGCGTGGCTATGGGACGACCCTGAATGCGTCCCCGTGGCGCGCCGGCAGCTGGTCCACGTCCGAATCCCCAACAGCGACTCGGCGCTGGCGGAGCGGCTCGAGACGGTGCTCGCTCGCCACCCCGGTACCGACGAGGTCGTGCTACACGTCGTGGTCGGGACGCGTGAGGTCGTCGTGAATGCCGATCGCTATCATGTGCTCGCCGGACCGGCCCTTGCCGCCGACATCGACGAGCTGGTCGGTTCGTCGGCCACGCGGTTCGAGACCGTGCGGCCCAAGGTCCAGTCGAACGGCAACGGGCGCATGAAACGTGGGTGAGAACGTGAGCGAGGACGAGGCGCCGACCGGTCGTTACGTAGTCGTGAAGGCCCTGGAGGACGGCGTGGTCATCATGGGTCTGACGCGAGGCAAGGACACCCGTTCACACCACTCGGAGCGCCTCGACGCCGGCGAGGTCCTGATCGCCCAGTTCACCGATCTCACGGCGGCCATCAAGGTCCGTGGCAAGGCGGAGATCATGACCGACGTCGGCAGGGTGGAATCCGGGGCTTAGGTCTCTACTGGGAGGCCGGCGGCTTTCCATGCCAGGAACCCTCCTATGACGTCAGTCGCCTTGATCAGCCCCAGGTCCTGTAGCGAGGCGGCGGCCAGGCTCGACGAGTAGCCCTCGCTGCAGATCACGATCACGCGCTTCTGGTGATCCGTGACCTGCGGGATCCTCGAGGGCGACGCCGGATCCAAGCGCCACTCCATGACCGTGCGGTCGACCACGAGGGCGCCGGGGATTTCGCCCTGCTCAGCCCTCTGGGCTTCGGTCCTCGTGTCGATCAGCAGCGCGCCCTGGGACATCTCCGCGGCGGCCTGCCCCGGCTCGACCCGGGTGAACCCCCGTCGGGCGCGTTCGAGGACGTCGTCGATGCTGGGCATGAAACTGGTCGCCAGTATGTAGCAGATAGAATCGGGGACGAAGCCCGCCCACGTAGCTCAGGCGGTAGAGCATTTCCTTGGTAAGGAAAAGGTCCCCGGTTCGAATCCGGGCGTGGGCTCCAAATTCAATAGCACCGTTTCCTAGCATCTCGACGATTCCCTCTCCCCAGAAATGCGGCAAGGAAATGCTCTTGCGCGCAGGTTTTGTATGGCAGGCAATAGCGAGGGGCACCACGTTCATCGGAGTGGGGGAGGCGAGACTAGCCGGGCACCAGCCCGGCGACTAGAGCCCGGGCCGCGTTAAGTCCGTAGGCTTAAATAGATACGGGCCACGCTGGAGGCTTCTGGTTCGAGTCCTCTGTGGCCCACCAACTGTAGCCCCTATCCGCTTGTAGGGGTGGTCACCCGTGCCCACCCATGGCGACAAAGAAGGCCGTCCGGCGTACTACTGAGGCGTGCAGCTACGACGTGGACCGCTCCAGGTCTGGCTGGTCGACGCCCCAACGACTCCTCCCGCTGGTGGCTCAATCCTTAGGCTCAGCGGCAATCCGCCGCTGAGCAGGGCGTGCTAGCCATCGAGCTCGCGGCCCATCTGGGCGGGATCGGACTGGAGCGTTCTAGCTGATGAGAAGGGCGCACAGTGGCACTTAAGAGCCTCCAAACACCAGGCCGCCCTCCAACGGTCCGGCTGGTGACTCGTGAGCCAAGCGTCGCTGCAGGGGGCCGTGTAGGCGCTTCCGTGGAACTGCAGAAGAGGAGGCTTGCGATCGCCGTGATCATCTCGTGGATCCGGTGGGTCTTTCTGCCGCTCGCGCTGCTTTCCGCTTTCATGAACGGTCCAGGGCCCACAAACATGGCGATCTACCTGGGAACCGTCATTTTCGCCGGCCTGTACAACCTCGTGATAACTCTGCACCGCCGACTGCCAGAGGATCTCGTGCAGCCGGCGATCGCCCTTGCTATGGCCGGGGACGTCCTGGTCATCGCCATCCTCGTGTGGGAGCTGGCGGCCGACAAGACAGCGATCATCTGGGCCACGTTGATGCTTGCGGGCGCGGCCGCGGCCGCGATTTATGGTTGGCGCGGGGTGTTCTTCTACGGGCCGATCATCGTCGTGGCGCTTGCGGTTGCGAGCCTGGCCGGCGGCCTGTTCACGCAGAACAACGGCTGGCTGCATTTCTTGCAGCAGGCGACGCAGATCGTCGGCGTCTCTGCAATTGTCGCCGTCATCGCGGACGAGAACGAGAAGCAAAGGGCGCGGGCAGAGAATGCGCTTGGGCACCTCCGGTCTCTCGTATCACGCCTTCGAGGCGAGGTCACTGAGTCGGCGGGCCGTCTGTCTGATGCCGCCGATCAGCTCGCCTCCGCGACTTTCGAGCAGACCACCGCGGCCACAGCGACCTCGGCGAGCATGGATGAGGTCGCGCGCAGCTCAGCAGCGGTCGCCGACACGGTGGATAAGGTCGCCATGCAGGCAAGCGAGGTGCAGACAAACCTGGAGCGCGCACAGACAGATCTCAGGGCCTCAGGCGATCGCACGCTGGACCTCGCCGGTCGCGTCAACGAGATCGGCGGCATCCTGGAGCTCATCAACGATATCGCCGACCAGACCAATCTTCTCGCCCTGAACGCCGCCATCGAAGCCGCCCGCGCCGGCGACGCCGGTAGCGGCTTCGCCGTCGTCGCCGACGAGGTCCGCCGCCTCGCAGACCGCTCTAAAGGCGCCGCCGCCCAGATCGCCAAGCTGGTCGAAGGCGCGCAAGCGCAGAGCAGCGAGACCGTGATGGCGCTGGAGAAAAGCGTCAAACAGATGGAGCGAGGCCTCGCAATGATGCAGGCAATGACGAAGGCCGGCGTCGAGGTGCGGCGAGCGACGGAGCAGCAGCGCTCATCGACCCATTCGGTCGTGCTCGCGATCGAGCACATCGCCGAAGGCAGCCGTTCAGTGGCCGTTACCGCCCAGGAGATTGCCTCGGCAGCGGCACGCCAGGGCGAGCTCGCCGCCGATCTCGCAGGCTCTGGCTGATCGCCCACTGACTCACTGCGTGGCGTTGAGTCGATTTCGAATCCTAGATAGCTGGCAATTCGCCTGGCGGCCCGGCTTGCCACATAACACCGGCTGCAGCGCTCGTCCGAACTCGGTTCACTAGGTTCGTGGGCGCAGCGCTCACGATCTGTTACCGCGGAGGTACGTGGTTCGAGTCCACGGCGGCCCACCGGGAAGGACTCGAACCGCTCGTCTCACGGCGCCCATGTTGGCCTCCTTGGTGCAGGTAGGTCACTTCCAGGAATGCTCCAGGAGTTTTCCGCAGCTGGCGAGGCGGTTTCCTAGGAAGCGCTGCTAAGCAGCGATTTATTGGCAATAGCCGCTGAATTTGACCTCAGGGGAGCGCCAATTGAGAAATGGTCGTCCAGCACTTCCTTGGTAAGGAAAAGGTCCCCGGTTCGAATTCGGGCGTGGGCTCCAAATTCAATAGCACCGTTTCCTAGCATCTTCTCTCCCTAGAAATGCGGCAAGGAAATGCTCCTCCGCAGAGGTTCTGTATCCCAACTTGCGTGTGTCAGGCCATAGCGACTGGCACCACGTTCATCGGAGTGGGGGAGACCGTCGGCGGTCAGTCGGTCCGCAGAGGCGCCCAACTGCCTGTCTCACGGGTCAGGACCGTGAGGCACCTGTTCCCGAATTCCAAACTGGGTCGGCGGTAGCGAAGACCCTAGTCAGGAAACCTGGTTCCTCGTTTTTCGCGAAGGAAGAACGCCGGCGAGGTAGCGAGGTCGAGGGTCTAGCCGGTGGGGGCACAGGCGACCTGAACGGGCGGCCCGGGTGCGTATTTCGGCGTAACGGGCCACCGATTCCGGCGTAATGGGCCACCCCGATCTGAGTCATCGGAGCGGCAGCGACGCTCGGTCAGGTTTCCTCCCTGACGATCACCTCCTTTTGAATGATGCGT